>ERZ772908.68-NODE-68-length-27383-cov-21.3808_pt1 | contig 27383 bp, 23 predicted proteins | sample MGYA00512121_ERZ772908 | MGnify/ENA primary metagenome ERZ772908 (study PRJEB29015, sample SAMEA2738084) | human oral metagenome | biome: human oral; feature: human-associated habitat; material: saliva | place: China | collected 2264 ... | reverse complement strand
ATAACCCCATTTTCAGAACGTTTTACTTTGCGTACTTCATCTGCCTGTTGCTCAATTGACATGTTTTTATGGATCACACCAAGTCCACCAGCACGTGCCATTGCAATTGCCATTTGACTTTCTGTCACTGTATCCATTGCGGCAGTAATGATTGGGATGTTCAAGCGTAAATTACTTGCTAATTGTGTACTTAAATCTGCATCATTAGGCAATACGTGACTTTCTGCTGGAATCAAAAGCACGTCATCGAATGTAAACCCTTTTTTTAAAAACTTTGTGTCCCAATTAGACATTAGCTGGATCCTCTTTTCTTTTTATTTGAGCAAGGCTCGAATTTTTATTGTTAATATCATACCATTCTATCGTAATTTGTCAATCATTTATTGGTAAATTATCAATGAACAGTAAAGAAATGTTCGCTATTACTGAAGTCGTTTTATTTTTTAAAATAGGTAATTCCCATCGCAGATTTTACTTCATCCAGTGTTTGAGCTGCTACATTTCGAGCGCGCTCACTTCCTTTTTCAAGAACAGAGTAAACTTCCCCCATATCCTTTGCAAACTCAAGGCGTCTTTCACGAATTGGTCTTAATTCACGATCTAAAATTTCTAAAAGATATCGTTTGGTCTTTACATCACCAAGTCCACCACGTTGATACTGTTCTTTCATTTCTGCAATTTCAGTTGCATCTTCTGGACGGCCAAATACATCCAGGTAATGAAATACCATATTTCCTTCGATTTTTCCTGGATCCTCTACTTTAATATGATCAGGATCAGTATACATACTCATCACTTTTTTCTTTAAAGTATCTGCATCATCAGCTAGGTAAATTCCATTATTCAACGATTTAGACATTTTAGCATTTCCATCTAAACCAGGTAAGCGCCCTGCTGCTTCATTTTCAGGATAAATCCCTTCTGGTTCGACCAAAGCATCTGTGTTGTAAGCATGGTTAAAGGAACGAACAATCTCACGAGTTTGTTCAATCATTGGTTTTTGGTCGTTTCCTACTGGAACAAAATTTGCTTTAAATGCTGTAATATCAGCTGCTTGTGAAATAGGGTATACCAAAAATCCTGTTGGAATACTCTCACCAAAACCTTTTTGAGAAATCTCAGTTTTTACAGTTGGGTTTCTTTCAAGTCGTGCCAAAGATACCAGATTCATATAATACATAGTCAATTCTGCCAATTCAGGAATCTGACTTTGAATGAAAATCGTAACCTTTTCAGGATCCAATCCTGCAGCAAGATAATCTAAAGCAACATTTCCAATAGATTCTACAATCGTTTTTGGATCTTTTGCATGGTCTGTCAAAGCTTGCTGGTCTGCTAGAAAAACAAACATATTATACTCGTCTTTATTTTGTAGCAAGACGCGATTTTTTAAAGAACCTACATAGTGGCCAATATGGAGTTTTCCTGTCGGTCTATCTCCTGTCAAAATGATGGGTTTTGTCATACTCTTCTCCTTAATCGTTATACCTATCATTATAGCACTTTCTAGTTGAAAATGTTAGTCTATCCTCTATGTTTGTAAGCAATTAACACTTTACTAAACTGTCAATTTAGTTTACATAGTTGTAAAAATAAATTGACAGTAAAAAAGTTGAATTTTCCCCTATTTTCTAGTAAAATGAAGACATTATAGAAAGAGGAGAAAATCATTGCTTACAGTATCAGACGTCTCACTACGTTTTAGTGATCGAAAATTGTTTGACGATGTCAATATTAACTTTACAGAAGGAAATACATACGGTCTCATTGGTGCCAACGGTGCTGGAAAATCAACCTTTTTAAAAATTTTAGCTGGAGATATTGAACCAACAACTGGTCATATTTCTCTCGGTCCTGATGAACGTTTGTCCGTTTTGCGTCAAAATCACTTTGACTATGAAGACGAGCGGGTCATCGATGTTGTCATTATGGGAAATGAGAAGCTCTACAACATTATGAAAGAGAAAGATGCTATCTACATGAAAGAAGATTTCTCTGATGAAGATGGTGTCCGTGCAGCTGAACTTGAAGGTGAATTTGCCGAACTTGGTGGATGGGAAGCAGAAAGTGAAGCATCTCAATTGCTTCAACATCTAAATATTTCAGAAGACCTTCATTATCAAACTATGAGCGAGTTAGCCAATGGGGATAAAGTGAAAGTTCTCTTAGCTAAAGCCCTTTTTGGTAAACCAGATGTCCTTCTTTTGGACGAGCCGACCAATGGATTGGATATTCAATCCATTACCTGGTTAGAAGATTTTCTGATTGATTTTGAAAATACGGTTATCGTTGTATCCCACGACCGCCACTTTTTGAACAAAGTCTGCACCCATATGGCGGATCTCGACTTTGGAAAAATTAAACTTTACGTCGGGAACTATGATTTCTGGAAAGAATCTTCTGAACTTGCAGCAAAATTACAAGCAGATAGAAATGCAAAAGCTGAAGAAAAAATTAAACAATTACAAGAGTTTGTCGCACGTTTCTCAGCCAACGCTTCAAAATCAAAACAAGCAACTTCGCGTAAAAAAATGCTTGACAAGATTGAACTTGAAGAAATTGTTCCATCTAGTCGGAAGTACCCATTTATCAACTTTAAGGCAGAACGAGAAATTGGTAACGATCTCTTGACAGTTGAAAATCTTTCTGTCAAGATTGATGGAGAAACCATCCTTGACAATATCAGCTTTATCTTACGTCCTGGTGACAAAACCGCCCTTATCGGACAGAACGATATTCAAACAACCGCTTTAATCCGTGCCTTGATGGATGATATTGAATATGAAGGAACTGTCAAGTGGGGTGTTACAACTAGTCGATCATATCTACCAAAAGACAACAGTCGTGATTTTGCAGGTGGTGAAAGTATTCTTGATTGGCTTCGTCAATTTGCAAGTAAAGAAGAAGATGACAATACTTTCCTTCGTGGTTTCTTAGGACGTATGCTCTTTTCGGGTGACGAAGTTAACAAGTCTGTCAACGTCTTGTCAGGGGGAGAAAAAGTTCGTGTCATGTTGTCTAAATTGATGCTCCTCAAGTCAAATGTTCTTGTACTGGATGATCCAACCAATCACTTGGATTTGGAGTCTATCTCAAGTTTGAATGATGGATTGAAGAATTTTAAAGAATCGATTATCTTTGCCAGCCATGACCACGAATTCATTCAAACACTCGCCAACCATATTATCGTTCTTTCAAAAAACGGCGTAATCGATCGTATTGATGAAACCTATGATGAGTTTCTTGAAAATGAAGAAGTTCAAGCAAAAGTGAAAGAACTTTGGAGCCAATCATAAAAATAAAGAGCCCTGAAATCATTATTTCAGGCTCTTTCAGTAGAAATATATGAATAAAACAAAGCTAAAAACATCCCTTTTTATAGTATCTTCTTTCCTGATTCCAGCTATCATGATGTTCTTTATTTACCTCTCACAAGGAATCTACTGGAACAGTGATACATCCCCCTTATTAGGAGATGGTTATCATCAGTATGTCATTTTTGATACCACACTTCGAAATATTTTACACGGGACAGATAGCCTATTTTACAGTTTTCAAAGTGGATTAGGTATTAATTTCTATGCACTCAGTAGCTATTATCTAGGAAGTTTCTTTTCTCCTCTTGTCTACTTCTTTAATGCACAATCCATGCCGGATGCTGTTTACCTCATCACTCTTCTTAAATTTGGAGCTATTGGGTTAAGCACTTATATTAGTTTACATGGAATGTTTTCTAAAATTCCTAGATCCCTGGTTCTTACCCTTTCAACCTCATTTGCTCTTATGAGTTTTGCTATCAGCCAAATTGAAATCAAAACTTGGCTAGATGTTTTTATCCTAGCACCATTAATTCTTTATGGATTCAAAAAACTCATTTACAATGAGGGAGAGATTCTCTACTTTATCAGCTTAACCAGCTTGTTTATCCAAAATTATTATTTTGGGTTTATGATGTCTATTTTTCTTATTTTATGGTACTTGACACAACTGTCATGGGACATCAAAAGAATTGGAAAACGCTTCTTTCATTTTGTGATTGTATCTCTTTTATCAGTTATAACAAGCCTTGTGATGTTATATCCAACCTTCTTAGATTTACGCACTCATGGAGAAAGTTTTTCAAAGGTTGACAGTATCTTTACAGAAAAAAGTTGGTATCTTGACGTATTTGCAAAAAATTTCATTGGAAGTTTTGACACTACTAAATATGGATCAATTCCAATGATCTACGTGGGATTGTTTCCACTTCTATTAGCGATCACCTTTTTCTTTGTAAAGTCGATCAAGTTTCACGTGAAACTTTCTTACTTTATACTCTTGACCATTCTTATTTTGAGTTTTCGTTTTCAATTATTAGATCTCCTTTGGCAAGGTATGCACGCGCCAAATATGTTTCTTCATCGATACTCTTGGATCTTTTCTTTGACGATTATTCTGATGGCAGGAGAAGTACTAAATCGAATAGAGGAGATCACTTGGATTCGTTTTAGTCTTGCTAATTTCCTCCTTATTCTAGGATTTGGAGCAACTGTCCTTTACAGCAGTCACTATAAATTTTTAGATGCTGTCAATTTCATTGTTACTTTTGAATTTTTAATTGCTTTCTATTTGGTCTGTTTAGGATTTATCCTAAAAAAGATACCGCCTAGACTTTTCTATCTTTCGATCCTTTTTTTCTCCATTTTTGAATTATCGGTAAATAGTTATTATCAAATGGAAGGAATTGCGAATGAATGGGTCTTTGCTTCTCGCTCATCCTACGAACGCGACTTAAAAGCCATCCAATCCTTAGTAAGAGAGAAGACAGACTCAAATTATCGGACTGAGATTCTACATCCACAAACGGGCAATGATAGCATGAAGTATGGTTATAATGGAATTTCTCAATTTTCATCTGTACGAAATACGGATGCTAGCTCGACATTGGACAAACTAGGATTTAAATCTGAAGGAACTAACCTCAATCTTCGATACCAAAACAATTCTATTTTAATGGATAGTCTATTTGGTGTTCGCTATAATTTAAGCCAACAACCTGTTCAAAAATTTGGATTTAAAGAGATTGCAACCAAAAATGGAGTCTCACTTTCAGAAAACGAATATGCCTTACCAATCGCCTTTCTGTCAGCAAAACCTTATAAAAATACTTCCTTTACGAATTTGACACTGGATAATCAGACACGATTCATCCATCAAATCACAGATGAAAAATATAAATTTTATAAGAAATTAACTATTCTCTCGCCTACTTCACAAAATACTACATCTTCGTTGCAAACTGCAAAAATTGAAGAAGATAGTCATCTATCCTACGCAAGTATTCAATATGAAGTAACGGTTCCTGCCCATAGCCAACTATATGTCAATGTTCCAAATTTACAATTTTCAAACGATGATCGGAAAGATATTGAAATCAGCTACAATGGACAGACCCAACGCTATACCATTGATAATGCCTTTCCATTCTTTTCGATTGGCCATTTTGACACAGAGGAAACGATTACTATTCGTATGAGTTTTCCAGAAAATTCGACGGTCTCCTTTCAGACGCCAGAATTTTTTTCTCTGGATCTTGACCAATATACACAAGCTATCGCTAGCATTCGTCAGCAAGAAGTTGCTATTCACAAAAAGAAAAACAAATTGGTAGCAGCCTATAACGCAAATAGAGACACTACCCTTATTTTTACACTCCCTTATGATAAAGGCTGGTCAGCTAAACAAAATGGAAAGCCTATCCAAATTCATCGCATCCAGAAAGGATTGATGGGAGTTCGTGTTTCAAAAGGATCCGGAACAGTCACCTTAACATTTGTTCCCCAAGGCTTCATTGAAGGACTCATTGCCTTTTTCGTTGGAATCATTCTCTTTTTCCTCTACGAATGGAGACAAATAAAAAGACGAAAAAGCTAAGGAATCTAACCATCGTTCACTTATAAATAAAAGGCTAGGATAGTCATTATCCTAGCCTTTTTCAAAACAAAAACACACCCAAATGGGTGCTATACTAGCTCCGCCAGTAGGACTCGAACCTACGACATCATGATTAACAGTCATGCGCTACTACCAACTGAGCTATGGCGGAATGAGATATAGTCCGTACGGGATTCGAACCCGTGTTACCGCCGTGAAAAGGCGGTGTCTTAACCCCTTGACCAACGGACCATATATTCATTAACAGAACATATCCCATTATATCAAAATTTAACTAATTGTCAAGCACTAAATTCTAAATTTTGCTCTTCAATTAATTTTTTGGCACGTTTGATATTGCTTCTTGAGATTGGACAAGAATACCCTTCTTTCAACAGCAGCTGTTTCTTTTTCTTATCCATTCCAATGATCATACTTCTATTCACGATAAAAGATTGATGGGGACTGAAATATCTCTCCTCCACATCTTTCTCCAAGACATCTGATAAACTTCCCGCAATTTCTTTTTGAAAATTTTTCCCAACTAAGTTTAATTTATAAGCCGAACCAACAGTTTCAATATAAAGAATATCCTTAAATGGAATTTTTATCTTTTTATCCTTAAAGTCATACTCAAAATAATCTGTCAAATCATCATTTCCAATTTGAATAGTTGTTAGGTACTCAATACACTCCTTGATTTTTAATCTAAATAAATCTTCATTCAAATTTTTATCAATAAAATCTAAGGCAGATACTTTATAACGATAGGTAATCGAAGCGAATTCTGATTTTGTAGTAATAAAAACAATAATGGCATAAGGATTTGCTTCTCGTATTTTTTGAGCAATTTCCAGCCCACAATACTCATTGTCTTGGATATGAATATCTAGAAAATATAATTGGTGGATATCCGAATGTTGGATATAATTTTCAAATTCCGAAATTTTACCGGTAGAAATCACTTCAAGTTTAATTTCTAATTCCTTAGCAATTTCTGCAATATGTTTTTCTACCCGTATCTGTTGAGAGAGCTCATCTTCTAATAAAAAAATCTTCATTCTTGTTCGTATCCTCCAATCTTCAAAACTTGTAAAAAACGATTTCCTTGCAATTCCGTTTCTAAAAACATCGTTCCATAATTTGCTAAGATTTTTCTCACATTATTTAATCCTAGTCCTCTATTTTCTCCTTTTGTCGAATAGCCTTCTTCATATATTTTTCTAATATCAAAAGTGATTTCATTTGTTGTATTATGAATCACTAAGTAAACAATTTTTGAAATAGAGAAAATAGCAATATGAACTTTCTTTTCTTCTGCTTCTTTTGAAGCTTCCAAAGCGTTTGTCACTAGAATCCCAACGATTCTCACGATATCTAATAAATCAACTGGTAGTTGCTCGATTGGTTCACTCGTTTCAAAGGTCATTTCTACCCCAGCATCTCTTGCATCCAACCAACCTCGAATCAAAATACTTCGTAAAGCAGAATCTTTGATATTGACCAAGTTGAATCCTGATAATGCTTCTGTATTGATCTCTTTATAACCTTTTTCCAATACTTCTCTATGGATTCTCTGTATTTCTGGAATATTTTCTTCCTCAATAGCTAATGACATAGAAATAACTAAATTTCCCAAATCATGACGAAATCCCCTAACAATAGAATAGAGACTTTGAATTTCAGCCATATACCGACTCATTTGTTGCTCAGAAAATTCTTTATACTCCAGTTCTAAATTTTTACGATACTGATCTCGCTCGATTTTCATATGGAATAAGCTGACTACAAAAGAGAAAAAACAAATCGTTGCCAACATACTCCCAAAATTTTTAAATTGCGCTTGTTCACTAATCCATAAAGAAAAATTAATCACTACAAATATAGCAAAATAGACGCAGATGAGTCTCTTTAAATATTTTTCAAATTCTTGCTCATAAAAAGGAGTGAAATCAAATTCAAATAAGTCAATTAACTTCAAAATGATTCCTAAAGAAAGCAAACGAATACACATATTGTAGACAATCGAGTAAGCTGCTACTAAAGCATCTCCCAACACTGAAGAGACAATTATCGTCAGAAAAGTTGCTGTTCCTTCAACCGCTAAATAAGTAAAAAAAGAATAAAAAATGGCGCACAAGCGATTCGTCCGATTGGCATAATGATAATAAGGATATAAATAAACCGGCCATAAGAGCATATTTAAATCAGAGAGTCGAATATTTGAAAATAAAGTCACATCTAAAAATACTAAGAGACTTTCAAAAAGAAGAACAAAGGTGCTCAGAAGAAAGATAAATGCAAATTGATGTTCCTGATAGATTTTTTCGTCCACTAATGCAAACGTCAGAACAATGATCCCTCCCAAGAGAAAAGACAAGATTAATGACTGAATCACACAAACTCTCCCACTTTGTTTTTTCTATTTTATTATACTCTAGTATTATTATAAAAAATAAAATTTTATATACAAAAAATTATAATATAAAATAGCCTAAAATTAAAGGGAAACGATAAAATTGTAATGTTTTTAATGTTTTTGTTACATGAATGAAAACTATTTTACACAATTTATATAATCTACACTTTGCACTATATAGGGATTGTTAGTTCTTTTTAAAAATATTCCTAATAAATCATTCCGTTACTATTTGTCTATAGTGAATTATACAAAAATTAATAGATGATGAAAATTTATACATTTTTATATAAAAGAAAAGATGCAGCAAAAGCTGCATCTTTCATTTGATCCCAGCAGGATTCGAACCTGCGACCGTTCGCTTAGAAGGCGAATGCTCTATCCAGCTGAGCTATGAGACCGAACTTACTTCATTTTAGCAGAAAAAGGAAGGAGCGTCAAGGTTATTTATGGTAAGGACTCCCCTGTTGAATCATGAAAGCACGATAGATTTGTTCCACCAACACTAATTTCATCAACTGATGAGGAAGAGTTAATTGACCAAAGCTCATCAATAGATTTCCTCTTTTTTTCACTTCAGGAGACAGACCAAGACTACCTCCAATAACAAAAGTAAGGTTTGAATAACCAGATGTCATAATCTGGTCAATCGTTTGACTAAATTTCTCTGAAGGAAATTGTTTTCCTTCAATGGCTAATATAATCACATATTCCTTATCTGAAATCTTAGAGAGAATTCGTTCCCCCTCTTTTTCAAGGATTTGTTGATTTTCAAGTTGACTGGCACGATCTGGAGTTTTTTCATCAACTAACTCAACCTGTTCTACTTTTGCAAATCGACCAAGCCTTTTAATATACTCCGCGATCCCATCTTTTAAGTATTTTTCTTTTAATTTTCCAACGGTTATCAATTTAATTTTCATTCCCCTATTGTAGCATAATTCTTCAATTCCACAAATAATCCACAGCTATAGAAAGGAAATCTATTCTATAAAGTCCTTTTTAAAGCCATTTCTCAACTAAATTCTACAACTTATCCACAATTTGTGGATAAGTTTAGTTATTTAAGATATAATTAAGAAAGTTTTTCTATACTTTAGACAATTTGATATCCTTAGGAGGAAAATATGAAATCTTCATCTAATTTACTGAAAAAACTTGGAAATATAACCCTCATTTTCGTTGTAGGTTTTCTAGGTGGGATTCTTGGAACCTTTTTAACCTTACAAACCTCTCATTCTTCTACTTCAAATACTGAAAGTAAGCAAGTACACTCAACCACTGTTAAAACAGCTTATAAAAATACAACCTCAACTAGTGAGGCCGTAGATAAGGTGAAAAATGCTGTAGTTTCTGTGATTACTTATTCTGATTCTTCGAATCAAGGGTTATTTGAAAAAGAAGAAAACTCTGACTCACAAATTTCTAGTGAAGGTTCTGGGGTCATTTATAAAAAAGAAGGAAAATATGCCTACCTTGTTACCAATACCCATGTAATCAATGGTGCTAAAAAAGTAGATATTCTTTTAGCAGATGGGAATAAAGTCCCCGGAGAAGTAGTTGGGTCAGATGTCTATTCTGATATTGCAGTCGTTCGCATTAGTGCGGATAAAGCAAAGGCAGTAGCTGAATTCGGAGATTCAAACCAATTAACGGTCGGTGAGACTGCAATTGCAATTGGTAGCCCTCTTGGAACAGATTATGCTAATTCTGTTACCCAAGGGATTATTTCTAGCCAAGGCCGCAATGTGAAATTGAAAGCCGATAATGGACAAAATATCTCTACACGCGCCCTACAAACAGACGCAGCCATCAACCCAGGAAACTCTGGAGGTCCATTAATCAATATTCAAGGACAAGTCATCGGGATTACCTCAAGTAAAATTTCAAATAACGGACAAACTTCAGTAGAAGGAATGGGATTTGCTATTCCTGCAAATGATGTTGTCAATATTATCAAGCAACTAGAAGAAAAAGGAAAAGTAGTTCGACCAGCTCTTGGAATCCAAATGATGGATTTATCCAACCTTTCAACTTCTGATTTAAGCCAATTAAAACTTCCTGAAAAAATCTCTGGAGGAGTACTGGTTCGTTCAACACTTGAAAATATGCCTGCTTCAGATAAATTGCAACGTTATGATGTCATCACAAAGATCGATGATACAGATATCGAGTCAACGGCAGATTTACAATCCGCCCTCTATTCTCACCAAATCAATGATACGATCAAGGTCACATTCTATCGTGATGGAAAACAACAAACAACTTCTATCAAGTTGACAAAATCAACTGAGGATCTGAGCGATTAACTTTCACTTTCTTGACATACTTGTAAACACACCTTTACGAATTTGTAAAGGTGTGTTATTCTATTCATAAGATGGAAAAATTAGAAAAAATAGCGGTAAAGGACATTCGAACCAATCCTTTCCAACCAAGAAAAGTATTTGATCAAGAAAAATTAGAAGAACTGGCTCAGTCAATCAAAGAAAATGGCTTAATTCAACCCATTATTGTCAGAAAATCTCCAATAATTGGTTTTGAATTGCTTGCAGGTGAAAGACGTTTTAGAGCTTCAAAAATTGCTGGATTAGATCTTGTTCCTGCGATTATTAAAGAGTTAACGGATCAAGAAATGATGCGACAAGCCATTATTGAAAATCTTCAACGAGAAGATCTCAATCCAATTGAAGAAGCTATCTCCTACCAGAAGCTCGTTGATCATGGCTATAAGCACGACCAAATCGCTCAATTTATGGGGAAATCTAGACCCTACATCAGCAATATGCTTCGCTTGTTACAACTAGCTCCCTCTGTTCAAGAAGCAGTCATTCAAAATGATATTTCTTCGGCTCACGCGCGTGTTCTTGTTCCTCTTGATGAAGAAGAGCAGCGATTTTGGTTAGAGCGAATCAAACAGGATCATTTAAATGTTCGAACATTAGAAAATAAGATCAGTTCAAAAAGAAAACAGAAAAAACAAAAAGCAAAAGAGAGCTTCCTACTGGAAGAGGAACAGCGATTGAAAAAAATATTAGGAACAGATGTGACGATACACTCCTCTTCTCAAAATAAAGGAACTATCCAAATTTCTTTTTCTAGTCTTGATGAATACCAACGAATTATCAACAGCCTCAAATAAGGCTGTTATTTTTATTTTTTGTATTGACAAGCTTTTCCACCATAAAAATCTTTTGTAAATAGCAGAAAAATAAGGATATTCACTAGTTATCCCCACTTTGTGGATAACTTTTAAAAACAATGTGAATTTAAATCCACAACTTGTGGAAAAGTTTAAAACTATAATTTAATTTCATGAAATTTAGCCTGTGGAAAACTATTTTTGTTTGTGGTAGAATAGGAGTACGTATGATTTGATACAATTCAAGAAAAGGAGGGAAGTCTGATAGTGTCACAAGAAGAGCAATTTTGGTCTCGTTTTTTAGAATTAGCCCAATTACAACTAAAAGATAGTGCCTATGATTTTTTTGTCGCCGATTCAAAATTAGTCAAAATCGATGGAGAGACGGCTACCATTTATCTTGATGGAAATTATAAAGAATTATTTTGGGAAACAAATCTAAAAAATGCTTTGATCACAGCCAGCTTTGAAGTCTACAATACAGATTTGAAGTTCCATTTCGTTTTTGAAGATACCGAAGAAATTCCTAGTAGTCATATCAGTGAGAATAGGAGATTATCTTCAGGTAGCTTAACAACCGAACCGTTGCCTAAAATTGATACAGGTCTGAAATCAAAGTACACCTTTGATAATTTTGTGCAAGGGGATGGAAATATTTGGGCGAAAGCAGCAGCGCTTGCAGTTTCTGAAAATCTTGCAACAACTTACAACCCTCTCTTTATCTATGGTGGACCAGGGCTTGGAAAGACTCACCTATTGAACGCAATTGGAAATCAAATCCTAGAAAATATTCCAAATGCACGGGTTAAGTATGTCCCAGCAGAAACCTTTATTAATGAATTTTTAGAACACCTTCGATTAGGAGAAATGAAGACGTTCAAGAATACCTATCGAAGTCTTGATCTTTTACTAATCGATGATATCCAGTCACTTGGCGGGAAAAAAGTCACGACTCAAGAGGAATTCTTTAATACCTTTAATGCCCTCCATAGCGACAACAAACAGATTGTTCTAACAAGCGATCGAAGTCCGGATCATTTAGATAGTCTTGAAGAGCGGCTGGTTACTCGTTTCAAATGGGGACTAACGCAAAATATAACACCACCTGATTTTGAAACTCGGATTGCCATCTTACGGAATAAAATTGAAGATCTAGACTATATTTTTCCTAATGACACACTGGAATATCTAGCAGGTCAGTTTGATTCAAATGTCCGAGACTTAGAAGGTGCCTTAAATGATATTTCTTTAATGGCGAAGGTGAAAAAACTAAAAGAAATTACGATCGATGTTGCTGCTGAAGCTATTCGAGCTCGTAAAAACGATAATAGCAAGACGCTTGTCATCCCCATTGAAAAAATTCAGGAAGCAGTTGGAGCCTTTTATGGAGTCAGTGTAAAAGAAATCAAAGGTTCTCGAAGAGTTCAGAATATTGTCCTAGCACGACAAGTGGCCATGTATCTTTCAAGAGAGATGACGGACAACTCACTTCCTCGAATCGGAAAAGAATTCGGTGGGAAAGACCACACGACTGTCATTCATGCCTATGAAAAAATTAAAAGTATGGTCGACACAGATGATAATCTAAGACTCGAAATTCAAAGTATCAAGAAAAAGTTAAATTAATCTGTGGATAACTTCCTCTTAACTTCTAGGGGTTATACACAATTTTTAAACAAGTAACTTTTCAAGTCATAGACAGGATTCTGAGAGTTTTCCACAACTTCCACACAACCTACTATTACTATTAACTTACTAATCATAAAATAAATAAAAGGAATGACCATGATAAATTTCTCTATTAACAAAACTTTATTTTTACAAGCACTAAATACTACCAAAAGAGCGATCAGTTCAAAAAATGCTATTCCAATCCTTTCCACGATTAAAATTGATGTCACTCCAGAAGGAGTTGCCTTATCAGGATCGAATGGCCAAATTTCAATCGAAAACTTTATTTCTATCAAAGACGAAAATGCTGGTTTACTAGTGACCTCTCCAGGTTCTATTTTATTGGAAGCAACTTTCTTTATTAATGTGGTTTCAAGTTTACCAGATGTTACTTTAGATTTTAAAGAGATTGAACAAAAACAGGTTCTTTTAACAAGTGGAAAATCAGAAATTACACTTAAAGGAAAAGATGCAGATCAATATCCACGTATTCAAGAAATTGCTGCAAGTAATCCATTAGTTTTGGAAACAAAATTATTAAAACAATTAATTAATGAAACAGCATTTGCAGCAAGTGTACAAGAAAGTCGGCCAATTTTGACAGGTGTTCACTTTGTTCTATCGGATAATAAAGAGCTAAAAACAGTAGCAACAGACTCTCACCGTATGAGTCAAAAAGTGATTACACTGGAGAAAAATGGAGACAACTTTGATGTTGTCATCCCAAGTCGCTCTCTTCGTGAATTCACCTCTGTCTTTTCTGATGATATTGAAACAGTTGAAGTTTTCTTTGCTAACAATCAAATCCTATTTAGAAGTGAACACATTAGTTTTTATACCCGTTTGCTAGAAGGAAATTATCCTGATACAGACCGTCTCATTCCAACAGAATTCAATACAGAGGCAACCTTCAATGTGGCCAACCTTCGATTTGCAATGGAGCGTGCTCGTCTTCTTTCAAATGCGACTCAAAACGGAACGGTTAAATTAGAGTTCAAAAATGGAGTGGTTTCTTCTCACGTTCATTCACCAGAAGTTGGGCGAGTAAATGAAGAGATCGATACGAGCGCCGTTTCAGGAGAGGATTTGTCTATTAGCTTTAATCCAACTTATTTGATTGAAGCGCTCAAAGCTATTGACAGTGAACAAGTTGTTATTCGTTTTATTTCTTCTGTTAGACCGTTTACATTGGTTCCAGAAGGAAATGAACAAGGGTTCATTCAATTGATTACGCCAGTTCGCACAAATTAACAAAGGTGAATCATGTATACGTTAGGTGATTTTGTAGAAATGAAAAAGCCTCACGCTTGTGTGATTAAAGAAACAGGCAAGAAGGCAAATCGTTGGGAAATTACGCGACTTGGTGCAGACATAAAAATCAAGTGTAGCAATTGTGATCATGTGGTCATGATGAGTCGCCATGATTTTGAACAGAAAATGAAGAAAGTACTATAAAAGGTTCAGTCACTTATGTGACCGAACCTTTTCGATTATTTTAATTCTTCAAATTTTCCATTTTTAACTTCTTTGAAACCACCCTGTTTCATCATATCAAAAGTTGATTTGAAGCTGATATAGTCGACTTTTTTATCTTTTTGTGTCGTTACTAATTTCTTTTCAATTAGCTGATCTAAGTCTGCCTTTTCATAATTTAGTGTTGTTTTTTCAACCATATAATCATCTTTATATTCAGCAGAATGTGTGAATCCTTTGACATCTTTGTATTCTTCATCATATTTATCGATCATTTCCTTTAATTGATCTTTCGTAACTCCCGCCTCTTTGTAATAAATAGTAGTGGTGGTTTGGTTACTGATCGCTTTATCACCTTTATGTTCTAGTGTAATACGAACATCTGTTTTCTTTTCTTGGTTGATTGCCTGAAGATAGGATTTTTGAACAGATTGTTGTCCACAAGCTCCAAGAAGAAAGAGAGTAAAGATAGCGATTAAAGAAAGAAAAATAGATTTCCATGTTTGTTTTTTCATCTGAAAAACTCCTTTGTTCATTGTTAAATATAGTATACCATTTTTATCTTTTTAGAACGTTACAGTTTGATGAAAAAATCTAGTTTCAAAGGTGATGAAATATTTCATTTTTCATCACTTGTCTTTTGAATTATGTTATAATGAAAGAGATTGAAATTTGAACGGAGAAAAAGAAAAATGGCATTAACAGCAGGTATCGTTGGCTTACCAAACGTTGGTAAATCAACCCTATTTAACGCAATTACAAAAGCAGGAGCAGAGGCTGCAAACTATCCTTTTGCGACCATTGATCCAAACGTTGGAATGGTAGAAGTTCCAGATGAACGCCTCCAAAAATTGACGGAAATGATTACTCCTAAGAAGACAGTTCCGACTACTTTTGAATTTACAGATATTGCTGGGATTGTGAAAGGAGCTTCTAAAGGGGAAGGACTTGGTAATAAATTCTTGGCCAATATCCGTGAAGTAGATGCTATTGTCCATGTGGTGCGTGCTTTTGATGATGAAAATGTCATGCGGGAGCAAGGTCGTGAAGATGCCTTTGTCGATCCACTGGCAGATATTGATACCATCAATTTAGAATTAATTTTAGCCGACTTAGAGTCTGTCAATAAACGCTATGCGCGTGTAGAAAAAATCGCTCGTACACAAAAAGATAAGGATTCTGTTGCGGAATTTAATGTTCTACAAAAAATCAAACCAGTTCTTGAAGATGGTAAATCAGCTCGGACCATTGAATTCACTGAGGAAGAACAAAAAGTGGTGAAAGGACTTTTCCTTTTGACTACCAAACCAGTTCTTTATGTAGCCAATGTGGATGAAGATGTTGTTGCAGATCCAGATTCTATCGAGTATGTGAAACAAATTCGTGACTTTGCGGCAACAGAGAACGCGGAAGTCGTGGTGATTTCTGCGCGTGCTGAGGAAGAAATTTCTGAGCTAGATGATGCAGATAAACAAGAATTTTTAGAGGCGATTGGCCTGACAGAGTCTGGAGTTGATAAACTTACGCGTGCAGCTTATCACTTGTTGGGACTTGGCACTTATTTCACAGCTGGTGAAAAAGAAGTGCGTGCTTGGACCTTCAAACGTGGCATGAAAGCTCCTCAAGCAGCTGGAATCATCCACTCTGATTTTGAAAAAGGATTTATTCGTGCCGTGACCATGTCCTATGATGATTTGGTCAAATACGGTTCTGAAAAGGCTGTAAAAGAAGCAGGACGCTTGCGCGAAGAAGGAAAAGAATATGTTGTCCAAGATGGGGACATCATGGAATTCCGTTTTAATGTATAAGAGAGTTAAAAAGATGTAAAGGTTGGAAAAAATATTTCCAACCCTTTTAGTGTTTTGAAAGGAAAGAGATGACGAAATTAATTGTTGGATTGGGAAATCCAGGTGATAAGTATTTTGAAACCAAACACAATGTAGGCTTTATGTTAGTTGATCAAATGGCAAAGTCTTTAAATCTTACTTTCTCCCATGATAAGATTTTTCAAGCTGATATCGCCTCAACATTTTTGAATGGAGAAAAGGTCTATTTTGTAAAGCCGACCACTTTCATGAATGAGAGTGGAAAAGCAGTCCATGCCCTTCTGACTTATTATGGTCTGGATATTGAAGATCTTTTGGTTATTTACGATGATTTAGATATGGAAGTTGGTAAGATTCGTCTTCGAGCGAAAGGATCAGCTGGAGGTCATAACGGAATCAAATCGATTATCAATCATATTGGAACTCAGACTTTTTATCGAATTAAGATTGGAATTGGAAGACCTAAGCAGGGCATGTCAGTTGTTCATCATGTATTAGGAAAATTTGATAAAGACGATTACATCACTATTCTACAAACAATCGATCGAGTAGAAGAAGCGGTTAACGATTACTTGGTAGAAGAAAATTTTGAAAGAAGCATGCAGAAATACAACGGGTAAGTAGATGAATGTAATTGATTTAGTGAGTCAAAACTCCAACCTTCTATCCTGGCAACAAGGTTTGCAAAAAAATAATAGGGAATTGATCTTAGGATTATCTGCGACCACAAAGGCTATTGTAATGGCTTCAGCCTTTGATTCTATTGAAAAAGCAGTCCTCATCACTTCCAGTTATAACGAAGCAGAACGATTGGCCAGTGATTTTATTGCCTTACTTGGAGAAGAGAAAGTCCATACATTTTTGGGAGATGATAACCCTTTAGCAGAATTTGTTTTTGCTTCACAAGAAAGGCAATTTGCACGATTAGAGGCTTTGAACTTTTTATTCCAAGAAGGTCGTCAAGGCATCCTTGTGACCAATGTGAGTGGTATAAAACTACTATTACCTTCTCCTAAAGTTTTTGCATCTAGCATTTTTCAATTGAAGGTTGGTCAAGAAATAGACTTAACTACTCTGAGTGAAACATTACAGAAGATTGGCTACCAAAAGGTGAGCCAAGTTTTGCAACAGGGAGAGTTTAGTCTACGAGGAGATATTTTAGATATCTTTGAGATCGACCAACTCCAACCCTATCGGATTGAATTTTTCGGAGATGAGATTGATGGAATCCGAATCTTTGACCCAGAAAGTCAGCGTTCTGTTGAAAATGTTGAAGAAGTTCAACTGAAGGCAGTGAGTGATCTATTGTTGCAAGAGGAAGATTTCATCCGTGGTCAGCAGCAAATAGAACAATTGCAAGAACAGAGTGCAAATGAAGAATTTAAATCTTATCTAGCAGAAATTCTGGGAGATATTTCTCAAAGGAAACTCCATCCGGATCTTAGAAAATTTATTAGTTTCTTTTACGAGAAGCAATATACTCTATTCGATTATCTCCCTAAACACACTCCAGTCTTTCTGGATGATTATCAAAAAATAGCCGATCAAATAGCGAGATTTGAACTAGATACAGCTAATCTCTTGACGGAAGATTTACATAAAAATAGAGCTTCTTCTCGCCAAGTGTATTTTGCAGACACCAGTACAACATTACGAAAATATACGCCTGCAACTTATTTTTCAAACTTTCAAAAAGGATTGGGAAATCTGAAGTTTGATCATTTGTATCAATTCAATCAATATCCCATGCAGGAGTTTTTTGGACAATTTGATTTACTAAAAGAGGAAATTGAACGGTATCGAAAATCAAACTATACTGTTATTGTCCAAGCAACTTCTCATCACAATCTTCAACAGCTCCATAAAAATTTAGAAGAGTATGGGATTCGATTAGATTATATTGATGGGGATACGATCATTCCTCAAGCTAGTCAATTAGTCGTTGGAGGATTAGCTCACGGTTTTCAATTTGTTGATGAAAAAATTGTCTATATTACAGAATCAGAGATTTATCAGAAAAAGATCAAACGAAAGATTCGCAGGCAAAATATTTCCAATGCAGAACGCCTAAAAAATTATAATGAACTGGAAAAAGGGGACTATGTTGTTCACCAAGTTCATGGTATTGGTCAATATTTGGGAATTGAAACGATTGAAATTTCGGGTGTCCATCGTGATTATGTTTCAATTCAATATCAAAATGGAGATCGCATCTCGATTCCTGTCGATCAGATTCAGATGTTGTCCAAATACGTTGCAAGTGATGGAAAAACGCCAAAAATTAATAAGTTAAATGATGGGCGTTTCCAAAAAACGAAGCAAAAGGTTCAGACCCAGGTGGAGGACATTGCGGATGATTTGATAAAACTTTATGCGGAGCGTAGTCAATTAGAAGGCTTTGCCTATTCCAAAGATGATGAAAACCAAGAGGCTTTTGAACAAGATTTTCCATATATTGAAACAGATGACCAATTACGTTCCATTGAAGAAATTAAAAAAGATATGGAATCGAATCGTCCGATGGACCGATTGCTGGTTGGAGACGTCGGTTTTGGGAAAACAGAGGTCGCTATGCGAGCAGCCTTTAAGGCAGTAAATGATCATAAACAAGTAGCAGTGTTGGTTCCTACCACTGTTCTTGCCCAACAACATTATGCCAATTTTAAGGAGCGTTTTGAATCTTTTGCAGTAGAGGTTGCTGTTTTAAGTCGTTTCCAGAGTAAGGCAGAGCAGAAAGAAACGCTTGAAAAGTTGAAAAAAGGACGAGTGGATATTATTATTGGAACTCACCGGCTCTTGTCCAAAGATGTTGTTTTTTCAGACTTAGGCTTAATCGTGATTGATGAAGAACAACGTTTTGGAGTGAAGCACAAAGAAACCTTGAAAGAATTGAAAAAAAAGGTGGATGTGCTTACCTTGACAGCTACCCCTATACCTCGAACTCTTCATATGTCTATGCTAGGAATTCGAGATTTGTCTGTCATCGAAACACCTCCGACCAATCGGTATCCTGTGCAAACTTTTGTATTAGAGACCAATCCAACCATTATTCGAGACGCTGTGTTGCGGGAGATGGATCGTGGAGGACAGGCCTATTATCTTTACAATAAGGTAGATACAATTGAACAAAAGGTGTCTGAATTAAAAGAGTTGATTCCAGAGGCTTCGATTGGCTTTGTTCATGGCCAGATGAGTGAAGTTCGCCTGGAAAATACCCTGTTGGATTTCATAAATGGCGAATACGATGTCCTAGTGACGACAACCATTATTGAGACAGGTGTGGATATTCCAAATGCCAATACACTCTTTATTGAAAATGCGGATCATATGGGACTTTCAACGCTTTATCAACTAAGAGGTCGTGTGGGACGAAGCAATCGAATTGCTTATGCTTATTTGATGTATCGTCCAGACAAATCTCTTACAGAAGTGTCTGAAAAACGTTTAGAAGCTATTAAGGGTTTTACTGAGTTGGGGTCTGGATTTAAAATTGCTATGCGAGATCTATCGATCCGTGGAGCAGGGAATATCCTTGGAGCTTCTCAATCTGGTTTCATCGATTCAGTTGGTTTTGAAATGTATTCTCAATTGTTAGAAGAAGCTATTGCTAAGAAACAAGGCCAAGAGCATCGCAGGCAAAAGAGTAATGCAGAGTTGAACCTTCAAATAGATGCGTATTTACCTAATGAATATATTTCAGATCAACGTCAAAAAATTGAAATTTACAAACAAATTCGTGAAATGAATTCTGCAACGGACTATGAATACTTGCAAGATGAATTGATCGATCGTTTTGGAGAATACCCAGATGTTGTGGCCTACCTACTTGAAATTGGTTTAGTGAAAGCTTACTTGGATCAAGTCTTTGTCCGTCTTGTTGAAAGAAAACAACAAAAAGTGACAGTGAAATTTGAACCTATTGCCAAACAACTGTTTTTAACACAGGATTATTTCAAAGCTCTGTCAATGACACAGTTAAAGGCACAGATTGCAGAAGAAAAGGGATTGATTGAAGTGATCTTCGATATTCGAAATAAGAAAGATTTTGAAATTTTAGAAGCTCTGAAGCAATTTGGTCAAACCTTATTGGAAATTAAACAGGAAAAAGAAGAGAACTAGCAGTTCTTAGCTCATTTTTCGCATTTTATGTATAAAAAATGATACAATACTATGTTAGAGGTGACAGTATGAGATTAGATAAATATTTAAAAGTTTCTCGCATTATTAAGCGTCGTCCTGTTGCAAAGGAAGTTGCAGATAAAGGGCGAATCAAAGTCAATGGAGTATTAGCCAAAAGTTCAACGGATTTGAAAGTGAATGATCAAATTGAAGTTCGTTTTGGAAATAAAGTATTGACGGTTAAAGTCTTGGAAATGTTGGATAGTACAAAAAAAGAAGATGCATCCAAAATGTACGAAATAATTAGTGAAACAAGGATAGAAGAAGATGCCTAAAAATATCGTTCAAATGAACAATAAATATATCAAAGACGAAAGTCAGCGAAAACGTTTTTTAGAAGAAGAAAGAAAAAAACGCAATCGTTTTCTAGGGCTCGTTTTGATATTGGTCATGTTACTGTTTATTCTTCCAACTTATAATTTAGCCCAGAGCTATCAATCGCTACAAGATAAGAAAGAACAATACAAACAGTTGGAAAAAGAGTATAAAGAAACAAGTGAACAAAAAGAATACCAACAAGACATCGCTAAAAAATTAAAAGACGATGATTATGCAACAAAATATGCACGCGCAAAGTATTCTTTTTCAAAAGATGGTGAATATGTTTATACCATCCCAGATTTACTCCCCCAATAACCGATGGAAAATATCTTACAAACAGTTAAACAATTTCTTGAATTTTCAGATGAAAAATTAGAGGAATTAAAAAAGAAAAACCAAATGATCAAACTTCAAAAGGATGAAAAGGAAAGGAATACAGGTGTCTAAACGATTTCTGCTCCTATTGTTAGTTCCAATTTTATTTATTGGGTCTCAAGCAGCGAGTATCGAGCAGTCTGAGTTTTCTCAGACAATGGCTCATCCATCAGAACTTTATTTTTCTTCAATTCCAGCGAACCCGAATGTCTATCGCAAAATTTCTGTTTTTTCTGATCCTCAGTTGAAAAAAGCAAAAGGAGAAATTCTTCCCAACACACCGTTTACAATCGAACAACTCTTTGTAAATGATGAAGGGAAAGCTGTATTTAAAATAGCAGATAAGGGATATGTATTAGCAGATTCTTCTGTCATTTTTTCTGATGTTGTACAAGAAACACAAGAAAAAAAACAAGACATGTGGCTAAAACCTGGTTTTAAAATGTATGACCGACCCTTAATAAATGGTGCAAAAGAAAAAAATACACCTCTTTCTCCTTATACAAAAGTGACAGTCTTACGTACAGCTAAGACTTTACGAGATGAGTTTGTGGAGATTGAAGGTCAGGGCTGGGTGAACAAAGCATTCGTTACTGAAAAAGATAATCGAATGGAAAAAGTCCAGGACTTGTTAAATAGTAAATACAATTCTCCTTCGTATGGAATCTATGTAAAACAATTAGAGACTGGAAATACTGCTGGAATCAATCCGCAAAAAGAAATGTATTCTGCCAGTGTAACGAAATTACCATACTTGTACTACGTCCAAGAACAGCTCAATAAAAAAGCCATTTCTCCAACTACAACCTACAAATATATTCCAGAAGTCAATGATTTCAAAGGTAGCTATGAACCAGAAGGAAGTGGTAGCCTTTCAAAAACACCAGATGGAAAAGAATATAGTGTTCAAGAGTTGGTAGATAAAATTGCAAAAGAATCAGATAATGTTGGACATAATATCTTGAATTATTATGTCACTCATCAATCAGATCAAGACTTCCAAAAAACTTTGGATAAAATTGCAAAGAAACATTGGGATGTTGAAAAAAGAGAAGCATCCGCTGAAATGGCTGGCAATGTCATGGAGGCTGTCTATCAACAAAATGGCCCTATTATTGATGCACTCTCCTCTACAAAATATGATGATCAACGGATTGCGCGTGACCTTCCAGTAAAAGTTGCTCATAAAATTGGAGATGCCTATGATTTTAGACATGATGTTGCGATTGTATACACAAATTCACCCTATGTAATAGCCATTTTTACAGATCATTCGAATTATGATACGATTTCCAACATTTCAAAAGATATCTATGAGGTATTGAAATAATGGAAAAGCGATTTTTAGAGTTTTGTGAAAAACAAGATCTATTTACTCCCCATCGCCGTGTTTTAGTTGCCTTATCTGGTGGATTGGATTCAATGAATCTGTATGAACTTTTATATAAGAATAAAGAACGATTGAAAATCCATCTGGTACTCGCTCATGTCAATCATGGACAAAGACCAGAATCAGATTTAGAAGAAAGTGAACTTCGAACGCTAGCTGATAGGCGAGAGACACGTATCCATGTGGCTCACTATTCGGGTGATTTTACAGAAGCAAAAGCTCGTACCTTTCGTTATGATTTTTTTAAACAGATTATGGAGAAAGAGGATTGCACCGCTTTAGTAACAGGTCATCATGCAAACGATCAAGCCGAAACAACTTTCATGCGCTTAATACGAGGAACAAAATTACGCCATTTAAGTGGTATTCCTGTACGCCAACCATTTGGTAAGGGTGAGTTAATCCGTCCTTTGTTAACTTTTACCAAAGATGAGTTGATGAAAATCCCTCACTTTGAAGACAGTAGCAATGACTCACAGGACTATTTTCGAAATCGTGTACGCCATCAATACCTTCCAGAATTTGAAAAAGAAAATCCCCAAATGCAAGCAAGTCTTCGCTATTTAGCAGAGGAAGTGAATCATTGGCACCAAGCACTGAAAGAATTGACTAGCGAGTTAAGCATTCAAGATTTAGCTTCTTTTAGAACGTATTCTCATTCTGTACAATCATTCTTATTAGAAGAGTATTTGGCACAATTTCCAGATTTGCAACTTGGTAGGGCCCAGTTTCAAGAATTATTAGATTTACTGCGAAAAAAAAGAAATTGCATTCATTATTTAAAGTTGAATTATGAACTACATCAAGAATATGATTTCTTTGAAATACGAAAAATCAGTCAAAAGTCGGATGACCAAGTCCTCCCATTTTTGTTAGAATTTGGGAATATCTTTGATATTGCAAATTATAAACTATCTTTTGGACAACCATTAGTAGGGGAAAATGTAGAAATTCTTTCTGTTTCACGCGAAACTCCCATCTTAATTAGAGGGAGAAAGGAAGGAGATCACCTGCTTGTTAATGGCCACCATCAAAAATTAAGACGGTGGTTTATCAACCATAAAATTTCAATTTCTCTTCGGCAAAAGGCTCTCATTATAGAACAAAATCATAATATTCTTTCTGTAGTGGGATTGGTAACGAGTGATTTGAGTAAGCTCTCAAAAAGTGGTATAATGAAAGATAGTCTTTATATTCAAAAAATAGATAGGTAAAAACATGTTAGAAAAAGATATAAAAAAAGTATTGGTTTCACATGATGAAATTGTAGAAGCAGCAAAGAAATTGGGTGAAACCCTAACAAAAGAGTACCAAGGAAAAAATCCAATTTTTGTTGGAATTTTGAAAGGCTCTGTTCCATTTATGGCAGAGTTGATCAACCACGTGGATACACATATTGAATTGGATTTTATGCTGGTTTCAAGTTATCATGGTGGTACAGCAAGCTCAGGTATTATTAATATTATCAAGGATATCGACCAAGATATTACTGGTAGAGATATTTTATTTGTAGAAGATATTATCGATACAGGTAAAACCCTCAAGAGTCTAAAAGAACTCTTTGAAGAACGAAATGCAGCATCTGTGAAGATTGCTACCTTACTGGATAAACCTGAAGGACGTTTGGTTGAGATCGAAGCAGATTACACCTGCTTTACGATTCCAAATGAGTTTGTTGTCGGATATGGTTTAGACTATGATGAAAATTATCGTAACCTACCCCATGTTGGTGTATTAAAAGAGGAAGTGTACTCAAAATAGAGGAGACTAGATGAATAACAGAAAAAATAACGGTTTTGTTCGAAATCCATTTCTGTATTTGTTGATTATTGTAGCGGCTGTGACAGGATTCCAGTACTTTTTTGCGGGTAATGGAGTTGGTCAAAGTCAGCAAATCAACTACACAGAATTGGTCAAAGAAATTAAAAATGACAATGTAAAAACGATCAGTTACCAACCAAATGGTAGTGTGATTGAAATTGCAGGGACCTATAATAAAGCAAAAGAATCAAAAGAAGATACAGGAATTCAATTTTTTACCCCAAGTGTTCAAAAAGTATCTCGCTTTACTAGTGTCATCCTTCCATCTGATATCACCGTCAATGAATTACAAAAATTAGCAGCTGACCACAAAGCAGAAATCACCATCAAGCGTGAGAGCTCAAGTGGCATGTGGATAACAATTCTCACTTCAATTGTTCCATTTGTTATCGTCATGTTCTTCTTCTTCTCAATGATGAACCAAGGCGGTGGCGGAGGTGCCAGAGGTGCAATGAACTTTGGTCGTAATAAAGCCCGCGCTGCTAATAAAGAAGATATTAAAGTTCGTTTTTCAGATGTAGCAGGAGCTGAAGAAGAAAAACAAGAACTTGTTGAAGTTGTTGAATTTTTAAAAGATCCAAAACGCTATACTAAATTGGGTGCAAGAATCCCAGCAGGTGTGCTTCTTGAAGGCCCTCCCGGAACTGGTAAAACCCTTTTAGCAAAAGCAGTAGCTGGTGAAGCTGGAGTGCCATTCTTCAGTATCTCTGGTTCTGACTTCGTTGAAATGTTTGTCGGAGTCGGTGCTAGCCGGGTTCGTTCACTTTTTGAAGATGCTAAAAAAGCAGCTCCAGCCATTATCTTTATCGATGAAATTGATGCTGTTGGGCGCCAACGTGGTGTAGGTCTTGGTGGTGGAAATGATGAACGTGAACAAACCCTTAACCAGCTCTTGATTGAGATGGATGGTTTTGAAGGTAACGAAGGAATCATTGTTATCGCAGCAACTAACCGTTCTGATGTCCTTGACCCTGCCCTTCTTCGTCCTGGCCGTTTTGACCGTAAAGTATTAGTTGGACGTCCAGATGTGAAAGGTCGTGAGGCAATTCTTCGTGTTCATGCTAAGAACAAACCACTCGCTCCAGATGTGGACTTGAAATTGGTTGCTCAACAAACACCGGGATTTGTCGGTGCTGATCTCGAAAATGTTTTGAACGAAGCAGCCTTGGTTGCAGCTCGTCGAAATAAAAAAGTAATTGATGCTGCTGATATCGATGAAGCAGAAGATCGTGTTATTGCAGGTCCATCTAAGAAAGATCGGACGATTTCACAAAAAGAACGTGAAATGGTTGCTTATCACGAAGCTGGTCATACAATCGTTGGTCTGGTCTTATCAAATGCTCGTGTAGTTCATAAAGTTACGATTGTTCCACGTGGTCGTGCAGGCGGTTACATGATTGCCCTTCCTAAAGAAGATCAAATGTTACTTTCTAAAGAAGATATGAAAGAACAATTAGCTGGGCTCATGGGAGGACGTGTTGCCGAAGAAATTATTTTCAATTCGCAAACAACGGGTGCTTCAAATGACTTTGAACAAGCTACCCAAATGGCGCGTGCAATGGTGACAGAATATGGTATGAGTGAAAAACTTGGACCGGTCCAATATGAAGGAAATCATGCGATGTTTGGTGCTCAAAGCCCACAAAAAATGATTTCAGAACAAACAGCTTACGAAATTGATGAAGAAGTTCGTGGTTTGTTGAATGAAGCCCGTAATAAAGCAGCAGAAATTATTCAAGGAAATAGAGAAACGCATAAATTAATTGCGGAGGCTCTATTAAAATATGAAACCTTGGATAGTGTTCAAATTAAATCATTATATGAAACAGGAAAAATGCCTGAAAATTCAGAGCATGAATTAGAAGAAGAAGCAAAACCTCTATCATATGATGAGATTAAGTCAAAATTAGAAGAAAATAACTAATTCAAAAGAAGGAAAATATTTCCTTCTTTTTTTATTAAAAAAGTGTTGACAGAGTAAAAATATTCTGTATAATAGAATATGTTGTAAAAATGGTCCGTTGGTCAAGGGGTTAAGACACCGCCTTTTCACGGCGGTAACACGGGTTCGAATCCCGTACGGACTATCGATAAACTGTCACCAAGTGGCAGTTTTTTTGTGTATTTGGACAAAATAGTTAAAAATAATAACCAAATAGTTAAAAAAACGTGCAGAATAGAAAAAAAGTCCAATGGGCTTCTTTATTTTTATAAAATACAGATAAAAGTAAAGGAGAGCTTATGGAATTTAATAAAATGTATCAAAAAGTAAAATATATCGTAAGAAAATGTGAAAAAGAGTATTATATTCAATTATGGGAAAAGGATGATTGGGAACAAGAAGGTCAGCTAACTCTGTTTGAACTTTATCAAAAAAATCCTGAAATTGAAACAAATGAAGAATTACTTTATACATATTTCAAAACAAAATTTAGAAATCATATTAAAGATAAAATAAGACAACAGGAAAGTGATAAGAGAAAAATTAATAGACTTCCATATATTGAAATTGGAGAAATTAGTCACAGAATTTCATCAAGAAAAATATATTTAGATGAGCTGGTTGTTCTGAGAGATGCATTAAAACGTTTTAAAGAAAAATTAACAGTAAAAGAAAAAGAACAATATGAAGCATTACTAGCAAACAGAAGATGTCTAGGAAAAACAAAAATGAAAAAGAAATTAGAGAACTATCTAAAGGATTTTAAAAATTCAATTTAAGAACTGAAAGTTGACAGTGTATAAATGAACTTTCAAAAAAATAAAATTTTTTGGAAAAAAGTATTGACAGTAAGGGTAGGTCATGATATACTAATATAGTTGTCGCGCGAGAGCGACAAAGACCTTTGAAAA
>ERZ772908.66-NODE-66-length-27569-cov-9.10075_pt1 | contig 27569 bp, 38 predicted proteins | sample MGYA00512121_ERZ772908 | MGnify/ENA primary metagenome ERZ772908 (study PRJEB29015, sample SAMEA2738084) | human oral metagenome | biome: human oral; feature: human-associated habitat; material: saliva | place: China | collected 2264 ... | reverse complement strand
GGGTTCGGCGGCGTCCTGTGCGGCGCGGGCGCGCTGCCGGGCTTTGCGTTCGCGTGCGGCGGCTTTGCGGGCGTCGCTTTTCGCGGTGATGTCCCCCCAGGTGCCGTTCCACCGGGTCCACGAGGTTACGGTGATTGTGGTCGCGTCGGCGGTGACGAGGCCGTGTGTGGTGAGGGCGTCGAGGCGTGTGGCTGTGTCGGTTAGGCCGAGGCGGCTGGTTGCTACCTCGACGGGGACAGCGCCGTCGGTTTCGGGGTGCAGGGCACACCACGACAGGAGGCGGATGTAGAGAAGTTCGGCGTCGGGTCCGGCGGCGATGACGGCGGGGTCGTCGTAGTAGCCGCCTGCGAGGGCGGCGTATCTGCCGGGGCGCTTGAAGGGGGGCATTGCGTGTGCCTTTCGGTCGGGGCGGTGCGTCACTAACCATATGCTAGCGGCTGGGGGGGGGCGCGTCAAACGCTAGCCGGTTGCGCGTCAGTCGGTGACGCGTGAGCGTCGCCGACGTGATTTTATCCCTCATCCTTTATCTTCTCCTTCATCCTTCATCCTTGCGCGCATGTCCCGCGTGACGTCACGCCCATGTCACACGCCCATGTCACGCGTGACGTTAGCGTGACAATGAGGATCGGGCGCGTGCGCACTTTTCGGCGGGGTGGGGTGGTTTGTCGGGGCGGCGCGGTATATTTCCGGCATATTTTGCGTGACTTTCCCACTCGGATGTCACGCCGGATGTCACGCGATTTTGCCCCCGGTGTCACGCGCGTTTTTTTCGATGTCACACGATGTCACGCACCCGGTCACGCGCATGTCACGCGTGACGTCACACGTGACATATGGCGTGACATGTGGCGTGACGGCGGGCGTGGTAGCTGATTGGCAACGCGTGTTGTAGGTCACGCAATTACCCTTGCATACGGCTATGCATAGGTGTATGATGGGGTCATCGGGAGGAAAGGCCCCCCGATAGACCGAAAGGACCGAAGCCATGAACACCGAGACCGCGACCACCACCGAAACCATCCGCGACTACCTCGGCGACTTCGCCAATGAGTTCACCGAGGATCAAATCAGCATCATCACCGCCGCCGCTACAGACGTCGAGGAGCGCATCATCGCCAAGTACGGCGACATGACCCTCGAGGAGCGCGGCGTGATGATGCTGACGCCGCTCGAGGCTATCGTCGAGTACGTCAGTGATGAGACGACACTCGCTAAGTGCGTCGGCGACGACGAGCGCCTGGAGGCCGCCCTGATCGCCGGTGCACACAGTGGCCGCCTCACGGAGCGCCTCGCCGAGGCCGCCGGGATCGACCTGACCAAGGCGCAGGAGCTCCTCGGGGACCTTGCCTGACCTACCCCGGAGGCCCCGTCCATCCCGGCGGGGCCTCCACCCCGTGAAAGGATAATGCACCATGACCACCATCGAGCCCCCCGACTTCGCGTTCAACTTCAAGACCGGATATGCCCGCATTGGCTCCGAGACCATCCGCCCAATCAATGGCATCACCCAGCAGACCAACGGCTTCGGGGCGCATTTCATCACACTGACTATCCCGGTTGCCCGCGTCATCATCGAGGACGATCCGACCGGCCCCGTTAACCCGTCCGCCCCTAGCTTCACCGTGCGCCCCTGAAAGGACTAAGACAATGACCGCTAGCGACAAGATCATCGCGCAGATTCGCCAGCTTCTGAAAATCGCGTCCGACGGGGGTGCGAGTATCAACGAGCGCGAATTGGCGCAGCGTCGCGCCGAGCGTCTCATGGTGCGTTATCGCATCGAAACGCTGCCCGATGGTGACGCGCGCGCCCGCGACGAAGACATGACTACCATCACAGTTGAAATCAAGGGGAACTCCGGGTCAATGGCGCGCGCAATCGTGGACGGCCTCGCCACGCTCTCCCGCGCTCTGAGTTGCTTCTGTTCGTGGCGCATGTACCGAAGCCACATCGTGGCTACCATCGTGGGCACCCGCTCGGACCTCGCATACGTCACGGAGTTCTACAACGCTGCCGTAGCGTCCTACCCGTCCATGTTGAAGGCCCGGCTGCGTCACGAAGACTTCTACAGTCAGTCGGAGCGCCGTCGTTTCCGGCGTTCCTACGTGATGGGCTATTTTGAGGGCATCGCCGAGCGTATCGAGATCGCTACCCGTGAGGAGACGACGTCGACGGGGCAGGAACTTGTGCTTGCGTCCCGATACCAGCGGGCCGAGGCGAAGGCCCGCGAGGGGCGCAAAATACGCATGGCGCGTGACCTCATGATCGACCATAACGCGTCGGTTGGCGGACAGCGCGACGGGTACGCCTCCGGCATTGGCTGGATTGGCGAGCGCCTTGACGGCCCGCGCGTCGGCATTGCCGCCTCCTGATGAATTCACCGAAAGGCATCCCCCATGAATCGTGTTGCGCGCCCCCTCGTTGGGCTGCTGATCCTGATCGTCCTTGTCCTCGTGTTCGTGATGTCCGGCGGGTCTGCGTCCCGCACGTCGAACGCGGCGGCGAACACGCCAGCCCCTCCGGTGCTGACCGGGTGGGTGGGTGCGGATAGCCGCCAGCAGTGGACGCTATCGTGGACGCCCGCGTCGAGCGGCGGTCTTGTCGACGTGGCGTCTGATTCGGAGGACGTGTACCCGGGCGTGACGTGCCGGACGGACGCCGGGCGTGAATTCACGCTGACTGGCACGCAGGAGGCCGTGAATCGCGTGTCCGTCCGCATCCCGGCGGGTGTCGCGCGGTGTGATGCGTACATGGGCGGGCGGCCCGCATCGAAGACGCGGCGCATGTTCAATAACGTGACCGTCGACGGCGCGCCCGTGATTGGTGTCATCGAGCCGGGAGCTGCTCGGATGGTCTAATGTCGATAGCGCCCCGCCTTCCTGTTGGTCAGGATCGGCGGGGCGCTTCACTGTGTCTAGTTGTCGAGGGTGGTCACGCTGACGTGGACGCCGGGCGGTTGGCCGTCGGATGCCCACCGCTTGGTCAGGATCCACGTTACGATGCGTGAGTCCTCGGCCAGGGGGCCGCCGGGGGCCGCGAGCGCGTCGCCGACTGCGCGGGCCAGCTTGTCAAGGTCTGGCTTGGTTGCCGCGTGGTCAGGGAACCTCGGGCGTTTGGGGCGCGGTAGGTAGAAGTGCGCCTGGACGGCGACGGGGCCGTCATACTGTGGTGCCCACCCGGCGGCGTGGGCGGCGTTTCGGGCGTCGCGGGCGACGAGGGTGCGCCACGCGGCCAGTCGCGGGTTGTCGTGCGCGACGACGGGCCTCCCGCCCCGGTGGCCGACGTATTTGTGCGATCCCTCGGGGGCGGGGATCCCGGCGGTGAAGAATCTGACCGGCTTCACTGATTCCCGCCGCCGTTCAGTTCGGCCACGCGGGCCTTGATGACGTCTTGCAGGTCGGGGTGCGCGTGCCACCAGGTGCGGAGCTTGTCGACGTCGGTACAGGCGGCGATGAGTTCGGGCGTCACAGCGGTGGGCGTCGCGGCTGCGTTCGCTGTGTCGGCATCGGTGGTGGGGGTTGGGCGTCCGTCTTCGTCGGGGTCGCCGGTGATGCCCCAATCGACCTGCGCGAGCTGGCGCTTCGCGTAGGTGAGGTTCGCGCCGAACGCCTGGGGGTTTGCCGGGCGGTCAACAATGAGCGCGCCGAGGGGCATGGTGTTGCCGTCGGCGTCTACGAGGCTTGAGATGAGGATAGGCGGCGTGTCCCCGGTGGGGGCCTGGATTGCCTGTCGGTAGGCGAGGCCGTGCTTGGCGCACGCGGCGCGGATCACGCCGAGCGTGGCCTTCAGTGACGCGAAGCGGGTCCTGAAATGTGGGTTCGCCGAGTCGAGGGGCGGGTTCTCGCAGTCTGCCCACGCGGCGGCGAAGCGCGCTTCGATGCTGATCGGCGCGCCGGTGGGCTTGCGGGTCGGTTCCTTTTCGGTGGTGTCTGTCATTGTCGTGTCCTTTCGGTGTGGTCAGTTTTCCAGCTTGGCGATCCGTCTTGCAAGTGCGTCGTGCGCGTCGGCGATGTTGACCATCCTGCAGATTTCGTCAATGATCCTCGTCATCGTCTCGCGCTCTTGGTCGAGCACGTGAACTGCGGCGCGACTAGCCAGGATGGCATGTAGAGCCTCGGCTTTCTGGCGATCAACGGCGGCGGCGTCTCTTTCCTGACACAGGAAGCTACGCAGCCACACGAGGTCTTCCAGGGGAAGCTCGAGCGTGACAGTCATGGGGTCGTTGTTGGTCATGGGGGGGGTCCTTTCCAGTCGGTCAGTCTGCCTGGGCGGCGTACCAGGCGGGGGGGGTGATTTCGGTGATGCCGTCACCGTAGGCGGGCCAAAAATTGAACACTCGGCACATGTTCAGTGTGTCGAGCGCGCGGCGCATGCGCGAGTACCCGGCGGCGAGGAAAAACTCGTCCATGTGGACGACGCTGACCAGGTGGGGGGCGTCGACGCCGACGAGGACGTGAACGAAGTCCGCGTCCTCACCTGTAACAGCCTTCCATTGTGTTTGGTACCAGGCGGCCTGGACCGCGTAGTCGAGGTTCGCGGCGTCGCGTGCCCACGCGGTGGGGCGAGGCTGTCGCGTGGTTTTGAGGTCCACGAGGACGGTGCGCCCGTCGGCGTCGCGTGTGGTCCAGTCGATCCGGCCACGCATCCACAGGCCCGTGTCGCGGTCGATACTGTAGATCGACTGCTCGGGCGTGCCCTGTGCGAACAGGGCGGCGGCTGCGGGGTGATTCATGACCGCCTGGTAGGCGGCCTCGGCGCGCGCGTAGTCGGCGCGACTCATGGGGACCTGGCCGCGCTCACGGGCCGCCGCGACATCTTCCTTCGCTGCCTTCGTGCGCAGGCTCTCATGATCGTGCACGTAGATGTCCAGGCCGGTCCCGAGCACCATGCCGTGGACGGTATGCCCGAAGTCGAACGCTGCCTTCGGTGGATCCGGATGTTCTTTTGACCACTTGTAAAGGGCCGGGCAGTCGAGGAGACGCTTCGCCTCCGTCGATGACACCGACCCGTGGGGGCCAAAACGGCCCGAGTGGTAGTCCAGCTCGGGCACATTCTGGTAGATACCAGCCGAGAAAGCGGCGGGATCACTGTCTGTCATCATGTGTTTCCTTCCTGTAGGAGTGCTGCCGGGAGAGGCGTCGCCAGTCCCGGATGAGGCTGATCGTGCCCGCGAGCGCGATCACGGCCCCGAGGGGGAGCGACCAGGTGGGGTCCCAACCCCCGGGGTTGGTGGGGCCGCCTGACGCGGCGGCGACGAGCAGGCCCATGACAGCGAGGATAGGGGTGATCGGGTTCATTTGCGGGCCTCCTTGCTGACCAGCGGGTAGGAAATGATGCACGGCACGTGAGCGATTGCGCCGTCCTCGGCGCGGACGGCCACGCAGCCTTGCGTTTCGATGCCGTCGTCGTTGACGCAGGTGTATCGGGCGTCGTTCATGAGCATGAGCGAGTCGATCGTGTCGTCGCGTTTCAGGGCGTGGAGTTCGACGCCCCACACGCCCTGGAACTCGGTGCTGCGTGCGACGCGGATGTCCGCGCCCGCGCGCGTCGACTTCTGCACGGCGCTGGTGAACATTGCGGCGACCTTTTTGGCATTCTGGAAGGCGATGAGATCTGGGTCCATGATTATTGGTCCTTTCAAGTGGGGGGTGCCCCCGGCCCTGTGCGGCGGGCCGGGGGCGATGGGGTGTGTCACTCGCAGTCGAACTCGTAGTCCACGCGCGCGGCGGCGATAGCCGCGTCAATGGCCGGGTAGTGGGGGCGTTCCTTCGTGGCCCACTTGGAGCCTGCCCACACCTGCGCGGGCCACAGGCTGCGGGGAAGAGCGGCCTCAATGTCCGTCCACTCGCCCGGATCGTCGGATGAGAAGTAGATGTCTTCGCCGAGGATCCGGTTCATCGTGACGCGGATTTCGCCGTCCCAATAGTCGATGTAGATCGCAAGGAGGTTGTCATCATCGACGCGGGCCGTGAGGTCTGCGGCGGGGGCCTCGATGCGCCTCCGGTCGTTGAGGGGGAGCTTGTTGAGGTTGATCCAGGTGAGCTGGTCGGCGGAGGTGATGAGCGGGTTCATTGTTCGGTCCTCGGTCTGTCGGGGGCTCGTCCCTCCCGATGACACTAGTATGCACACCTCCGTATATTTAATGCAAGAGGTATGGGAGAGACGCGCACCACATAAAGTGAAAGGGGGCCTTGCCGACCGAAAAGGCAAGGCCCCCAGCCCCAACCGGTGGAGCAGTGATGCGCGCGTATAGTATATACACACGCTTCGTGCGTGCGCAAGTTGAAACAGACCGACCGGCAAACCCGCTAGATGAGGATGTCCAGCGGCGCGTCAATCCCACACCTGAACCGCTCATGGATCAGGGGAATATACCGCTCATCAAGCTCACACCCGACCGCGTTCACCCCCTCCATCGCGGCGGCCTGTAGCGTCGTCCCCGACCCGGCGAACGGCTCGAGGATCGTCGCGCCCGGCCTCACCACAAGCCGTATGAGGTATCTCATGAGATCGAGGGGCTTCACGGTCACGTGCTGTACAGTGATTATCGCGTCGAAGCAGTCGGCGGGCATTTCCCGCATGATATCGCGGCAGTCGCCGTGATGGAGGGTGATCCCCTCGATTATCTCGCAGCTACTCATACGTCCCCTCTCTCTCTGTAGGTGTGGTCATGCGTCCAATCGTAGGCGTGGCCACCATCGTAATAAGTGTGGTGCGCGTCTCTCCCATACCTCTTGCATTAAATATACGGAGGTGTGCATACTAGTGTCATCGGGAGGGACAAACCCAACCGAAGACCGAAAGGACCGAAACCATGAAGACCTACCGCTTCCAGGACAAGAATCGCAGCATCGACGCCCTGCTGGACCCCGAACAGCAGTATTCCTACTCCTGGGACCTCTCCCTGGAAGAGACAGACGCGGTTCGCCACGGCATCAGCGCCTGCGCCTCCCTGGCCGACCTCGCCGCCTACGTCGCATGCTCGGCCCTCCAAGCCAACGACCCCGGGCTGATCATCCTTGAGGGCACCGAGTCCGAGGACGCGCCCCTGGACGCCGATCAGGGCGAGGTCCTGGTCCTCCCCACCGCCGCCCGCTGGGCCGACGAGGCCACCGAAACCCGATTCTTCGACGCGGTCGGTGAGCTGGCCGACATGTTCTACAGTGGCCAGCCCTTCGAGGCCGTCCGCGAAGCCGCACAGGACCTCATCTGACCAACCACCGGCCCCCACGCGGGGCCCTACCATACAGGAGAAAAATGGCCGAGCGATACGCCGGGGCCTCGAAATTCGCGGCCCTCACGGGCCTCACCCGCAACACCATCATGTCCTACAGACACAAGGGCCTCCTCCCCCCACCAGACGTGATCATCGAGGAGTCGGGCCGGGCGACTACGAGCGGCTGGGCAGAGGATACGATCAGGCAGTGGATGCGCGATCGCAATATCAAGCGTGGTCGCCCGTCAATCGTCTACTGGGCCATAAACACCAGCACCGGCAAAGTGGCTATCCTCACTAAGGGCGCATGCCTGGAGGATCTGTCCGCGTGGATCGACGGCACCCAATCCAGCGAGACGCACGATCTCGCGAGGAAGCTCCTCACTCACAAGCCGAGTGAGATGAGGGCGATCACGCGGGCGGGCTTCGTGATTCGATCTGCTAGCCGCCGCGCCACAGTCCCCCCGGACGTCTCAGAGTACGAGCTGTGGAGACTCGCTGCAGACAATGGAATCACATGCGTCGACGCTGACAGGAGCCAGATCGCGACTGTCCTCGCCCATGTGTGCCCGCAGGCGTACGGTGAGCTGATCATCCGCCACATGGCGTGACACAAGAAGGGAGGCCCCCCACCATGATCGGTAGGGGGCCTCCCTTCTGTGCGGTCAGTGCCGGGGACAATCATTGAGGACCGCGCGCTGCGCGGATATGTCATCACGGATCCGCCCCATCTCCTCACGCAGCATCCGCACCTCGGCCACGCGCTCATCATGCTCACGCTCAGCACGAGTATCCGCACGATTCTGAGCCACCTGAATCGCCGTCATCCCCTCACGGACCTGCCGCGACAGCTGGTCCAAATCATCACGGAGGTTGGTGCCGTGGTGATTCGTCACCTGCTCCCTAGCGGCCTCGGCGGTCTCGTGCACGGCGTCGATCCGGTTTTTGAGCCGCGCCGAGAGCGCTTTGAGCTGCATCGTGACCACACCGCAGATCGCGATCCCAAGGGCCGCGAGCGCGGCCACGACTTCGGGTGTGGCCATGACGGCGACCAGGGGGTGCGTTGATGGGGTCACTGGTCACCTCCGTCACGGGGCGTCGGCGTGGTCACATCCTCCCACCAATCGATCAGGCCGGTGGGCTTCAGGGCGGTGTAGACGATCTGCCCTGCGGCGATCACGCCCGCGGCCTCGGTCAGGACGACGCGGCCTGCGTCGGGGAATCGCGTGACACCCCATGCGATGATCGTCAGAACGGTGGCAACTGCGATGAAAACGGACCGCTTGGTCTGGGCGGACCAGTGGGTGCGGGTGATCATGGCGGTCAGGAAGGGAGAGAGCGTGCCGATGAGGGCGGCGGTTGTGAGCGTAGTCATGGTCAGAATTCTCCTTCGTTGAGGGTGGCCTGCATGGCTGCGACAGTGAGTGAGGGGTCAGACAGGGTGCCGTCTCCCTCGATTCCGTATCGAGCGGACAGTGCGTTGATGGTGGTGGGTCCCATGATCCCGTCATTCGTGACGCCGAGGCGCGCCTGCATGGCGGCGATCACGGCGGATCCGTCGGGGTCGGTCTCCCATTCCCACCCGTCGGTGCAGGCGGGCATGATCGATCGGTTTTCGACCTCCTGGGAGGAGACGATGCCGTCGATGGGGGTGCCGAGGATTTCCTGGAGTGCGGCCGTGGTGCGGGGACCCCAGTAGCCGTCCTCGGTGATGCCGCCGACGGTGCTTGCCGACTGGTCATAGTCCGGGCGGATGACAGCTGTCACGCTGTCCCAGTCGCGGGTGCGTCGGTACACGCCGCCGCCGTTGCCCTGGGAGCCGCCGCTGCCGGGCGCGGTGTTGAATTCAATGGTCTGCAAGTACGAGCCTGCGTTGAATTCGACGATTCCCACGTGGTCAGAAATACCGTCGTCGTCCCAGTCGAAGCATACGAGGTCACCTGCCTGGGCGTCCGTCTCGTCGGCGAGGAGGCGGTTCTTCGCGCGGGCGGCGTTGATGCCAGCGGGCACGTACGCGAACGCACCGCCGGGCGGCGTGATGCCAGCCTGATCAAGCACCCACGAGGCTCCCATCGCGCAGAAAGGCACGCCGGACGAACCGAAGTAGGAGCCGTGCTTTTCGGCGTACCAGCGCCCGTACTTGGTGCCCTCCTCGGGGTCATCCCAGCGGCTGTAGCCGATCTCACCTGCGGCGATGCGCAGGACGTCAAGAGCTGTAGTCACTCGTACTTCACCTCCATGATGGGCGCGACGTTATCGGGCGATGTGTTGCCCGTGTCCTTGATATCCAGCTGGTCAGGCTGCTCAGGCATGATGCTTTCCTTTCTCTATCATGTGGTCACATTCTACCGACCCACATGCGGTTACGGGTGTACCTGGCTGGGGACGGATGACATGAGGCCGGTCGCGCCGCGCTCGCGGGCGCGCGTGGCCTGTGATGGGGTGGTGATGATGTGGGCAATCAGGGGCTTCCCTGTGGCGCGCAGCGTCGCCCACACGTCGTCAGGCGCGTTCCACTCCATGCCCAACACATCCCACTTGGTCAGGTCCGCACCGGCGACCTCGTTCGGGTACATCATGCACATCGTGCGGTAGCCGCGAGCGCGTGCGCGTTCGGATACGCCGCCCTTGATGAAGTGCTTGACAAGGACGCGGCGCTTCGCGTTTTCCGCGCCAAGCCGGGCTTCGAGGAGGTCGAACAGTGCGGACTCCGCCTCCATGTCACCCGTGCTGCCCACCTCCTTGCTGCTCGTGACCTTGTGGTCGACGGCTAGCACGACATCCTCCGGTACGACATCGAGGACGTCGGTGAGGCGCAGGAATCCTCCGGATGCCTGCTGCAGGCCCTCGAATGTTGACCAGGGGGTATTCCACACCTGGTAGTCCGTGCCCGGCACCGTACGTGTCGTGACCCAGTCGTGGATCAGGACATACTCCCCGGTGGCGCAGCGGCGCACGGACAGTTCGAGGGCCTTGAATCCGGCGGCCAGGGAGGCGTCCAGGCCACGGCGCGTGAACTCGGGGTACTCGGTGCCGCCGAGCCGGTGGGCCACGTAGAAGGGCTCGTGGGCGAGGAATTCTGCCACATGGTCACGATCCGACGGCGGTGCTGGCTCGGGAGCCACCGTGACGCCCTGGACCGCGAGCGCGACGTCCCCACCCGCCCGGCGGCGCAGGTACAGGCCGCCCGTCTCGTCCCCGCCATTGCGGCGACGCACATGCACACGCAGGTCAGGCATTCGGGATCACCACCTGGACGCCAGCGCCGTTGGTGGCCTGGGCGTTGGGGTAGGTGGCTGTGAGCGCGGTGGGAGCACCCTCGCCCACCCACCGGGCGAGGAGGACCGTCTGGTAGTTCGTATCCTGCTGGGCTGCGAAGGCGAGCACTTCCCAACCGGTCGGAATCGTGATCTGGTCGCGGGTCTCTGCTGCTGCCGAGCGCTCGAAACCGAATGCAAGCGCCAGGCCGGTGGTCCCATCGACCGGCGGGGCGGTGATCGTGACGGTTTCCTTCGGGTCCTTCGTGCGGTCCTTGACGGTGCCAGCCACGGGCGCGCCACCATCGCGAATAGTGCAGGCAGCCCAGCCGGCCTCTGTGGGCTTCGCGGTCTTGATATTGATGGTCTGCGACCACGGGCCGGACGCGACCGTGAACTGCTGTGTGCCCACCCAGTATGGCTCAGTGAGTACCGTCCAGTCGGGCGGCCATGTGAACGCCTGGTCAGTGATTGCCTTGGTGTTGATGGCGACCATGGCGCGATCGCCCGCCTGGCCGTTCAGCGTGATCGTGATCGTGTCACCCGTGGCCTGGCCTGCAGCGTGCTCCACAATCACAGGGGCGTCACGCGTGACGGGCGGCGTGACATGAGGCGGTGTCTCACCACCGGGCGCGGGTGCGCTCGCGGCTAGGACGTACACGGTCCCGTCGGGGAGGGCGTCGGCTTCTTCGCGTGAGTGCACGACCTGGATGTTTGCGCAGGCAATGATTTTGCCTTCCGCGTCGATCAGTGCGACGCCGGGGGCCTGGACTGCCGGGTCGGGTGCGCCCTCGAGGATGGATGCAAGGTCGAGGGTGTCCCCGTCCTTCAGTGCGACTGAGCGTGCGGTCAGCATCTTGGTGGGCGCGTACACGGTGAGCCTGTAGGTGCCGGGGAGGACGTCGACGTCGATGGGGGACGTCTGATCGACGGCGATGTCACCAGCGATGATGACAGTCCCGCCGCCGGGGGCCGCAGGCTCGGGGACGGGGGCTGCGTGGACGGTCACGCGGACGGGCTTCTGGTCCGGCGTGACCACCGCGCCCTTGATCTTCGCTGTCATGATTTTCCTCACTTGGTGTAGGAGTGTTGCTGGCCTTTACATTCTACCTAGTCAAGCCCTGGTTTATAGGGCGGGACAGGGGAATGCGAGGACTGACAGCTTTGACCAGTCGTCGGCGGATACGGTGACCTTCGTGCCGTTCGCCCCGGCTCCGAGGAGCCACATCGAGCAGTCGGGGACGGTGTTGGCGGGGATGATGCCGAGGCAGTGCGCCGACGTTGAATCGTCCCACGAGCCGAGGCGGGAGCGGCCTTTGATGCCGTTCATCCAGACCTCGAGGTCCGTGTACTGCTGTGCCGTCGCGTTGACGCCCCACAGGGAGCCGATAGCAAAAGCTACACGCTGGTAAGGGCGCGCTTCGATACGCGCGTCACACAACTTCTTATAGTCGCCCGCGTTCAGCTCCACCACTCCGGAGACAGTGCTGTTAGCTGTGGCGAAATCCACCGTCATGGACGGGCGTAGCACGGGCAGGCCGCCCGCGGTCTCACCCGCACTAGACAAGAGCAGATTGTGCACGAGGAAATACATTGGATTGCCCGCTGTGGGGCCGTTTCCCGCCGCCTGTGCGGCCTTGACAATGTTGCGTGCTTCGTCGGTCGTGGCGACCGCCCGGACCAGGCCGGAGGTGGAGACCATCTTGTCGATGGACTCGATGATGCGGTCCCCCGCATCCGGGACAATCGGACCCTTCGGGTGCTGGTGTGACATTTACCTCTCCTTTTTAGACGGGGATCACGAGCGCCGAGATATCGCGCTGTGACCACCTGGTAAAACCGCTGGTCGAATCGACCCCGAACCACAGGTTCGTGCGGATCGCCCACTCTCCGGTGGTGGGCTGGCCGGTGGCCATGGTCATCATGACGAGCTGCCCAGAATCCCAGCCATTGTATGAGTATTGGTTGGCTGTCTCGTAGATGCGGGATCCGTTGACCTGAATATCTCCCCATCGGTTAGCGGGGGACTGGGCACCCATATCGTAGCCGGTCACGACAATGATCATGGCGCGGCCAGACGACGATGCCGGGACCTTGAAATTCGTCGCCGAGTACCCGTACGAGTCCGGCGGCCAGGTGCCCGACCACGCGTAGCCATTCGCGCCGAAAATGATCGATGCGAGAGAGAGCATCGTGTCCGACGTCGGGGACTTGATCGCCATGCCGTACGGCTGCGCGGGGTCAAGCAGAATGTACGGCTGCCCGTTTTTACTGACGGTCAGTTTGTCGGGGCCGAGCGTGACCGCGTTCGACCCGGACCCGGCCACGATGGTTTTGCCGGTGATCCGGTCGGCGATCAGGTCCCCGCCGATCTTCGCGGTCCCGGCTACCAGCTGGTCAGTAGTGATCTTCATGAACTTGCCGGTTTCGGAGGCGATGGACTGGGCGTTGATCTTGGTGGCGTCGACGGCTCCGGCGGCGATCTTCCCCGCTGTGATCGCGCCGTCCCTGATGTCCACCGCGCCGACGGCCTTGTGGACGTCGACGTGACCGACATACATGGGGGCACTGATTGTCGTGCCCTTCGCTGCCATGAAGGAAGGTTCGATGCTCATGCTGACCGACCCGTCAGGGACCGTCACCTGCCCGTCACCGCCGACCGTGAACCACCGGCTGACCGGATGGTTAGAAGACGGCACGGTAGACCCGCACAATCGCATGCCGACGCGTGACCCATCTTCCGCGTAGAACGCTACCATCGTGCCGAATCCGGCTCCTCCGACGCTCCCCATCGGTGCGAGCGTGTACCACGCCGCAGACGCTACGAGCACGTCACCCGGCTTGCAAGGGACGCGGTTCCCAGCGGTCAGGGTCGGGCCTACCGCCGTGAAACCAGCGGCCCCCACAGGCTTAGCGAGGACGGTTGACGCGCGCGCGTGACCGAGATACTGAGACGGAGGGGCCGTGAACCTACCGTCACTGCCAGGCTCCCACAATCCGCTTTCCACATGGTCGAAATACGGGTCGGGCATGAGGTTATCCGACATCACCGTGACCGCCGTCGCGGCGACCTTCCCCAGGAAAGCCCGGTCGGCGATGAGCGTGTCAATGACGGCACTGTTGAACGTCGCGCCACCCGCCACCATGAGCTTATCGACCGACAGGTCAGAGATCTTCGCGTTGGTGACTGACGCGTCGGCGATCTGCGCCGTACCGACGGCCAGGTCACCGATCTGCGCACGCCCGACCGCCTTCGCACCGATGTAGTCCGCGCCCACACCGACACGCGTCCATGTGCCGGACGTGAGGACCCACCGGCGCACCATCGTCCCACCATCACGGACCTCCCACAGCGCCCCCTCCGGCTTACCCGTCGCGTCATCAGGCGCGGGATCACTGGTAGCAACCGTCACAATGCCGTTCGGCGTCGCATGCCCGCCACCGCCCCCCGCGAGCGCAGCGGACGCGTCAGCGGCGGCCTTCCGGGCCTTGTCCAGGGCGTCGCGGGCGTTGGCTGCGGCGGCGTCGGCGGCGTCTTGTGCTGTCTTCACGCCGTCCTGTGCGGCCTTGACCGCGCGGTCAACTTCCGCCTTCGACGCAGCCAGATCCGCGCGAGCCTCGGCGAGCTGCGTGTCCAGCATCCCGACGCGCTTGTGCGCGTCCATGATCTGACGCCCCGTCTCACCAACCGGCACGACCGTCACACCAGCGGGCACGGTCCCGGTAGGCGCGCTGACCGACGCGACGCGGCCCGTCGAGTCACGCGGGAGTGTCACGCGCGCCCCGACGTAGGTCAGACCGGCGTCCGCCCGCGCGACCACATGCGACCCGTCAGCCCCGTCGATAGCGACAGACACGAGACCCTGACCGGCATCCACGATGCCAGTCACCCACCCGGTCAGAGTGGTGTCAGGCGCGGCGAGCTGATCGGCGATCGCCGCACCGTCAGGCACGAGGTCCAGGAAGGGCGATAAGTTCAGATCCATGATTCCTCTATCATATCGACTCTCATCACATACCCAGGATCATCGATGGTGATCGACATGGCCTGCACACGGCCCCTGACGCGCTCGACCGTCCCATCCTCATGATCGATCACCACAAGGATCAGGTCACCAACCTCTAGGCGCGGATCCGCAGCGATCTGCACCGACCGCGCCCCCTGAGCCGCGAGCGCCTTGCGCATGTACGACGTCGCGGCCTTTTCTACGGCGTCCGCGCTGGTCGCCGCGTTGAACTCCTTCCGCTCGGTCACAATCCCGTAAAGGTTAGGCGAATAGATGCCCGTGAAGTTCTCACGGACAGCCGTCCACTTCGTAGACGAACTCCCCTGCGAAGACCCCTGCACAATCCACCGGTTTGGCGTGCGCTCGCGGGCGGTCCGGACTGCTCCGACCAGAAGGTCAGCGCCCGTGTAGACCTCCACCGGGTCACCGCCGTAATCGATGGCCCATACGTGCAGGCACCCGTCAGGCTTGACACCGTACATCAGCCCGTACGCGTCACACAGGTCTTGCAGGTTGTCGGCCTTCTTGACGCCCCATTGAAAGCTTGTGCTGACCGCACGGTCAGGCGCGTCAAGTATGACGGGGAGCGTCTGCCCATAGGGTGCGCTGGACGTCACGATGCGCTGCAGCTCAGACGCGAGCGTCGCACCGGCGGGCGGCGACGACGGCCAAACCGCCTGATCATCAACAATAGTCTGCACCAGGTCCATACCAGTCACGTCCAGGCCGCCCGAGCGTTCCTCCCAGTCGGTCAGGACATACCACCCGTAGGGGACACGCACCGTCTCCCCATCCACGTCAACGAGCGCCGTCACATGCAAGCGCTGCCCGTAATTATTGAGCGGGTCACCGGGGGACGTGGGCACCATACTCGGGTCTACCCGCATGGTCAGCTTCGACGGGACCACCCGCTTCAACGTGGACTCAACCTTCACGTCCCACGCGGGAATATCCGACGCAATACACGCACCGCCGTGATACACGTCCACCCGGACACCGACAGCGACCGGCCCAGACAGGGCCACGAGACTAGGACCCGGCCTCATGACGGCATCCCCGCAATCAGCCGCGCAAGAGTAACCTCACTCTGATCCTGCTTGTTTCCCGTCCGGTCAGACCATGCCTGCCAATCACCCCACGTGACGACAGCGACCGCGCCACCCCCGAGGCGTTCAACGTCGCGCGGCCCGGCCTCCGTCCACTGGATAGTGAGCGTGATCGTGCCGTCAGCGCCGAGGCGCTCGCGGGCCACGCTGTTGACGGTGACGAGGCGTGCGGGGACTCCGGGTGTGGCGTCGCCGGGTGCGATGATGATGTGTCCGCGTGTCTTGAGTATGCGCCAGGCGTCGGCTTCGGCGTGTGCGGGGAGGACGCATCGGGTTTTGCCGTCGTGGAGGGGCGTGCGCATTGACCACCTGGTGAGGCGGTCATCGATGATGGATGCACCGGATTTCCATGAGATGGGATCCTGGTTGTTCCAGGCGGTCAGGCCGTCGATGGGGCGTCCGTCGGTGCCGGTGAGGAGCATTCCGCCGCCGGGGATGGGGCGGCGGGTGAGCGTGATGGTCTTGTCTCCCACCTGGTAGGTGGTGGGCACGCCGGGGGCCGCGAGCGCGTCAGAGAAGACGCCCGGCTGGTTGCCGGGCCATAGTGTGCGGCCACTGGTGGTGACGCGTGTCCCGGCGTCCACGCTGAAGGAGGGGAGGCCGGTGTGTGTGGCAATCCACGTTTTGTTAGCCATGTTGTGCCTTTCTACGCGCGTCGGAGGGTCCTGACCGTCTCGCCTTCCAGGTAGGAGGTGAACTCGCGTTCGCCGATGCGGAGGGTCAGGGTTTCGGGGAGGCCCCCGTTTCCTGACCATCCGGTCGGTGCTACCGGGGCGCTCATGCTTGGAGCGAGAGACGCCGTGAAGCGCGTGAGGCTGTCGCGTGCCGCCGCGTACTGGCTTTCCATGCCGGTCACGAATCCGCCGATGACGAGGCGGCCAGCGTCCTTGAGGATCACCTTGTCAAGGTCCTCAGGACCCTTCCAGGACGGGAGCATGTCCGTCAGCGATCCGAGCGTAGACTGTACCGCGCCGAACGCCGACTTAATACCGTTGATAAAGCCGTCAATGATTGACTTTCCGGCGGAAACAAGCCAGTTTCCAGCACCGGAGAAAATGTTGCTGATCTTGGACGGTAGTTGCTGTACGTAGGAGACGGCGCTGTTGACGCCGCTGCTGATCGCGCTCGTGATCGAGTTCCATGTGTTGGACACGAGGTTGACGAGGGCTGACCAGACGCCAGAGAAGACGCCGGAGATCAGGTTCAGGCCAGCGCTGATGATGCCGCCGATTGCGTTCAGGACGGCGGAGACGATGCCCTGGATCGCGGTCCAGACTCCTGAGAACATTGTCTGGATTCCGGTCCAGACTCCTGACCAGTCGCCAGTAATGAGCGCGCCCACGGTCTGGATCAGCCCCTGAATGAAGGTCAGCGCGCCTGAGATGACGGTCATGATGTTGCCGAAGACCACGCCGACGGCTGTACCGAGGGCCTGGAATGCGGGGATCAGCATCGCGCCCAGCCACTCAATGACGGGTGCGATGTACGTTCCGATCTGCACGAACAGGTCGCCGACCTGCGACAAGACGGGCAGGAGAGAGTCCATCATCTGACTGACCAGTTGGACAATCACATCAACGACCGCCGTGACGATGGGAGTGAGGGCTGCGATGATGGGGGCCAGTCCGTCGCCGATCTGACCGAGCAGCGGACCGATCGCTTCGACCAGTTGGACGAAGACGCCGCCGAGCGGTTCGAGGGCGGGGAGGATCGCCGCACCCAAATTGACAAGCGCGTCACGCAGAGATTCGCTGTTCTGTAGGACACCGATGAACGCGCCGACGGCCAGGCCGATGGGGCCGGTCAGACCCGCGAATCCGCCGCCGATCAGCGGGAGCTGCGCCAGCAGGGGACCGAGCGCACCGGCCAGAAGACCCACGACAGGGGCGGCTCCGCCGAGCATGCCCGTGAACTCGTCAAGCCCCCCGCCGTTGACCAGGCTGTCAATCCCCGCGCCGATAGCGTCAAAAACTGGCGTGAGGGAATCCGCGATGCCACTCAGAGCGTCAGTGAGCGGACCCTTCAACGGCTCAATGATCTTGACAAGGCCACCGGTAATCGCGGCCTCGAGGTTGCCCCACGCACCCTCAAACGTTGACGTGGACGTGGCCGCCTCCGTCGCGACGTCAGTAAGGCCGAGGTCCATGATCGCCTTGTTGAACTCGTCAGCGGAAATCTGACCGTCTGACAAGGCCTTAGAGAAGTCACCCGTGTACGCGCCCGCGTCAAGGAGCGCTTGCTTGAGGGGGCCAGCCGCGCCGGGGATCGCGTCGGTCAACTGCCGCCAATTCTCCGTGGTTAGCTTTCCAGCACCCGCTGTCTGCGTCAAGACCATCGCGACGGACTTGAAGGTTTCTTTGTTGCCGCCTGCGACGGCGTTGAGGTTACCGGCGGCCTCTGCGAGCTGCGCGTACCCATCGATGCCGTTTGATGCGAGCTGCGCCGTGACCATCTGAATATCAGATAGGTCGTAGACAGTCTTGTCGGCGTATGCCTGAGTGGACTTGGTCAGATCATCGATCACGCTCGAGTCGAGTCCCGCGAAATTCAGCGTGGACTTGAACTTATCCGTGGCGTCGGACGCGGCCAGGGCCTCACCGGTGTAGGACGCGATGAAACCACCAGCCGCCGCCAGGCCAGCGACAGCCATAGTCCCGACCGCCTGGAAAGCACTACCCAGGCCTTCCTTGATCGCAGTGCCCCACGATGACGTGTGCTCAGGGACCTTCTTGTCGACCAGGCCAAGTTCCTTGGCGATGCCCTCGCCCATATCCTGGAAAGAGGGGACGATGTTAATCCAGGCTGTACCGATGTCGGTGCCCTTGTTTCCCGCCATGTCTTTCCTTCCTTCTGGTCAGGCTCTACGAATCGCCTCTAGCGCTTCCTCTAGCTCGTCAATGGGAAGTGCGACGTACGAATCACGTTCGCTCTCCCACGGGCGCGGGAACGGCTGCGGCGGACGCTGATTCCGCTGGCCGTCGCGTGTCTTCGACCACTGAATCCACCGCAATGCGTCGGACGCAAGGACGCCCCACTGGTTGGTCAGAATTGACCACTCCCAATAGGGGTCCAGCTTCCTGCGCGTCCATGACTCGGGCTGGCCGATCATAGCCGCCGCAAGGGAAGCCGCTCGCATGGGGTTGAGCTGCCGCCAATCTTCCACCCGGTAGAACCGGAGGAAGTCGGCGGCCAGCTCATCGGGGGCTTTCTGCTCCGCCCCCAGGAGCACTAGAAGTTTGGGGCCGCTGCCTTGACAACCTTGCTGAGGAAGACGCTCATTGCCTTGACGGGGACACGCCCGTCCTCGTCTCGCAGGTGATCCTTGACCTTCTGGTAGGTATCGCCTGCGAACAGCATGCGGAACGGGCGGATGACGTTTGCCGGCTCGCCGTTCGCGACATCGGCGAGCGACTCAAGGAACTCGAAGTCTGCAAAGACGCTGACGTCGATGTCGAGTTCAAAGCCGTCAATTTCGACCGTCTTGATGGTCTTGGCCATGGTCACGCCGCCTTCTTGATGTACTCGTACACAGTGTTCCCATGAGCGTCGGGGAAACAGGTCACGGTCGTTTCGTAGCCGACGGCACTGCCGTCCACGTACGTGACGTCGCCAACCTCGGTCACCTGACCGAATGGCACAACGATACGCTTGACGGCGTTACCCGTCATGAGCATATCGATGACGAACGCGCGGCGGGAGAGTTCCTTGCCGTTGTGATTGACGGTGATGCCGGTGGTCAGGTCGCCGGTGACGTTATCCTGACCGTACACTTCTTTGAGCACGTCCACGTCCAATGCCTGGACGAGCGTGAACTTAAAGGTTTCCGTGCGGCTTGTCCGCACGGTAAGAATGGTGTCCCCGCCCCAGGCCTTGATGTTTTCTACATCTTGGTCCAGGCCGTTCGTGAGGCCGTCCTCGGACACGTAGCCGAGCTTGACAAATCCGGTGGCGAGATCGGTCGTCGCGTCGGTGGGGAGCGTGGTCTTGGTCGTGCCGGAGCTGATCGCGCCCGCCGCAACCGGCTTGGCGACAGACGCCAAGCTAGAGTCATTCTTAGCCATTAAGCGTGTCCTTTCATGGGTGTGCAGGCATCATGAGTGATGCCGTGACAGTCAGCTGGTAGCGCGCCTGGCGACTGTCGGGGTCGGGGAAATTATACATGCTGGCAACCTGCGTGGACGCGAGGTCGGCGAGGTGAGCGGGCGCGTCGATGAGCATGTCCCGCACGTCGCTTGCCAGCTGGTAGGCGTCAGCGTGATTGTCTGCCCACGCCTGGACGGCGTACACGCCGTAGTCGATGAGGTGGTCAGCCCTGCCGCCGGTGCGTTCGATGGTGACGAGCTGACCGCTCGTGTAGTTTCGGGGCACTGTCGCGTGGATGGGCACTGTGCCGTCGCGCAGATGGGCGCGCAGGTACTCGATGATCTGTTTCACTGGAAAATTGCCTTGAGCAGTGTGTTTTCTTTGGAGTTTTTACGCCGTGCCTTGAATGTCGTGGCGTAGACCGCGCCGTGGGGGCGGTCCGTCCAGATGATGTCCCCCTCGAAACCTTCGCCCGCGCGGTCGGCGGCGGCCAGCACCGCGTCGTCCACAGCCTGCATGCTCATCTTGCCGATAGCCTCGTAATCAAGCTCGAACTTGGATGTGACTGGTTTCACCATGTCTCACCCTTCCGTGCGTTCGACCGACACGGGGAGGTCCCACGCGCCGGGCGTCATGGCAGTCGTGTACCGCTGCGGGTCACCTACCACACGGTAGGTAACGCCACGCACGATGACGCGACAGCCCCTGAGGCTGCCCTCATGTGTCTTGGGGAAATGCAGCGTGAGGGCGTCACGGTCGCCGTCACGTCGCAGGCTCCCGGCCAGGTCATCCGTTGACGCGGGGGCGACGAGGACGTTCCCGACGGGGACGCCGGGCTGCCAGCCGGTCAGCTCATCCCCGAACGCATCGACGCCGGGGGCCGCCGGGCGTATCAGGGTGACGGTTTCGCCGCGGATCACGATCGACCTGCCAACAGGTCAACATTGAACGCACGCGACACAGGGAGGCCCAGGCGGCGGCGATGGACGCGGGTGAAGCTCAGGGATCCGGTCGGTGTCTTGTAGGACGCCGACTGGGTGTACGGGCCAGCCGTCTGACTGACCTGCGTCGCACCGAACGGCGTGTCGCCGACGGCGCTGCGCTGCATGTACGCGACCATGTCGCACACGACGTCCGCCACCGTGTCGGCCTGCAGGCGACCGGCCTGGATAAGGACGGTGATGTCCAGGCCTTCGCGCGCAAACTCGTCACGGACGATGCGCGATGCGCGGGCGAGATGCGCCGACGTCATGGCGGCCTCACCAGCCTCCTGCGGGCCGTATCGGTCCGCGTAATCCTGCGCAGTTGCGAGTGTGAACGTCATTGCGCCTCCTTTCCTACCATGCGGTAAGGGGGGGCGGCCAACCAGGTTAATGGCCGGAGCCGCCCCCCCTATTCACGCGGTCACTTTTCAGCGATAACCGCGAAACGATCCGGGAAGACATACCACCCGTAGACAACCTCGAGGCGAAGCGCAATCTGGTTCTTGCGCTTCAAATCTCCCTGCCCATCGGGATCACCAGCGGTGATCATTTCGACGGGCAGTTCCTTCTGGACACCCCAACGGATTCCATTGACGAAGTCACCGACAATGGCGCGTACCTTGGTGTCCGTGGCTTCGGGAAGGCCGGACACCGTGGACCCCACGGCGACTGGAACGCTCATGAAAGACGTCACGTCGGTGCCGAGGCCGAGCTGCGGGTAACGAGGCGTGGACGTCACGCCAGACCCATCCTTGACCATGAGGTTGGACAAAGCCCAAGTAAACTTGGGATCCAGGGCAGCGCCGGTCACCTGAACGCCAGAGTTGAGATCGTTGATGATGAGACCGGCGGCAGCGCGGAAATCCGCGTCAGGATCAGAGCCGCCCTTGCCGAGTTCAACGCGCTTCGTAGACGCGTTGATATAGTTTGTCCAGGCGGTAACCACCTGTCCCGTGAGCGGGCTGATTCGGTGATACACACCAAAGTCAAGCGCTCGAGAGAGCGCGTCAGCCCCGGCCTCAGCGAGCGTACGAAGAATACCAAGCTGGTATTCCTCGTCGGCCCACTGGACCTCTTGGTTGAACCGCATGGTCACCTGCGCCTTGTGAGGCGTCGCAGTGACAGAAGAGAACCCGCCCGTGGTCGATTCCTTGTCGCCACCCTCTTCAACGAACTGCGCCCTGGGCAGGTCGTTGAAGGTGACAATGTCCGTCTTCCCGAAGCGCATCGGCTCCTGGGCGGACAGCTTCGCGACCGTTGAGGTGCTAAGCGTCTTCTTGACAATGCCATCCGCGATTTCGCGGGGCATCAGCGGGGCGGCCTGCCCCGTGCCGAATACGGCCATTTTCTACCCTTTCAGTAGGAGATCAGTTGCCGAACAGCATCTTGACGAACGCCTGTTCGGTTGAGGTCTTGGTCTCGGGGGCGGCCCCGAGGTTGGGGATGACGGGGGTCGTTGACCGGGCGGTCAGGAACTCCGCCAGCGCCTTGCCGTGAGTGACCATTTCCTCACGGGTTGATCCGCGCAGGAGGTCTGCGGGGACGCCGGTTTCCTTCGCGACCTCACGGACGAGTGCCGCGTGCGTGGCCTCACGTTCGTAGGACTCGACCTTCGCGGTGGCTGCCGCGAGGTCAGTTTCGAGGGTGCCGATCTTCGCGGTGAGCGTGTCGTAGTCCGCGAACTTGCGGCGCTCGCGTTCGACGCGCTTGCTGATGATTGCGTCGAGGTCTGCCTGACTGGTGATCGGCGTGAACGCCTGGTCAGACTTGGGGGCCTGGTCCTGCGTCGCGCCCTTGGTGTCGCCCGCGTCGGGCGCGGGTGTCGCGTTGGTGTTGGTTTCGTCACTCATGGTGTGCCTTCCGTTTATAGGGGCCGTCGCCCCGTCGGCCAGCTGAACCCCAGCTGTCAGGTAGTTTGCGGGCGGAGTTTCACGCCGTCCGCGTAAGCGCTAGGCGTCGCACGTCTAGCATGCCGCATGAGAACGTTCAAATCCGATGGATTGTCACCGCTCTCAAGTGCAGCGCTTCGCGCATCATTATACAACTCTAACAGGTGGTCAGGGTCATAACCGTCGATCTTGGGGTCTGCTGCCCCGAACGCCGGGACGATCTCGCAATCGCAGTCGTGGTGAAAGCGATTGCCAGCGCCGCCAGCTGTCTTCTCAGACGCGTACACCCATCCGCGTGAAGCGAGCATCGTACAGAAAGCGCAGGTTTTCGCGCCTCGTGGGACACGCGCCCACCTTGGGTTAGACGGGTCACGCCGGGTGTTGCGCATGATCGTGTTTCGGCCCGCGTCCTTGACCCACATCTGCATGGCACCGTTCAGGTAGGCCAGCATCTTTTCCTGCTGGTCAGACCACAGGTGGCCAGCGGATGCCCGGACGCTCGCTTCGACCTGAACGGGCAGCGCTGACGGGCCGGGTGTCGCGCGGTACTCTGACCGGATGCCAGCCGCGTCGCGCTCGCTGTCATACCACTCGGTAGCCGCGAGCGCGGCGACGTCGCCGTATTGGGCGGCGAGGCGTGGTACGAAGTCGATGAGTGCGTCGCGGCATGCGGCGGGGTCGTCGAGTGGGAGCGTGTCCCAGAATGCGGCGAGGTCGGCGCGTGCCGCTTCGACCGCCTGGTCAACGGCCTTGGAGTAGCGGTTGAGAGAGCTTCGGGTGACCATCACGCGACCGTGTTTCCGGCGAGCTTGTCCAGGCGGTCAAGGATCGACGCCGCGCCCGCGCGCCTGGTCTCTGCTTGCATCTGGTCGATTTCCTGTTGCGTGAATCCGGCGCGGCGCATGCCGACGGTCGTTGTGGCGACGTCGGGCATTGCCTGGGCGATCTTGACGATGAAGTCCGAGGATGCCTGCGGGGACACGTAGCGTGCCGGTGTCCAGTTGACGGCGAGCTTCCAGGATTCGTCGGGCGCGGTGACAGAGTGGTCACGGACCATGACGACGTCTTCGATGATGCGGCGCAGCGCAGGCGTGAACACCCGCCACTGGTACTCAGCTTCGTCTGATAGCGCGTATTCGGCTGCCTGCATAGCCTCAGCGGACGCTGGGTTGTCCGCGAAGATGCCGACGGATGAGGTCGGCATGTTCGTCGCCGAGCACAGATTCTGTGCGAGCTGGCGATACATGGACAGGTGTGGCTCCATCGACAGTTGCGAAAACTGTCCGACGGAGGGAATATCGCCGTTTTCGTTCGGGGATAGGGCGAGGATACGGCCCGTGATCGCAGACCACCGGTCGATGCCAGTGAAGGCATCTTCGTCCGCGCCGAGCACGTATCGCTGCGGGGATGAGAAAAACTCGGCGGATGCCTCGGTTCTGACCATCGTGCGGATCGCACAGTCGGTCAGGTATCGCACTTCGCGACTGATGCGCGAGCGCCCGAAAGGACGGCTGATCTGCGGATCGTACGCCAACATCTCAATGAGCACGCGTCCGGCGGGGTTGGGGAGGCGCTGCACCTGCCACGCGCCGCGCTCCCCCTTGGTCATGCGGATAGTCTCACCGGGGAGGAACAAAGTCGCGTCGGACGGAGCGACCAGACGCCTGATCGTATCCGTATCCCACCCATCGCCGTCAGGCGTGTCCACGCCGTTGATCGCCAGACCGGCGGTGACGCACCGGCGGCGCGTGTCCCACTGGACAGACGTCCAACGCGCGTCCCGGGCCTGGATGACTACGGGCGGTTCGCCCGCCGACGTGTCACCCGCTCCGACGACGAGGAAGGAGCAGCTGTGCTTGTAGGCTGACTGGATCGCTTGCATGAGTTCGACGTCAAACGAATTCCTGACCAGGAGTTCAGTGACGTCGAACGGATCTAGCCGCCCGTCGAGGGAGTACCCCTCGAAAACATGCTTGCGGGCGAGCGTGGACACGGCCTTCGCGGGCCACCCGAGGGCGGCGCGGACGCGCGCCATTTGGGGGGGGACACTGATCCCGAGGTCCTGAAAGACGCGGTGACCGTCATAATACGCGTTCAGCAGTTCATTCTTGGCGGCCTTGGTTTCGATGCGCTTCCACAGCGACGCAAAGACGGCCTGCTCTGCGCTGGTGAGACTGGCGATCATGGGTGCGGGCATGTTCAGCTCTTTCCGTTTGATTGTCTTTTGGCTCTTATGGTACACGCGCCCGGGTGGTGTATACGGGTTTGCCGTGTGAATTCAACGTTTGAGCACACATACCACATGTGCATATAATCATGCATATAGTCAAGTAGGAGGTACCGCCCATGACCAGCAACGCCGCCAGGCGCAGCGATCTTCTGATGACGCAGAAGGAATTCGGTGAGCGCGTCTGCGGCGCTCCGCAGTGCACCGTATCCCGCTGGGAGCGCGACAAAGAGACCATGAACGACGATGAGTTTGGCGAGTTCCTGGACGTCGCCGAAGCGAAGCGCCGGGACATGACGCGCTTCATCGACGCGTTCATGCCGAACTACGCGCTCACCGAAGCCGAGTACAAGGAGCAATTCCCCGAATACGCGCGCCACATCACCTATCCCCTGTACAGGGTGATCCACAACGCAGTCTTCGATCTGCGCTACTAACTCATACCACGACGACGCCGCGCCGCCCCTGAGTGCTCCCACCGCGGAGCGCGCGGGGGCGGCGCCGCGTTGTGCGCGCCATCCAGTACGCAGCCGATACCGCGTCGAGCGGGGACGGGTCGCCGTCCTCGACGGTGGCCGCCCACCCCCAAGCCCCATCCTGGCCGCGCATACGCTTATCACACGTAGCGACCGCCCGGTTAAGGACGTCATCACGCTCACCCTTCGGGTGCGTCAGGTGCTTTTCACGCACCGCATCCAGGAACATCGATGTCGCGCCGAAGTACTCGCCCGTGCTCATGATATGAATCATGGGCTTGGGGACGCCGCGCTCACGCAGCGCCTCGAACAGCACGCCCGACCCGGCTCGCCCAAGAATCGCAATCTCCGCGATCCGATGACGGCGCTCCGCGATCCAATCAGCGAGCTGCGCGACACCGACGTCCGCGCGGCCCGAATACGCGCCGATCAGCTCCACGTGACCGCCGTCCCCCGTCTTGACCGCGCCCGCCACAGCCTGCCGCAGCCCATCCGCCGTGAAAGACACACCGATAGTGCGCACGCCCTCCGACTCATCCGGCGGCGTCGACGTCGCAGTGTCCGACCACTGGGCAGGCGTGATCAGGCGCTTCGCGCCCGCATCCTGACGCCAGATACCGAGACGGTCCTGAGCGAACCGCTCCGGGCTATACGTCTCGTACTCGCCCTGCACAACCTCATGGTTAATCAAGCTGTTCCACGATGGGTTCGCCTGCCACCTGGTCAGCTCCGACGCCGGGTCAAAATCATCCGCGTCGGGATCCGCGCCCCACTCGACCCACGCCGACGCCGCGGACTTACCCGACATGGCCGCCTTCCGCACCATATCGAACGTATAGCAATCGTCCTCGTCCTGCGGGGGCGTGCCGAGGAGCCACACCTGCGGATTAGCCCTGGCCGACATCGTCGAGTTGATCGACGTCCACGCACGGGACCCAAGGATCTGCGCTTCATCGAGGAGGAGGCAGTCAGAGCTAAAGCCTTTGCCGCCCGCGCCGGAGCGGGCCTTGAACTTGATCTTCGCGCCATTCCTGAACTTAACCGACTCACGCCCAAACGCGTTCATGACGCCATTCTTCGCCAGGCGATCACGAAGCCCCTGGTTCTCGTCGGCCTCGACGATCTCCAGAAGCTTCTCAAACGTCTCACGCGCCGTGTCCTGCTGGTGGGCGGACACGACAATCAGGCGCTCCCCGAAGATCAACGCGCCCGCGAGCGCCCGGGAGACGAGGAGCTGGCTCTTGCCGTTCTGACGTGGCACGGACACGCCGACGCGCTTCGCGGCCCACGTGCCGTTCGCCTGTTCGCCCATTGCGGCTTCGAGCACAAGTTCCTGCCATGGTAGGAGCGTGACGCCCAGCATGGCGGACAGGTCAGCGACGTCTTCCCACCCGTTAGATCGCTCGCCCTCGGGTCTGACGAGGACGCGCGGAGGTGCCTCCCCGAGCAGCGCGACGGGCTGCGAGTTCGTCGAACGGGTCATTTACTGTTTCCTTCTTACGGGCTTGTTCGGTGAGCGCGTTCAGCTCGGCTAGCGTGGCCCGGAACTGGCTTGCTAGCGGGCCTCGACGGTCCGGCGGCGCATCCTCAATGGACGCTTTCAGGACCCCCGCCAACCATTTTAATTCTTGCTGACGGTTATCGACGGGGGCCGCCCGCCACTCAGAATGCGCCTCGATAACCTCCGGGCTGTTGTCCGGTTCCCGCTCGGCTTGGTGCTTCAGACGGCGGACGCGGTTCACCTCATCGCGGTGCGTTTTCATGTATCGCTTGTTTTTTGCGCGGTCGCGACACACCTGGGAGCAGTAGGTCTTCTTGCGTCCGCGCACGGGCTGGTCGAGTTCTGCTCCGCACTCGCGGCAGTGCGTCGGGGTGGGGGCCATGTTCGACCTTTCTGTGTGTGAATTTCGCTTGGCCTTGGGGGGCTCATCGTGGGTGGGGGGAGGGGGTTACCCCCGTCACGTTACCAGGCTACCAGGGTTGTTGTGGTGCCTGTTCGGCGGCGCTTTGGCGCGTTGTTGCGCCCGTTTCCGCGCCGTTGATTGCATCGCCTGCAGATCGTGCGCCCGTTGTCGAGCGTGTTCGTCCCGCCAAGCGACCACGGGGTGATGTGGTCGGGTTCGGGGCTGTCGGGCTGGAGGCTGGTGTCCCATGCGAGCGTGACGCCGCAGGTGGGGCATGTGGTTTGTCCGGCGGCGCGGTCGCGTTTGAGGACGGCTGCGCGCCAGCGCTTGTGTCCGGTGGTTCCGGTGCGGCTTGTCGTCATGTGGGTGGGGGGTGGTTGTTGGCGGGGGGCGGTTTGTGGTCCCCCCCCCCCGCCGGGGGGG
>ERZ772908.65-NODE-65-length-27663-cov-8.01434_pt1 | contig 27663 bp, 34 predicted proteins | sample MGYA00512121_ERZ772908 | MGnify/ENA primary metagenome ERZ772908 (study PRJEB29015, sample SAMEA2738084) | human oral metagenome | biome: human oral; feature: human-associated habitat; material: saliva | place: China | collected 2264 ... | reverse complement strand
TGATGCACGTATGGTTGAACGTAAGAAACCAGGTCTTAAGAAAGCTCGTAAAGCTTCACAATTCTCAAAACGTTAATCAATACGATTATATCAACGTTTCAAGACATTCAAGAGATTTCTCTTGGATGTCTTTTTTTTGCCTAAAAACTAAAGTTCACCCCAAAATTCACCCCATATTCACCCCATCATTATTTTAAGCTACGAAATGCGATGTCACCTACAGTCTGATTGACGGTATCTTTAGTGTTAACATAAGTCTTTGTAATTTCTTTGTCACTATGAGTTAGGGCTTCTGAAATTATTTCTAACGAAACCCCAGCTTGTTTTGCGAGTGTCGCACCAGTATGTCTTAGTTTGTGTGGGGAAGCTGGTGCTAGTTCAGGGTGCCTGCGTCTGACTGATTTCATTCTATAATTCAGATAATCTATATGGAGTGGTAAGTTAATATTGTTTGAACGATCATTATAGGTGAAAACAAACTGTTTTTGATTTTGTCGTAGACCAAATAGCTTAAGTTCTTCTTGTTGCTTCACTTTCCAATTTGCTAATAATTCCATCAATTCAATTGGAGCCTTAAAGAGAGTTTTTTTGTTGCCTTTTGTTGATTTTATATTACCAAAACGGTCTAAAGCCTGTTCTATGAGTATTTCTCCAGTAGAAAAATTAATGTGTTTCCATTGTAGAGCATAGCTTTCTGATTTTCTATCAGATAAAAAGAATGTCGTATAAAAGAGAGTGTAGTCTTTTAGGTCAATAAGTCCTTTCTCTAAGTCTGTGTCAAAAGCTTGTAGCCATAATTTCAGCTCTTCTTTATCGAGAGAAAGATCCTCCTCTCTTTTGCTCTCTCTAAGGAGAATCTTTTTATTAGCCTTAATTCTACTGATTGTTTTTCGGAGTTTATTTGATGGAATATATTCAAGTTCCTCAGCCCAATCGAAAACAGAATTTACATAGCTCCTAATTACCTTGAAATTAGCATAGGTATTTGCCTTGGGAGTAAGTAGTGATAGTACAAGTTGTTTATTATTAATTAAATGTTCTATTGAGTAACTTCCTAAAATTGGAATAATATGTAATCTGAATAGATTTTCTGTCTGAAATACAGTTGCTTTGGTTGGAGGTTTTAGAGTAGTAGTAGTTTGACCTGCTTTATATGGTTCTAGCCAAATTTCTTGGTAAAAGTCTTTGAATAATATACTTCCTTTATCTTTAGATAAAGTAGGTGTTTTACCCGCTCGTGCATTTTCAATATCAATAGCTAACTTTATTTCTGCTTCTTTTGCTTCTCTACGAGTTTTAAACCGTTTCTCGTACCGTCTTCCCATACCAAGTTTTCCTTGGACTTCGTCAGGAATGTAGACCCTAAGCCTATATGAACCATTATTTGTTTTCTTTATAGACATATTTACCTCCTTATGCGCTGATTTCTAATCTTGTCATCCATTGATTGATACTTTCCTTGTTAAAACGAATAGATTTTCCAATTCGGATATAGGGCAGTCCCATTGCGATCCAAATATCAAGTGTATTATTAGAGACTCCTAGATAGTTACAAGTCTGTTTTTTGTTTAGAAAAGGGCTATCAGCCCCAATATCTTCTTTAAAATGATGAATTTCATTCTTTAATAATGTTGCAATCATTTGCTGAATCTCTTGAGTTTGTTCTTGTGGTAATGTTACTTGCATAATATTCTCCTTTAACGCAAAAAAGCCAAGGTATGCGACCTTGACTAGGGAGATTATGAAAAGAAAAGTTTTTTTAGGATTAACACGATTATAGAATAACGACCCTAAACAATTCTTAAATAATCTCTAAAAGTGACTTGCGAATAATAATTGAAATAAATTATCGTCCAGTAATTTTCTTCTTTCTATTTTTTCTATTTGCCTCATATGATCTTCTATTTCATGATATTGCAAATAAACTAATAATTTTACTTCTTCAATATTATTTGCCTCTCTGTCTAAGAGTACTAAACGTTTGACTGTACGAATAGTTCCATAATAACTCACAGTGACAGACATCCAGTACTCTTCTCCATATGAAGAAGTGAGATGTTCTTCTAAATTTATATTTTTTATTTTCATTTTTAATCCTCCTACTTATTGATTCGTAAAAATAGATAAAAAATGAAATATTTTGTGAAAAAATTTTAGTGTCCAATAACATAAGTAAATTGTTTTGCTGATTCTGCATCAAAAGTGCGGTAGCTAACGACTCCTAAACTCTTGACGTTTGATTCAGAGATAAGAATGGAGCCATCTGATTTGACTTGTTCCACAAAGGCAATGTGGCCATAGGTTGGATCTGCACCAGCTTGTCCTGGGCTAAAAGATAGTGCGGAGTGTTCGGTAGGGGTATGAGTTGTTTGGTAACCAGGGGCATTCATCCATTGACCGCCATTTCCCATGTACTCTCCGAAGCTAACACCGACCTCTTTTCCTCGGTTGTAGACAAACCAGGTACATTGTCCCCATGGATAAGACAGACCTGTATAGCTTGAGGTATTGATTTCTTTGGTGAGGCTATAGCCTTGTGGGACCTCCCCAGTTGTGACACCACCTCCGTCTCTGGTTTTTCCTGTCGTTTGTTCAGGTTCTTTTGGTGTGCCACCATGCTCATCAATATAAGTATCGAGTTTTTGCATGGTTTCAGCACGCCTTTTTCCTGAGCCAGAAGTATCGGTGAAGTAGACCCCACCATCTGTTGACGTATTGAGAGAACCGCTCGCAAATTTTTGCGCTTTGTCATCTTGGACTTTGAAGGTTTCATTTTTATTGCCAATGATGGTCTGATTGGTGAGTCCCACAACGGCCACTTCATCGTTAAAATTATTGGCATTTTCTGGATTAGAGTCAAATGCCCCAAAACCAAACATGTTGGAACCAGGATTAGTGGCGACTCCAGCTGTTCCAAGTGAACTTTCATTTAAGGCAATCGCTACAATGGCACGAACATCTAGATTAGACTTAGCCTCCCAGTCTAGGAGCTTTTTCCCATTGATACGATTCTTGTCATAGGAGATTCCTAAAGTATCTAAAAAACCGTCCAATTGCTCTGCTTTAATACCGTAGCGATGGACGAGTAAATTATGGGTATAGGGATCTCCATTTGACCAGTGGTCCGTATAGGTTGCCCCATTTGGTGATTGAGAAGAGCCACCAGTGCTACCACCTCCGATTGCTCCCATAATGATGATAATGATAAAAACAGGAAAAAAGAGAGGAATAAGACTAGATAATAGATACCATTTTAGTTTTTTCATTGGCTCTCCTTTCTACTTAATGTCTGATATAAGCTGTAAATAGAACAGTCCCAAAGCGCCATTTGGCATCTAAGACGACGGAATGAGCTTTTGTTTGTGCAATGATCTGGTCTCTGTCTTTTTCTGAGACTGGAAATAAAAGAAGGAAATCGACGGAGCGTTTCCCTTCTTGGTAGGCCTTAAAAAGTGTTTCTTCAAGCATTCTTGGAAAGGCTGTTCTTGAGCGTATCTTAGTATTCATTCTATTCTCCTCTCAATTGGTTTAGGCGTTGTGTTAAACGATCTCGTCGCTCGATATTAGCTCTTATTTTATCGTCTCGTGTCATGGTCTTACGATAAGCACGGGTGAAGGCATTGGAACCTTGGGCTTTATACATGGCTTGAGGATCCTTGTAAGCCTCCAATCTCCGTTCTAGGGTATTGATACGGTGTTGTTTGAATGGCGACATCCACTCTTCTTTGAGCGTTTGGAATTCGTCCTCTGAACTAGGTATTCCTTCTGACATGATTGGTGTCTCACTTGGAGGTGTTGGGCTCTCTTCTTCAATTGGCTTGAAGTTATCAGGTGGGGTCTGTGTTGGAGGAATGATTGGTTCTGGATCTTCTGGCGTTATTGGAACCTCTGTTGGACCAGCTGGCATGACAGTTTCCGGTTGGCTTGGTTCCTTAGGAGTGAAGAAGGAGCCTGCATTTTGGAAATGGCTCTTGGCATTCATCATCACCCCAGCCCCAAAACCAGTACTAGCCAATGCAAAGTTTCCCAGGTGTTGCGCTGTCGCAAGACTTCGTGTTGGGACCTGTGAAGCAACCTCTTTGGTTTTTGTGACGCCATGTTCAACTTTAGTCCCAATATCTGTCGCAACCATTCGAGCTTTGGAGCCAAGAACGAATTGGAGGAGGTGTCCTTTAAATCTCCAGATGAGGAAATAGATGACACCTTTAGAAACTACAGATACTAAGAGTTTGAAGACAAGACCAAATAAGAGAAGGGATGGTAAGGTTTTTAGAATACCATCAAATCCATTTGTGACGATGTTTTCTATCATTTTTTCAATATAGAAAATAAGGAGTGTTAAGAGAGTTGTAATCGCTGGAAAAATCAAGCCCCCGAACATAACTTTAAGCACTCCAAAGACCAACTCTTGCATCCTAGGAACGAAAGACATGAGAAGGACTACTGGGAAAAGTAGAATCATGGTGAGGACGAGGATTTGAGCTACCACATTTAAGAGCTGGATAAGGATAATGGGGACGGCTAATACAAAGGCTTCTACAATTTTAAAAATCACATAGAACATCCGAGTGAAGATGAAGTCTGGCATGGCTGACACCCAACGGTTCTTTTCACCATCATCGTTGGCACCATCTCCTAAATCGTCTAAATACTTTGAACGGTCTTTAGCTTTGACTGCCTTGAAGTTCCCATTCTTATCACTCGTTCCAAGGACTTTACTGTCGTCAAAGGCTTCTTCTTTCCCGTCTTGGCTGTTCTTGTATTTGCCATTTTCTTGGCCAGTATTGACAAAGACATAGGCTTTATAGGACGTTTCTGCAATGTAGCTATCTGACATCGAGTTTCCAATTTTAATAGATTTGTCTTTGGCATAGTCAACCTTAATACCTGCAATCTTTTTGGTAACGTCTTTAGAGACGTTATTGACAGTATCAAGGAGATAGAGACCACCAGAAGTTCCAGCGACTGTCCCAAAGTACCCCAGAGCTAATAGGAGTACTAGACAGACGTGGAGGAGTGTTCTTGAAAAAGAGCCTTTTGAGAAGAAATATTGGTAGAACAGGTAGAAAGCTAAAACCAAAAGCAAGGTGCCTACAAGTGATTTGTTGGTAATGTTGCCAGAATTAGAGCCAGTAAATCCGTGCCAAATACTGCTTGCCCCATGAAAGACATAGGTTTTATAGGTGGCGTAGAGATCAATCTTTTCTAAGATGCGAATGAGGAGGGAAAAGAAGCCAACGACGGCATTGAGAATGAAAAAGAAGAGGTTAACGAAGAGTTCATTAATTAGTACCCAGGCCCCATTAAAGGAGCCAAAGTTGGTTGGTTCCATGTAGGACTTTAGGGAGAAGATATCTACTCCCTTTAGCTTGGCAAAAGCTTCTTGCATCGGTTCACCTCCTAACTAGCGTATTTATTTTCGAGACTTGAAGATACAGTTGCTTTCATAGGTTTTAGAAGCATATCAATATCTTCAAAGAGATTGTGGACGGAAATCATATTGAGATTACCGTAGACATCGTAGTAAAGGCACTGACCAGAAATCATATTATCAATCCATTCGAGGTTACTTTCAGTGACTTCGAGATTGACGTGTTTGAGAATATCTTCACGTTCAGACTTTTCATAGAAGGCAAAGATGGTTCCAAAACCTGTCGTGTCATCGTCATTTTCTGCATCGTGGACAGATTGTGTAATCAGTGCCAAGGTATTATTTTTAGAGCGTCCGATACGTCTCATATTTTTGATAACGGCTTTTCCTTCTGCGGATTTCATGAGAATCCAAGCTTCGTCAAAGAACTCAATGGTATCTTCATTTTCATTGCGTTCGCCAAAGTGGGTACAAAAGGCTCCGAGCGCAAACATGAGGGCAATGGAGTTTCGTTCGTGGTCTGAAATCTTTGTGGAGTCATCTTTTGGAAGCTTGAGGTTGTTGACTTCTAGGATAGTGACTCGGGACTCATAGTTAAGACCTGGTGTACTACCATCTGAGAAGGCGAGTTCCAAGATGGAGTTTGTCACAATGGACGTTAGATAGCGACCAACGGAGGCAATCTCAGAAGAGGAAGCCTGTCTTAGGGCCTCTAGGACATGTTTAAAGCCGACGTTCTCACCAGCTACTCGACGTTCTACGATAGCATTGATAGCTTCTGTGATGGCTGTTTTCTGGTCCATTGTCACGTCATCGACAGCTTGTAGCAGGAACTCAAGCATGTTCTTTGCGACTTCTACAGCTTGTTCCTTATCAAGGACTACAATGGGATCTAGGACTCCGTGGTTTGATGGCAGTGAGCTATCTAGTGTCACAAAGTTAAAGTTATCAATCTGTTTTTTGCGTTCAGGATAGCGTCGTGCAAATTCAGGGGAATTGATTACTTCTTGATAGTGATTTCTAAGTTCTCGTTTGGGGTCAATATAGAGGGTTTTGACATTTTGTAAAGCTACACTTAAAAAGATAATCTGAGCGAGGAAAGATTTCCCTTGTCCTGTCGCACCCGTAATAATGATATGTGGGTTCTTGGTAATCTTTCCAGCGATGTCTTCTTTATTACCGACTGTGGCATTGTAGAGGACGATATTTTTAGAAGAATCAATGGCTTTAGTGATAGAGTCCCAACGTCCCGTCCAGTTATCTACTCGACCGATATACCAACCGATACGGTTTCCTGAGGACGTATTGGTAAAGGGCATGAGTTCTGAAAATCCACGAGCTGTGACCATATGTGTCCAAGTACGTGTTTTCTTTTGGAGGTTTTCCCCGTAGAGTAGGGCTTGAAAGAGGTAAGGTCCATCTTGAGAGGCTTCACTGATTTCAACACCCATATCATCAAAATAGTTGAGAACTACTTGTCGTCTTTGACGAAGTTGATTGACACTAGAAGCAGAGACGATGAGATAGGCTCCATATTCGATGATATCTTCCTTGTTTCCGACTTTCTTCATCAGGTCTTTTAGGGAGATAGAGCCCATGATGATTTCATCTTGTTGGACGGTGTCTGTGTTTTCAGCTTCTTCCATGATGTTTCGATAACGGGTATTGGAACGTCCCATTCTCCCTTTGATTTTGTTGGTATCAATGAATTCTGCCTTGATGCGCAGTTCTACAGGAAAGTTCAAGCGTTGGACAAATTCGCCTAGGTGAAAACCGTTGAATTGTACAGGAAACTTTCCAACAGGAAGAATGGTCACAAAGGAAGACCCATAAGGACTTTCGAGCTTGAGGAAGCCTCCTTTTAGGACTTTAATTAGGGTGTCTGTGATATTAAATTGGGAGCGATTCGCGAGGACCTCCTTCTTGTAATGGGGAATATAGCGGAGGTATTGCATCCGTTGGTAGTAGAAGAGTTCTTCATTGGTCAGACGTTTGGCACGTAGGACGGAGAAAGCTTGGAAAATAGTGAATTCGTCACTTCTGTAATCGTCATACCAGGTGGGACTCAATGCGTACTCGTAGCCAAGACCTTTTGCGATTTTCTCTGAGAACTCGTTAAAACTCTCATAGGCCAAGTCTTTCACCGTTGCCCCGTGATTTTGTTTGCGTAAGGTCACTCCCACAACCCAATCAAACTGATAAGGAATTTCCATTTCATCCGTGAGACGGTCAACTGTGTAAAGAAGGAGCTCTTCTCCCAGTTCACGGCTATCATCTGCCAGTGCTTCTGAAAAGTCCCTCATTTTCTCTTCTAAGAGATAGTCTTTGGGAATGAGTGAAATCTCAAAGGACTTGTTTTTCTGGAGTTTCTTCATCATCTGAGCAACTGTAATCTTGTGTTTGCCCTTTTTCTCTTCATCTGTAATGGTGATGGGAGTATTGGGAATGCGGTAATAAGCCACCACCGTTCGATCTTTTTTGAGGGCTAGATTTTCATGGGTTTCCCTAATAGGATAGGTTAAGGTAATACTCATAGGACCTCCTTTTCTATAGTTTTGTTTTTTCAAAGACAATTTCTTCTACTAGCTCTATTCGGTCTTCATGATAGATGGCTTTTTTATTGAGCTTGAAGTCCCAGAAGTAAATCAGGTAGTCTCCGATGAAAACGTGCATCTTCTTACCGTGTGGTTCGTACTCGGTGTAGAATTTAGCCAGTTTATAGGGGAGATACCAATAGAGCAGTAGTGAAATAGAGTGGGTGAATTTTGCGAGAGGAACCAGGATGAATCCTCCAAAGAGCAACATCGCTACAAAAACAAAGGTAAAGATAATGAAAAAGGACAATTGCATCGGTGTCGCAAAGTACCAGAGGCGAGTCCCTTTTTTTGTCTTGATTTCCTGGATCCAATAGGGGGCGTTCAAGCCCTTACTGTAGTCATAGAGTCTTTCATCAGTCATGCTTAAAGTCCTGAATCAATACCAAAGAGTCGTAGGAACCAGCCGACCACTTTTAGGATATCTTGTCCTTTTGCGATTGAGACGATGACGGCGTAGAAGCCAACGACTGAGAAGAGTTGAAGCCAAGAACTGTTTCGCCAGGCTTTAATAGCCAACAAAACAGCGATAGCGGTGAGAATCCAAATCCCATCGCCTTGGAGGAAGGTGCGTAGATTGTCTGTATTCATAGAGTTCTCCTAATCTTTATCGTTTGCGTAGTTGAGAGGAATGGTGTGTTCTAGTTTTGTGACATAGTAGCTCTTGTCTTTTTCTGAGAGTGTGAAGGTGAAGTTTTCAGAGTGTGTCGTTCCTCCCACCTCAAAGGTTGCTTGTACATAGGCGATGAGATTAGCCCCATCTTTCTTAAGATAGGTGTAGTCAATCGTTTTAAAGGTGGTATTGGCTACAATAGCAACGTTTTTGGCAATGAGGTTGAGGTTGTCTTGGTTAGTGGTATAGTTGGTGAAGAAAACCTTGAGGAACTTTTCAACCTTCTTGTGTTGACTGTCTGAGACGTGGTCGTTAGCTGTGAGTTGGAGTTGATCGTCTTCGCTAAAGTGTCCAGCTTGTGAAGAGTCAATAGCTGAGAACCAGGGGAGTCCAGAAACATAGTATTTCCCCTCTTTTTCATTAAAGGGAATATTAAATCCTGTTATCAGTTCTTTTTCCTCGGTGTCTTTGTCATGTTGAATTATTTCCTTGTATTTGACCTTGTAGGTGGCTACCTTACCTTCTACGGTGACTAATTGTGAGTAGATCAGGCTACTTGGGTTACGCACTTGACCTTGTGCTTTGACGTCTGGAACAAAGTTATAAAAGCTGTTAAGGTGTTCGACTTGTGCTTGTTGTTTATCCCCTTCTTGTGGGAGGGTGAAGTAGGCGTAGACATAGTCATTAAGGTAATACTGGAGCTTGTAGTCATACTTACGATTAGTGTCCACAGGCTGTGTTTTCTGTTTTTGAGTCGCTTCCACTTGGGTTTGTAGTGTTCCCACTTTATTTGAGAGCGTGATGGCACGGATAGCACCCGTAAGACCAACAAAAAGGAGGAAAGCAATTCCTCCGATAACAGCTAGATTGACGGTCTTTTTCGTAGTGACTTTTAGCTTTGGTGGGCCACCCTTTTTTTCCACCTTTTTAAAGTTTGAGAGGTATTCCCTTGCTTTTAGTAAGTAACGTTTAGCTTTAATCATAGGACCTCCTTCTAGAGACTAGCGAGTTCAATGAGTTTAGACCCTTTAGCGTAGAGTCGCTTATTAGCCTTTTCAATCTCACTGTTAATGTAATAGTAGCCTCGTAACTCATTATGCAGTTGTTCGACGAACTCAGGTTTTAGGTCTTTGGCCTCCTCTTTTTTGAGAAGGGCATTTAGTTCTCCCGCCTTAGTCCAAGCTTGTTTGTGGTCTTTCTTTTTGAGTAATTCTCCGAGTTCGTTGGTAACTTGTCCAACTTTGGTTTCAAACATCGTTTTAGTAGCCATATCAATTTCCTTTCTAAATGTTTCGTGATTGCTTTTGATGGTCTGTTGAATATAAGCAATGAGAGAGGGACGCATCCGTTGATTGAGACTCAGAACCTGACCGTCTAGGGTGAAACAGGCATGTTCATAGTCGTAGAAGCCCCTATCATCTGGAGGTTTTTCGGTACATCTTCCAGCACATTCATAGTAGAAGTCCTTCCCTTTTCTAAGGAGGATATACATGTTCCAAAACTCCTGATCAGGAAGAAGGAGGAAGTCTGCTTGATAGATTTTCTTGAGCATGGATTAGACCTCTAGAAGGTCCTCGTAGCCTAGCGCCTGGTAAATAAAGTCTGTATCAAACCAAAGCCAGTCATTGATTTGAGTGTCGGTAGGGGTATCTCCAGAAAAGAGGTCTTCACAGATGGTGGTTAGGGTATCTATGCCACCACGTTCACGGACAGTGTTTAAGGTACTTAGCCCACCAGACCAGGCTTTAAAGTTGTTTAGTGAATTGATTTCGACTTTGTATTCCATAAGGGATTTCCTTTCTAGTGTTCATAGTGTTTGTTGGTTTTGAGGAGTCTTAAGATAGCCTCCCCACGATCAGTGATTTCACCGCTATTTTGAATCATTTTCATGTATTCTGTTTGCATGATTTTGTCTGCTTCTGTAACGAGTGCAAGAGAGTTTGCGACTTGGTAGGTTAGCCAGCGAATGGTACGTTCGATACTGTAGGGTTGTGGACTGGTTGAGAGTTTTAAGGGTTCGACCCCTCCAAAGAGACGTTGCCATTTTTCATCAGGCTTATAGGCTCCAAAACGGGTGACACCATCATAGACTTGGATTTCCTTGTTCACTATACCTCTTGCGATTTCTCCGAGGTCCACCCCATTGATGTATTCCTCCACAACCCCTTGTGCTTTCTGGTCCGAAAAGCGTAGTTCGTAGCGGTTCCAAATACCAAAAATCTCCAAGGATTCTTCCAAGGAGATATTTTCCATACGGGCGATTTCGTATCGCTTTTCATAAAAGTTGAAGTAGAGCTGACTTTGACGGCTCCCAAAGTAAAGGGAGAGCCCGTGATTAGCTTCCATATCGTCGTTATCGGTGAAGGAACCCCCACCTGTGATATTCCATTTTCGAATGGTATCTAGGACAATTTCTTTGGCATAGAGCTTATCAATGAGCTTTGGAATCTGGGGATATGTTCATCCTCATGCCCGTAGCCTTTATAGAGCTCGTCTAGGGCGATATCAAGGCGTTTTACCCTGACATCTTCATAGCCATAGAGAATGTTTTGAAGAAAGGTTTGCCAAGAAATCCCCTTGTGTTCTAAGAGGAGTTCCATCTCTCGACAGCCCTGACCAGAGAGTTGGAGACACGTTTGGTAGTTATTAGTCGCAGACTTATCAAAGAAATCGAAAATCCAAATGTTTCCTCGTTGCCACAAGTGGGTATAATTCATAAGACGTGTTTCTTGGTCAGTAAATTCGCTTAAGTGGCAGTGAAGAAAGTTTTCACAGAAAGCTTCTAAATCTTGCAAACTGGGGAAAGTTAATCGCAAATAGTCGATGTGAGCCCTGAGATTGTTTTTGTGACACTCTTGATAGTAACCGAGTTTTTCTTTGAGTTCTCGGAACTTGTCAATGGTGAGACCTCTTTCCCCTGATTCATAGGAGCGGTAAGTTCTTATGGGTAAGTTAACTGCCTGTGCAAAGGCTTTTTGGCTAAGGCCTGTTTGTTTTCTGAAGTTTTTGATCTGAAAGGGACTCATTTTAGTCATTCATGGGAACACCTCCTTTTGACTAAGTGACACACTTTTTGGGCCAAAGTGACACACTTTCTAAATCCTGAAAACCCAACTCCCACAAGGAATGAGGAGGGGTGGACGTGGCACTTTGGCCAAATGTAACCCCCCTATTAGAAATCGGGGGTTGAAGTCTCATCATGGCCTAGGAACTTCGGGCTACGGTCTGCGCCTGACTTGTGGTCAGGCTTGCCCTTGTCCTTGTCCTAGCCCATGATGACCAAGTGTCGCTTCAACGGCTTTTGGATAAGATTTGCGTCCTCCCTCCTCAAAGTGGATAAGACTTTCAAGAAGGAGTTCTTCTTGAAAAGGATCGACTAGAATGGCGGATTCCGTCCGTTCAAAAACAATGCCTTGTTCTTGCAAGAGATAAATGATCTTTCGAAGCGTCGCCATTTTGAGGTCCTGTTCCTCCGCAAATTCCTTGAGAGGTCGTAAATTGGCTTCAGTGTTTAGAGCTTCTTCCTCCTCTATTGGTTCAATCGGTTCTGGTTGTTGGTGGTCTTCTCCAAAGCCCTCAAATTCTTCTAGGTTAAGATAGCAATAATTTCCAATCGCTAACAAAGAAGGGAACCACCAGATAAACCAGGTGATTCCCCTAATTATCCTTCTTGTTGTCTAGAGGTTTATTTTCCTTGATGGGTGTTCCTCCACTTTTTTTCTTGATTTTAGAAGCAAATAGCTTGTAAATATCATTTCGGTTGACGTGAGTGTGGGTGATGACAATATCTTCTAGCTCTACCTCTTCTCGGTATTTAATCCCTAGGTCTTCGATTTCAGACTGAGCCATATCAGCAATGGTGAAAAAGAGGGTTTCATGTTGGACAGAAGAATGAATCGCCACCACAATCCCACGGATTTCACCTGTATTGATTTGGACGAAAGAGCCGTCAGGGTTTCGTTGGGTACGATCTTCTTCATAGATGATATCAGGGCCTTCAATTCCACGGAAAGATAGCTTTCCAAGGACTTCTGGCACGTTTAGACCATCTGTAATGACACGATAGGTCTTGTCCGCAATTTGTAGTTTTTCTCCGTAGTTTAATCCAATTTTAGCCATAGGTCTATTCTCCTTTACTTTCTTATTTTTTAAGTACTAACTTTTCCGCAAAGACATTGAGGGCTGGGGCAACGGAGTTGCCGTTTAGAGCTGTATCTGAGAGAAAAATCGGGTTGATAGCTTCTACGAGAGCATCTTCTGGGAAGACCGTTGTCGAAGCAGGGGTAATAACATGAAAAGCTCCGTGCTTCTCGCTATTAAGAATATGGCGTTGGTATTTGCCTTCTTTTCCAAAGATAAAGCGAGGGGCATTCCCTAATTTTTCGTAGTAGGCAGGGCCAATAAAGTCTGGTTTCATGACAAGTGTTTCTGGAATCATAGAATTTTCCTTTCTAATTTTAAGCAAAAGAAAAAGAGTTAAGCCAGTTGCTTCACTCTTGAATAGTAGTGTGTGAAAAGTTTACGTTTAAACTGTCGACTATAGAATTGAATATCACCGCTAGGATAGCTGTTTTTACGAGCTTCTTGGATTATATAATCTAGGTCAAGAAGAGCTTGGGTATAGAGTTTAGCTTGTAGTTTAGGCGAGTAGCTAAACATACCGTAAGTGAATTCATAGTTATTGTATAGGCGTTTACATTGTAATGCGAAAAAAGTTAGTCATAATTTCTCCTTTATTGTAAGCGTAAAAAAGCTACTAAGATATAAGGAAGACTTAGTAGCTTGAGAGTAAGTCCATCTCAAAAGATAGACAGCAGTAAAGAAAAGTTGTTTGGTTGGAAAGATCCCTCTTTCCACGGTGGCAACGTTTAGCAAGGTGCATTGCGTCAATTACCATCGCTTGCCCGGCCAATCTCTTTAGGGAGTCATTATCATACCCAAGAGATTCTCTTACGCAATCTTGCGCAACCAGTTCACTTTACTATTCGGCAAAAGTGCTAATCGTCCGAAATGCGTGGAAGCCCACAAAATACTTGTTTCCTATCTTCTCTTCAACCACAAACGGACTTGACTTTTCTTATTCAAACAATTACAATAGAGGTACGAAGTTTAGTGTAGTTTGATAGTCGGTCCTCTGGTTGTCAGACGCACTTTTTATTTAATTTGCAATGAACATTAGTAATTCCAAAAGAAGAACTAAATTTTTTTGGAATAAAATACATCACCCTTGATGTACTTAAAGTTTACATCAATAGTGATGTAATGTCAAGAGTTTTTTGTAAAAACTTAAAAATTTTTGAGGAACCGAAAATGACATTACCATATCGCTTAAAAGAATTACGTCAACAAAAGAATTTAACTCAATCCAAAGTAGCAGATTCTCTAGGGATTACTCAACAGAGTTATGCTCGCTGGGAAAATGGAAAGGTTACCCCTACGCCAGAAAAGTTATCTAAAATTGCTAAATTTTACGGTGTAACTATGGATTACCTATTAGAGGGACAAAAAGACGACATTGATTTATCAAATGTCGAAGTATTGTTCCGTATGACTTCCGATGGATTAACAGATGAAGAAAAGATAATCTTTCGTGATGAGTTGATTGAGTTTATGAAAGAACGGAAGAAATTATTTGATAAGAGTAAATGATAAAGCTACAAAGGAAGTAATATGGACAATAAATCAAATATTTTGGGAGAAAATATCAAAAAGTTAAGGAAACTTTTTGGGTATACGCAAGATGAACTTGCTGAAATATTACATTATAGCAAAGGCAATGCCATATCTAACTATGAAAAAGGAATACGGGAACCAGACCAAGAAACCTTAGAAAAAATTTCAGATCATTTCCAAATTCCGTTAGATGCTTTAGTGAATCAGGAACTTCCAAATCAGGGAAGATTATCCAATTATTTTGAAAAAATAAAAGAAGATATTAGTGTAACAGCAGAGGAATTTTTTACATTAATTCCTAAGGTAAATTTTTTATCAGATAGATTTCCTGCTGGTTATCAAGAAGTTTATAGCATTCATGAATCAATATTCGCTGCCGAATATATGAATCCAATTGAAAAAATAAATTTTTGCTTAGACAAATATCAAATGCTTTACGAACAGTATGATGACCCTTTGCTACTAGTTAATGTCCTTAATATACATTTTTATATTGGGATCTCGAACCATCTTGATCCTATTTTCGGGGAAGTAGAACTATTTTTTAAAGATAAACTAAGTTCAAAAGATTTCATAAAAAAATCTACACCTGAGCTATTAAAAAAGCAGGGGAGCAATGAAGAACTAAATAAGTCTATCTTTGAATTGCTAGTTCGTTTAAGAGAGGAAAATAGTACAAGGGATTATTTTGAATACTATTATGCGTTGACATATGTTTTTAATTTAACAAATCATTGTGCAGATAGTCTTCAAAACGAACAGTTTGGAGTTCAGTTGATGTTGGATTTTGCTTTACTCGGTAATATATTTGCATACCACTATTTGAAATACATTCAAAAACACAACATATAGATTTCTTCACAAATTGTGGAGGAATTTTTTATTCTCATTTTTTATAATATATTCTATAAAAGAACCGAGGTGAAAAATATGGAATTTGATACTTATATTGAATACTTACTAAACAATAATGACATCATCTACATTGATACATCGTCAGTCATGTTTACTAAAGAATTCAAAGGATTTATTGAATGTAATCGTGATAAATTTATCAAAATGAATAAACGAATAACCATTACTAGAGAAGTGTGCTTAGAAATCATAAAACACTATATGTCGACGATTGAAGAAAAACATAATAAAGCGAAAATTGTATTATCAATTATGAAGCAATTTCAGGAAATATTTATTATTGAAGGAGATACCTTTAATACCGAGGAGATACAGAAAGCTTTTGCAGATTCAGAATTACTAGCTAGAATTACAAAAACTAAGCCTCAATACCGACAATTACTTATAACTAATGATAAGAATTTGAGTATAGATGTTGATAGTTTAAATGGCTTAAATTCGTGTAAGGGGAAAAAAATAATGGTATGTTACATTGATGAAAATGGTAATCTCAATAGAGGAAAAACTGCAAACAAACAACAAGTTAAATCAGACCTAAATTTCGTAAGTTCTAGTGAGAGTAATGAAACTCAACTTGAAGAAGACAAAGTTTCTCAAAAAAAATTTGTATTTTCAAAAGTTTTAAGAATTTTTCTTTGCGGCACAGGAGTGTTTTCATTGGGAGTTATTGCTGGTAAATATGTAAAGTGAGGAAATAAAATGAAAAAAATCATGTATATGTTTAAAACACCTCAAGGTAACTTGTTAGTTTTAATGTCAGGAGGACTCATTTGGTACGCTATCTATAGGGGGGGGAAATATGAAATTAAATACAAAGAACTTGTTTTTCAAGCAGATATTCCAATAAATAGATAATTATAGTTTAGCAAATCAACAACAAAGAGATTAGAGAATTCCCCCTGGGACTTTTTCTATTCTTCTTCTATCATATTAAACTTTATAAGTTCTTTTTTGTAGGTTTCACTACACTTTTTGAAGTATTCATATTTTACAGTTGGATTGACGAATACTGAAATCTCAAAAGTATGAGTATCAGTACCAATAGTTATGCTAGGTTTGCTTGAGCAATAAACCAAGGTAAGAGTAGTAAAAGCAAGAGCAATAAAGTCTATTAATTTTTCCTCCTAGATGGACTTTATTTTATAGGAAACGTGTTAATGATAGGGCTTCAATTTGAATTCTAGATAGCGTTGTTAGTTTATAAAATAACTTCCAGTGGACAATCGTCCACTTTTTTTATATAATTCTAGTCAACCAAATAGTTGACTGAAAGAGTTGTGAGGAGGTGTACTATGAGATGCTCTTATAGAAGAGTAACCCAAATTGCAAGAAAACAACTATATCAATTTATGAAGGATAATCAAGTTTCACCTTTGAATTATCACTTTCATTACTATTTTGATGACTGCATTCAGAAGTTTAATATCAAAGTCATGGAGCATCATTTTACCAATAGGAAAATTGAAGGACTTACTATGATTGATAAGGATGGTATTTCAATTTCTTATGATAGTCAGAATCCGATAGTAAAACAGAACTTCACCAAATGTCATGAACTAGGTCACTATATCTTGGGACATTCTGGTAATCAATTTACAGAGATGGGTAGTGGTAAGGACACAGTTGATGAGAATGAAGCGAATCTTTTCTCGGCTTATATTCTTATGCCTGATATTGTCTTGCTGTCAAAAATATATTATCGTTTGGATAGTTTTAAGCAAGTGATTAGGGAACTATCTGTATCAGCAGATGCCTTGAAATTTCGATTACAAGACTTGTTCCATTATCGATTGAAGAGGGATAATCAAGAAATTAGCGAAGCTATTTACCAATACCAATTAGATCAAAGCAAGGGTGTTCTCAATCTTTTTGAAGAAGTTCATGCCGAGATTGAAGATGAGTACCGTGCGGTAGAAGGCAATGTTCTTGCTAAAATTCAAAATCGACTGAGAGTGTGTTATTTTGTGTCAAGTACAGAATTCCCTGAGTTGCTAGAAAATAGCTTTCGTAAGGAGTTGGAACAAGAAGATGATATTGATGCATGGCTAGAGTATGACTTTGGGCAGTCAGTAGGATACGCCTGGCGTACGGATAAATTGACAGCAAATCAAGCGAAATTACGAGCTAAAACAATACTCTTATTAGAAAAGAGGTAGTTATGTATCAATTTGATAAATTAAAACAAAAACGAGAAGAACTAGGCTTAGATCAACAAGAGCTGGCAGAGCTTATCGGGGTTTCAAAACAAGCTTACTTCAAATGGGAAAAAGGTTTGTCAAAACCTACGAAAGCCAATATTGCAAAGTTAGAAAGAGTATTAAAGGTTCCAGCTGGCTCTTTGAGTGAAGATTTAATCTCGTCCCTTTATAAGCAACTGACTGAGCCAAACCAAGAGAAAGCCATTACCTATGTTCGTGATCTGATATCGTCACAAAAGGTTATCAGCATTGCTGAAAAGTGTTCAGAGTACCAAGTGTACGAAAAACTCTCTGCTGGTATTGGTGACTCTGTTTATGGAGATCTGGAATATGATGTGGTTTACTATAATGAAGAATTACCACATGATTTTGCCTCTTGGGTTGATGGAGATTCAATGGAACCAACTTATCAAAATGGAGAGGTAGCTCTTATCAGGGAAACGGGCTTTGATTATGATGGGGCAGTTTACGCTGTTGTCTGGGATTCACAGACCTACATTAAGAAGGTTTACCGTGAAGAAGATGGGCTCCGCTTGGTATCAATCAATAGAGGTTACCCTGACAAATTTGCTCCATTTAATGAGAACCCACGAGTCGTCGGAAAAATTGTTGATCATTTCATGCCTTTGAAGGACTAAATTGACTAAGATGATTAAAAGAAGTTATCTTTCTTTTTAAGCAGTCAGAGATTATCGGGACTAAGGCGTGATAAATGGGATTTTTTCTATTAGAACATACCAAGTCACTGGATGATGACAGATATAGGATTAAGATGACATCGGATTTGACCGATATAGAAAAATTAGTTTTGAGTGGTCAAATTTATGCATATCGGCTCCAAGGCATATTTATTATGAAAAGGAAAATATTAGGAACACCTAGTTTGGAAGAGTGGTTGAATTTATCTCAAAGGAAATCACAATAAAAACAGCAGATAAGTAGTAGCTACTTCAAGTAAAGGATATTTTATTCATTACTATGACAGAGGAGAAAGATTTTGAGTAGAAAAGAAATCTATGAAGGTAAACTACAAATCGACTATTATCTGACTCTTACCCAAAGTTCGAGGAGGATTACTACCTTTATTCAGTACCGGGAGAGCTGTTAATAACTCTTACTGATGATATTCAGCAATAGTGATGAGACAGAATAAAATTACTTCAAACTAAACTCAGCAAACACCATAGTAAAGGTGGTCTTTACCGTTGTTTCTATATTTACGGTTGAGTCTAGTAAGACAAATATGGTAGTTTATCTGAGTCTAGCATAGATATTTTTATGTCTAACTTAATATTAAATATGTAATGTTTAAAAGGTTTAAATTTTGTATCAAAAGACATAAATTCTTTATTAATTATTTCATTAAAGGTATAATTGGAGGTTGTGATATACTTTCAAAACAACGTATAAAATATAGAAATAGAGAATAACTATAAGTAATTAAAAAGATATCTAAGTAACTAGGTAGTATTCATCCAAAAATTGAAAAAATATGATTGTGTTAAGCGATATTTTAAGTGGGGATTTAAGGTTATAGTAGATCTAAAATATTGAGGAGAACGAATTGAATTTTATTGACTTATTTGCTGGTGCGGGAGGCCTTAGTGAAGGCTTTTATCAAATGGGATATAGAGCGTTAGTTCATTTAGAAGTAGATAAATGGGCATGTGAAACGTTAAAAACTAGAATGAAATTTTATGGCTATCAAGACTATTCTGATAGAGTAGTTCAAAAAGATATAACGGATAATGATACGATTGAAGTTCTTGATAAAATCATAAATAATGAAGATGTAGATATAATAATTGGTGGTCCTCCTTGTCAAGCATATTCCACATTGGGAAGAGCAAAAGATGAAAATGGGATGAAGGATGATCCGAGAAATTTTCTTTTTGAACACTATGTAGAAATTTTAAATCATTATAAACCGAAATTTTTTGTCTTTGAAAATGTAACCGGTATGTTAACTGCTAAAATAAATGACTTCAAAATTATTGATGATATTACAGCAAAGCTTGGTGAGCATTATAATATAAGCAAAGATCTCAAAAAGTGTGTACTTAATTCTGTGAATTATGGTGTACCTCAAATACGTAAACGAGTAATTATAATTGGTGTTAGAAAAGACATTAAAATAGACGTTGAAGATATTTACTCTTCTATAAAAATTACTCATAATGAAACTGCGGGGCTTAACAACTTAAAGAAAGATCCAGTAACAGTAAAGGATGCAATTGAAGACTTACCATTTTTATATCCAGGTGAAGGTACAGATGTTATTGAATTTAAATATAAGTTAAATAATGAATACCTTAAAATTATTGGTGATCCAAACTTACAATTGTTGAGACATCATGTAGCCAGAAAACATAATAAACAAGATATTGAACGATATAAATATATGGCATTAAATAAATGGACTTTTAGAGAACTACTAGAAAACAAGCCTGATCTAAATCATGATAAACCTCGAGTTTTCAGTAATAGTTATACAGTTCAGTTTTGGGATAAGCCTTCTAGAACAATTATAGCCCATTTATATAAAGATGGTAATCAATTTATTCATCCAGATTATCGGCAAAATAGGACTTTGACTCCTAGAGAGGCAGCAAGATTACAGTCATTTCCAGATAATTTTGTATTTGAAGGTTCTCGAACAGAGTCATATAAGCAGATTGGGAATGCAGTTCCTCCCTTAATGGCAAGGGCAATAGCTGAAGGTATAATAGAGGTTATAAAAGGGAATATAGATGATTGATGTTAAATTAATTAATAAAAATAACAAAAAGCATTTAATTGAACAAGTCAATTTATATATAAAATTCGTAAATTTAAATTCAGAATTAAAGTTGGGATCATATAAAATAGATGAACTGGTGGTTTCCGAACTGATCAAATTAGGTTTAATTAGTGATTCTGAGCAAAGTAATGAGGTCCGCCAAGTGTTAGGAGAAGAATTATTTGATGAATTTATTTTTGCGATAAATACTAAAATAATTGAGAAAATAGATGATCCATTTATAAACAGATTATATAAAAGAACTCATAAGATAAAAAAGGGGAAATATCATCTTATAGATCTTTTTTGTGGAGCAGGAGGACTTAGTTTGGGATTTAAAGAGAGTGGAGTGGATATTGTTCTTGCGAATGATATCAATTCTACTTGTATTGAAACATATAAGTTTAACCACCCAGAGCTGATAGAAACTCAAGCGATCACAAATGATTTAAGGGAAATTGTTGATGATATAAATAATTTTGTTGATCCTTTGTTAGAAATAGATTTTTTGGTTGGAGGGCCTCCATGTCAAGGATTCAGTTCTGCGAATAAAAGAAGAATTATTGATGATCCGAGAAATGAGTTATACAAATATTTTATTAAAGCTGTAGACAAACTAACTCCAAAGTTTGTTGTTATGGAAAATGTAAAAGGAATGTTGAAGGTGGCTGACCAAGTTGTGGAAGATTTTAGTAATATTAAGTCAAAAAAGAATGGAAAGATATATACTTATAAAACTTCTTATGCAGTGTTGACATCAAATAGATTCTCAGTTGCGCAAAAAAGAGAGCGCTTAATTTATATTGCTATTAGAAATGATATTGTAGAGCATAAAAGAATTACACCTCAGAAAATTATTGATAATTTAGTAAATATTGAATATAAGGAGTTTTCTTTGAACGATGCAATATATGATCTACCAGAATTAGAAGCAGAATTTTTAAGAAACCAAAATGAGATAGATAGTTTAAAGAGTGGTTCTAAAATAGCAATCAATAATACTGAAATGACGGAATATAAATCACTTATTAACAATCAAAAGAATTCAAAGTATATATTTAATCATAAAGCTAGATTTTTAAATGAGAACAATTATCAAATATATTCAAGAATGAATCAAGGAGATGATGGCACTGCGGAACAGATTCAAGATATATATAAATATTCTCATCGAAATCATAGTTTTAAAGATAGATATTTTAGATTATTTGCTGACAAACCATCTCGGACAATCACTGCTCATTTAAAGATGGATGGTCATTCTCATATTCATCCATTTCAAAATAGAAGTTTAACTCCAAGAGAAGCAGCAAGAATTCAATCCTTTCCCGATGAATATTTATTTTTAGGATCATATTTAGATACCTTTATGCAAATTGGGAATGCAGTTCCGCCGTTACTTTCACAAGCAATCGCTAGAGAACTGATAAAATATGTAGAGGAATAACCTATGATAAAACATACCATAATAAAAAGGGTTAATGCAACAGAAGTAGGACAAACTGGTACACATGATACATATTTATTGTTATTGAGAGGTGTCCAAGTATGGAACAATATTTTTCCTCTAACAGGTACTTTTTCAGTGATTGATAAAAGAAATGGAACAGTTTTTAGATTGAGTTTTACTCAACCACGTGGTGAGAACAGAATAAATAGGATGGGAGCATTTTATAGGAGTCACGGTATTACTTCAGGCGATATAGTCATTTTTGAGATCTATGAAACTGTAAATGGAAAAGTCTACTATATAGATTTTATGAGTAATAGTAGTAAAATAACTTTGAAATCATCTCAGAATAAATTTGAACTTTATTCCTCGGATGAAACGTTATTGGATAGACTTATAGATCTCGGAACATACAGTGATTATACTTTTACTGCTGCTCCATCATTTTCAAGAAGGTCTAGGACTATAAGAGCTATCAATATTGCTAAAAATAATAAGAATTTAGCACCGGATGTGAAAAATTTATTAGAGATAGATTGTGATTTCCAAACTCGAACTTTTTCTTTAAAATATGTCACGATTTTTAACTACTCTAAAATAGAGACTCACAATGAAAATGGAGATTTACAATGACAAATAAAATAATATATATGGATGGTATAAATCCTTCTTTTAAAATATCTTTTAAAGATGAATTAGAGTTAACATTATCGAATGTTACTAATATAGACGTTCTAAATACAAATGATAGAGTAGTATTTGTGGAAAGCTCTGATGAAAAAGTTTCAAGTATTTATAAGGTTATTTCAATCAACAGTGATACATTAAGATTAGAAGTTTTATTATCCTTCTCACCGGCAATTCCTCTTAAAAATCTGACAACTTTTACTCCTCCGCAACCTATAGAAACTAATAAATTTTACGATTTTCCAGATGCGACGATTGATCAAATTTATAGTTCATTAATATCTTCAAAGACACCTCTAGCAACACCTCCAGTAACATCTCCTTTAGTAAACGATAGAATAACTATAGGAGAAAATAGGATTGTATACGGTGCACCAGGGACAGGGAAATCAAAATATATTGACGATAAATATCCAGATTCATATAGAGTTACTTTTCATCCAGAAATGACATATTTTGATTTTGTTGGTGGGATTAAACCTATAATTGTAGAGGAACAAGGAAAAAATAAAGTTTCCTATGAGTTTGTACCAGGGATATTTACCAAAGCATGGTTGGAGGCGTATAGAAAACCTACCGAGAGTATAACATTGGTAATTGAAGAGATCAATAGGGCAAATACTGCTGCTGTATTTGGTGATTTATTTCAACTTCTTGATCGAAATTCAGAAGGAAAATCGGATTATTATATAAATAACGATGAATTAGTAGATTTTTTGAGAAACGATGAAAATGTTTCGGAAGAGGAAGAACTGATCGGAGAAAATTGGATAAAACTTCCTTCAAATTTATCTTTGATTGGAACAATGAATAGTGCAGATCAGGGTGTGTTTGTTATGGATTCTGCTTTTAAACGAAGATGGAGATTTGAATATCGTCCTATAGAATTTAGTGGAACGAAATATGAAAATAAAAAAGTCCCAGGTTTAAATATTAAATGGATGTTGTTTGCAGAGACATTAAACAACCATTTATGTACCAAAGAGATTAATGAAGATAAATTAATTGGACCATATTTTTTAAATCAAACTGATTTCGAAAATATAGAAAATTTTGCAAGCAAATTATTGATATATCTTTGGGATGATGTTGTTCGCCACCAACGTAGTGAAGTTTTTAGCCGAACAGACCGTTTTTCAAAAATAATAGATATTTTTAAAAGCGCAAATCCATTTAACATTTTTTCTAGTGACTTAAAAAAATCTCTAATAGATTTAGTTGATTCTGATGATCAAGAGAATGATAAAAGTGATAATGTAGTCCAACAAAGTGTATCGGGAAAAGACGATTTGTATCTAGAATTAGATGAAGATACCGTGGAGTAAATTATGATAGAAATTCGGTGTTTTGTAGAGGGTGAGAGATACAAAGAAGATGGGATTCCAAAAGAATTAGTTGAAAAAAATTATTTCACTAAGGATAATGATGACTTGTTTGTAGCAAAAATGACTGGTATATGTCACTTTGTTGAAAGAGATGAAGTTCAATCGGTCTTATTTTTGCCAAAAGGATTTCACGCATCTCAAATAAAAGATGAAAATGAAAAAAAAAAACTTGCAAAAATAGTATTTAAGATCCTAAGAAAATATGCAAAAACAACAAAATTAAAGGATTTTGAACAAGATTGGTTAGGGGAAAAAAATAGCAAAATTGTAGGTTATGAATTAATTGAATGGTTAATCAAAGATTGGCAACATTATGGTTTCTTTAGTATTCAAAACAGAAGTTTTGCACTAAATGGATCAGGTAAAATTGATTGGAGGAGAACTCTTAAAACAACACACCCAATTGTTTACGAGGATGAAATAATATTTCCGAATCTATGGACTTTTAAGAACACGAATGTTTCTGATAGTACTGTAACAGATATCCATAAATCAATTATAGCTGAAGTAATCCAAAATTTCGGTTGGCTTTATGATTTACCAAAAATGAATATCAATACAAAAATAAATATTAGTGATGATAAAAAAATTTACTTCTTAAGAAAAAAACTCAGCGAAGTAAATGCTGGGAGAGATATTAACTTACTAAAAAAACTGATTTCATATTTATCAGAAAAAGAATCAAATCGGAAATATATTACTTTAGTTACCCCATATTTTTATACCATTTATGAAAAAATATTACAAAAACAATTTCAACATAATCGGGGTTTAAACAAGTTTTTACCTAAGCCTTATTGGGTATTATCAGAAGATACTGAAAAAAAGTATTCACGTCAAATTCCTGATATTCTTATAGAAACTGGAAAAAATAATCTTGCTATATTAGATGCAAAATATTATTCAATAACAGAAATAAATGAGAATCAAGAAATTTTGGATGCATCGATAACAAGATTTCCAGGTTGGGAAGCTATTGTAAAGCAACTGTACTATAATACTTCAATGGAATCTTGTTATAGTAATATTGAAAATATTTTTGTTATTCCTGAAAACATAAACGAATCATATCGTTATGTTGGTTATACTGGAGTTGAAGGATATGAATCGAATTTTGGGATTGTTCTAGCGTATACTATTAATATAACGAAAGTACTTAATGATTATCTAAATGAAGAGTACAATTTAGATTTACTGTCTGCAATTATAAGTGATGCGGCTACTAAAAAAAAAGAAATATTAAGTGATATTGAAAATAAGTCAAATTAAAATAAATTGATCTATATTGTAAATTAATCCAAGATAACTTCCGTTGTCCCAACGAACAAGTATTGTTCCGACATCATCAACACCATGTATTGTTCCTAAAGTTCCAGGTTTTGGTGCTTGTTCGTCAAACATTCTTATTAGTTTGATTCTAGTTCCTTCGGGAAATTTTTCTTTTATTTGTTCGACACTGTGGATCATTTTTATCCTTTCTAAATAAAAAAACGAGAGTCAGTATCTCGTTTTTTACTACATAATTTTTAATTGAATGTATAAATAATAATCTAATATATTTATAGTGGTGGCTCTTGAATTGTAAGATATAATATATTGTTTCTTGAAAGGTAGATTTTACTGACAGAAGCTTTTAATATTCAAATAATTATTTGTATAATTCAATTTTTGTTGGTTCTATAACTTCTATATAAAACCTCTCTATTTGCGAAACGAGATAACTTTTCGAGGGCTCACTTGTATTCATAAATAATTCAATAAAGGAGTTGAGAGATAAGAGATCATCTGACGTTATATTGAAACCTCTTGATTTACAAAGATTAAAAACATCCTTTCCAAATATACTTATCTCTTCAAGATGTTGGTTATCAAAAACATTTTTCTGAATTAGTATTTCGAAATTTTTTATAAATTCATACAAATTTTCATATTGTTCATCTAAGTTGTGCATAGTAAATCCTTTCTAGATGTAACCGTTACTACTTTTCAAGTTTGGTTCCACTGACATCAGTAGTATCCATAAGTTAGGTGATTGGCAGTTTTCCCTGGATTGTGGAGTAAAAATAATATGATAATTACTTCTCTTACCTAGTATCTAACATTGAAACATTATATATGGAGATAGAGTGGAATAAGATTAGTAACCTAAAATAATTTTAAATCAATAAATTAAATCGTAAATCTCTTCTAGAATTAAAAAAAAATCAACCTCTAAGGCAACCGCAAGTAATTTTAATGTTTTTAAACTAGGTAAAGTATACCCATTTTCTATATTCTTTAAAGTTTCTAGTGAGATGGAGTTATCGCTTAAAATTCCTTTTTCTATACGATCTGATAAAAAACCTTCGCGTCCATTGTCTAATGAAAGATTTAATCTATATTGTTTCAATATAAATCCAATTTCAATTAAGTTTTTCTGTGGTTCTCTTCTTCTAGTCATATTATAATTATAGCACAAAAAGGGTACCTTGGTTTCTTTTGTTTTTTTAAATCGATATTATTATTTTAAATAAAAGTAATAGCTTTCAACAGATTGTAAGGTATGAAATTATAAAAGACAACAACTTTTAAAGTAAAAGTTCTTTCTACAGTTACCTCATGATTTGAAAAATATTTTAGGTGAATTTATGAAAAAAATAAAAACATCATTATTTATATGGTTTAAGAATAAATTTATTTATATAGTCTTATTTTTGTTATTTTTGTTATCTTTATTACTACCAACTCTAGTATTTAACTATTTAGTCCGTTCAAAAGAATGGAAATGTACGGTAAATAGTATCGATGTTCTAGGATACTATGGAAGTGTACTGGGAGGTTTGGTCACGGTCATAGGTATCATTCTAACGTTTAATTACGAAAGAAAAAAAACAAGAGAAGAGTTAAGAGAAAACAATTTACCCCTCTTACGATTTTCCTATCAGCCTAATAAACTTAGAGATGATCCATCTATAAAATACGATGTTTTAGTAGGTTCAGATATTTTTAAAGTGCTTTGTGATAGGGAAGATAGCCAAAAAGCCATAGAAAATAATAATAAATTACGGAAGCAGTCACAAAATCAAGAAAATATTTATCAACAACAGATAAATTACTATAGAACTCGCCAACAAATTGTAAAGGATAATTACGAACAGAACTCAAAAGAGCTCTTGAAAGAATTAAAGTACTATAATGAAGCTCATTCTATTCTTACTTTAAGACACCAAAAAATTCAAAATGATATTTCAAATTTATATTGTAATACCAATGCTGTTGCTGATAGAATTACAATAACGAATCACGGCGATTTAGAGATTGATAATATTGGTTTACAAACAGCAATTATATCCTCTATCTCTTTGGTAAAATATGATGGAACACCTTCAGTAAACACTGAAATATTTGAATTAAAAAGATTTGCTGTCCCCAAAAACGGAAAAAATAAATTAAAACTATTCATAAGCATTTATGACTATAATGAACTTGACTTTCTATCGGTAGAATTCGAAGATTTATATTCTAATAGATATGTGTATAAGGTACCTTTTGAACTTAAGAAAATTCAAGGAATGAATGCATTGATAATCAATCCGAATAGCGTTCCTGTGTTGCCAAAACATATAGAATAAGGAATTGTCGCTATAGTTGTTTTATTTAATGCGATTTCAAACTCACTTCATTTAATTTGATTTGAGTGTCCATGATTTAGTTTTACTAATATGAATTTTCTTTAGAACAAAACAATCCAGTTCATCATTATTCTCCTTTTATATTCGACTGCTATCCTACTATAAAATATTACACAAAGATAAAAATCAGTAGTTTCGACGTGCACCTAATTATTTGAGTTAATTCCCCTTATTCAATAAAACTTATACTAGTTTTTTGAATAAAAAAGGCCGTATAGAATTTGCTAAGAGTTGATATAAAACAGTTCTAAAATTATTTAACTAAAATCTTGTCAAACCAGGTCTTAAGAAAGCTCGTAAAGCTAGCCAGTTCTCAAAACGTTAATT
>ERZ772908.61-NODE-61-length-29091-cov-6.31027_pt1 | contig 29091 bp, 24 predicted proteins | sample MGYA00512121_ERZ772908 | MGnify/ENA primary metagenome ERZ772908 (study PRJEB29015, sample SAMEA2738084) | human oral metagenome | biome: human oral; feature: human-associated habitat; material: saliva | place: China | collected 2264 ... | reverse complement strand
CGCATGGCGGGCGCCCCCCTGCTTTTGCCTGGAAGCAGTTTTTACCTGGTTTAGGGACTGCCAGCTTGCCCAGACTAGGCACCCTCATCGCGCGAGGGCGCACAGCAGACTATCAACCGTTAAGACGGTATTAGCCAAAGGCGTATTTGGGGAGAAATCACGATGGCCACAATCTCTAACGCAACACTAGCCTTTTATATAAGCGATGTTTTATTCAGGAGGCAATAGTATGTGGCAAGATATCGCAGCAATAATTATGGGCCCTCTCATCATTTATTCATGGTGGGTGCAGACCTACACTGATTCGTGGGTGGCAGAATTGGGGAGAAGTATTTCACGCGAGCGTATGACCAAAAACATGGCGGCAATGACGTGTCCCTGCATGGGCATTGCGCTTACCTTAGGTGGAATCGGCATGCTCTCGCATAGGGCGGGAGCCCCCGAATTCGTTATAGTTTCCACCTTGTCCATTGCACTGTTCTTTATTTTTATTGGCGCCTTATATATTCTGCCGTTTCCGTTACCTCGTCTCATTGATTCACGTTACCAGTTCATGAAACGTAATGGCCTGCTTGACGACAATGGTGATCCGCTGCCTGATGAAGAGGCGGAACGTATCCTCGCCCAACGTGAAGAAAACGAATAACTTTTGTTGCCAGGGCTCTAGGGTTGAAATCTGTTACCTAGTCACAACATTGTGATTTCTTAACCTAAGCCACAGGTCGGGGTAATATCTGCCTTAGTATCTGACCCCGACGACAGCTGTAAGCCAATGATTGACCACCAGCGCCCCAGCTCCCACAACAACGCCCCCCAGGCCACCTCTCTGCGCGAAAGCAAGCTAAACACGCTTGGTAACACCCACGCTAGCTTGTATACGCCCTGGGGCTCAGCCTGGCGCGTGTCGCTGGTGACTTTCGCGGTGCTGGGTATCTTTGCCATGGTCGGGGGCATTCTTTTTTACGCCCACCAAGCCTCTGAGCAAAACCAGACGGGCGCCGTCGTCGTTACCACTACCCAAACCCAGAGCCCCGAAAGCACCCCCAGCCCCACTCAGACCATCACGCCACTACCTAGCACCGCGCCGCTGCCCACCAGCAAGCCGCTAGGGACCGCCACACCCACGCCGCTGTCCTCAAGCCCAGAACCCTCCACAGGTTTGAACCTGCCCAACTTGACCACCATCTCCCCCACCGAGGCACCCCCCACCCCTGCCGCAGACAACTCAAGTGCAAACAACTCCAGTTCAGATGTGGTTTTAACGGCCTGGCAATGCTCTAGCTCGCGCAAGCTGGTATTTCGCGCCAGCAATGGCTGGGACCGCAATAGCGCCATCGAAGTTGCCCGCAGTGAAAGCTGCGCCCGCTGGGAATAGTCCCTGGGCCGCGAGCGCAGACCCAAGCACAGAGCGTGAACGCAGACGCAGGACGCGAACATGAAGGCCCAAGCGCCGCCCGGAGCGCCAAAAAACACGAGTGCCTGGCTGCATAGAATCGCAACCAGGCACTCGCTACGCCGTCGGGCTAAAGACGGCAAAGCACGAAGCAGAAGCTATCAAGCCACCTCAACCTCAACGCCACTAACGTCAGCGGTAGCCAACTCAACCTTAGGCTCCTTGGTAACCAACTTGTGGATACCCCAAATCGCCAAGAACACCGGCAAACCAATGTAGCTAGAAGCAATCTGGAACAGCTGGCCCCTAAACAGAGCCTCATAGTTTTGACCCACCAGCACAATCAGGCACATAGCAAAAGCCAGCATCGGGCCAAACGGGAACAGCGGAGCCTTATAAGGCAGTTTCGCCAAGTCATTGCCCTGCAGCACATAGGCCCTGCGGAAACGCAGGTGGCACCAGGAAATACCCAGCCACACAATGAAGCCTGAAAGACCAGATACGTTAAGCAGCCAAGTGTAGGCAGCGCCCTCACCCACAATAGCGGTCACGAAACCAACCGCACCCACAGCAGCCGTAACCGCCATAGCGTAGATCGGCACGCCGCGCCGGTTAACCCGGGAGAACAGCTTGGGGGCGTGACCATCAAGGGCCATCGAGTGCAGCATACGGGTAGAGGCATACAGGCCAGAGTTACCGGCAGACAAAATCGCAGTCAAAATAACCGCATTCATCACCGCAGCCGCGCCGGCCACACCAGCCCGCTCAAACACCAAGGTGAAAGGCGAGTAAGCCACATCAGTCTCACCGTTACGCAGCAAGTTGGGGTCGGTGTAAGGAATCAGGAAACCAATAACCGCAATAGCACCCACGTAGAACAGCATGATCCGCCAGAACACGCTCTTAATAGCCCGGGGCACATCCCTGCGAGGGTTACGCGACTCGCCCGCAGCCACACCAACCAGCTCAGTACCCTGGAAAGAGAAACCAGCGATCATAAACACTGACACAATCGAGAGCCAGCCGCCGTGGAAGGGGGCCTCACCCTTAGTCCAGTTGCTAAAGCCAGGTGAGTTACCACCCATAATCCCCAGGATCATGGCCACGCCGGCCACCAAAAACACCAGCACGGTAATCACCTTGATGGTGGCAAACCAGAATTCACCCTCACCATAGGCGCGTGCAGAGAGTGCATTAAGACCAGTTAGCAGCGCCAAGAACACTGCCGCCCACACCCAGTGGGGCACATCGGGCAGCCAGTAGCTCATCACAATACCGGCTGCTACCAGCTCAGCGGCCACCGTAATGGCCCAGTTAAACCAGTAGTTCCAGCCCATGGCAAAACCAAAGGAGGGGCTAACAAAACGCGTGGCGTAAGTCTGGAAAGAACCAGAAACGGGCATGTGCGCAGTCATTTCACCCAACGACTGCATCAGCAGCAGCACCATTAAACCAATTACCGAATAGGCCACCAGGGCGCCGCCCGGGCCTGCGGTAGAAACGGTTGCACCGGAGGCCACAAACAGGCCGGTTCCAATTGCGCCACCGATAGCGATCATCTGCATGTGGCGGGCGGACAGGCCACGCTTAAGTTCAGTTCCTGGGTTGTCGTGTTCAGACACCTTAGCGTCACCACCTAGTGATGCGCTCGCGGCAGTTTCAGGCTCCTCCCCTGCTGCAGATAGCTCGGGAGTAGTTAAAGCGGACATGTTCACCTCCGTTAAAGTTACTTAAATTGCCAAAGCGGCAATGGAGGTAAACATAGCAGAGTGACTGCAACTTTATAAACGCTGTCTCATATTTTAATGGTGTGATTACGACGACGGGACGCCTCCGTTTGTCTAGAAGCGCCCCGCTTTGGCTTTATTGCTGGGACTTAATAAGACTTAAGCCCCAACCCACTTAGCCGATGTGGAAATAAGTTTCCACCAAATCTTCAACTAGCACCCGTGCTGTGGCGATATCTTCACGCAAGTTCTCGTCTCCTAGGCCTTCTAGGTAAGCCACCCAGGCGTCGATGAGCTTAGGCGGAAAGACCCCTTCAGCCTCGTAAAGGGCGCGCTGAGCCTGTAGGCGCTGGGCGGATTCGTAGCAGGAGGCAGGCAGTTGCTCTAGGTTTTCGAGCTTAGAAGCGTCCCCTGAGACATATCGCTCATTGGCATATTCAAGCATTCCCGGCTCAGTCAGACCCACTCGCGCGGCCACAACAATTGCCGCTAGCAGCAGGTGGATGGCGGCTGAGCCGTCAGGTGAGCGCATTTCCACGGTTTGCAGATCATTGGGAACCTGACCAACTGCGGGCTCATTGGGGTTGGCGTCGCGGAACATACGGTCATCAAGGTTGTTCCAGCCCAGCGGCACACGCACCAGCACTGAACGGTTGCGGTCACCCCAGCAGATGGCGGTGGGGGCTTCCTGGTGGGGCACTAGGCGCAGGAAGGAGGTGGGCACGGTATTCCCAAAGGCGGTGATGGAGGCGGCTAGGGTGAGGTAGCCACCGATCACCTTGCGGGCTGTATCGGTTAGGCCGGCGCCTTGGCTAAATAGGTTGTTGCCTTGCGGGTCTACCAGGCGGGTGTGGAAGTGCATGCCTGAGCCGGCTTGGCCGACGGCGATCTTGGGCGAGTATGACACTTCAATGCCGTGGCGGTGGGCTACTTCACGCACTACCCACTTGGCTAGGGTCATTTGGTCGGCGGCGTCGCAGGCATCTACCGGCAGGAATTCGATTTCCTGCTGGATCATTTGGCGTCCGTCGGCAACAAAGTTACCCACCTCGGCGTGGGCGTATTTAACTGCGCAACCCATTTGGGTCAGGTATTTGAGGGCTTCGGTGCGCACGTCGGCGAACTTAGAGAAGGGGGCAGCTTCGTGGTAACCGCGCTGCTCTTCTACCGGGAATAGGGTCTCGACGTCGGAGAACAGGTAGTACTCCAGCTCACCTAGGGCCTGCAGGCGGTTGCCGGTGGCTGCTTCGAGGGCGGTTTGGGCGCGGCGCAGCACGTGCTGAGGTGAGCTGACCAGGGGGTTGCCGGCGACGTCGTAGAAGTAGCACAAAAAGTCGATGGTGGGCTCGGTAGCGAAGGGGTTCATGAAGGCACTACGCAGCTGGGGCACCACATATAGGTCTGATGAGGTGGCGTCAACAAAGTTAAACAGGGAGGAGCCGTCCACGCGCTCCCCCATGGTTAGGATCCGGTCCAGGTGGGCTACAGATTGGATGGCGAAGTTTAGGACCTTTAGGCGCCCGTCGCCGCCAATGTAGCGCAGTTCTAGGGCGTGAATATCGTTGTCGACGATGTAGCTGATGATGTCCGCTTTGGTGAACTCGGCGGGTAGCTTCCCCAAAGCGCGCACCAGCGGGTTGGGGCTCAGGGTGATTTGGTCGTTTGAAAGCATTACAACTCCTCTTCGAGCGCTTAGGCGTTTAGTCCTATTTTTACAGAAAGTTGGCTACACCGGTAGTCGTTTTTTTCAGGGAGACTTATCCCCATAGCTACCGTTAAGTCACAGGTCATAGCCTAGTCCAAAGGCTTAGTTTTCAGACATCTCTAACGATTAGCGTTTAGACTGGTTGAAAACTCATACCTGGAGGCGATTATGTGGCGCAAGGCTATACACATTCTGGCGGTAACAGCTTTAGTGGTTACCGGCCTAGGTCTGCCCACAGCCGCTTGGCCCACCGCAAGCGCAGCAGACGAACCCTACATAGCTGAAATGTTTGTAGTCCTAAACAACAACAAGATGCAGGACTACATCATGGTGGTTGACCCCAGCAACAACATGACTAAAGCTCAGTGTGAGAGCTTCAAGGGCACCACCAAAGACAAGACGCTTACCACCCAGTTTGAACAAAAAGATAAGGGTGCCACCTGCTCTATTTTGCAGACTTTCACTAGCTATAAGGCCTCTTCGCAGTTTTCGCGGCAAAACGGTAAGACCACTGTCACCGTTGACCCGCAGGCCACTATCAATGTTTCTGCTAAGCCGCTGGGGATCTCCTCAGCTACTTTTAGGGCTCTGATTGTGGGCGTTGAAGGCAAGGTGGTTAGCGCCCCAGGCAACGTCAAGCTTCAATACGAGGTTTTTAACAAGCGTAATTTACACATGGCTTACTGGCGCAACCCCTCTGCTGCGGTGACCATGGAATTTACTTTGACCTCGGATGATGGCACCCAAAAGCAGGATCCTTTCTCTCTGCTGCCTGACAATAAAACTGCTAGCCCGTCGCAGAGCCCTTCAAGCGACCCTTCCGCTAGTGGTTCGCCCACTTCTAATGCGAATCCTTTAGATACTGCTGCCCCTACACAAAGCGCGGCGGCGGCCAGCTCTGAGGACGAGGACGGCTCTAACACCACTGCCCTGTATGCCGCTTTGGGGGTAGGTATTGTGGTGCTGTTGGCACTGTTGGCGCTGATCGTGATGGTTTTGCGTAAGCCCCGTAAGGGCGCTAAGTCTTCGGGGTCTTATCCCAATAACACCAGTGGGTATGTGCCCACGATGGCTAGCGGTCAGATTAATACTTCCGGCCCGCTTCAGGGCACTCAGGGGATCCAGGGCACTCAGGGCGCTAGTGCCGCTTCGGCTGCTTATGCCAGCTCGACGGCGTCGGCGGCTTATCCGCAGTCTGCGGCTTCTGCAGCCTCGGCTCCCGCACAGTCCGCGCCCAGCTCTGGCTATCCCCGCAGTGCGGCCTCTTCTAACTATCCGCAGTCTGCAGCGTCGGGCTATGCGCAGTCTGCGGCGTCGGGCTATGCCCCCTCGGCGGCGTCGGCCCCTTACGCCCCCAGCGCACCCCAGGGTTACGGGCAGAGCGCCGCGCCCCAAGGCTATGGGCAACCAGCCGCTCCCCAGGGCTATGGGCAGCAGGCCACGCAAGGCTACGGGCAGGCACCCCAGAGCTACGGCCAGGCACCTCAAAACTATGGCCAGCAGGCCGGGCAGGGCTACAGCCAGAGCACCCCGCAATACTCGGCTCCAAGCGCCGCTCAGGCTCCGAACCCGGGTTACGCACAGTCGGCAGCCTCTGGCTACGCGCAGTCTGCGGCGTCGGGCTATGCCCCTTCGGCGGCGTCGGCCCCTTACGCCCCCAGCGCACCCCAAGGCTACGGGCAGAGCGCCACGCCCCAGGGCTATGGGCAGCCTCAGAACTACGGGCAGAGCGCCGCACCCCAGGGTTACGGCCAGCAGAGCTACGGGCAACCGGCCGCTCCCCAGGGGCAGGGGCAACCGGCCGCGCAAGGCTACAGCCAACCCCAGGGATACAACCAGGGCGCTCCGCAAACCTATGGGCAAAGCGCTGAGCAGTCGGTGTTCCCCAGTTACGCCCAGGAAACGACCCTGGCCCCAACTCACCGCTATCCGCAGGACACCGCTGCGGCCACTACCCCGTCCCCTTCACAGGACACGGTTCAGGCGCCCACCGCGCAAGAAACCGTGCAGGCGCCTACCGCGCAGCCTTCGCAAGAGACGGTTCAGGCCCCAACTCAGGACTACGACCCTGCCGCTACCCAGATTTATGACGCGGATAGCGAACCAAACCAGCAGCCCCACACTGGCTGGAACAACCAGCCTTATGGCGGCTAATTAGGAGATAGGTATGAATACTGCCGTATGTAAACGCTTTTTCACTCGTTTTGTAGCTGCTGCGCTACTGGCCACGGCTGGCACCCTGGCGCCGTCGGCACTAGCTGCACCTAGCGAGGCGAAAGTACAAGAGTCGGTGGTATTTACCAAGGCTGGGCAGATTATGTACACGGTTAGCATCGCCGATTACACCCAGACACTAACCAGCCAAAGCTGCGCTGACACGCTAGAAAGTGCCATGCCGAAGACTGAGGCAGGAATTACCCCAGTTTTTAAACAAAACGAGGGTTATAACTACTGCTCGGGCACGGTTACCTACAGTGCGCAGGCGGGGCATGAGTTTTATTCTCTCAACGGCGATAAGCTAACTGGCCATAACCGCGTTGACGCGCTGCTTGTTGCCCTAAAACCGCTTAAGGTTAGCTCCATTAACAGCAATGTCAGCGTGCATGATGCCAATGTCACCTCAGCTAGCGACGGCGTTAAAGTGAACCAGTCTGGTGGTGAGGGTAAGGGCTACTTCATGCAGTGGCGCAATTCCACTCACCAAAACAGCTTTACCGCGACTGTAAATAACCCAAGTTCTACTAGCACTTCAGGTGGTTCAAGCTGGCTGGCTGGTGGTTCTCAGGGAGGTTCTGGTAGCGCTGACGGTTCTGGCTCGCAAAGCGCAGCTCCCGACGGCGCCCAGCCCAGCACCGGTGCCACTAGTGCGGCTCCTACGCCGGGGGCTAGTGGCTCAGCCAGCGGTTCTGCTAGTGCTAGCAGCTCTGCCAAGGCTACTGACTACCGCGCGACTATAGCTGGCGCCGATAAATCTCAGGCGGCCGCCGCCAAGCAGGGTAATAGCGGGATAGTTACCGCCCTGTGGGTGGTTGGCGCCCTGGTGGTAGCCAGCGCCGCTGGCCTGGGCTTTTTGCTGCTAAAGCGCCGCAAGCAGGAAGCTGCAGGCGGTGACGCTAGCGAGGCCTAAAACACTACCCGGCACTACCCACTAAGTTTCAAGGAGGAAAAATGCACCGCATCGCTGCACGCTTTAAGCATGCTGGCGTGTTTGTGGCATTAACCGCGCCATTCTTGACTCTTAGTGTGGCCTCGCCGGCTGCGGCTGCTACCCCTTTAGCCGCCGATTCTGCTAGCGACGACAATATTTGGCTCACTATCGCCATTGTTGCGGTTGGCGTGGCCCTGATGTCTTGTATTGCGTTGGCGTTGACTATGGCAAAGGCGCGTCGCAATCGTGCCAAGCCGGCCCAGCCGTTGGGGGCGCCTGTTTTCCAGCAGATGCCCTCTGCGCCGTCGGCCCCCGCACTAGGGACGCCAGGTTTCCCGCAGCAGATGGTTTCTGCGCCGTCGGCCCCCGCACTTGGTTACCACCCGTATATTGCCCCGACGCCGTCGCTGGCACCTACGGCCCCAGGTGGGCTGCCGCTTACTGCACAGCCGGTTAACGAGGCTTATCCGCAACGATATGGGATGCCCAGCCAACCTGATTCGGGAGATTTGGCTACGCTTTCGCACCCGAATCAGAATGTCCAGCTGGCCCATGAACTAGCCACCCCGGAAGGTAACCAGACTCGCCTAGTTTCTACCGACGGCGTCGCCCACGCTTATCCTGCGGAAGAACCGGCCTGGCAAATGGCTCCTGCAGGCTCCAGCGATTAAAGGGGCAAACAATGAAACGCGCACTGGCAATCTTATTGACCTTTATTACCTTGGCGACTGGAGCCCTATTTGCCCCTACCGCCACGGCTAACGGAAATTTAAAGACTGAACTCTGGTTCACACTTAACTCTGATGGTAGCATTAAAGAATTAATTAATGTCTCCAGCAACGATAACACCATTAACGCCGATAACTGCAAAGGCACTGAAACAGATATCGTAAGGTTTACTCGTATAGGCAAAGAAAATAGATGCATCTTCATTAAATATTACAAAAAAGGTGAACCTGCCCCTAACTGGTCAGTATCCTCAGAAGGTAACAATATCAATTTTAGGTTTTTTAACGAATTCTATTATTCATTAGACAAAATCACAAATACCTTAAACAATGATCGCTCTGATTTAAATGTCAGTTTTACCATAGTGCAGCTTCCTGCAGATACAACCATTACCTCTCAAACCTTGTCACCAAGAATAGATAAGGGAGATAGCAGGTACAGCTACTACACCTGGTTTGGCGCTGAGGCTACTAGCGCAGATATAGAACTAGCCGGTAGTTTTTCATACTCACCTTACGACCCTACTGGCAGGCCCACTACCTCCACTCCTAGCCCCACCCACAAACCTAGCCACACATCTGCACCCCTGAGCACGGCTAGCCCTAAACCCAGCCATGGCAATACCAGCAGACCAGCCAGCGTCAGCCCAACTACTAACAGCTCCGCTACTAAGCCTGCGACAGGCACCAACAAGTCTGTAGCTACATCAATATCCAACTCTCGCAATTTTAATGGCTTACTTAATGAGTTTTTAATAATTGCCACCATAGCTTCTATTGCTATAATCGCAGGGGCCTTCTTATTAGCCCAGATAAGTAAGAATTCCACTTCTGCATATACGCCACTTTCTGCTGCTACACTCTATGATTATCAAAGTAGTTCTAGCGCACAGCCGCAGACCTATCAGAGCCATTCAAACCAACCACGAAGCTTTACAGATAATCAGGCTTCTAGTCAACCGAGCCATTCAGAGGGCGCAAACTCAAGTCAGCAGCCACTCTGGCCAGGACAGCCAGACTGACTTGAATTCAACCCACAAGCTTTAGCAATTACTTGTTCAAGGAGAGAGCAATGAAACGTCTACTCGCCATAGCGCTAGCTTTTCTCACGCTAGTGGCCGGGGCATTGTTAGCCCCGGCAGCCACCGCTGCCGGAAAAGTTGAGACTAAATTATTATTTGCGCTTAATGACGACGGCAGCTTTGATGAGTTAGCCGCAGTTTACGGCAGCGAGGACGTTATCAATTCCTCAAATTGCAAAGACACTAAAGATTATATCTCAAAATTTACCCAAAAGGACGGTAAAAATCAGTGCATTTTCGCTAAACATTACGAAAAAGATAGCTACGTCGCCAATTGGATAGTTTACCAAAGTGGAGACACCCTTAAGTTTAACTTCTTAAATCTTACCGCTTTTATTCGCAGCGACGTTTCAGAAGCTTTAGGCATCTATTATAGCGATCTAAACGTTATTTCTAGCGGGGCGGCAGTACCACTGAACGCAACCGTTACCGATCAGAGCCTGTCGCCAACTGTAGATAAGAGTGACAAGTTTGTTTACTACACTTGGGAAGGCTCTGATGCCACTAACTCAAGCGCAAGCTTAAAAGGTACTTTGCCGCTTTCTGGCGCCACCAGCAACCCAACCAGCAATCCTACTAACAGCCCAACTAACACCCCTGAGCCAGCTTTAACCGCTACCGCATCAGCTACTCCTAGTACCGCAGCTACCGGCGCTACCGCTACCGCATTAGCCGCAAAACACAACTCTAACGACTCCAATACCACGCTATATGTAGTGCTAGGCATTGCAGCTGCAGCTGCTTTAATTGGTGTTGTAGTTACTGTTGTACTGGTAAAGAAGCGTAAGAGCTCTGCCCCTGCCCCCGGGTTCTACCCACCAGTTTCTCCGACTATGCCTTATAACGGTCCTTACCCCGGCCCACAGGCTCAGCAAGGCTATCGGGGACCACAGCAGCCACAGGGTTACCCAGGCACCCAACAACAGGGCTATCCCAGCCCACAGCAACCTCAAGCGAATCAGCCGCGACCGGGACAGCCACCTTATGGTGCTAACCCAAACTACCCGCAAAACCGTAACTGACCCTTGCCAGGGATAACGTGTTGGCCAGCCATTTTAATGGCTGGCCAACACCCCTAGTATTTGCAACACATTCAAGGAGGAAGTCGTGAAACACGCATTAGCAACCGCGCTAGCTTTTATCACATTGGCTGCTGCAGCTCTCGTTACCCCTGCCACCATGGCTGCCACGCCTACTAGCAGTATCGAAACCACACTAATGTTCGTACTTGAAGCTGACGGCAGCACAGATCAGGGCGTTATTATCTCCAGCAGCGACGAAACCATAAATAAATCTAACTGCAAAGCTTTCGGAGATTTCGAAGCAGAATTTAAACAAAAAGACGGCAAAAATAAATGCCTACTTTCAACACACCGCACCATCGACGAATTATCTAGCTCATGGATAAAGAATGTCGAAGGCAATGAAATTAAGTTTTCATTTACAGGGATTTCATTTGATTTCGTCTACAAAGTAGCGACTCGTTTCGGATTCGACACAAATGCGCTTAACATAACCCAAAGCGTTGCAGCAATTCCTTTAAATGCCACCGTCACTATTGAAAGGTTACAACCCAAAGTAACTAAAGGTAGTAATTATGTCTACTACACATGGGAGGGAGATACTACTGAGACCATGGGGGCGGGGCTAGTGGGAACTATTCCAATCTCCAATCCCACTGCCACACCAGATGCTAGTTATGCCAAGGAACCTGCCCATACAGACAACCCCAACGACAACTTTTCATCTAACGCAGCCTCCCCTACCGTTCTAGCCACAAAGCAGAATTCTAATAACTCTAACACTGCCCTTTATGTTGTGTTAGTGGTTGTGTCGGTAGTTGCTTTGGCCGGCATTGCGCTAACCGTACTACTAGTGCAAAAACGTAAAAAACCAACTTTCCCACCACATCAGCCTAGTTTTCCCATCAACCCTTATAACTCACGACCTTATTCATCATTGCCACCACAATTAGAACAGATCTATCCGCCTATGCAACCTCACCAAAATCAGCCAGGGCAACCTAATCAGCATCCCGATACTACCAAGCCAGCTACCTAACCAGAGTTAAAAGTTCTGAAAGTTTTTCTTCAGGACAATAGACTAAAGTTACAAATCAACCAGAGCCCTGCACCGATTAATAAGGAGAAGGCAATGAAACACATACTAGCAATCACACTAGCCTTCATGACATTAGCTACAGCAGCCATACCCATCCCAGCCGCAGTAGCTGATGAAAAGATTGACACAACATTAATATTTGTACTTAACCAAGATGGAAGCAGCGACGATTTTATAATCGTCTATAGCAATGACGGTACAGTCAACACTTCCAACTGCAAAGACGGCAAACGCCATACCGCACGATTTAGTCAAGTAGAAGACAGGAACAAATGCATCTTCGCTAGGCATAACGGGAAAAACGACCTTACTAGCACTTGGCATAAGCAACAAGGAGAAAACGACATTAACTTCACTTTCTCAAACACGCCCAACTACTCGCTAGAACTTGCAAAAAAAGCATTAGGTATCAACTACAGTACACCACTAAAAATAAATAATCTCGTAGTGGTAGTGCCAGCAAATGCAAATATTTCCGAGCAGACTTTATTACCTAAGGTAGAGAAAAGCAGTAAACATATTTACTACACTTGGAGGGCGAGCGCAGCTAGCAACCCAGATGCTGGCCTAAAAGGAAAAATGCCATTTCCTAACTCATCTATTAAACCCACTAGTGAACCCACTAACACAACTGCTCCAACAGCTACTGATGATGACTCTCTGCATACCGTTTCCGCTACCTCACTGAGCAAGGATAATGGCTCTAATATCGAGTTTTACATTGCATTAGCTATTGTCTGCACATCAGCTTTAATTGGAATTGCGACCATAGTTTTAATTGCGAAAAAGCGTGAAAAATCTCTACACATTTACTATAGTAAATCCTTGCCCGTAACCTCTAACAAGAGCCCACAGCAGTCTATACAACAGACTTATCCAGGCAACCAATCACAACTAAGTCACTAGCAATAGACTAAAGGAGGAAGCCGTGAAACACGCACTAGCAACAGCGCTAGCTTTTATCACATTGGCTGCCGCAGCTCTCGCTACACCTGCCGCCACAGCTTCCGGGAACATTGAAACCACATTAATGTTCATCCTCAACTACGATGGCAGTAGCGAGGAAGTAACTGCCGTATACAGTAAAGATAACACTATAAACTCTTCCAGCTGCAAAAACACCAAAACATACACTGCGGAATTTAATCAGTCAGGTGGCAAAAACGAATGCGTTTTCCGTAAACACTATGACAGAGATGAATACGGTCACGCCTGGTCTACACACCGGGTAGACGACAAGCTTGAGTTCACATTTATGAGCCTGTCAGCTTCTATGCGAATCGAAGTCGCATATGCTCTGGGATTAAAGAAAACTAATGATCTAAATGTGGTTTATACGGTAGCCGCACTACCATTAAATGCTACTGTAACCAGGGAAACATTATCTCCAAAAGTAGCCAAAGGCAGCAAAAACATCTACTACACCTGGAACGGTAACACAGCTGTTGATTCAACTGCAGAGTTGAAAGGAACCATACCGTTTTCTAGCACTACCGTCAGCCCATCTATTGCCCCTGCCCCAGAAGACAGCGGGATAAGCAACGATAATCCATCTGGCAATAACACTACTGTGCTAGCTGTCAGTCACAAGTCCAGCGACTCCAATACTGCGCTTTACGTGGTACTAGGTGTCGTTTCAGTAGTGGCCCTGACGAGTGTAGTAACCACCGTTTTACTAGTACAGAAACGTAAAGAACCAACTCCTACCGTCTACTTTGCAGCCTCCACTAGGGTTTATAACGGCCAACCCCATTCCGACCCGCAGCCACAGCAAGCTAGCCACCCAATCCCGCAAACACCTGAACCACGACCTCACCCAAGTTCACAGTCTTCCGTGCAGCAGAACCAGGGTGGCCAATAACCAGGCCAATTGCAATCATTCAAAGAGAAAACTAAGTACACAGGCAACCAGCCCAAAGCGGGCTACCCCAATGCACAGAACCGACAAACCTAGGAAGCCTGGCCACCAGCCTGATACGGTTAAGACAGCTCCCCCTAAGCGACACACTCAAGGAGAAGCAGTGAAACGCGCACTCACAACCGCACTAGCTTTTATCACATTAATGGCTGGAGCCATATGCGCGCCTAGTGCTGTCGCTGCAGGTAGCATCACTGCTAAGCTTATCTATATTCTTGAAAAAGACGGCACTGCCTACGAAGCAATATCTCTTAGTAGCACTGATGGCACTATTAATGACTCCAATTGCGACGATATTGATGATTACACTGCTGATTTCAGTCAATCAGGTAGTAAAAGCGAATGCATGTTCTATCAGTACTATGACGAGAATGAATACCTGGCAGCCCTGTTAAGAACCCCCAACGGTTCAAAAAATAATATCAATTTTACGTTTATACCAAACTCAGTTGCCATGCGCATTAAAATCGCGGCTGGTCTTGAGATAAATGTCAATGATCTTAACGTTACTAAGACCGTGCTAGCCATCCCGCTAAGAGCAAAAGTCGCCACTAAAACACTTTCCCCGGTGGAAAGCAAAGATAATAAATATGCTTATTACACTTGGAATGGGAGCACTACTGAAACCGGTGCAGCTACCGTAACAGGGACTATGGAACTGGCTGCCTCAGCAGATGGCGCCCCTACGATCAACTCTGGCCTAAGCCCACAAAGCACCCCATCTGCTACCGCCGAGACCACCACTGGCCTAACTAAACGCGCTGGTAAGGCTTCGTCAGCTCCCCCAGTTTCTGCGATTCCTACCGCACTAAGTGTCAAGAAAAGCTCTAAGCAAACCGACAACAGTCTCTTGCTTGCCATAATTGTTGGCGGTCTAGTTGCCACGATTGGGATCATGGCAACTGTTTTGCTTTCCAAGAAACGTAAAAAGCCAGCTAAACCTCAATTTTCTTCCCCTGGTGGACCTAATACTCCACACCCCTATCCCAGCTCACCTCATAACGGACAAGCTCCTACAAGTCGAGAGCGGCCGCCATACAGCAGTGGCCCTAATTATCCAGGCAGCTAAATATCGGTACCTAGGCAACAAAATAGTCACTACCAGGGAAGGAAATAACATGCGTCGTAAATTGACAGCTTTAATGGCGCTTTTAATGCTGGCAGGCGCCGGTATGATCGCACCTACCGCTACCGCACAGGAATACGAGGGATCATATGTAACCCAGCTTTCTAGCGACGGCACAATCACGGAATTCATTGCCGTTATGGGAGTAACTGAAGAAAGCTGCCAATCCACGAAATACAAGCCTGTTTATGACGCTAAACGTAACGCTTGTTTGCTTGGACTGTCTTTTAAAGGCGAGCGGATCACCAAAGCTTTTACACTTAAGCTGACCTCAAATGGCGGCACCAGCTATTCCTTTGAGTTCAGCACTCTTTCTGTCAGCGACTACGAGGCACTTGCCCACGATATGTATCGAGGCGATACCATCAAGATCACCAAGATCACTTTATCTCTACCTGTAGGTAGTGTTATCACCAACGGTAAAGGTAATGCCACAAAATTAGACAACACCGATACTGACGTCTATCGCTGGACCGAATACAGTCCGTTAATGTCAGTAACGGGCACCACCACCCTCGATGCTTCTGTGGCAGGCTACTTAGCGGCTGGCACTCCCTCACCCACGCCTACTCCCAGCGCAACAACAGAATCTTCAACCCCCACCCCTGCCACTTCAGCTATGCCCACTCAGAGCACTAGCGCCACAGCTCCGGCTAAGGATTCAGGTTCCAACACTGGCTTGTATGTAGGTATCACCATTGCGGCAGTAGTAATTGCAGCGATCGCAATTGCCGCCGTCGTAATTATTAACAAGAAAAAGCAAGCCTCCACTGCTAACTACGGCCCCTACCCAGGCGTAGTCGCTCCAGGAATGAGTACCCCAATGGTTCCCAGCATGCCAGGCACCGCTGCTCCTGGAGCATTTAACTCTCCCACATACCCGGGCGCCAACCAAGCTGCTGGTAGCCAGTACCAGAATGGAACTGGGACACCTCAGCCACCGTATCAGCCTGGCCAGGGTCAGCCGCCTTACGGATCAGGCACAAACTATCCACAGGCGTAAAAAGTTAGGCGCCCCGTGCGCTATGCTCTAAAACAATCAACCACCCAAGGAAGGGACATTATGCGTCGCAAACTTACAGCATTAATGGCACTCTTAACACTGGCCGTCGCAGGCGCGATTGCACCCACTGCAGACGCAGATGAATTGTCCGCTACGTATGGAGCAACTTTAGACTCAGATGGCACATTCTCAGAATTTGTCGTCGTCAAAAATGTTAGCGCCGACACCTGTAAACCCATTGAAACCTTTAAGCCAACATATGACGAAAAAACAAAGAATTGCATTATTGGATACACAAAACGCCCCAAAGATGTAACTAAATGGGAATCATTAAAGCTAACCGCCCTTGGTGACAATAAGTATTTTTTCAAATTTCAACCTGGCTATTTCCAAGCAATAAAGCTTAGTGTTCAGAAGCTATATTCCAATTACTCCTTAAACTTCACGACTATCAACTTGATCATACCTAAGGGAACCACTTTCTTATCAGGACTAGAGCAGGCAACTCGTGTCGATAATGATAACGTTTGGTATAAATGGAATGCAGATAATCCCTTGATTTATGTCAAAGGGACCACTATCTTAGATGCTTCGGTAGCGCAATACATACCTAAAGGAAACAACCCCTATACCGGCGAGACATCCAAACCTTTCCCATCAACCGAATCATCAGACTCTGCAGCAAACAGCAAGTCACCAACCCCTGCAGCAACTACCAACGCGATAGCACTCAACGCTAAATCTAAACCTAACACCAGCCTATATATCGCCACAGCTATTTCCGTATCGATAATCGCGGCAGCAACAATTATTGCCATTGCACTAATGAATAAGAAAAGGCAGGTAGTTGTACAACACTCCCTTAACTCACATCCGAGACCTTTCCTGCCTGCAGAGCTTGACTCAACCTCTGCTGCCTACCTGGATTCCCACCAGCCTCACGCCATGCCACAAGGTGCACGCACCAACCAATCTTTGTCAGCTTCTTCTCCTATGAGGAATCAGATATCCTCGGCCACCCCCGCGCCAGGTTACCAAACACCATCAGCCCCAAGCACCCCTAGAGCATCGACTTCATCAGAACCCCATCAGCAGCAGCCGTATCAGCCCGGCCAAGGCCAGACGCCTTACGGATCAGGCCCAAACTATCCACAGGCGTAAAAAGTTAGGCGCCCCATGCGCTATGCTCTAAATAATCAATCATCCGAGGAGGGAACATTATGCGTCGCAAACTGACAGCATTAATGGCACTCTTAACACTGGCCGTCACAGGCGCGATTGCACCCACTGCCGCCGCAGAAGAGCTGGAGGCAGAGTATATAGCCGGCATGAAATCAGACGGCACATTCCTAGAGGGAATCTCTGTTTCAGGCGCCACCGCTGAGGATTGTAAGTCTTCAACATATCAGCCACTTTATGATGAAAGCGACGGTACTTGCACGGTTGGTTATCAATATAAGCCAGAAAAACTTTATGGGGCGCTATCGATTCAATTAACTCCGCTGGGAGATAACAAGTACTCCTTTAGGTTCACTGCCCTGTCTTTTTCCTCACTCAAGTCAGAAGCTGAAAGTCTGTTTTCTGGCCGCACACTAAACTTCACAAGCATCAGCATTGCCATGCCTAAAGGTACTACCTTCTCATCCGGGGTAGAAAAGGCAACAAACGATAGTAATGATAAATACGATATTTATAGGTGGGATGATGTAAGCACCTCTATTTATGTCAAGGGGACCACTACCTTAGATGCTTCTGCAGCACAATACATCACGGGGAATAGTGATCCTTCTGAAAGCGAATCACCCACTCCCACACCCACCACTGAGTCAGCCACCCCCAGCGCCACCAGCGAATCGGCTACTCCTAGTGCCACTGCTAACGCATTAGCTAGCAACAAATCAGATTCCAACACTGCCTTGTACATTGGGATCGGCGTTGCTGTAGTGGTACTCGCAGCCAGCGCAATCACTGCAATTGTGCTTGTAAACAAGAAAAAGCAGCCTACTGGCCCCACTTATCCCGGCCCTTACCCGGGGGCTTACCCAGGTGGTCCTGGCGCAGGCTTTGGTTCAACCAGCCCGGGCGCTCCCAGCACTGGCCCAGGCCCTCGGGGCGCAGGTTTTGGCGCACCCCAGGGCGGTTATCCAGGTGGTTACAGGCCCCAGCCCTACTCGGGCCAGCAGCAGCCTTACCAGCCGCCGTCGGCCCCCTCAGCGCCAAGCAACCAGGCCCCTTACAACCCCGGAAACCAGCCGCCGTCGGCTCCTTACGGGCCTGGTAACGGGACCGGCGCAAACCACTAAGGGGAGTTATCCCCCAAGAAAACTCAAGATATTTTTAGCCCTACGACACTAGGATAGAGCTGGGCCCGATCTATATAGAGATCTATAAGACCAGGCCCAGCTTTACTAGCCGCACCTGCGGCATACAGAAGAGGACACACAGATGCGCGCAAGATTGTCAGCATTAACAGGAGTATTGGCACTCATACTTGCCTGCTTACTTGCCCCTGCAGCAACTGCGGCAGACAGTTATGAGGGCTATGCCATCACCATAATGGACAAGAAGGGAAGCATCAACCAGGGCATAATGGTCTACGATGAGACTGGGTCATTGAGTAAATCTGATTGCCAGGCTAGCGGCGACTACCAAGCATACTTTTCGCCCAAATCCTCAGGCTCTACGTGCTTAATTTACAAGACCTACAGTTCTACTTCGCGGCCTCTAGGGGTCACTGTCACCAATAAGACTTCCAGCTCTTACGACTTTAAGTTTAAGGGCTATTCATACGCTCTTAAAAGCATCGTAGAAGGCAAAAGTGGCTTGGATATCAAGCTAGTAGGAACCATGCTCGCGGTCCCCAAGGGCTCGAACGTTACGGCTGATGGAGCTCAAACAGCAGGCACCGCTAGCAGTGATGTCTACGGCTGGGATACAAGCACTTATACTCCTGAAGCTTCAGGTACCGTCAACTTCAACGGTTCTAGCGGTGGCGGCGGCTCCAACGGTGGCGGTGGCTCCAACGGTGGCGGTGGCTCCAACAGTGACGATCTTGGTATCGGCGATCTGAACGGCAACTCCGGCGGCTCTGGCGGTTCTAACAACTCCACCACTTCCCCTGCTCCCAGCGACTCGCCTACCAGCGACCAGAAAGGTGCCACCCCTGCGCCTAGCGCCACCTCAACTGCGCAGACCTCCAGCAGTTCTAGCTCCAGCTCTGACGACGACAACACCACGCTTTACATCGTTGCTGCTGTTGTAGCCGTGATTGCGGTTATCGGTGTCATCGCCACTGTGCTGGTGGTCAAGAAGAACGGCAAGAAGAACAACCAGGCTAACTTCGGCCCCTACCCGGGCGCTCCCGGCACCGGCTTTGGCCCTAACGGCCCTGGATTTGGCGGCCCGGCTGGCCCCAGTGGCCCTGCTGGCCCCGGCTATGGTCCCAGTGGTCCCTCTGGCCCCGCTGGCCCCGGCGCCCCCGCTGGTGGCATGGGTACTGGTGGCCCCAACTACGGCGGCCCCAACGGCCCTGTAGGCGGACCCAATGGTCCGGTAAGTGGCCCCAACTATGGCGCCCCTAACGGTCCTGCTGGCGGCCCTAACTATGGTGGTCCTAACGCTCCGGCCGGCAACTCTGCTCCGGTAGCTCCTAGCGCTCCTGCAGCCCCTAGCTACCCGCAAGGCGGTTACCAGGGTGGCCCCGGTGCTGCTCAGGGTGGCCCCACCCAAAACGGCGCTGCCCAGGGCGGCTATCAGTCCCCGAACCCGTCAGCTCCGTCAGCGGGATACGCGGCAGCTCCCTCAGCTCAGTCCGCTGCGGCCGGCAGCCCCTTTGCTGGCCAGCCCGCAAGCCCGGCTCAGCCCGCAAGTCCTGCCCAGTCGGCTCCTTCCAGCTCAGCTGCCGACGACGTCGTCCTGCCCCCGCAGGTAACCCCCGCTCAGCCGCAGGATTACGACGCCGCGCCGGCAGCTGGTGGCGACGCTGAGGACTACTACCCCACTATCCGTCTGGGACAAGACGAGGGCCTGGCTCCCACTCGCCAGTACCCGAGTTTCAACCAGAACAACTAAAACCAGGATTCACAGTGAATATGAATGCGCGCGCAGCTACAGCTAAAAGCCGCAAGCCGCTACGTAAACGCACGCTGCTAGCACTGTCTGTAGCTGCGGCCGCATGCCTGTGCGTTCCAAGCGCAGATGCAGCTGCCGCGCACAGTTTCACTGACGCCCCAAGTGCCGCAGTTAGCTCAACCCAGTTAGTCTCTAGCCAGCTAGTTGCTAACGGGTTGAGCAAAACTGGGCTCTCTACCGGGGAAGCTGGGCTCTCTACTGGGGTAGGCGAACGCGTTGATAATTCAACCGGACGCTCCAACATTCAGGCCCGTCGCGGTGGCGGCAGGGGCCGAGGAAGCAGAAGCCGCTCTTCTCGCAGGCGTTCAGGCTATCGTTCAGGCTATCGCACGCGTTACCACTACTACCATCACCACCACGGATCCCGAAGCTCAAACTCGACCATGACTGATCGCACGGCCATGATCATGTTTGCATTATTGGCAGTGGTGCTCATTTTCGTCTTTGTATTTATCTGGCGTGCTCGCCAAAACGCCTATGCGCAGGACCAATACGCTCCTTACGGCAACGGACCGGGCGGCTATGACCCTAATGGCTATTCGCCTGATGGCGGCTATAACGCGGGTGGATATTCTGCAGGAGGTTACTCTCCCGGAGGCTACTCTCCCGGAGGATACTCGGCGGGAGGCTACTCTGACGGAAATTACTCTGCGGGTAGCTACGGCCAGACTGGTTACGGACAAACCGGTTACGATCAGGGCGGATACGGTGCTGGTAGCTATGGGCAGGGCAGCTATGGTGGCGGTAACTATGGCACCAGTAACTACGACGCCGGCAGTTACGATGGTCAAAACGGTTACGCCTCTAGTGGCTACGACCAGAGTGGTTACAGTCAAGGTAACTACGGCCAAGATGGCTATAACGCGGGTAGTTACAATGAAAACGGCTACTCACAAAATGGTTACGGCCAAAACAATAACTACAACCAGAATAATGGTTGGCAGAACTATGATCCCAAGGATTATGGTTGGAACACTAAGTAAAGTGTTCTAGCAGGGCTGGCGGAGTATTTGAGACTTAATACCCGCCAGCCCTGTGCCGTTAATAAAATATACTGCACTCACAGTTGTTTGCAGTAACTCAATGAGGATGAGCAATGATGCGTCGTATACTCAATGCGCTAATGGCGCTTAGCTTATTAGGCACATGTGCAGCTTTGATGCCAGCCACATCTGCAGCAGATACGGAGCTAACCGTCGCCTACGTTTACAAGCTGTTCCCTGACGGTTACACCCTAGAAGGTGTGCAGGTGATCGGCTCTGGCGTAACCAAAGAAAACTGCACTAAAACTAACACTGCGAGTCTTTTCCAAGTTGAGTATGGCCAGGAGCAAGACCAGACTTTCTGCACTATTACCCGGGAAATTTTACCCAGCGACTCGCAAGCAATTAAGTTAACTCCGCTGGGTGACGATAAGTACTCTTTGTCTTTTAAGAGCCTAGATGTGCAGTATCTGGAAACTGCTAAAAAGTATTTCCCAGACTACACGCTTACCACTAAATATGTGACGCTAAGCCTGCCGCAAGGATCTAGTCTAGACACCAAAACCTATGACTATACGCGTCCAATCCTTAACAACACCTTTATCGAATATGACTGGGCTACCTCTACCCCGAATGTAGAGGTTTCGGGGAGCGTAAAGCTAGATGCTAGCGCTGCTACCTACTTCCGTGTATATGGGGGCGACTCCCCAGCACCTACCCCTAGCGCAAGCAGCTATGCTACAACTGAGTCTGCTACACCAGCACTCACTACTAACGCAGCGCAGTCTACTTCTTCCACTAAAGACAACACTGTCATGTATGTGTTGGTAGCCGTTGTTGCGATTGGGGTAATTGCTGCAGTGTTGTGCGCGGTTCTTATTGCGCGTAAAAACAAGGCAACCAAAGCGGTTATGCCGTCGCCTGGTTACCCGAATTACCCGCCGCGCGTGTAGCCACTGACAGTTAGGTTGAGCCTGGCTATCTGCTCAGGCACGACCTCTAACTAAATCACTACTACCTCAGGAATAGCCGTGAGCACATTTTTGCCCATCTCTGCAGCTAAATTAAATACGCCGCTTCGCAAACACGCTTTGCTAGCTTTGGCCACTGCTGCAGCCGTGTGCCTGTGTGTGCCTAGCGCCGGTGCCAGCGTTGTACGCACTGCTGTCAGCTCAATTTCAAGCGGCTCAGTAAGCAGTAGCCAGTCAAGTTCTAGCTTAACCACAGCAATTGGCCGTAGCGTGGCTCCGGCACGCCGTGGGGGCAGCAGTGGAGGTTCAAGCGGGCGCAGTTCCTCTAGTTCTTCTTCACGTCGTAGTTCGAGTTCTGGGCGTTCCAGCTCTCGCTCTAGCAGCTCGCACTCTGGAAGTTCAAGTTCCGGACGCTCTAGCTCCAGAAGTTCTTCACGTCATAGCTCAAAAAGTTCCAGTTCAGGGTCTTCACGTCGCAGTTCCAGTTCTGGGCGCTCCAGCTCTCGCTCTAGCGGCTCGCGCTCAGGTAGCTCCAACTCCAGGGGCTCTAACTCCCGTAGTTACTCTGGAAATTCCAACTCGCGTGGATATTCAGGGTCCAACTCTGGCAGCTCCAGTTCACAGGGGTACTCCGGTAACTCCAGTTCACAAGGCTACTCCGGCAACTCAAATTCTCAGGGCTACTCAGGGTCTAGTTCTGGTAGCTCCAGCTCACGCGGCTATTCCGATCCTTACTCAAGCAACTCAGGATCTCAGGGTTACTCGAACTACTACTCCGGTAACTCCAACTCGCAAGGTTATTCAAACTCGCGCTCAGGTAGCTCTAATTACTACAACCGCTACGGCAACAATTACTATAACAACTATTACTATGACGACTACGACGACTACTACAATTACCACCGCTATGACGACAGCGAGGGACTAGGAATCGAATTTTCAAAGCGCACAACTTTAATCATATTAGCTGTATTAGTAGGTTTAGTAGTAGTGGGTGGCGTGCTTAAAGCAATGAGCGAAGCCTAACCATAATTTTTCGAGCGAAAATATCTACAGATAATTTAAATATGCAATTTCGCAACCACGCTTTGTTACCTTTGGCCACTGCCGCAGCCGTATGCCTGTGCGTTCCCAGCGCCGGCGCCAGCGTTGCGCGCACAGCCGTTAGCTCACGTACCTTAGTAAGTGGCAGCCAATCAACTTCTGTTGTGAGCATAGCTATTGGTCATAACAGGGTCCCCACGCGTGGCCATGGCGGCGGTCACGGCGGTGGGCACAGTGGCGGGCACAGTTCAGGGCACTCCAGATCGGGTTCTTCGCACCACAACTCTGGGCGACGACACTCTAGCTCAGGCCACGTAGGCTCTAGTTACAGCAGCTACTCTGATGACGATGACTACAAAAAAGACAAGAACCTGAAAATCGCACTTTTTATCTTAGCTGGATTATCTTTGTATTCCCTCGTTAGGCAAGTGAAACTGTGGCGGCGGGGATAATTCCCCGATGCCCACCTCTAGAGCAACGGTTATTCTGATTAGGAACTAGTTTTAACTACATCAGCACTACCTCAGGAATAACCGTGAGCGTGTTTTCACCCCTTTCTGCCACTAAATTAAATACGCAACTTCGCAAACATGCTTTACTGGCTTTGGCCACTGCCGCAGCTGTGTGCCTGTGCGTTCCTAGTGCTAGCGCCAGCGTTGCTCGCAGTTCTATTACCCCAATCTCAGGCACCTCAGTGAGCGGCAGCCAGTCGACTTCTGGCGCAGCCACAACGGGGCGTAATGCGGTCCCGGTAGGTCGTGGAGGCAACAGCGGAGGTTCAAGCGGACGCAGTTCCTCTGGCTCTTCTTCGCGCCGTTCAAGTTCCAGCGGTTCTGGCTCTTCCTCGCGCCGTTCAAGTTCTGGGGGCTCTAATTCCAGCGGTTCTGGTTCTTCTTCACGACGTAACTCTTGGTTGGGGCGTTCTAACTCTCGTTCAGGAAGTTCTAATTACTACAACCGCTATTACAACAATTACGACAGCGATCACTCCTACGATGATCCCAACAATGACACCTACGAAGATCCGTCTTACGACGATTCGACCAGCGATAATAGTTACAGTAGCCAGTCTTACGATAATTCCGGCTATAGCCAGGAACAGCAAGACATGGATTCTAGGTTTATACCTCTTGCCGTAATTATAGTCTTCGTTGCAACAGGCATGTTTTTAATTATGATAGCTGGAAATTCGAAAGACTCAGCTCGTAAACCTCAGCCTAGGTTTAATGCATCACCCATGAACTGGCTATCTGGAAGTGACGGCGTTAGCAACTACTACGACATTAGCGACGACGACACCAGCTACGATAGCGATAGCGGCGACTACGACTATAACGATGACAATAGTTACGATAGTGGCAGCGACAGCAGTTGCGACAACGATAATAGCTTCTTTGACTGGTGACATCACCGCCGGCAACTAACACTCGGCTATAGCAGCTATACTGCTGCTATAGCCGACTTTTCTATATTCACCGAGGATACTCATGCGCCGCTTATTTAGTGCACTCATGACCCTAGCGCTACTAGGGGTAACAGCCGCAATAATGCCTCCCACAACCGCATCTGAACACACACGAACCCCAAATTTTAGCTATGTGTTACTAGACGACGGCAGCACTATCGAGACCATAGGGGTCAGTGGAGAGCATGTCACTGAAGATAATTGCGTTCAGAAACATCGCAACTATAAAGCCTTATATTCATCGACTAAGGGATACGGTAGCGACACTGGAGGCATTTGCATAATCCAAGGGCATTTTAAGGCAAACCAATCTGCGGTATTCAAGCTAACCCCTAAGGGTAACAACCTGTACTCGGTCCGCCTAGAAAACCCAACTTTGCATTCTCTAGAATTCCTGAAAAAATATTATCCGGATTTTAGTCCCTCCGCAGAATGGATGAAGGTAGCGCTACCAGTCAAATCCACCGTTACTTTTGGCTTAACTACCGATAACGGGGCTCCAGGAACTGGATACAACAGAGAAAAAGAAGTCGACAAAGACAGAGTCACCTACCTCATGAAAGCCACTATGCCAGACGGTGTGGTGCAAGGGACTGTAGAGCTAAATAGCGAGGCTGCCAGCTACTTCCCTGGCGCAACCACCTCAAGTCCTACATCAACTACCGCTAAGGCTGACACCGTCCAGGATCTAGTAAACGCAGGCATTATTGTCATCATCGCAATTATTTTGGCTGCGGCAACGCTAGTGTTCATCTTGCTCAAACGCAAGACTGCCTCAGCCACTGCTAGCACCACCTCCACAGACTCGCCAGCTAGCCGCTAGAGTGATCCTCCAGACTTTGTGAGCTTACATCCTTGACGTACTCGCGTTATGCTTAAGACAATTAACGCGGTATTGGACGTAATTGGAGATAACTGTGACGCAAGTAGCTAGCTCAACCCAGGCGCTGATGTGCCCTGGCTTTGTGCTACCTACTCTTCGTTTCGCCGTCCTACCTCTACTACCCCTCATGGGACGAATGCCGAACGCTCGCTGAGCCGCATCTGCGTGCCTTGGCGAGCGTTATCGCATCTGTAATTTTGCGCCTCTGCGCGCCCAGATTTAGAAGGCATTCCCATGAACCGCAACCGTCAGCTTCCGCCTGCCCCCGTATCCGGCGCTTGGAAAATCACCGACCCACGTGCTTGTCGTAGCTTCGCTAATGTGGGCGATTTGCGCCTCGAAAATGACTCTATTTTGCCGGCAATTACGCTCGCTTATGAGACTTGGGGCGAGCTTAACGAAGACCGCTCCAATGCCATTTTGATTGAGCATGCCCTCACCGGCGACGCCCATGTTATTGGCGAGACTGAGCCTGGTCAGCCTACTGCCGGTTGGTGGTCGCAGGTGGTGGGCCCGGATTTGGCTATCGACACTAAGCGCTACTTTGTGGTTGCCATTAACGTGCTGGGTGGCTGTCAGGGCTCTACCGGCCCGGCTTCTATTGCTCAGGACGGCGCCCCTTACGGCTCGCGTTTCCCGGTGATTTCCACCCGCGATCAGGTGCGCGCAGAGGCTCGCCTGGCGGATCTGTTGGGGATTGAGCGCTGGAACACGGTTGTGGGGGCCTCGCTCGGAGGTCACCGCGCTATCGAGTGGGCCACCATGTATCCGAGGCGCGTGGAGCGCCTGGTGATGGTTGCTTCAGGTGCCCAAACTACCGCTGAGCAGGCGGCTTGGGCTCACACTCAGATTCGTGCGGTGCAGCTTGATCCGCACTGGAATGGCGGGGATTATTACGACGACGCCGTCGGCCCGGTAGCGGGGCTGGCACTAGCCCGTCAGATCGCCCACACCACCTACCGTTGTCCCAATGAGCTCGATGAGCGTTTTGGGCGCCTGCCGCAAAACGCTGAGGATCCGCTAACCGGCGGACGCCTGGCGGTGGAGTCTTACCTGGATTATCACGGCGAAAAGCTGGTGCGTCGTTTTGATGCAGGCTCTTACGTGGCCCTGTGTCGCACCATGATCAGCCACAACGTGGGGCGTGAACGCGGCGGGCTGCGTTCTGCGCTGCGCACGGTTACCGCTAAAACGCTGTGTATCGCGGTAGACAGTGACCGTCTTTTCTTCCCCGCCCAGGTCAAGCGCATGGCTGATCTGATCCCTAACGCCAGCTACGCCCTAATTCACTCTGCTCACGGCCATGACGGCTTCTTGATCGAGTTTGATCAGGTCAACGAGCTGCTTGCAGATTTTTTAGATTCCGGGGCTCGTCAGAATCTAAGTTACTGGGCTAGCTAGCTCCCAGTTTTAGCTCCCGCTGGCCACGAAAGCCAACGGGAGCTTACGGCGTCGAGCCCACAACAGTAGGTGCGCCGTCGAGCCTAGCAGGGAGCGGCGTAGAGCCTAACCGAGAGGCGGCGTCGCACTGCGCCGTCGGCACTTAATTACGCGGGCGAGTGAGCTTATCCTGGCCGTAATCGAGCAGCTCACGGGCCACAGAGGGCACATAAACACTCAGGCCCCCGTCACTGACCGGGAAAGTAGCCCAACCTTCCTCATCCACCTGGACAGTGTCTTGCTCGCCAATCATGCACGTCCAGTAGGAGCCGGCGTGTGCCCGGCCTACATACATGCGCTTGGTGCCGGCCCGGCGATCTGAGAACAGCACGGCCACACCAGAAGCAGGGCGGTAGTCGTCACCCTCACGGGTAAAGCCCACCACGTCGGCGTCGTCGAAGTAGTCGTGCTGGGGGCCGTACGCCAAGAAGTGGCGGATATTCATCAAAACCGGCAGCTCAGTAACCGCAGCCAGGTCCCCCGTTTCGGGAGTGCCAAACAGATCGCCCCAGAACACGCAAGGCATCCCCTGTTCACGCAGCAAAATCAGCGCGTAAGCGGAGGGTTTAAACCAAGCCTGCACCGGCGACTCTAGCGACTGGCCCGGCTGAGTGTCATGGTTTTCCACGAAGGTAACCGCGCGCTCAGGATCCGCCGCTACCAAAGTGTCATTAAACAATGCACCCAAATCCACTTCACCATTCGAGCATGATGCATAAAATAGTTTAAAGTGCAAAGGCACATCAAACAGACTTATGTAGGGTACAGTAGCCAGGTATGAACGCAGCACGTTCACATCCCGCGACCAGTACTCCCCTACCGCCGGCAGCGCCTTGCCGGTCCGCTGGCGCAGCTTGGGTAGCCATAGCGCGAAGAAGTCAGCGCCCACGTGCTTAAGCGCATCTAGGCGCAGGCCGTCAATGCCGGTGGTTTGCACATACCAGCGCCCCCAGGTGTCGAGCTCTTCATGCACCTTAGGGTCAGATACGTGCACGTCGCACCCCATTAGGTAGTCGTAGTTACCCAGCTCGTCATCAACGTTCTGGTTCCAGGACTTGCCTTCAAAGAGCCACAGGCCGGTTTGCTGGCGTGCATCATCCCAGTCCACAGCCTTAAAACAGGTGTGATCCCAGATGAAGTCAGAGTATTTGCCATTGCGCCCGGGGAAGGTGAAACGGGTCCATACCTGGATATCTTCAGGCCCGCCAATGATCCGACGCCGGTCATAGGGGTCCACCTGCATGGCTTTTACGTTCTCTAGCTCATCTGCGCCCATGCGGTGGTTGAGTACGATGTCTGCCACCACTGAGATGCCGGCGCTGTGCAGGGCGTCGACGGCGGCCAGGTACTCATCCTTGGTGCCGTACTTGGTGGGGATGGAGCCTTTTTGGTCAAATTCGCCCAGGTCATAGAGGTCATAGACCCCATAACCGACGTCTTCTATGCCGGTGTGTCCTTTATAGGCGGGCGGCAGCCAGGCTGCAGTAACCCCGGAGTCTGCCAGTAGCTGCGCATTGTCAGCTAGCAGGCGCCAGTGACTGGCATCAGCGTTTAAGTCCCAGGCAAAAGCCTGTAACAAGACTGGATTAGCTGCGTCAGGATCTAGTTGATGCATAGGGTGATTTTACCTTTCGCTCTAGTTCAACAGGCTACACTTGCGGCTGTTTTTAGCTAGGCACGTCGGGTTCGGGTAAGGGCAATTGCACTGGTTACTGCCCAGCGCGTGTATCGTTGCTCAGCAACAATGCGTTCTTGGTTGTTAAGCATGCGTAGCTGGTTGTTGAGCATTGCTTGATTCTGATTTTCAATGCGTTGACGATGCATATCGCCTTCATAAACATTGACCACTTCTTGCAGGGTAGAGGCACGATAGTTATCAACTAACTGCCACATGTGGGCCACAGCATTTGCCAGCAAATAGGCTGCCGGGAATTTACCTTGGTAGTTATCCCGATATTCACCTACTAGGGAGTTAATCTCATCTACTACCGCTTTTTCAAGCTCATGAACCTGCTCATTATGGGCTTCGCGAGCGTCAGTGGCCGCATCTTCGCTGACATTGTGGCGCTTAACTTTTGCATTATGCACCACGAGCATAATGGCAGCGATCAGCGCGGCTACAACCAGGTTGCCAAATAGCCACAGTAGCGTAAGCAGCATATTCATCGTGGGGTTTTTGGACCCGAGGGAAATTAACAAACCCAGCAGCGTCCAGGCCAGCAA
>ERZ772908.58-NODE-58-length-29890-cov-38.388_pt1 | contig 29890 bp, 18 predicted proteins | sample MGYA00512121_ERZ772908 | MGnify/ENA primary metagenome ERZ772908 (study PRJEB29015, sample SAMEA2738084) | human oral metagenome | biome: human oral; feature: human-associated habitat; material: saliva | place: China | collected 2264 ... | reverse complement strand
ACACACCCACCATCCAACACCACCACAGAATCAACACCACGCAACGTCCACGCACGATGAGACACCAACACCACCAAACGCCCCACAGCAGCCACCTTCAACCGAGCAAAAATCTCCTCCTCAGTCTCAGCATCCACAGCACTGGTCGGCTCATCCAACACCCACACCGGCGCATCCCGAAGAACCACACGCGCCAACGCCAAACGCTGCCACTGACCACCCGAAAGACCAACACCACCAAACGACTCACCCAACTGAGCATCCAAACCACCCTCAAGACCACGCACAAAATCATCAGCACAAGCCACCGACAAAGCCGACCACAAATCAGCATCATCAAGACGCTCAACCGCCTCCTGCGACAAACCCAGAAGAAGATTTTCACGCACAGTCAGTTCATAACGGCCGTAGTCTTGACTCACCACACCCACATTTGCCAATAAATCATCAGGCGATATGTCCTGTACCGACTTACCTCCAATGAGAATGTCTCCACTGGAGGGCTTCAGCATACCCATAAGTGCATTTACTAGGGTTGTCTTTCCTGATCCACTGGGCCCGACAATACCAATCATCTGCCCGGGACCAAAAGTGAGATTGATGTTTTTAAGAGCTAAAGAATCAGCTTTTGGATACTGGATAGCAAGATTCCTGATGGAAACGCTGGAGATTTCAGGGTAGATATCGGCAATCGGATTTTTCTGCCCGGGCTGTGCGCTAGAAATAAACTTTCGATATATATCAATGGCGTTTGACCCCGCTGCCATCGAGCTAAGGTCGCTTCCCATCGAGCCAAGCGAGACTATAGCCGAGGTAATACCTATAACAGCTCCAGCAAGAACACCGGGAGGCGGCGACGAGGTGGCTAGAAGAATAAGGGCTAAAGCTAGCAATGCAGCGCTTATAAAACCAACAATTGTATGTATTCTGAGGATGTAACGAGCTAGGCCAATTTCCTCCTCACCAGATTTTTTCCGTTCTTGATTAGCGCGATGCGCAAAGAATGAACGAGCGTTAAGAATTGCAAGCTCACGAGCAGTAGTTATTTGTGCAATCTGGTTAGTGCTATGCCATGCGTTGTAGCTATATGAATATATTTTTTCCATTGCCTCAGCATTTTTACTCGAATAGAGATGTGACATCAAGGCAACAGGAATCATGCCTGCAAGCATGCAGAGTGAAGCATATACATTAATCTTTCCTACGGAATAACTAAGGGCTCCCGTTGAAAAAATAATGAATATCAGAGCACCCATAGTAGAAACTTGAGACCCCAGGCTCCCCCCTGTCACAGCATCATGAGCTGCCCTTGATGAGCGAGCATAATCACCACTCGCGATTTCCTGAGAAGAACAAGTCGCCAAACGAGAAGATACATTCTGAATACCTGTACTTGACATTCGAGAATTTAGAATCATACGCAGAGAGTCTGATGCTTGTCCCAGGGCAATGTATCCTGCCAGCACAAAACTAACCCCCAGAGCTAGTGGGAGCACCTCATCCTGGCTCTGACCCAAATGCTCAACAAGCCTAGTGACAGCCTCCATCTGCAAAGCGGGGAATAGCGATAGGCACACAACAGACGCTAGATAGGAGACGGTCCATACGGGGTGATTTCTGAAAGCATAAACCACGGACCAAACAGTATTAGCCATAATCTTACGCATCTTTATAGCCCCTTTCAGTAGAAGTTTTGCGCCCTGCAGAATCTTCAGAGATCTGATTTTTGAAAATTTCCATAAACTTTCCCTCTGCCTTCAGTAGCTCCCGGTAGGTTCCTTGCTCCACCACACACCCACCATCCAACACCACCACAGAATCAACACCACGCAACGTCCACGCACGATGAGACACCAACACCACCAAACGCCCCACAGCAGCCACCTTCAACCGAGCAAAAATCTCCTCCTCAGTCTCAGCATCCACAGCACTGGTCGGCTCATCCAACACCCACACCGGCGCATCCCGAAGAACCACACGCGCCAACGCCAAACGCTGCCACTGACCACCCGAAAGACCAACACCACCAAACGACTCACCCAACTGAGCATCCAAACCACCCTCAAGACCACGCACAAAATCATCAGCACAAGCCACCGACAAAGCCGACCACAAATCAGCATCATCAAGACGCTCAACCGCCTCCTGCGACAAACCCAGAAGAAGATTTTCACGCACAGTCAGTTCATAACGGCCGTAGTCTTGACTCACCAAACCAACATTTGCCAACATGTTGTATTTACTCTCAGAAGAAGCACCCTTATACGTTATGCTCCCCTGGGCAATTGGTGTAATTCCAAGAATTGCATTTATTAGCGTTGTTTTTCCCGCGCCCGAGGCACCAACTACTGCAATCATTTGATTATTCATCAGCTCAAGATTAATATCTTTAAGCGCAAAAGACGACGCGCCCTCATACTGAACGGATACATCTTTGCATATAATTTTTGAAATATTTTCATGGTTAGGGTTAGAAGTTTTTATCTCAGAAGCATGGTCGTAAGTATCAGAGTCGCACACCCTTCGGAATTGCTGAACAGATAATGCTCCATTAATAATCTGACCAAATGAATATCCCACCTCTTGGGTCGCGGCAACACAGGCAATGATTCCAATCAGCGATCCGGCCACATACGATATATCGGCTCCTGAATCCACAAGGAAGTACAGGGACGCAAAAAGTAAGACAGAGCAGAGTAGCCCTGCAACTATGGAGATGATTCCTCTAACACTTTCAAGGCTCAATTCCCTACCGGCTGCCCGGCGTCGCCAGGACGCTACGCGTTGCGAGAAAAATCGGGAGGCTCTCATGAGGTGAAGTTCTTGGGCTCGGCTCTGGGCCATCAGATTGTCTAGATAGTAGTTCTCTACCCGATAGTCCTCGTACATTAGGGTGTATATTGCATAATCACGTTTAGCAAGGATTACCATTGCAATAGATAGAGGTAGTGAACACAGTGCCGCAAAAATTGCTGCCACAATACTGACGTTCGCAATATTAAAACAGAGGAGAAAAACCATCGCAAAGGAACTCACCAGTGTCATAACTGACATGGTGTGAACCTGCAATTCCTGTTTCGATATTGCCTCTCTTGCAGCACGTATATCTTCCTGTGATTTTGTGCTACCTATATCAGATAACGGAAATGTAGATAACCTGGTATTTAACATGCAGTGAACCCGATAGTTCATCTTTGATTTGAGGATAAGCATGTTACTTCTTACCCAGCGTTGAGCAATGATATTAATTCCGACGACAAGAGCAAGAGCAACGATATAAATCCAGGCCGCGCCACCATTTGAACCGCTCAAGACTGATACTGTATTACCGATCAGCAGGGACTGGCTCACAGGAATGCAGGCGATGACGGCTAGCGATAGGGCGGTGCTCACCAGGGTCGCGGGACAGGTTTTCCAGGCTAGGCGGAAGGACCAGAGTATAGAGGAAAATAGATTTTTCATTCTCACCACGCTCACAAAGTCGTATTGAACTCATCTTTAAGCATCAAAATAACTGAATTGATGGCTTCCCGTTGTGACAACTTATTACAATCCAAGTAGCCACACTGAACCCATGACTTTTCATAAGCTGCAGGATTATACCCATCAATAACATTTCCAACCTCCATCGATTGCTGGCCGGCACTGTCCCAGCAACTATACAATTTTCCAGAGGATGTCAAGACTACCCCTTCTGGCTGGTATCCTAATTCAGACCTTGGGGTTCGACATGTTGAACAATAGCCACTATGCCCAGGGCGAGATACTTTGAAACCTTTCTTCACTGCAACCCTATACGCATTAACATATTTATCAATATATTCATTCGACTCCTTAATAGAATCATGATACATATTTGTATTGTCAATAAGTGCGAAATAAATCGACATGTTATTAGGATGACCAAGATTTATATACAGGTCATCAAGAAGACTCTCTATAGAATTAATGCTCACACTAGTTACATTAACCCTAATACTTACATAAAATCCTTCTTGTAAGAGCAGGAGAATTGAATCAATAATCTTCCGATAACTCCCCCATCCCGACTTAGTTTTTCTGTACATATTATGCACATCTTCAGCTCCATCTATTGTAATCTGAATGGTATAACAATCTATAATTTTCAAATACTTTATATTTTCTTCATTGACTAGCACACCATTAGTTACCAGAAAACTTCCATTAACCGGCATAAACTTGGTAAGGCATCGGTGAAAATCAAGAATATCTTTTATATACAAAAGAGGCTCACCACCCAAGTAAGTCACAGAAAATTCAGACTTTCCCATATCCCTGGCATACCCAGCAAGAAATCTCGCCATCTGTTCTGTGGTAATTGCCTTATCTCGTTTATTTTGGGGACGGAGTCCACTAGAATCTACCTGATAGCAATATGAGCAAGTCAAATTACAGGCAAAACCTGGATGATACGTTACCGAAAGCGCATCATCAGAATCTTTTTTTAGCTGGCTCACAGATAATAATCTATCCAGCACCCATGGGCGCAAACACGTCCCACCATTAGCAGTAACTAACAAACGAGGCACAATAAAATAATTACCCTTATACTCCACAAGGGAAATCCTATTTCCTCTTTTAGCCCACACTTCACCCATGACCGACAACTCCTTTGTATCTTTCAGAAGCGTAGCCCTGCCTCCACCCATCAGAGTAAGCACACGCTACAGCAGGTGGAAGCAGGGATACTTCACTTTCTACAGCGGCCTCTGTCCCGGATGCGGCATACGACCACCGCAATGATCAGCGCAACGACCGCCGCCCGCCGGAACAATTTCAATGCCGAACAGATTGCACATGAACTTAACCATGAGAACTCCTCGATGAGCAGTTAATGAAGCACGGCTGTACTTCATTACCTAACTCTACTCTTCAATGAAATTTAAAACACACATATTCGCGCGTGTCCAAGAATATTAAGCAGACATATCTGTGATAGTGCCGGACACCCAAGAGCCAGCCGACGCCTCTACCCGCAATACCCCCAGCCCCCTTCGTCATAGTCGGTCATATTAAGTTCATATTTCGCCCCAATGTCATGTCCAGAAATATTAGGACATCAACCGCCGCACATCTTGCACACCCTCGGAGGCGGTGGGTAGAGTGAAGGCGTTATCTATCAAGAGCGACCGAGAGATCTGGCTCGTCGACGTCGCAGCAACCTCGCCAGTATCCCCACCGTCACGGTGCAGGGTACGGACAAGGTGCTCCCGCCAGGACCGATAGAGAAGAATACCCTTCGGCACCCCACGATGAGCCGTACCAGCAAACCGGTACAGCGCATCCCGCAGAAGAATTCACGCACCCCGCCGGTGCGTATCTATCGGGTGAACACGAAGGATGGTTATGACGACAGTTCACCCGGCTCTTTCTTTTGAGCTGTTCCCTCCGCGCTCACACGCGAGCTGCGAGTCGCTACTGCACACGATTGCGGAGCTTGAGGGCACCAACCCCGACTACGTGTCGGTCACCTACGCCGGTGACGCGAAGCGCCGCCAGAAGACCCTGGCGTTGCTCGACCACCTGGTGCATGAAACCTCCCTCACCCCGCTGGCTCACCTGATTTGTGCGGGCCATTCGGTGCACGAGCTGGAGCGTGCAGTCCGCCTGATTCTGGGTCTGGGCGTGCGCGGCTTCCTGGCTCTTCGCGGTGACATTCAGGAGGGTCAGGTTTCTGAGCTTCCTTTCGCCCGCTACCTGGTGGAGCTGATTCGCCGCGTTGAGCGTGAAGATTTTGCTCACCTGGCGGCTGGCAAGGTGTCGATTGGTGTGGCGGCGTACCCGCAGAAGCACCCGGAGTCCGCATCCCTGCTGCAGGACATTGAGATTCTGCTGTCCAAGCAGCGTGCCGGCGCGGATTTCGCGATTACTCAGGTGTTCTTTGAGGACGAGCGCTACAGCACCCTGGTCGACTCGGCACGCCTGGCGGGCGTGGATATTCCGATTATTCCGGGCATCATGCCGGTGACCTCACTGAAGCGCCTGCAGAACCTCTGCCAGATGGCGGGCATGGCGGTCCCGACGGACCTCGCCTACGCCCTAGAGACCGCAACCAGCAGCGCTGAGTTGCACCGCATCGGTGTTGAGTATGCCTTGAACCAGTGCCGCACCGTGATGGATGCGGGCGCACCGGGTCTGCACTTCTTCACTTTCAACGAGCATGCGGCGGTTCTGGACGTTCTGGATCAGCTGGATTTGCCGCGGTACAGCAACCGTTTCTCTCAGCCGCTGAGCGAACTGGAATACGCCTAAACCCACCCATAACGCTCCTTGTCGGATGCGTTTCCACTTTTCTCCCCCACAAATATTCCGGGAGTTACGACCCCCGTTTCACCGCCCGCCGCTGGGTGGCGAAACACCGGAACTGACTCCCACATCTATCCCCAGTAAAGGAAAAATTACTATGTCGAACACCGCATTCCCCGCCGCAACCATTGTTGGTTACCCCCGCGTGGGCCGCTTCCGCGAACTGAAGAAGGCTCAGGAGGCTTTCTGGAAGGGTAAGGCAACCCTGCAGGAGCTGCAGGACACCGCCGCTGATGTGCAGCGCACCTACTTCGAGCGCGTAACCGCCGCGGGCCTGAAGGCTGATAACTACTCGATTCCGGCAACCTTCTCCTACTACGACCAGGTGCTCGACGTGGTTCGCCTGTTCACCCTGGTTCCCGAGCGTCTGGCTGAGGCTAAGGACGCACGCGGCCTGCTGGATCTGCCCGGCTACTTCGCACTGGCGCGCGGTACCGAGACCCTGCCTCCGCTGGAGATGACCAAGTGGTTCGACACCAACTACCACTACCTGGTGCCTGAGATTGGTGCCGGCACCGAGATTAAGCTGAACCTTGAGGCTATTGACGAGCAGCTCGAGGTGGCAAAGCAGGCTGGCGTGAAGGTCCGCCCGCAGATTGTTGGCCCGCTGACCCTGCTGCTGGGCGCTAAGGCTGAGCAGGGTTCCGCTGAGGACTTCTCCCCCATTGACCGTTTGGATGAGTTCGTTGCCGCATACGCTCAGGTGCTGGAGCAGCTGGCTGAGCGCGGTGTTGAGTGGGTTCAGCTGGATGAGCCGGGCCTGACCGTGGACCGTGCCGACAACGCGAAGGTGGCTGAGCTTGCCGAGCGCACCTACCGTGCCCTGGCTGCCGGCGAGAAGCGCCCGCAGATTCTGGTAACCAGCCCCTACGGTTCCCTGCGTGAGAACCTGCCGGCACTGCTGGGTACCGGTGTTGAGGCTCTGCACCTTGACCTGGTGCACGGCGTGTACTCGAAGGCTGAGCTGGAGTCTGTTTCTGCCGCTGGTGTGCACCTGGTTGCCGGTGTTGTGAACGGCCGCAACGTGTGGCGTGCCGATGTTCGCGCGGCTCTGAAGACTCTGGAGGCGTTGCCCGGCGCATCCGAGGGTGCCGTGTCTGTTTCCTCCTCGACCTCCCTGCAGCACGTGCCGCACGACTTGGCTCTGGAAGACCCGGCCGAGGTTCCCGTGGACGGCCTGGCATTCGCTGACCAGAAGGTCGCTGAGATTGCCCTGCTGGCTCGTGGCCTGGCTGAGGGTGAGGCCGCTATTGAGCCGGAGCTGAAGGCTGCTGATGAGGCGCTGGCTCGCTTCGCCGCTGACCCGCGTAAGCACAACGATGAGATTCGTGCCCGCGCCGCAGCTGTGGCTCCCGAGGACTTCGACCGCCCGACCATTGACGTTCGCCGCGCGGCTCAGGCCGACCTGAACCTGCCGAAGCTGCCGACCACCACCATCGGTTCCTTCCCGCAGACCGCTGAGATTCGCCGCCGCCGTGCGGAGGCTCGTGCGGGCAAGATTTCCGCTGAGGAGCTGAACGGCTTCCTGCGTGACGAGATTGCCTCGGTTATCGCACTGCAGGAGGAGCTGGGCCTGGACGTGCTGGTTCACGGTGAGGCCGAGCGTAACGACATGGTTCAGTACTTCGCCGAGAACTTCGACGGTTTCGCAACCACCCGCCACGGCTGGGTTCAGTCCTACGGTTCGCGTTGCACCCGCCCCTCGATCCTGTTCGGTGACGTAAAGCGTCACGGTGAGGGCCTGCGCGGTGAGGCGTTCACCGTTCCGTGGAGCTCCCACGCACAGTCGCTGAGCGACAAGCCCGTCAAGGGCATGCTCACCGGCCCGGTGACGATTCTGGCGTGGTCCTTCGTGCGTGACGACCAGCCGCGCCGCGAGACCGCTAACCAGGTTGCTCTGGCTCTTGCCGACGAGATTGCTGACCTGGAGCAGGCAGGCATCCGCATCATTCAGGTGGATGAGCCGGCTCTGCGTGAGCTGCTGCCCCTGCGCCGCGATGAGCAGCCGCAGTACCTGGACTGGTCGGTGAACTCCTTCCGCCTGGCAACCAGCGCGGTGAAGGATTCCACTCAGATTCACACCCACCTGTGCTACTCGGAGTTCAACGAGATTATCGACTCGATTAACGCTCTGAACGCTGACGTGACCAGCATTGAGGCGGCTCGTTCGCACATGGAGCTGCTGGCTGATATTCCGGAGAGCTTCGTTTCCGGTCTGGGCCCGGGCGTGTGGGACATCCACTCCCCGCGTGTTCCTTCGCAGGAGGAGATTGAGTCCCTGCTGAAGGCTGCGATTGGTTACGGCACTATTGCTGACCTGTGGGTGAACCCTGACTGCGGTCTGAAGACTCGTGATTACGAGGAGACCAAGCAGTCTCTGCGTCACCTGGTGGATGCCACCAAGGCGATTCGCGCATCCCTCTAGGAGGCGCCTATTGGTTCCGCTGCCTGCTGCGGGTTGACCGGATGATGGTTTGCTCGCGGTAACCTGCGGCAGGTGGCGGCTGTTCGGCTTCGTGCCGGTATGCGTACCGACTGTATGCCGAGCTTTTGGGGATAGATAACAGGCCCGCCCGTACGGTTTTTCTTCTGCACCGTGCGGGCGGGCTTTCTGCATCCTGGAAGTGCTACCGCCCTCTCTACCAACCGCGTAGCCCGCTGAGGAGCGGCAAAATGCCCCTGAGAAGCACCTGTACCGGTGAGCCACCATCTGGTGCCGTGCCGGGCATCCTGTGGCTTCTTACGTTAAGAACCTAGAATGGAACCATGACTACTAACTCTGGAATCACTAAAGAATGGGTGGATGAAACCGTCAAGCCGGGCGACGATTTCTTCCGCCACGTCAACGGTAAGTGGCTGGCAACCCACGAAATCCCGGCGGATCGTCCCAAGGACGGCGGCCTGTACACCCTCCGCGATAACGCAGAGAAGCACGTGCGTGAGCTGGTGGAGAAGATCGCGAAGGAGCAGCCGGAGTCCCGTATTGGCGCACTCTACAACTCCTTCATGGATGTTGAGAAGATTGAGGCGGACGGCCTGGAGCCGCTGCTGAAGGAGATCGCCCCGATTCTGAACTCGGCAACCCCCTCCCACCTGGCTGTGACCTTGGCGCTGCTGTCTCGTGCGGGTCTGCCGCAGCTGTTCGCCTGGTACACCAGCAACGACCCGAAGGACCCGAAGAATTACACGTTCTTCCTGTACCAGTCGGGTCTGGGCCTGCCGGACGAATCCTACTACCGTGAAGAGAAGCACGAGGCTGCATGCGCGGCGTATGTTGAGCATATTGCCCGCATGTTCCAGCTGACCGGTCTGGCTGAGGGCTTCGGTCTCACCCCGGAGCAGGCGGCTCAGCTGGTGTTCACTCACGAGTCTGAGCTGGCTCGCCTGCACTGGAACGTCGTGGAGAACCGCGACGCTGAGGCAACCTACAACCCGTACCAGGCGACCGAGCTGGACGAGAAGTTCCCCGGCTTCCCGTTCTCGCAGTGGCTGCTGGCTCTTGGCGCCGACCCGGAGACCCTGGGTCAGGTTATTGTGGCTCAGCCGTCCTTCTTTGAGGGTGCGGCGAAGCTGTTCACCTCCATCCCGCTGATGAGCTGGAAGCTGTGGGCTGTGTGGACCGTTCTGCGTTCGCGTGCGCCGTTCATGTACGACGAACTGGTTCAGGAAAGCTTCAACTTCTACGGCAAGACCCTCTCCGGTACCCAGCAGATTCGTGAGCGCTGGAAGCGCGGCGTGGGCGCTGTTGAGAAGGCTCTGGGTGAGGAGATTGGCCAGGAGTACGTGGCTGTGCACTTCCCACCCTCGCACAAGGAGAAGATGCTGGTTCTGGTCGGCAACCTCCTTGAGGCGTACCGCGAGTCTATTGAGTCGCTGGACTGGATGACTGAGGCAACCCGCCAGAAGGCGCTGGAGAAGCTGTCGAAGTTCGTCACCAAGATTGGTTACCCCGATAAGTGGCGTGACTTCTCCGCACTGGAGCTGGCGCCCGGTGACCTGTTCGAGAACCTGCGCCGTACCGGTGCGTTTGACGCTGACTGGCTGATTGCCCGTAAGGGTCAGCCGGTGGATAAGTCGGAGTGGCTGATGACTCCGCAGACCGTGAACGCGTACTACATGCCGCCGGCGAATGAGATTGTGTTCCCGGCAGCGATTCTGCAGCCGCCGTACTTCAACCCGGATGCTGACGATGCGGCGAACTACGGCAATATCGGCATGATTATTGGCCACGAGATTGGTCACGGTTTTGACGATCAGGGTTCCCGCTATGACGGTGACGGCAAGCTGGAAAGCTGGTGGACTGAGGAGGATTACGCGAAGTTCAAGGAGCGTACCTCCGCGCTGGTGGAGCAGTACAACGCGTACGTTCCGGTGGGTCTGGACCCGAAGTTCCACGTGAACGGTGAGCTGACTCTGGGCGAGAATATTGGCGACCTGGCTGGCATGTCTATTGCGTTGAAGGCGTACCGTCTGGCTTTGAAGAAGCAGGGTATTGAGTCGCTGGATGACGCACCGGTGATTGACGGCATGACCGGTATTCAGCGTTTCTTCTTCTCGAATGCTCGCGGCTGGTGCACGAAGTCCCGCCCGCAGCATGCTGAGGTGATGATTTCGGTGGATCCGCATTCGCCGGATGAGTTCCGTGTGAACGGTGTGGTGCGCAATATTGATGAGTTCTACGAGGCGTTTGGTGTCTCTGAGGGCGATGCACTGTACCTGGCTCCGGAGGAGCGCGTGCGCATCTGGTAGCACCCCGATAAGGGTATATGCTTTATTGCGTATATAAGTGAGGCGCCCGCCTCGTGGGTTTATTCCACGGGGCGGGCGCCTTTTAGTTGCAGAAGCTATACGCTTCTAGACTGAAGCTTTTAGGAAGCGGAAGACGAGGACGAAGAAGAAGCACGCATACCGGTCAGCTTCCACGCACCGTTCTCGTACACACCGTGCAGGGTACGCTCCACCTCATCCTTACGTTCCGATTCGGAAGGAGCTTCCTGCACGCGGTCCTTGCTTGCAATGAACTCGCCGGGATCCATGGTCATGCGAATATCCCAGTTGTAGGTGTCACCCTCACGTTCGGGCTGCGCGGAAAGCATAGTGATGACAACGGATGCATCGTGCATCCAGGCTTCACCCTTGACCAGCTTCTCACCAAGGGTGCCCCTTTCCGGCTCAATCATACTCTTCAGCTCAGACTTGTCGAGTGCGCATTCACGCAGGGGTTCGGTCTTGCCGGTGCGCATGTAGTATTCCATGGCTGCGCCGAAGAACGCGATGGACTGGTACAGACCTTCCACGCTGTTCTCGTTGGCGACGGCGGGCTTGGTCGGCACGGGGGCGTTCTTGGACGGCTCGGTGCGGGTTGCGGGCTGGTAGTCGGAAGGCTTGGAGGTGTAGCCCTCCAGGACTGCAACACCGGAGTAGTCGCTACGAACACTCTTGGATGCCGACGCGGAAGCAGATGCGCTACCGGATGCATTGCTGGATGCACTCTCGGATGCAGAGCCGCTGGTTGCCTGAGGCTGAGCACCGCAGGCTGCGAGGAGGGTTGCGCCACCGGCGGCTACAACCATGCCGAGGGCGGATCGGCGGGTTACGTTATTCATGGGTTCTCTCTATCTGTGGTGTGGTTCCGCACCGTGGTGCGGGTGATGCCTGCGGCATCTAACGGGAAGACGGCACTACGTGAGTGTAGTGCCGTCTTCCAGTATATGTTTATTGGGCTTGGTATTTTTAGCCGCCGTAATAGTAGTAGTGGCTGTAGGAGCTACCGTAGTAGTCGCTGATGACGATGCGGGTGCGGCGGCCGTAACGGTCGGAGTAGTAGCGGTTGTAGGGGGTGCGGCGCACGGTGGGGCGGTAGGTGGTTGCCTGTGCGGGGGTGAGCAGTGCGCCGAGGGCGGTTGCTGCGCCTGCGCCTGCGGCGGCGAGTGCTGCGCGGCGGGTGAGGCGTGCGGGCTTCTTGGTGGCCATGATGTGCCTTTCGGGGTCAGTGTTTCTGTGAAGTGACGTGGCGTGTGCACGGCGTGCGGCTGTGCGTTAAACCTTTTTTATTGTAAGCCTCAACGTTAATGTTTTTACGTGCAGAGTGCACCTTCTAGTTGAGGCTTAAACCATGCGGGCTAGTCCACGTTTTTCTGGCAGAAAAATTACGGAAATATTGGTTGAGAAACACGCCGGGCACACGCTAAATGCGGGCTGAAACGCGGGCTACATGTCTACTTCGGCGAGGCCCGAAATTTCCTTATCCTTGATGTGCGGGATGGTGGAGTTCCAGTTCATCCACGCCTTGACCTGGGCGGCTTCTTCGGGGTTGTTCATGTCTGGCCAGCGCTCGTTTTCGATCCTGAATCGGGTCATTGCGAGGAGGGGGTAGCCCTCATAGATGGGCCCGAAACGCGCAATGCGCTTACCCGATTTCGTGTCGAAGGAGACGGAGTCTGAAATTTCACTGTCGGAACTCTGCGTATACGTGACCTTATCGATCGCGTTGAGCGGGTAGAAGGTTTTATTGTCGTGCCCGTTGTCCTCTTCGAATCCTTCCGGCGAGATTTTAGTGTAAGAACCAGCGGTTTCGTTAAAGACATATAGAAGAAAGCACGTGAAGAGGAAAGCTCCGACATCATATAGAAAATGGAATCCTATATCGCCCAGCAGATGCACCATAAACATCAGAGCAGGGGTCATGGGAAGGGCGACGGCAAGCACAATTATTTCGGAGCGGTCGCTTCGAGTAATGTAAATGTTTTTGGCGTACAGCTTCTTGTCTCGGCGTCGGTTGATTTCGTAGACAATGATGGACTGGAATATCTTGTACGTCTGTAGGACATTTACTACGCCCCAGAGGGCAATCATGGTGTAGTTCATCATCATGGTGGTCAACTACCCTTTCTGTTTTATCGGTGACCGGCGGCCTTCCGGCAACGGTGCGGAGGGTGCAGGCTCGTTCTCAGAGTAGCCGAGGAAATTCGGTGGTTGAGCCCAGATTCGCGTTATCCGCGGAGTGGTTGCCGAGTCTTCACCGGAGCATTGCGTCGAGTTAACCTTCTGGTCAGATACCGTGCGATAGGCTAAGGATGTGCCCGCCATCTCACCGGGGCGAGCACGATTCACCAACCACTACCGCACAAGGACGTACACACCATGAACACAGCTCTTTGAGACGACCCGCTTTGAAGACATCACAGAATAACAGCCTGCAGCCCAGAAAGAAGATGAAGAGCAGTGAAAAAGAACTCCCCGAGGAAAAAGAACGTTTCAAAGAAAAGGAACACCTCGAAGAAAAATAGTTACCCAGAGGCGAATTACATTACCGAAACTGGGACTATAAAGAAGATCAACAAAAAGAGATACACCAAGAAAAAGAAGAATAAAGTCGACTTCATAGAGTATCTTCGCGACATAGCAAAAGATGTATGGGATGCACGCGGCTCCATCATAACCGTAGTAGTCATTCTAGGGTTCTTCGCGTCCTTACATTTTATGACCAACTACAACCCGGGCAATGAATCCGCTATCTGCACTGTTACCTCAGTCGAAATCATTGAGCACGAGGACCCCTACTGGACCTCCGGCGAATTCGAGACGGAAGAGTGCGGAATCATCACATCAAGCAAATCCCCTGATGGTATCCCCATCCGCAAATACCTCCAGAACTTTAAGACGGGCAAGAAATACAGGGCATACAAGTCCTTCTCTACCCGTAACGATGAATTCGACTTCAGCGTCCTCCGCTTTGAAGAGATCAAAGAGTAACCCCACCCCCGCAGAAAGGATCCCACCGTGAGCTTTATCGGCGAATTTATTATCGACTTTATTGGAGAGGCCATCGCGTCCTCACCTACACTGCAGCGAGTATTTCTGTGGATTCTTTTCTCCGCGTCCGCACTTCTCCTGTTTGTCCCCGTCATGACGGGCGAGTACGCGTGGAGCATCCTATCCATCTCCACGATGCTGTTTTCCGTCGTGATGATTGACGGCACGCGTGAGCACGGTGTGCACGATGCAAAGAACGGCGGCGCGTACCACTACTTTCTGCTGACGGTGGGCACGCTCTGCGTCGCCGCGATTGTTCTGCTCGCTGCTCTCTCCCTGGCGGGTGTCCCGCAGGTTGCCTTCACCCCGCAGGTGGACGGCATCAATTTCGCGCCCTGGTATGTGGCGGCGTCCGCACTGGTTCTGTTGCTGTTCTTCTACAATGCCGCGCAGCCGAGCGACGAGATCCCTAACCTGCGCCGTATGGAGCGCATCAACCGGTATGTGCGCGCGGTGGTGCTGGGTGTGAGCGCCCTGATGGTGCTCTTCTGCCTGCTGATTCCGGTGGTTTCTTTCGCTGCTGCCGGTTATGAGCCTGTGGGTATTTCGGTGGTGCTGTGCCTGGTGCCGGTTTTCCTGATTTTTGTGCGCCGCACCCTGTTCAAGCTGTGGGCGTCGACCTTTGAGGAGGGCACTGCCGGGTATGGTGTGTTGCGTGGCTTCTGCATCGCCCTAGTGGGTTTGGGTGGATGTTTGGCGGCGGTTCGTCTTGCCGCTGATGTTGTGCAGTACGGTAGCGGACTGTCGCTGGTGTACGTGGTGCCGGTTATCGCCTCGTACCTGCTGGTGAAGAAGTACGTCACCGTAGGTATCACCATTCCCGAGGAGGAAGAGGACGAGGAGGAGCCCGAGGCTGAACCTGCAGGCAGCTAAACCGTGGAACCCCGTGGGTTGAGAGATGATCTCAGCCGCGGGGTTTTTCTATGTCGAACAGAGTTCGGTAAGTGCACTAGGTTGAAACGAAATGAAAAATACTTTTAACTATCACCTCAAGGTTGAATTGAATATCCTGATGAGGTACCGACTAGGAGGAAAAAATATCAACCTTCTCATATTGGACTGATAAAGTGGTACGGGGCTTTTTCTCATTCCGGCTTTGCCCCTGACCCTTTCCACTCAGGTGGGCACTATACAGTGGCGTTTCAGACTTGCCGCTGTTATGTGTCCGCACGGTATATAACTCAACGAAAAGATCATCATGACCAACCACACCACAGCGCGTCAGCGTCTACTCCGCTTCCCTTTGATTTTGGGTGTCACGACGGCACTTATTTTCTCTTCTTGCTCCACGGGCACGAACAATAACAGTGCCCCTTCCGATAAGGGTACTGTTACTTCTCAGAGTCCCCGCCAGGTGGAGAACGCTACTAATGTTCTGCAGAACGTGAATATTCAGATGGGTCGTGACGGCGAGGTTTCGTCGATTGAGTCGACCAACATTTACGTTAATGACAAGGATCGTACGAGCTCCTCGAGCAATGTGCAGTTCAAGCCGAAGGACGTCGTTAATGACCTTCCTGTGCGTGTGAGCCTGCAGTATTCTACTGAGCGCGGTAGCGGCACTAACCTGAATGATTTGAACGGCTACAGCGGCGAAATCACGATTAAGGTTACGGTTGAGAACCTGACGGTGAAGACCGAGGATGTCACCTATGATGCGTCCGGTACTAGCCGTACTAGCCCTGCACCGGTTGGTACTCCGTTCTCTATTGCTGCTTCTACTGTTCTTTCGGGTTCTCCTACTCAGGTTATTACGACCCCTGATGCTGCTGATTCGTCGACGAATGGTGTGGTGAGCACCAACGATGAAGGTAAGGCTGTTGTTCAGTGGGGTGCTATTTCGGCACCTCCGGTCACTGCTAGTTCTTCTTCTTTTGTGTTGAAGGTTAAGGCGAAGGATTTTAGTGCGCCTACCTTCAATATTTCGGTGCAGCCTGGTTTTGCTTCTGATTTGTCTGGTGCGGGAATCATTACTAATGGTTTCACTTCTCAGGATGCGTCTCAGGTGGCGCTTCTGCAGCGCACTATTGATACCGTCAACGAGGTTAATACGACGCTGACTAGCGCTAGTTCGCAGGTTGCTCAGGTGCGTCAGAGCCTGGATGATACGTCTGCGACTTTGGGTAAGGACACTGCCGAGCATCTGAAGACTCAGAATGAATCGTTGACGAAGACTATGCAGGGTCTGCAGGCGAATATTGAGAGCCTGCAGAAGGACCTTTCTGAGGCTTCGCGGACTAATAATTCTCAGCTGATTTCTCAGTTGGAGCGTACTGTTGCTGCTCTTCACTCGATGCTGGGTGATACGACGGCTCGCCCCAATGTGTCTGTTTCGCATAGCGGCGGTCGTTGTGTTGTTCATCGTGAGGAGGGTGCGAATAGCCGTAGCGTGTACGGTAACTTGGTTCAGCTCTCTGAGGTCCTGAACGCGTATGCGGAGGCAAGTTCGGATTGCCAGCAGGATCTTACGGCTTCGATTCGTGAGATTGTCGGCCCGGAACATCCGACCGCTGAGACTTGCTCTTCTAACGGTTCGGTGACCTGTGCCCTGTTTGGTGCGTCGGTGACCGTGCAGAGTTCTTTGATTGCACTGGTTACTACTGGCGAGAAGATTGTGGATCACCTACAGCCGGAATATTTGAAGGGTGCGAACAACAACTATTCGGCGTTGAAGCGTCAGATGGATGAGCTTGTTGAGCAGGTGGAGAAGGACCCGTCTTCTCTTGATGGTGATGCTGTGCGTTCTTTGAGTGAGAAGGTTAGTGCAGCTCGTCAGAGTGTGAATCAGATGAAGGAAACGTCGAGCCGTCTGATTGAGAGCATCAAGAACGTTCATTCTCGTGCGGCTTCTGCTCGTGCGGAGCTGGTGGACGGTTCTGGTTCTATGAGCGCTCAGAATAAGGAACTGGCGGAGCAGCTTTGTGCGCTGTCTACTGAGCGTGGCGGTTCTCTGTCTGCTGAGCAGGTGGAGCATCTGCGTGGCTACTTGACGGCTTCTTCTTGTGGTGGCGTGGCTTCGCCGTCTGCGGCCCCCTCTTCTGAGGCGCCGTCTGAGGCTCCTAGCTCTGCGCCGTCTGAGTCTGCTTCTGTGGCTCCTTCTGAGGAGCCGTCGAAGAAGGTTGAGGCTCCTTCCGCTGCTCCTTCTTCTGAGGCACCTTCCGCTGAGCCTACTGCTACGGAAGGTAATACTCGCGTCATTACGGTGGAGAACGCGAACGAGCGTACCTACACGTCGAACACTCCTGCCGCACGTACTCCGATGGAGCAGCGTATTGCTGCCGCGGTAGCTGCGTGGGATGAGGTTCTTGCCGCTACTTCGATGGATGACCCCAAGGAGGGTCTGGCTCGCGACGCTAAGGACCTTAACGATGCTGTGAACGCGGTAGATGGTGCCCTGGGCGAGGTTGAGAAGACCCTGAACGATGCCGCAAACGCGCAGAACCAGGATGCGGAGAAGAAGGAAGAACCTACTGATCAGGCTAAGGTTTCTCTGCGCGATCGTATCCATTCGGCTTCGGATGCCGTCAATGCTTTGGGTAAGAACCTTGAGGATATGACGAACATGCAGGCTGACCTCTCCACCGCTATTAAGGAAGCGTTCAAGGAGTCTGCCGATGAGACTCGTGAGAGCCTGACGAGCATGATTAGCGAGGAGATTCGTAAGGTTTCGAGCGATGGTTCTTCTAGCGCTTCGGCTGCTAAGGCGGCGTTCTCTGCTTCGATTGCTGGCATTACTGATACCGCGAATACTGTGGTTCAGGTGGCTGGTGAATCCATCGAGGTTCAGCACAAGGATATGAATGATCGTATTGAGGGTCTGCGCCAGTCTCTGGATTCGGTGACTGAGCGCTCTCTGGTTGCTCTGAGCACCCGCGCTGAGAACGCTACCCGAGATTTGGCTGGTGCATCCGTTCAGCTGAATAACGACCTGTCGAAGCTCATGCTCGATTTGGGCGATAGCAACGCTGAGGGTGCTGGCCTCTTGGGTGCGCTCAAGAGCAATAGCGCAAAGGCTGGTGCGGCTGATTACCAGCTTGCTTTGGCGATGCAGAATGCTCAGGGTTACACGAACCTCCGTTCTGAGGATATTGCCGCTCTGCAGAAGCGTCAGGCGCAGTTCAAGGCGTCCCTACAGCGTCTGCGTTCGTTGCCGACCTTCCATCTGTCGAATGCTGGCAGTGCAGAGGTGAAGACGGTGTACACCTTCCAGATTGGTGATTAGCCGTGGGGTTTTCCCCTCATTTGGGTTCTGATTCAGGTCCTCACCGCCGCGAGGGCAGGCGGCTCACTCAGCGCACCGTGGTGTGGTGTGTCAGTCTGTGTGTGCTGTTTAGCCTTGCGGTGGTGGGGATCTGGTATGGCGTGCGCGCTGTGACTCCTCAGCCTTTGCCGCTTGGTACGGGTACAAACCCTGCGTCTGCGGTGACGGTTCAGCAGGCTATTTCTCTTCCTGCGTCTGGTCGTGAGCCTGTTATTGGTGTTGTCGCTACTTTTGGTGATGATGCTGAGGGGTCTGCGTGGCGTCTGAATGCTCAGGGTGCTCGTGTTGCCCAGTACCGTCTGGCTCTGGGTAATTCTTCTGTGAAGGTTCTTTATGCGAACGATAAGGGAACGGAGCAGGGTGCCCGTGAGGCGGTAGAGAAGCTCTCGTCTGAGGGCGCTTTGGGTATTGTGCTTGCTTCTCGGGGTGAGCATCTTCGGGGTGCTACGGCTGCCGCTAAGGAACGCAATGTTGCGGTGATTGAGGCGTATGACCGGGTAGATGCTGGCGGTGGGGTGTGGAGTTTTGCTCTGGACCCTGAGCAGGAGAAGCAGGCCTATACGGCTGCTATTCGTTCGCTTGCCGGTGTGTCTAGTACGGGTTCTTCGCAGCAGCTTGATGGTGTGCGCACCATTCTGTTGGATGCGGGCGAGGGCTCTGCGCCGGATCTTCCCTATACGAGTCGCGTTCATGTTTCTGCTGATGAAGACGGTATGAAGGACGCTCTCAAGGAGCTGACGCGCCTTCTGGGGGACAAGTCTTCGGGCTCTTCTCCTGTTCTGGTTTTGACGGGTTCGGCGTCGACACAGGCGAAGGTGCTTCGTTCTCTTCAGAGGGCGGGTATTACTTCTCCGGTGATTGCGGGTGAGGAAGCTTTGACGGAGCCTTTTATGCGTCTTCTTCTGGAGAACGGTGGTTCCCTGACTGACAATATTCGCGTTGTGGGGCGTGTTCAGGCACGCGCTGCGGCGTTGAGCGCTAATGATGCCGGTCGTGCTTCTTCGGCATTTGTATCAACGGTTGAGCGTATGAAGAATGATTCTTCGCTAAAGGACTTGTCGGGCGAACAGGCGTTCTCGAAATCGGCAGCGTGGGCGGATGCTCCCTCCCATAACGCACTCTTGGCTTTTGCGTATGCCACAAGCCAGGTTCGTGAATATACTCCTGAGGCAGTTCGACGGGTTCTAGGAACTCTCCGGCTGGACGCTAAAGATTCTACGGTCGCGTATCCGTTGGATTTTTCGTCTTCTTACGCCGCGGGCGGGCAGGTGGGTCTTCTTTACCCGACCGCGGAAGCTTCGATGATTCAGGGCGGGTCTTCCTCAACGGATGCGGTGAATCCGCCGGTGTGGATGCTTCGCACATTCACCTCAGAATCTCGCGACTAGCTGTTCCGAGCAAAGCCTCATCCGTACAGAGCCAGCCCATCACGCCCCGACTTTCGGGGGTTCCCTCCTAGTCCGTTCACCAGCAGGGCTCACGATTTATCTATTTTGGAGAACACCTTATGCGCTTTTTCCTTGATCTTGAAGAGCATAACGGGAGCTATGAACTAGACTCCTGGCAGCCTGAGACGACCATCGCTGATCTCATTCAGGCAACCGGTGGTCCCTCCCTGCCTGCAGACGAGCCGCTGTATTGCGATAACCGCCCGGTGACGGCATCCTCCACCCTGGCGGAGGTCAAGCCGATGGAAGGTATGCGCATCTCTAGGGCACCGCTCTCCTACCCTTCCCTGGTGCAGGGCTGGAGCGTCTGTTTGAGCGGCGGTTCGACGGTTACCCTGCCGCACCCTATCCCTTCTTCACGTCCTCTGGTGGCGGGTCGTTCCCCGTACGCCGACATTGTGCTGCCCACGGCGAGCGCGTCGTGGGAGCATCTGCACCTGCAGGTGGTTCATGATGAGTCGACGAATACTCAGAAGGTTCGTATCACTGATCCGGGTTCTACGAACGGTAGTTTTGTGGACGGTCAGAAAATCCCTGAGGAGGGTCTGACTGTTTCTGAGAGCACCACTATCCATGTTGGTGATTGTGTGCTGACTCTGCAGCCTGCGCCTCAGGAGAAGGCTGCGCCGCGCCCCGGTAGCGCCCCGAACGTGAGTGCGTCGGGTACCGCACCGTTTAACCGTCCGCCGCGTCAGGGTGCGTTGAGCGCCCCGGATAAGGTGGAGGCGCCTACCCGCAAGAATGTTTCTGATCCGCCAAAGTTCAATCTTGCGATGGCGGTGGGCCCGATTATTATGGCGGCGGCGATGGTCGCGATTATGCAGGAGATTCGTTACGCCCTTTTCGCGATGCTCAGCCCCATTCTGAGTATTGGCATGTGGGTGGAGCAGAAGCGTCGTCACGCTAAGGATAAGGTGAAGGAGCGTGTGCGTTTTGAGCAGGAAATGGAGAAGTTTAAGGAACGTATCGCTCTGAGTAACCGTGAGGAAATTGAGCGTCTTCACGACCTTGCCCCGGCACCGGATGCCGTTCAGCTGCGGGCGCTTCTTCCTGCAATGACGCTGTGGCGTCGCCGGAGCACCAGCCCTGACCTGTTGACTTTCCACGTGGGTACTGGGCATATTCATTGGGCTCCTGAGCTGACGAAGCCGAGCAATCCTGAGCCTGAGGTTCAGCATATTCTTGAGCACAATACCCTGTGGGATGCCCCGCTGGTTGCTGACCTGCGTGAGGGCGGCGCTATCGGTATTGTGGGTCCGCGTGAGCAGTCTCTTGCCCTGGCGCGTAGCCTGGTGCTGCAGGCGGCGACCCACACGGGTCCTGCTGATATGACGATTGCGGTCTGTGCTGATTCGGCGCGCTCGCAGGACTGGGTGTGGACGTCGTGGCTTCCGCATATGCATATGGCGCAGAACCAGCAGATGCGTTGGTTTGCTTCTGGTAAGGAGCAGTCGGATCAGATGCTGCGCTCTCTTTACAACGACATTGAGTCTCTTCCGACCCGCGGCCTGTGCGTGGTCGTTGATTCGGATACCCTCACTGAGGGCCGTGAGTCGCCGGCACGCGACCTTTTGGCGTATGGCGATGAAGTGCGTCTGATGGCGAATAAGACTGCCGCTGCGGGTGCTCGCCGTGTTGCCGGTATTGTGCTGGCTTCTTCTGTTGACCGTCTTCCTGCGTCGTGTACTTCGGTCGTGGAGATTGGTGAGGAGGCTTCCATCACCTATTCGGAGCCTCGCCGCCGTTACACGGTGACTGACGGTGTGCTCGCCGGTGTGAGCGCTGAGGATGCTCTTCATGTGGCGCGCACTTTGGCGCATCACGAGGACCCTGAGCGTCTGCTTCTGGGCGGCGGTTTGCCGCAGCTGGTGAAGCTTCCTGAGCTGGTTGGTTTGCCGACCCCTCCGGGTGCTGAGGATATTGAGGCGTTTTGGTCGCAGGCTAATGGTTTCAGCACAGAGATTGGTGTTGGCGACTCTGGCGCGTTCACCCTGGACTTGGTGAAGGACGGCCCTCACGGTCTGGTGGGTGGTACCACTGGTTCGGGTAAGAGTGAGTTTTTGCGTTCGTTGGTGGCGGGTTTGGCTGCGCACCATGATCCGAGCCGTTTGAACTTTATTCTGGTTGACTTTAAGGGTGGTGCGGCGTTTAAGACGTGTGAGCGTCTGCCGCATACGATTGGTACTTTGAGCAACTTGGATGCTCAGTTGGCTCACCGCGCTATTGAGTCGTTGGAGGCGGAGATGGACCGTCGTCAGCGCCTGTTTGCGGCTGCTGGCGAGGGCGTGGACAACATTAAGGATTATTTGGCGACGAACCCGCCGGAGCCGATGCCTCGCTTGCTGCTGGTGATTGACGAGTTTGCGATGCTGGCGAAGGACTTCCCTGATGTCCTGTCGTCGCTGGTGAGCATTGGTGCGGTGGGTCGTACCCTGGGTGTGCACATGATTTTGGCGACTCAGCGTCCTGCCGGCGTGGTGAATGACGATATTCTGGCGAATACGAACTTGCGTGTGGCTTTGCGTGTGCAGAGTCGTGAGGATTCTTCGAACGTGATTGGTGTTCCGGATGCTTCGGAAATTTCGCGTTCGCAAATGGGTCGCGCGTATGTGAAGCTGGGCCAGAACGATATTTCGCCGGTGCAAACTGCCCTGGTGACGGGTCAGAGTGGCACTGAGGTGGTGACTTCTCTGGAGGTTCGTGCGACCGATAGTATCGGTATTCCTCGTTCGGAGCGTGCGCGCCCGAAGGTGTCGTCGAGTGATGCGAATGACCTGGATTTGCTGATTGATGCTGTTGTGGCGGCTCATGCGGCTCGTGGCGCGGTTGCTCCTCGTAAGGTGTGGCCTGAGCCGTTGGGTTCGTATGTTGATTTGGCTGATTTTGGTGTTCGCGGCTTCCCCGACCCGGATCTTCCCACTGTGGGTGGTATCCGGGACGGTGTTCTGATGTGCACTTTGGGTGATGAGCCTGAGCTGCAGCGTCAGGTGCCTATGGGCTGGAATATTGAGATGAGCAACCTGCTGTTGGTGGGTGTTGCCGGTAGTGGTACGACTACGACGATTCAGTCTGTGGTGTTGGGTTTGGCTCAGCATTATTCGCCGGAGGACATCGATATTGTTCTGGTGGATATGGGCGCTGATGGCTTGTTGCCGTTGGGCTCTTTGCCGCATGTTGTTTCTGCTGTGGGTACCGGTCAGGGCGCTAGGGAGCGTCAGGCTCGTTTCTTGCGTTTTGTGAAGTCGGAGCTTGATGCTCGCCGTGCTGATGCATCACGCCGTAAGCCTCTTTTCATTGTTTTGGATGGTTTTGCGACGCTGCGCGATGAGTTCTCTGACGCTGTGAGCATGGATTTGTTGGCGAATTTCTACCGCGTGTATGCGGATGGTCCTGCTGTTGGTATTCACTGCGTGGTGTCCACGAGTCGCGCGAAGAATATTCCCTCGCAGATTCTTGATGCTTCGTTGCAGACGTGGTTCTTCCAGCTGAGCGATATCCACGATTATTCGTCACACGGTATTCGCGGTACGAATGTTCCGGCTGCGGTTCCTGGGCGTTGTGTTGATCCGAAGCGTCTGCGTCAGATGCAGGTGGCTACTCCCGCTGTTGGCGTGGAGGAGGCGGTCTCTATGATTCGTGAGCGCTTCCCGCAGGCTCCTGCTAAGCGTGATGTGATTGGTCAGCTGCCGACGTGGGTTTCGTGGGAGAGCATGCCTGCTGCTGAGTTTTCTCCGAGCCTGTGGCGTATCCCTGTGGGTATTGCGGAGGCTACGTTGGAGGCTTGTGCTTTCGAGCTGTATGAGGGTGAGCACGCCATGGTTGCGGGTAATCCGCGTTCGGGTAAGTCTTCTCTGCTGGTTGCGTTTGCTCGTCTGGTTTCTCGGGCAAGGGCTGCGGCGGAGCAGGCGGTATCTGCCGCGTTGGCGTCTGGTGACGCTACCGCAACGGAGAACGCACGCATGGATGCCGCTGAGGTTCCGGAAGTTTGGGCTATCTTCGATCAGCGTTCCGGTCTGGTGAATGCGCCGGAGGGCGTTTTTGACCGGGTGTTTGAGAGCAAGAACGCTTCTGCTCAGGTGCAGGCGGTGTTGCAGGATGCCGCGGGCCCGGTGCTGTTGCTGATTGATGACGGTGACCGTGTGGATGACCCGATGAACGTTTTTGATGCCATTGTGAAGGGTGATTTCCCGGACGTTCACATTATTGCTACGGGTAAGCCGACTGATTTGCGTCCTTTGTATAGCCATTGGACGAAGGCTATTCGTAAGTTCCGTACTGGTGCTGTGGTTCAGCCGAATGTTGATACGGATATGGACATGTTCGGTTCTATTCCGAGGCGCGCCCCGGTTCAGCTGAGTGTTGGTCGTGGCTACGCGTTCCTTGCCGGGTCGCCGGTTCTGGTGCAGCTGATGAGCCCTGAGGATTCTCAGCACCGTGGCGGGCTGTAGGGCTTGTCTGGCGTGTGGTGAGGTATGGTGTAACTTTACCGACTGTTTTGCTGTAGGGGTCACCCTGTCTGGGGCGTCTTCCTGCTTGTTGTGAAGTTGATGTTAAGGAGTTAGCCCGTGACTGTACCTGCTGGTTCGCCGCAGTACTCCGGCTCGGAGCGTCGTGATGCTCATCCTGCCCCGCAGGCTACTGGTCAGCCTGTGGGGGGCTTGGTTGCGGGCGCTCCCCTTGGCTCTTCGTATCGTTTGGTGCGCCGGGTGGGTTCTGGTGCGGTCGGTGAGGTGTGGGCTGCTACGATGAGCGGCTCGTGGGCTCTGTATGCGGCGAAGGTTTTGCGTCCGGAGCTTGCGGAGAACCCTGTGGTTCTTGAGTCTTTTGTGCGTGAGCGTTCGGTGTTGTTGGCGCTGTCGCATCCTCATATTGTGCCGTTGACGGACATGGTGGTTGAGGGCGGTGTGCTGGCTCTGGTGATGGAGTTTCAGCATGGCGGTTCGTTGCGTCAGAAGCTGGATTCTGAGGGGCCGCTACCGGTTCGTTTGGCGTTGAGTCTGATGGTGCAGGTTCTGAATGCGGTGGAGTTTGCTCACCGTCAGGGCGTGATGCATCTGGATATTAAGCCGGAGAATGTTCTGCTGAGCGGTGTTTTGGGGGAGTCTCTGGATCAGCAGGTTCGTGTGGCTGATTTCGGTATTGCTTCTTTTACTGGCTCTGCGGGTTCGGGGTCTTCTCGTTCGTTTTCTGGTACTCCGGGGTATATGGCTCCGGAGCGTTCTGCGCATGGTGTGGCTACTCCGGCGGTTGATGTTTATGCGTGCGCTGTGACTCTTCATGAGTTGTTGGTGGCGGCGCGTCCTCTTCCGGCGCGTGGTGGTGCGGTGCAGGTGTCGCCGCAGATTCCGGCTGAGGTTGCTGAGGTGCTTCACGGGATGTTGGCGGAGAACCCGGTTCAGCGTCCTGGGGCGGCTGAGGCTGCCGCTAAGTTGCGTCTTTTGGCTGAGGGTTTCTCGGCTGATACGGTGCTTCCTCGGTGGGTTGAGGTGTCTTCGGGTGCTGTGGGGTACACGCCTACGGTGGTTCACGGTGCTGAGCCTGCGGTTTCTGCGGTGCCTGGGCAGAATGTTACGGAGCTGTATGGTGCGGGTATGCCGTCGCTGGGTCAGGCGCAGAATGAGACGGTTATTCGGGCTCCTTTTGTGGTGGAGCAGCCGGTATATGTGCCTGATGAGGTTGTTGAGGATGAGGAGCCTGCCCGTTCGCCGTTGCGCCGCCCGCTGGTGTGGGGCGCCATCCTGGGTTCTTTGATTCTTGTGGGTGTGCTCGCTTTTGTGGGTTTGAGCGGCGGTAAGGGTTCGTCTAAGACGGCTGAGTCGTGGTCTGCTTCGAGCCGTAGTTCGGCGTCTTTGCCGAGTGGTTTGGGTACCCGTATTGAGGGTACGTATAACCCGCGGGATAAGAGTGCCCGCCTGACGTTTGAGTTTTCCTCGCAGAAGTCGGCTCTTCGGGGCGATATTTTGCAGGTGCTTCCCGGTGTTGAGGGTGGTTCGTGTGCTTCGGTGACGTGGGATGCCGGTCAGGCGTCTTCTGGTGTGTCGAAGAATCAGTCGAGTGTGACTGCGGTGGATGTTCCGTGTTCGTGGAATCTGTCTGGGGTGAGTATCCCGGCTAATGGTGTGGTGCAGGTTCGGGCGAATGTGTCTGCTGAGTTTAAGGATTCGCGTGCTTTTGAGGAGTGGGTGAACCGTATTGATTCTGAGACGTCGAAGGCTATTTCTGATCGGGAGGTTCGTTCGACGGCGTACCCGATTCAGCGTTTGCGTTCGATTGAGTTGCGGGTTCCCTCTCGTGTGGTGAATCAGAGTGTTTTGCCTGTGACGGTGGTTCCGGTGTGGCCCAGTGGTGCGGATGAGTTGAATCCGTTGATGGTTTTGCCGCGTACGGGTGAGTTTTCAACGCTGGTTCAGGCGATTTCTCCGGATGCGCAGTTGATTAGTTTTTCGGATGGTTGTTCGGGGCATGTGTTGGTGTCTGAGGATCAGCGGGTGGTGACGGCGCTGTCGGTGACTTCTAAGTGCCGCCTGAACGCGCAGATTGGTAATTTCACGAACTTGTCCAGCAGCGACTTCGCGATTATCACCCGCTAATGGTGGCGCTTAAATGAGCCGCCGCTGGTACGCAGAAAGCCCCTGGGCTGAGAGGTCATCTCTCAGCCCAGGGGCTTTCTCTATACGGTGCTACATGTCAACGTCGGCAAGACCAGTAACCTTCTCCCGGCCCCTGAAATAAGGAATGGTCATATAGCGATTGTCCAGCTTATCTACCTGAGCTACATCAGTGGGATTATTCATGTCAGGCCAACGCTCGTGCTCAATCCTGAACCGCACAATCGCCATCAGACGATAATTATTGTGAATAATCGGGCAGAAGGCGGCAATTAGTTTTCCGGATTTACTGTAGAAAGACACAAGATCCTGGTTGTCTGTAGAGGTTGCCTCATAGTATTCAATGCCGTCAATGGCGTTGAAGGGATAGACGGTCGTGCGTGCCGACCACATACGTTGCTCGATACCTTCGGGAGAAAGCTTCACATAAGCGACATGCACATAACGCAAAAAGGACATGAACATAGCCGATAGCAAAAAGCCCACTATGTCAACCCATATATCTATTGAATCCGGGCCGCCGTATATGTGGGCTACAAACGAAAGGCTGGGGAAGGCGGGGGTAAATATCATAATGAGAGCTTCGCCCTGATTAACTCGTCGAATATAAATACCCTCGCGCTGCCGCTTTTTATCTTTCCAGCGCTGCACTTCGTAATTGATGATGACGTAGAATGTCGCAACTGTCGCGACTAGAGCGAAGATACCCCAGAAGATAATGAGGAAAGTGCGCATGGTGGGTTCTCGTTTCGTGTGGTTGGTGAATATCCGGAAGTGCACCACCGGCAGGTGGCGTACCTTTCCCAAGGATACTCTATGCAGATAAAAGCTCTGAGAAGCGGAAATATAGAGCAAGATGATGGTCTATAGGATAGGTAGCTAAAAAGTTAATTCGGCGCGAGGCTAAGATAAAGACTAGGTAACCACTCATCAGAGGACCAGAATCCGTGCCTAACCACCCGATTTCCTCGGCTACCCTGAGAACAAACCCGCTGACTTCCGCACCGTTGCCGGAAGGCAGCAAATCACCGATAGATAGAAAGGTCAGAGAACGACCATGATCAACACCATCATGCTTATTTTCTGGGACATATACGTAGCCGTCGTCGGGTACAAAGTACTCCGAGCCGTCATCACCTATGAGATGAACCGGCACAAGGACAAGAAACTACGCGCCGAAGGTATCTACGTCGTGCGCCTGAACCGTTTTGAAGTCGTCTTCTGGTCGGTGGCAGCTCTCATGTTCCCGGTCCCTATGTTCATCATGCATACAGGGATGGACCTGGGCTTTCACTGGTTGGATATCGTAGTTTTCATCATCTCACCCTTCTTCATGAGGGGCCTTCCTGGCATCCGCTACTGGTACGTTACGGTCTCCTTGGATGGTGTGGAACAGGTAGGCGACCCCTTCTACCCTTTTACTGCAATCGACAGAGTGGTGTGCAAAGACAATTCGGATCGTGAGCGTGCAACGTCCCTTCATTTCTACACAAAATCAGGCGATGAAATTGTGACACTCCAGCCCATCTACGGTAACTACCGCCTACCGGCTATTACTCGTTTCAGGATTGAGAAGAAACGCTGGCCAGATATGCACAACCCCGCAGATCGTGCCTTGGTGGATGGGTGGACTAACCGTGAGTCCATTGTTTATTACTATATGAGGCTACAGGAGGCATCTGGTCTGGCGGATAGTAAGAAGCAAGCTAAGGGGAAATAGGCCGCAGATGCCGTATAGAGAGCCTCGGGTGGTGCGAGTCTTCGACTCGCACCACCCGAGGCTCTATTTTTAGCTCATGAGCTGGTTATTCTTTGATTTCTTCAAAGCGGGTTGTCTCAAAATCCCGTTCCTTTTTTGTGGACGAATTTAATACATGGAATAGGTATTTTTTGCCAGGCTGAGCTGTTGCAACATACTCAGGAATCTTCCGACCTTCCGGAGAGGTAATCATCGTGAGAGTGCCGCATTCTTCTGTTTCAAAAACACCTACGGGGGCAGTATCATTCAGCTCGCCTATCGTGCCGCCTCGAGGCCTTGTGTATGCTTTGGTTACGGTGCAGGTGGCTGTGATACCGTCACTGTCGTTACCCAAAGTACGTGGAAGGTATAGGGCAACATATAGGAGGGATGCTACGACGATTATCATGATTATGATATTGCTCGGGCGCTTATCACCGAAGAATCCTTCAGAGAAGCCTTTTATGCAATCTTTTATGATGTCTAGGATAAACATATTTAAATCTTCAACTTCGAAATATCAATGCCAATCATCCAGGTAAGAGCCCGATTAGTGATATTAGAAGCTCTCTCGTTTGCATTAGATACAAGACGAGATACCACTGCATCAGGATTAACTCTAAATTCGGTATAAGTGTGAGCTACATTAAAGCGATGATAGCTAGCAGTTTTACTATCCATTTTTACGGAAGCCTTAATTGAGTTTTTCAGAAAATCATTTCTTAATGCGTCTGTCGTCTTTTTTCTATAAGTTTCCTCTGAAAATTGCTGACCCTTAATAAATGTTTCTACAGGATACTGAGCGCTGTTCTTTACCAGTCCGGTGGCAGTATCTATAGAGGCATCACGTGCGATAGTAGCTGTTTTCTTTGCAGCCCTCATTGCAAAACTCTCGGGAATCTTTCGCGCCTGCTCAGCCACCTCTGGTCCGTATCCTTTAACGCGAAAATTAGTTTTCACAATACCGCCCATACCTGCAGCTCCAGCGGAAGCTATAGAGCCTGAGAGGAACATACCAATACCACCCATGATGCTCTTATCTTTTACACTATCGTCCTGGTAGTACGATACAACATTATTCAAGCCGCCAGATATGGCATCCTTTGTAACATCTTCTAAGACTTTAGAATTATTCAGCATAGACCCCACTTTACTACCGTAAGAGGTGAGTGCAGATTTAGCAGCTGATGCCTTCGACACTACTGCATTTTTAACTGCACCTGCCTTCGATAGAATCTGCCCCACTTTTGAGCTATTTTGGGCGACTTTAGCAACTGGCGCAGCTTTTGCTGCCGTGACTATTTTTGTGACGCCAGTGGCCATATTCTTCAAACCGCTCAGACCACCTGTAACAGCACCAGTGATGGCACCTGAGACAAGACCTTTCACAGCTTCATTATTAGCCTTCGACCAGTCAACCTTTCTACCGGAAACTTTGTCCTCAATCACCGACATGCCAGCACCCATTAAAGCACCTGATGCGGCACCAAGTACTGCACCGCCCAGAGGACCCAAACCAGCACCAACAGCACCAATCACAGCACCAGCAATAACCATCGCACCGCCAGCCACGTACTCCAAGACATTCCTTACAGAGGCGGCAACAGCCTTTTGTTTCTCGAACTCCTCCACCGATACCGGCGACAAACCCCACGGATCCACCAAAGAAACCGGATTACCACCCACCAACGAG
>ERZ772908.56-NODE-56-length-30395-cov-8.29354_pt1 | contig 30395 bp, 21 predicted proteins | sample MGYA00512121_ERZ772908 | MGnify/ENA primary metagenome ERZ772908 (study PRJEB29015, sample SAMEA2738084) | human oral metagenome | biome: human oral; feature: human-associated habitat; material: saliva | place: China | collected 2264 ... | reverse complement strand
CGGTTAGTTACGGTTACCGGTTTGGTTGGTTAACAGCTTGGCTAGTTTCCACCGCCGGAGCCGCCGCCGTTACCGCCGCCGTTTCCACCGCCGTTTCCACCGCCGTTTCCACCGCCGTTTCCACCGCCGTTGTCTCCACCGGAGCCGCCGCCGTTACCGCCGCCGTTACCGTTTCCGTTATCTCCGTTGCCATTGCCGTTGCCATTGCCGTTGCCATTGCCGTTGCCATTGCCATTGCCGTTTCCATTACCGGAGCCGTTGCCTCCGTTGGAATCGCCGCTGGGTACAGGGCTGGCAGACTGGGCTGGCTGAGTAGCTTCACCGCCACCATTGCTGCCACCGTTGCTGCCACCGTTGTTGTTCTGGTCAGAGTTGCCGCCGCCGTTACTGCTGCCGCCGCCACTGCTAGAACCACCACGGCTGCTAGAGCTGTAGGACTCGTCCGAACGCTCAGGGAAGTCAAGCACTTCCTGGCCGTCAAGAGCCGCGCCCATGTAGTTAGTGAAGATATCTGCTGGGTAGGTGCTACCGGTGATTTCACTGTAGTTACCGAAGGGGGTAATGGACTGTTCAGAACCATCAGCACCCTGCTGGAACAAGGTCACCGCAGTAACCAACTGGGGAGTGTAACCAACGAACTGCGCAGACTTGTTGTCCGAGGACGAACCGGTCTTAGCAGCCACCGGACGGTTCAGGCTCTTCGCGGTTTCACCTGAACCCAGCTGCACTACCTGAGTCAGCGCATAGGTTACGTCAGCCATTACTTCCTTCTTGAACACCTGCTGACCAGTGGTGTTAGCGGTGTAAACCACCGTGTTGGTAGAGCTGGACACCTTACCCACAATGTGGATGTCGTGGCGCTGGCCCTGAGCCGCAAAGGTGGAGTAAGCACGAGCAATATCGATGTTGTGGGGCGAAACCGAACCCAGCACACCCTGCGTAGTGTCGTCGAAACCTAGCGTGTTGGCTGGGTAACCAGCGGCAATAGCTGTCTTATTGGTGTTTTCCGGGCCAATATCTTTATTCAATTGCAGGTAGGGGGTGTTAATGGAGAAAGCCGTGGCTTTAACCAGGTTCACCCAGCCATAGGAGACATCCTGGAAGTTTTGGAACTCGTGCCCCTCAATGGTCATGGGTGAGGTGCCCATATAGCCATCAGACAGGGTCATGCCGTCATTGAGGGCCGTGACCAGCGCGAAAGGCTTATAGGTAGAACCCGCCTGGGCTACTGCCTGAGTAGCGGAGTTGACCTGGCTCTTGAGATAGTCCTCGCCACCATAGAGCGCCACAATTGCGCCGGTGCGCGGATCAATACTGGTTAAGGCCACACCCAAGCCGGCAGGCTTGTCAGAGGGCAGGGTGTGTACTGCGTTGACGGCAGCTTCCTGGTCCTTCTGGTTAATGGTAGTGGTGACCTTGAAACCGCCGGTATCGATCTGCTCATCAGTCAGCTTCATCTTGGCTTTAAGCTCAGTACGCACCATTTGTAGCAGGTAACCCTTGGTACCTGCATAAACCTGCTTGGTGGTGGGCTCAATAGTCTTGGGGAACTTCATTTCTGCACGCTGGGCGGCGGTAATGAAGTTCTGCTTAAGCATCAGGTCAGCTACACGAGTCCACTTGGCCTGACTGGTCTTGGCGTTCACCGCCGGGTCCCACCCTGAGGGGGCCGGAATCACGGCGCTAAGCAGTGCAGCTTCAGACAGCGTCAATTTGTCTGCGCTGTGACCAAAGTAGGCCTTGGAGGCTTCCTCCACACCGTAGGCGCCACGGCCGTAGTAAATGGTGTTGAGGTAGTTACCCAAGATCTTCTGCTTGGACTGAGACTGGTCAATCTTGACCGCCAAGAAAGCCTGCTTGAGCTTACCTACATAGGAGTCGGTGGTGTCTACGTAGTAGTTCTTTACGTACTGCTGGGTCAGGGTTGAGGCACCCTGAATCGGCCCACCGGTTAAGTTGTTGAACAACGCACGGACAATACCCTTAGGGTCAATACCGTTGTTGGAGTAGAAGCTGGAGTCCTCACTGGCTACCACTGCGTTACCCACATAGGAGGGCAGCTTGGTGGTGTCAATGACGGTACGGTTAATATCCGTAAAACGCCCCATCTCAGTCTTGCTGTCGTCGTAGTAGACCACAGTGGTCTGAGCCTTAGCAAAGTCATTAGGCGCGGGCACATCCGTGGTGGCATAAGCCAGCATCAGTGTGCCAATACCCATAGTCAGCACGAATAGGATCGAGCAAAGCACAAACTGCCAGCTGGGCAGCCAGCGCCTAATTTTGCCCTTGCCGGCACGCGGATAATTCCACAGCTTCCGCTTGGATTTAGGGCCTTTAGAGCCGCCACGGTTTGCCGGTCGCGTTGAATTTTTACTTGCCCCCTTACGCGCCGGGGCTCCCTTGCCCGCAGGTCGCTGGCCCGCAGGCCGCTGATTAGCCCTGGCAGCTCCACTTAGAGGCGCTGCAGGCGATGAACTCTGTTTAGCACTTGCCTTCGCGCCCGAGTTAGCGCGCGGCGGGATTTGCGGTGGTAACGACACCTATAGTCCCCGTTTCTGCTTAATTTTCTTAGCGCCCGGTAGAGAACCGGCCACACAACGATTCCTTCCAGTATGAAAGAAATGCTTTCTCAGGTATAGGACATGCGTCACGACAACACTACTACCTACCCACTATGCTTATGACTTATGGAGAAAACTTCACCTGAAAGCACAAACTCCGCGATCAGCTTACGTTTAGCACTGCTAGGCATCCCCGTGTCACAGGGCAACCTAGACTCTGCCACTGCCTCGCTTACGGCTCCGCTGTTGGCCCGTACTCGTGAAATGTCGCGGCGACTATCCAACCGTCTGTGTGCGTCTGACACTCGCATTCAGAACTTCCTAGACAGTTATTTCGAAGGTACCGACGTCGCACCTCGACTACCTGGAGCAACTTTCGTACTAGATCAGCCTGGTCTCTCACGCGCCCTAGCCCTCCCCGAAGGCGAAGACCACTTTGTTTCTGAATACGTAACCAGCTACAAGGTACTCAACGGCGTCGTCCACAACCCGAAGAATGACCGACGTACCACTGCCGGTGTGTTCCACGTTTCTGAAGGTGGCCTACCAATTCCTGATGACAAGCGCGCTGTACCGCGTGAAGTCTTCGGCCGCCTGCTAGAACACGCGATCAATGACGTTCCCGATGAACTCATGCAGATTCCTTGGGCCGCTCATTCAGACTCTCCGGCAAAAGCCTTCGTATCCCTACTACTGCGCCCCATCGTCGTGCCCGCAGTGCCTGGTGTAAACAACCAGCGCACCATGGAAATCCGTTTCATCGCTCCCGGTGGCCTGGTTTCCAACCTGGACTTCGTAGAGTCCATTTTCGGCAATGGCGGCGACCCCTACCTGCCCGAAAATGACGCCTCCCTCGACCCCACCAGCTGGACTGGTCACACCGGTTGCGTCATCCTGGCCCCGCACCTGACCAAGCTGACCAAGAAGGAACTAGGCCTGCCCCACTGGGACCAGGCCACCGAGCGTCAGCGTCGCGACGGCATGTGCTGGAAGGAAGAGGGCGACCTCTACAACGACGGCAAGGCCTTCAAGTGCTGCGCCCGTGACGAGCGCGGCGTAATCGTCACCGTAGTGGCCGACAACTACTTCGGTTACTGCAAGAAGGAAGTTAAGACCCAGATTGGCTACAGCGCCAACCTGCTGGGCAACGTGGAAGAAGAGCACGCCGGTGGCGCACGCGCCTTCCCGCGTTACAACCTGGGCCAGGACTACACCGACAAGTACACCCCTGCACACCTAACCGTGCAGAGTGTAGTTGACGCCAACCCCAGCTACTTCCAGATGTGCGACGACGGTCACGCCGTCGCCATCAACGACAAGAACCTACTGGTAGTTCCCGCTGGCTCGCACTTCTCGATGCGCACCCAGACCGTGGAATGGGACCACAACGGCACCCGCGTGTCCATTCCGCTACTGGCCGGCAAGACCTACTACACTCCCTCGGGTTACCGCCTACACACCAAGCACCGCAGCGGTGACGAGCGTCAGTGGCACCTGGTAGGGACCGCCCCGTGGACCACTCAGATGCACAAGCCCGCTACCGTTTCTGGTGGTGGTAAGTCTGAGATCTCTAAGGCCCTACTGGACGCCTTCGTGTTCGGTGAGGCTTATGTGGGCGACGTCGAAAAGGACCTGGACATGGTGCAGGTACTACTCGACCGCGACTACTCAGGCCGTTTCGCCGACCCCAAGTCAAACGGGGTTGACCACCGCTCGATCCTGAGCGAAAAGCGTTCGCTGGGTTCGGTTATCAAGCTGCTGACCGCCTCGCCGACCTACTCGCCTGACTACAACCACTTCCTGTCCACTATCCCGGACCACGTTAAGGAACTGGTTTACACCGTTAAGCGTTACTACCAGCCGGCTTGGGGTAGCGACTGGCGCAGCCACTTCACTGTGGGTCTGGTTAACGGCCGTCACGCCAACTCCTTGCGCCTAGATGGCGAGGTCATCAAGGTCAACATGCTGCGTGTGGGCTTCGAGGACGACGGCGCCTGGCGTCTATTCTCGCTGCGTCCGGACTTCTCCCCCGCCGCCAAGGTTCAGACCGAAGACGACATCACCGCCTCCATTGTGGTGCCCGCCCAGGAGGCCGACGCCGCCTTCGCCGCTGAGCACGGCATTGCTGGCCTGAGCCGCAAGTACGTCGCTAACTGCGAGCGTCTGCTGTTCCAGCGCCCCGACGACGCCGTCGTACGTGGCTACGACAAGCAGACCGAGCTGGACATGTCCAAGCCGGGCACCTTCATCTCTAACTTCGAGCCCATGAGCCCCGCTCAGGCCCAGGAGCTAGTAGATGACGCCCCGGGCCTGAGCCAGTACACCAAGCCGATGCAGGACCTGATCCGCCGCGCGGCAGCCCAGGGTGAGGACGGAACCTACTTTGTTTCCAGCGCTCACACCCGCATTGTTAACGGTGCTCGCTCCAAGAACCCGCGTTACCTGCAGCTGCGCCCGGACCTGGCCAACCCCTACGAGGTTGAGCTAGCCGAGGTGGCCGCCCACCTCTACCACGAGGTGCCGCTGGATGAGCCGCTGCGTGAAAGCGTGGATGTGGTGGCCGCTGGTCGCCGCAACAACCCGCCTGAGCCGGGTGTGCCCGCCCTGTGCGCTTACAACCCGCTGCACTACATGGAGCTGCCGGAGCTGTACATGGAGTTCATTTCCTCCATGACCGGTAAGTCGCCTTCCACCACCGGTGCCGGTAGTGAAGGTGCGCTAACCAAGGCCCCGTTCAACGCTCTGCCCACCGTTTACGACCTGAACGCTTCGCTGCTGAGCTACGCGCTGGGTGGCTATGACGGTTGGTTGTCTTCGGCTGGTTACATCGGCCCCAAGGTGAAGGTCGCCCACGACATTTCGCTGCTGATCCCGGAGCTGTTCTCCCGCATGAGCCACGCTGAGCGTGACGCCAAGGAGCTAATCGCTAAGGGCTGCCTGGAGCGCATTGAGGACTTCGAATACGAAGGCCGCAAGGTTGAGGCTAGCCGCCTGGGCTACCGCATCAACGGCGAGTTCGTACGTAACTACTTCGGTCGTGTATTCCTACACCCCGATGTCATCTTCACCGAGGAGATGCTGCGTCCCGAACTGCAAGATCCCAAGACCTTTGCTGACAGCGTTGACGTTATCGTCACCACCCACAAGGTGGTTGCCGACCGCTACTTCGCTGACGGCTCCCTGGAGCAGGCCTGCCCGCCTCTGCGCGCCCTGCTAGAGATCATGCACGACGGCGTCAGCCGCGAGGGTTGGCACCTATACAGCCCCGAGTTCCGCGCCCTATTCGAGCGTGAGAACATCCTGGCTTCCGACTGGTACAACGCCCGCCTGGACGCCAAGGTTGTTCGTGACCGCAAGCACGCCGACAAGGCTCACGCTGCCCTTGAGAAGTTCATCAACACCCCTGGTAACGAGGGTGTAGTTGAGCGTATCGGTGCCCGCGAGCGCCTAGCCGAGGTAGAGGCCGCCCAGGCCCACTACGCTAGCGACGCATACCGCGCTTCGCTGGTAGGCACTTTGGGTCTACAGCCCGAGCTAGCCTGACACTAGCTAAACGCTAGGGGGGCGCGGCTTTTAGCCGCGCCCCCCTTTTGTGTACATCAGCTATTTAGTTAGCCCATTTATGGCTCACGCTTCAGGCGCAGGCGGCTTTAGCGCCGCAGGGTGCTACTGCTGGGTGGCCCACCAGGAATGTAGTGCCTCGCGGGCTAGTTCTTTACCGATCGGGCCGCGTTCCATACGTAGATCCAGTAGGAACTTGTAGGCTTTACCAACCTCAGGGCCCGGCTTAATACCTAGCTCTGCCATGATTTCCTGACCGTCCAGCTCAGGCCGGATAGAGGCCAGTTCTTCCTGCTGACGCAGGGTCTCAATGCGTCGCTCTAGATCGTCATAGGCGTGTGAAAGCATGGCGGCTTTGCGGCGGTTACCGGTGGTCACGTCCGCGCGGGTCAGGCACCCCAGGCGGGCCAGCAACGGACCGGCGTCGGTCACATAACGACGCACCGCCGAATCAGACCAGGGAGAATCCGCATAGCCGTGGAAGCGTAAATGCAGCTCCACCAGGCGTGAAACATCCTTAATGGTTTGCTTATCGAAGTGCAGTGCGCGCATACGTTTAGCGGTCATGCGCGCCCCCACATAGTCGTGGGCGTGGAAAGTGACGGTGCCATCGGGCATGAAACGGCGCGTGGCCGGCTTACCAATGTCATGCATTAGCGCCGCCAGGCGCAGCCGCAGGTCCGGCCCGGGCACATCCCCGTCAGGGCCGGTTTCCAAGTCCATGGCCTGTTGCAGCACGGTCAGCGTGTGCTCATAAACGTCCTTGTGGCGGCGGTGCTCATCGACCGTGTCTTGTAGGGCTGAGACCTCGGGCAGCACAATGTCGCAAATACCGGTGTGTACCAGCAGCTCTAGACCTCGGCGCGGGTAGGGAGAAAGCAGTAGGCGTTCAAGTTCGCTGCGGATGCGTTCAGCTGAAACGATCTCTAAGCGCTGCGCCATCTGTTCCATGGCTTCCATCACCTCTAGGTCCACGTCGAAACCTAGCTGTGAGGCAAAACGCGCCGCCCGCAGCATACGTAGCGGGTCGTCGTCGAAAGACTGCTCAGCGCTTACCGGGGTGCGCAAAATCCCCGCCTGCAGGTCCGCCAGCCCGTTGTGGGGGTCCACCAGCTCCAGGTCGGGCAGGCGTAGCGCCATGGCGTTAACGGTGAAGTCGCGCCGAGTTAGGTCACCTTCGAGGTTGTCGCCGTAAGCTACCGCCGGTTTGCGCGAGCCGATTTCGTATTCTTCGGTGCGGTAGGTGGTTACTTCAACGACGACGTCGCCCTTTTTGGCAGCAATCGTGCCAAAGTTACGTCCCACATCCCAACAGGCATCACCCCACTGCCGCAGCAGACGCTCGGTTTCTTCCGGGCGCGCGGAGGTGGTTAGGTCAAAATCGTGTGGCTCAATACCCAAGCAGGCGTCTCGCACTGGGCCTCCCACTAGGGAAATTTCATACCCGGAGCGAACAAAAGCGTGCCCTAATGCAGCCAATGAAATTGGCAGATTGGCTAGAGCTTGGTCGGCGATTGGCGGCAGAACGTTTTGCATCCCTACTAGATTGCCATGTCTACGCCACACGCGCAGTTATCCAGCTGTGTTTTAGAATCTTGTATATGTCTGCTAACCGCCCGCTACCGTACCCTGGCCCCACACTGCGCCGGGTCAGTTCGCGTGCGCTGCCGGTGGTAGACGAAACCAGCGCTGGTGGGCTGGTAGTAGACGTCCAAAACGGGCAGGCCATGGCCGCAGTAATTGCCCGCCGTAATCGCGGCTCTCGCCTGGAATGGTGTCTACCTAAGGGTCATCTAGAAGGCAGTGAAACTCCCCAAGAAGCTGCCGTCCGTGAAATATCGGAAGAAACCGGTATTGAGGGGCGCGTACTGCGCCACCTAGCCTCAATCGACTATTGGTTCACCGGGGATCAGCATCGCGTACACAAGGTAGTTCATCACTATTTGTTGGAAGCTATCGGCGGCGAGCTGACCATTGAGAACGACCCTGATCATGAGGCCGAAGACGTAGCTTGGGTGCCACTAAGTGAAGTGTCACGCCGTTTGGCTTATCCAAACGAGCGTCGCATTGTCGCTGCCGCCCGCAGAATTCTGGTAGGTGACGGGTGAAACGATTTAAAAAAGCTTTACGCTGTAGCGCCATTGCCTCAGCAATGGCGCTGCTCGCTATCTTCCCTTCAGCGTCAGCTGGGGCGAGCGCTACAGCAGTAACTTACGGCAAAAACGTGGCTGCGGCGTCGTCGCAAGCTGCGCACTACGCCACTTTGAAAACAGCCCAGGCAGGCGGCGTCGCTAAAAGTAATGCGGCCACCAAAACCAGCGCAACCGTTAAAAGCACTGGTCACCGCCGAGGTACCCCCACTGGCTCAGCCGCAGACATTAGCCAATCTGCAGCTGACGGGCTCACTGTAGAAGTTGACAAAATCAACCCTGAGGTAATTAGCCCCGGCAGTGATATCACTGTGGAGGGGACTATCACCAATACCTCCACTGAGACGCTATCTGGATTTGATGTGCGCGTATCGCTGCAGTCACGCTCCCAGAGCTCAGTGGAGCTGCTTAAAGACTGGCTGGTGTTTGACGACAGCTCCTACAGCTATGTAGCCCACACTGAGCAGCTAAACCACTCCCTGGCAGCGGGCGCCTCTATGCGTTTTTCGCTGAACATTCGCGCCTCGCAGCTTCCCAGCGCTGCCGGCAACAACTGGGGCGCGCGCGGCATGGAAGTGACCGTAACTTCCGGTGAGCTAGTTAGTAGCGACCGCGCCATTGCGGTGTGGTCACCCAACACCCAGGTGCAGCCCACCAAAGTCACTGCGGTAATCCCCCTCACCGCCTCAGCTATGCAGATGCGTGAGCTACTGGCCTTGCAGTCAGGGGCAGCCTTTACCCCTAGCCAAAGTGATGGTTTTAGCCCCAACGCCTGCATCACCGGTGACAAGGTAGACCTCAAACTTGCCACCACCCAGATGCGTACACGCACTATCGAAATACTTAACGCTGCTAATAGTCAGACAATTGTGGCTGTAGACCCCTACCTGCTTTCTGCCCTAGGCGCCACTGCCGCAGCGGTTAACCAAAAAACCGCAGACGCTACCCCTAGCGCTACGGCCAGCCCAACTGCTAGTGCCCCGGCCACTGCCTCTGCAAACACTGAGAATTCCACGCCTAGTGCCACCGCTAGCGCCACTCCTAGCGCCTCAGCTACCCCTACCCCCACTCAAAGCTCCACCCAGAACGCAAAAGCAGTTGAGGCCCAGCAAGTCGCGGCCCTTAACCAGGCCCTAGCTGGCGCTCTCAAACGCGGGGGCATCATCGCCCTGCCGCCTATGGACGCCGACCTGGTTGCCCTTAGCCATGTCAGCACTGGAGCCAGCCAAATCAGGGAAGCTATCAACCAATCTAAAGCCATGGTTGGTAAGGACCAGCTGCTAAGCGGGGCCCGTGCAGACGTAGCTATTTCCTCGTCGCTAGAGCTAGACCAAACCTATCTGGACGCGGTAAAAGGACAGGTGAGCACGGTTATCTCGCCGCCTGACGCGCTATATCCAGCTGGGGATTTGGACTACATTCCTGACTCCACAGCTTTCCTCAACAACCAGCGTGTACTAATCCCTGATCAGACCCTGTCAGAGTCTGTTTCTGGGGTGCTAACCACCTATGAGGGCTTTTTAGGTAACCTAACCGACTTTGACGCACGTCAGCTGGCGCGCGGCACTACGGCTGTTATCACCCGTCAGCGCCCGGATCAGGTGCGCCACGTTTTGCTGATGGTAGAGCGTGACTCTGCCTCCAATATGGATGTTAAGGACCTAAACGACCGGCTTTCGGCCATAAACAACAGCTGGTCCACCCCGGCCCCACTGGCTGAACTGGAACAGTTGGCTAGCACTAAAGCTAGTGACGGCACTGAGATTGAACGCGAACCTCTGCCTGTCAGCTCCACTGACCCCTACCGCATCAACGAGCAAGAACTAGCCACCGCCTCCAAAACTGTTAGCACCACCCAAAACATGGTGTCTATCTACAATGAGCCCGCAAAAATCGCTGGCTCTACCCTGCGTCTAACTGAGGTGGCTACGTCCTCAGCTTGGCGTCAAGGTAAGTTCATGGTGGTTATCGACGACGTCGGCTGCCGCAATAAGATCATCGGCAATATGCTGCGCACCCTGCCCAGCTCCACCATTAACCTCATTGACTCCTCCGCGCACCTACCTGTGCGCGTCTCTAACGACACTTCGCAACCCGCCAAGGTCACTATCCATTTACGCCCTTCGCGTTCGCTACTGCGTTCCAAGGGTGACACCACTGCAGTTATTCCGGCTAACTCCCAAACCACTGTAATGGTGCCGGTAAATGCCGTCGGTAGCGGTGATATTGACGTCAAGGTTTCTATGAAGAACGCCTTGGGGCAGCCGGTAGGTTCCAGCTCCACTGTGCATATGCGAGTGCGCGCCAACTGGGAAAGCTGGTTTACCTGGGGCTTAGGCAGTGTATTTAGCGTGCTTATGGTGGCCGGTATCGTCAGGACGGTACACCGTGGTCGCCGTGTGGTGATCTCAGAAGGGTAAGTAATGGCAAAAGCACCAACACTGGCGCGCTCTAGCGCAGTCATGTTTATGGGTACGCTAGCTTCCCGCATGTTGGGGCTGGTGCGTAACGCCATGCTGGTGGCCGCGCTGGGTGCTACCGGATCGGGCGCCGCTGACGCCTTCACGGTGGCCAATAACGCGCCCACCATGATCTATAACCTGCTGGCTGCTGGCGTTCTAAACGCTATTTTGGTGCCGCAAATTGTGCGGGCGCTACGTCAAAAAGCCGGTGAAGAATTCATTAACCGGTTAATTACCACCGCTGGCGCCCTGCTGGCGGTGGTTACCGGCGTATTGACGGTAGCTGCCACCATAGTGGTAACTATTTATGGTTCCCAATTAGGTCAATGGCATGGTTTAGCTACCGCGTTTGCCTACTGGTGTTTGCCACAGATTTTCTTCTATGGACTTTATGCCCTATGGGGCCAGGTTCTAAACGCTAAAAATAATTTCGGCCCCTATATGTGGGCGCCGGTATTAAATAATATTATTTCGATCGTTTCCCTGGCTGCCTACCTGTTTATTTACGGCGAATACTCCGGCGGCGGTAGCCCAGCTGACTGGGATTTCACCCGCACTGCTGTAATTGCGGGTACCTCCACCTTGGGTATCGCCATCCAGGCTTTGGTCCTGTACATCCCGCTGGTACGCACTGGCTTTAAGCCTCGCCTGGTGTGGGGTCTGCGCGGTTCTGGCTTGGGTCAGGTATCCAAGGTAGCCCTGTGGGCAGTGTTTGGCCTGATTGTGGTGGAGCTAAGCACCTTGGTGGTCTATAACCTGGGTACTGCGGCTTTAAGCGCTAGTGAATTACCCGAATATGCCCATACGGTGGTGCCTTCTACGGTTATTTACACCAATGCGCAAATGATTTTCATGCTGCCGCAATCATTGGTGACTACCTCAATTATTGTGGCGCTATTTACCCGCATGAGTGAAAAAGCGGCTGCGGGAGATGCTGAAGGCGTTAAGGATGATTTGTCTTTAGGCCTGCGCACTATCGCTATTTTCACCACCCTATTTAGTGCCGGTATTTTTGTACTGGCCGGGCCTGCCATGCAGGTGTTTGTACCCACTTTGCGCCCTGAAGAGGTTTCCGCTTCTGCCGCTGTGCTGATGATGCTGGCAATCGGTATTGTGCCTCAGGGTCTATGGGCCACTATGCAGCGTGTAATGCTGGCCTATAACGACACTAAACGTATGCTGTGGGCCGACGTGCCCGTGGGTCTTTCCCAGATCATTATTTGCGCGCTGGCTTATATTTTTGCCCCGGCCACCTGGTGGATGATCCTGGCGGCCCTGGGCTCAGCGGCAAGCCAGGCTACCGGCTCGATAATTATCGTGTTTTTGCTGCGTAAGCACCTGCCGCATATGGATGTGCGCCGGGTTAGCACCACCTATGCATTGCTGGGCCTAGCCGTAGCCCCCGCCGTAGTGGCTGGTTACCTGGTGCGTTATGGGCTCAACCTGATTCACATCAACAGTGGCTTTAGCGACTCTCTGGCGCAGATCCTCATTGTTGCCCCCATCATGACCCTGGTGTATCTACTCACCGCCCGGGCCCTGCGCGTTGAGGAGCTAAACAACATTGCCCGCCCGGTTACCTCCGTGGTGCGTAAGGTGGCTTCCCTGCTGCCCGCCCCGATCGCCAAGGTGCTTAATAAGGGTGCCGCCGCCCTGGTTACCCCGCCTGCTTACAAGAGTGAGAGCGTGCCGCTTAAATACTCTGACGTAATCGCTGAGGGTGAGGTTATCCACGCGGCTGCTACCGACGTCGTCAGTGATCAGGCAACCGGTAAGGTCACGGTAGCTGAGAGCACCCCTGCCACCCTAGCTGCCGCCAAGGATGCCACTGCGGCCGCCCGTGACGCCGTCGACGACGCCGCAGCTGAGGGCGCCACCGGGGACTTAGCTAAGGGCGCTACCTCTACCAGCGTAAGCGACACCTCAAAGACTTCTTCGTCTGCATCTAAGTCGCTAGGTACAATCGCTAACGCAGCTCCTGCTGCAGCTATTCCGCCAATTCCTCCGCCCCCGGCGTCGTCGGGCGCGGATACGCCAGCGCCTTCTATTCCTATGCAGCCAGAAGCAGAAAATCTAGTTCAATCTTTCCCGATCGGTTCGGGCCGCTATCACCTGTGTGGCAATCTGCCCACATCACTTCCACACGTACGCCGCTACCACGGTATCGACACGATTTTGGACCAGCCGGTGGCCATTTATGTGCTCACCGAGGCTGTACGCAACCAGGTCGAGGTGCTTGAGTCTGCTCAGCGCGCTGCCTTGGCTACCGACCCGCGTCTGGTACGGGTGCGCGACGTCGAATTAGAGCCGGCTTTCATTGTCACCGACCCGGTTGAGGGGGTCTCCTTCGACCGTCTCATTGAGGACGGCTTGGAGGTTGAGCAGGCCCGCTCCATTATTGGTGAGGTAGCTTCCGCTTTGGATAATGCCTCCCGTCGCGGCCTGCACCACCTGTGCCTGAGCACTGAAGATATCCGCGTCACTGTGGACGGTAAAGTGCGCGTATTTGGCTTGTCTTACGAGTCAGCGCTGCGCCACGTAAAGATTGACCGTGACGAGCATGGCTTGTTGGCTTACGACATTACTGATGCCAAGGCGCTACTGGATCTGCTCTACTACGGGTTGACCAAGCGCTGGCCGGGTAAGCGCACCGGGATTCCCAGTGCCCCCATGACCGGCGGTCATCCGGTTTCCCCGGCCACGATTAACCCGCAGGTTCCGGCTGACCTGGACGAGATTTTCGCCCAGCAGTATTCGGGTAGGCCTATCCGTAGCGCCGCCGCGCTGGTAACCGCCCTGGGCACGTGGCAGCCAGTTAAAGGCTCCCAGCTGCCGGTAGCTCAGCCCACTGAGTTCACCACTAAGCAGCTTGAAGAGGGCGTTGAGGGCCTTGAGGCTGTTAAGGGCCTGATTAAGAACACTCGCATTAAGACCACCCAGTTGGCTTCGCGCGTGGGTAACAGTGTGCGTGAGGACATTAAGGCGGCCAGTGACGCCATTCCGGCTGCCCCTGGCCCGGGCCGTGAGGTTGATTTAAGCGATCTGAGCGACATCATCTCTATGCCCACCATGCCGGCCACAAAAGAGGCCCTAGACGCACCTCGTCCTATGCCCAGCAAGGAAGAAAACGAGGCAGAGTACATCCAGTACAAGGAACGCAGCCGCACCTCCTGGGCGCTGCTGGCCGCCTTAGCGCTAGTAGTGATTCTGGCAGTGGTGTTTGCCTTCTCGAACCTGCTGGGTCTGTCTAACGTTTCCTTCGATGAGGATGATGGTCCCGCCGCTTCGACAGTGCCCACGGTCACCTCAACCCAGGGACAATAGTTACCGCCGCTAGTTAAGTTAGCTGCCCCTAGTTAATAGGGCGCAGCTAACATTTGTATTGGGAACATTCGGACCTAGGTCTCGGTTGTACCTGCCAACAAACATTGAAGAACAGGAGCAGCATGGTTCACGACGTCGTTATCGTAGGTTCCGGACCTGCCGGTTACACCGCCGCTATCTACGCGGCCCGAGCCCAGCTCAAGCCGGTGCTGGTAGCAGGCGCCGTGACTGCCGGTGGCGCCCTAATGAACACCACTGAGGTGGAAAACTTCCCCGGTTTCCCTGAGGGTATTCAGGGCCCTGACCTGATGAACAACATGATGGAGCAGGCTGAGAAGTTTGGCACCGACATCCGCTATGAGGATGTGGTCAAGCTGGAGCTGGCTGGCGAGGTAAAGCGCGTGCATCTAGAAGATGAGGTGCTTGAGACCCGCACCGTCATCTTCTCCACCGGTTCGGCTTACCGCAAGCTGGGCTTGGAGGAAGAGGATAAGTACTCCGGTCACGGCGTTTCTTACTGCGCTACCTGTGACGGTTTCTTCTTCCGCGACCAGGACATCATTGTGGTGGGTGGCGGCGACTCCGCTATGGAAGAGGCAACCTTCCTAACCGCTTTCGCTAAGTCTGTGACTGTGGTGCACCGCCGCGACGAGCTGCGCGCCTCGGCTGCTATGGCTAAGCGCGCCCTGGAGAACCCCAAGATTAAATTCGCTTGGAACTCGCGCGTATCGGCACTGCATGGTGAGGGGGCGCTAGAGAGCGTAACCCTAACCGACACGGTTACCGGTCAAACTCGCGAGCTGGAGGCTACCGGGCTGTTTGTTGCCATTGGTTCCAGCCCGCGCAGCGAGTTGGTGCGTGACCAGCTGGAGCTGGATGCCGCCGGCTATGTGGTGGTTTCTCACCCCTCCACCCGCACTAACGTCCCCGGTGTCTTTGCTTGCGGCGACGTCGCAGACCCCACCTACCGTCAGGCCATCACTGCTGCCGCCTCGGGCACCCGCGCTGCCCTGGACGCCCAGCACTACCTGGCTGAACTGAACTAACTACCCGCCTGATAACTAGCGTGGGTTTGCGCCCACAATCCTTTCAATCTCTACTAGGCTAGAAACAGCTATTAAATACAAGGAGAACAACATGTCGAACGCTCTCGCAGTTACTGACGCTACCTTCCAGGATGAGGTCATCAACTCTGACAAGCCCGTAGTGGTGGACTTCTGGGCCACCTGGTGCCCGCCTTGCCGTCAGATGGCTCCGGTGGTTGACGAGGCCGCTAAGCAGCTTGAGGACGTCAAGTTTGTGAAGGTGGATGTGGATGCCAACCCGCTAAGCGCCGCCAAGTACGGCGTGCGTTCCATCCCGGCCTTCCTGGTGTTCCGTGACGGCGAAGTCCGCCACGAGTTCGTGGGTTCACGCCCCAAGGCTAACTTTGTGGAAGAGGTCCAGAAGGCCGCCTTCCCCAACGCCTGAGCTATACACACAGGTACACACAGGCAATTTCAGACAAATACAGGCAATTTCATCCCTTCCCTATAAAAATTCCATGGGGTTTTATAGGGAAGGGATGATTTGTCAGTTTTTGTGCCCATCCCCTTACGCCCACCTCCCTTAAGCACTAAATATCGACGACGACGTCGCCCGCCAGCCACAGCCCCACGATAAACATCGTGTTTCACGTGAAACACACGCGCCGCACGCGCCGCACGCGCCACACAGCTGCCGCCCCTGTGCCGTCTACCTCTATGCTGCCGCACTTCGCACAGCTGCCGCCTGGCGCCGCCCCTCACAGCAAACGCGGCCCGCGCACGCCGTCGCCGTCGGCCCAGCATCCCACCCACAGCACCCCAAGTACCCAACCGCAGCGCCGCCGTCGGCCCCACAGCCAAACCACAACATCCCAACCCCAACATCCCAACCCCAGCACCTCAACACTTACGCCCTCAGTAGCTTTCAGGCATTAGACGCCATCAACGTGGCAGAATTGGAGCTACGCGCGCCTGGGTGCAACCAGCCCACCAGCGCTTACGAAAGGAACCACCGTGACTGAGAATCAAAGAGGTAACCGACTCGACCCCTGGCTAGACTCCTACGCAGAGCGAGCCGCAGGGCTGCGCGAGTCAGAAGTGCGTTCCTTATTCTCGGTGGCATCGCGCCCGGAGGTAGTTTCACTGGCCGGCGGTATGCCCAACCTTAAAGACCTGCCCATGGCCGACATCGCTGAAGCCACCAAACAGATGCTGCTGCGTGACGGCTACAAAGCCCTGCAGTACGGCAACGGTAAGGGTCTGCCGCAGCTGGCAGAGCAGATCACTGAAGTAATGGCTTATGAGGGCATTGAGGCCGACAGCGCCAATATCCTCATCACCACTGGCTCCCAGCAGGCCGTGGACCTAATTACCGAAATCATGATTAACCCGGGTGACGTGGTGGTCTGTGAGGCCCCCTCCTACCTGGGTAGCCTGGGTATTTTCCGCGCCTATGAGGCTGAGGTAGTGCAGAGCCCTATTGATGCCGACGGCGTCATTCCCCAGGCCTTGGAAGAAACTTTCACTCGCCTGGAGCGCGAGGGCCGCAAGGTTAAGTTCTTCTACGCTATTCCCAACTACCACAACCCTGCCGGGGTATGCGTTAGCGAGGAGCGTCGCCCGCAGATCGTGGAGATTTGTAAGCGCCACCACGTGCTGATTGTTGAGGACAACCCTTACGGCCTACTTGGTTTTGACGGGCGCACCTACACTTCGTTTAAGAGCTTGGCTCCTGATCATGTGGTGTATTTGGGGTCTGTCTCTAAGATTTTCGCCCCTGGTTACCGCGTGGGCTGGGCCTGTGCGCCGTCGGCAATGTGCGAAAAGCTGAAGCTAGCCTCTGAGTCTGCAATCCTGTGCCCCACCTCTATGGGCCAGTATTCGATCTCCATGTACCTAAGCGAGTTTGACTGGCGCAACCAGATTTCCACTTTCCGAGGCATGTACCGCTCGCGACGTGACGCCATGATTCAGGCGCTTAACGATTACCTGCCCATGTGCCAGTGGAATGTTCCCGAGGGCGGTTTTTACACCTGGGTTAAGTTGCCGCAGGGCCTGGATGCCAAGGACATGCTGCCGCGCGCGGTAACTAACTTGGTGGCTTATGTTTCGGGTACCGCCTTCTACGCCAACGGCGAGGGCCGCGACCATATGCGTCTGTCCTACTGCTACCCCAATGAGCAAGATATTCGTGAGGGCGTGCGCCGCATCTCTGAGGTGGTTAACCGCGACCTGGAGCTGGTTTCGCTGTTTGGCACGGCCAAGCGCCCTGCTCCCGGGCAGCACTAGTCGCCGGGTCCCACTTACCCCTATTTAAATTTTTAGCCGTATAGAAAGGCCTTTCATGACACAGCAATTGCGTGTGGCCATCATCGCCGGCGGCCTCAACCACGAGCGCGAGGTTTCGCTGCGCTCGGCTCACCGCGTAGCTAGGGTGCTGCGCGACGCCGGCCACGAAGTTAGTACTTTCTGCCCTGACGCCTCTATGCTGGCGTCTTTGCGCAGCTACAACCCGGATGTGGTGTGGCCGCTGGTGCATGGCTCCACGGGTGAGGACGGCAGTTTGCAAAACATCCTGCTGGCCCTGGAGGTGCCGTTTGTGGGCACGCACTCTGATGGCTGCCAGCGCGCCAGCTACAAGCCCACCGCTAAGGCTGGGGTGCGTACGGCTGGTGTGGCCACGCCTGATTCACTGACCCTGCCGCAGTCTTTCTTCAACCAGCTGGGCGCCAATGAGCTGCTGGATTTGGTGATTGCGCACCTGGGTCTGCCGCTGGTGGTTAAGCCGTTCCAGGGCGGCTCGGCGCTGGGGGTTTCTTATGCCGACGACGTCGACTCGCTGCGTTCTGCGATGGTGGAGTGTTTCGCCTATTCTGACAACGCCTTGATTGAGGTGTTTGTGGAGGGCGTGGAGACTTCCGTTTCGGTGGTGCGTGACGGCGACGGCGTAGCTCGGGCCCTGCCGACAGTGGAGATTGTTACTGACGGCTCCTACGACTACGACGCCCGCTACAACCCTGGGCGTAGTGAGTTTTTTGTGCCCGCACGTTTAGATCAGGCGCGTGACGACGCCGTGCGTGAGGCGGCGGTGAAGGTTCACGAGACTTTGGGTTTGGGGGCGCTGTCGCGTTCTGACTTTATTGTCGACGCCGAGGGCACGCCTTGGTTCATTGACGTGAACGTGGTGCCGGGCATGACTGAGACTTCGCTGCTGCCGTTGGCAGCTGAGGTGGATGGTAACTTCACGCAGCTGTGCCAGCAGCTGGTGTTGGCCGCCTACAACAACTACCAGGGCGAGGCCCAGGACGCCCAGTAGCCGCTAGCGCGGCTTGACCTGCGGCTAGCACCCTTGGCCAGCGCCGGGCGCAACAAAATACCGACTACATAGCCTGCGTTGGGGGTGAGTGTTTCACGTGAAACACTCACCCCCAACATTTTTTGCCCGTACCCCAGCCACCCTGAAATTCGGTATTTAGTAAGGTAGGCCCTGGTAGATATTTGTCTAGACTGCAAGACTTGTCTCATCGAATATCTTCTAGACGAAAGACCTAAGTGCTATGGCAGCTAAATCAAATACTTCAACGTCTAGCAGTGAACCCCATAAGCAGGCTGGCAAAGTTTCACTCATTGCCGTCTCGCTGACATTGTTTTCGATGTTCTTCGGAGCCGGAAACTTGATCTTCCCACCAGTAATGGGCGCCCAGGCGGGCACCGCCTTCACTCCTGCAATTACCGGTTTTTTGATCGGCGGCGTACTACTACCGGTTATTTCTGTTTTTGCTATTGCGGTGGCCGGAGCTGACCTGCGCGATCTTTCCTCACGCGCCGGCAAGGTGTTTGGGGTTATCTTCCCTTCGGCAGCGTATTTGTCGATTGGTGCGATTTACGGTGTGCCGCGTACCGGCGCGGTCAGCTACTCAACCGCCATAAAGCCGATTATCAACAGCACTGGTATTTTGCCTTCGATAATTTTCAACGCCGTGTTTTTCACCGTGGCGGTGTTGCTTTGCTGGCGTGAAGGCAAGGTGGTTAATTACCTGGGCAAGATCCTCACCCCCGCCTTGTTGCTACTGCTGGTGCTGTTGGTGACGCGCGCGCTGAGTGTCTTTAAGGCCGCTCCCGCCGCCCCTAAGGGTGATTACGCTACGCAACCGATTAATGCCGGTTTGCTGTCGGGTTATATGACTATGGACTCGGTGGCCGCCTTGGCTTTTGGCATTGTGGTGGTTAACGCCTTCACTTTCGGCCGCACCGGTATTTCCCGCTCGGGAGCTACCACCCACACTGGTATCGCCGCGCTGATCGCTGGCGCCCTGCTGGCGGCGGTTTATGTGGGTTTAGGTTTTGTGGGCCAGTTGATGCCTAATGGAGCTGGTTATAGCGACGGCGCCACGCTGCTTTCGGATGCCTCGGCGCTGGCCATGGGTTCGTTTGGCAGGTACGCCTACGGTTTGACGGTGCTGTTGGCTTGTATGACGACGGCGGTGGGCTTGTTGGCAGCCTCAGCTGAGTTCTTTAATCGGCTTATTCCAAAACTTAGCTATCGCCTGTTGCTGATTGTTTTTGCAGCGATTGGTTTTACTTTTGCTAGCTATGGCTTGGAACGATTGCTTAAGTTTTCCGCGCCGCTGATTACTTTCCTGTACCCCATTGCGATCGCTTTGGTGTTTGCGACTTTGCTCAGCCACGCGTTGCGTCTGCGTAGTAATTTCATGTTCGGCTTTGCTGCGTGGGGCGCAACCTTATGGTCGGCGCTTACTTTTGCCAGTGAGCATGTTAAAAACATGCCGACGCTGCTAACTGACTTGCTAGCTCTCTCCCCCGGCCAGGGTGCGCAGCTAGGCTGGATCCTGCCTACGGCATTGGTGGCAGGCTTAGGTTTGATTGTGGATCTATCGCGCGCCAAAGCCTAAGGTCAGCAAAACTCCCGCGAGCTGTGGCTCGCGGGAGTGCTTTTTTGATCAGCCTCAATTGGAAATGGTTTTTAGACCAGCTTCCATCCGGTTTAGACCAGTCTCCACCCGGTTTTAGACCAGCCTCCATCCGGCTGCCCGGCTGCGGGCCTGCCAGAAGGCCCGGTATTGCCCATCGCTTTGGCTATAGAGCTCGGCGTGCGTGCCTACCTGGGCTACGCGGCCAGAGTGGTCAAGCACAACGATCTGGTCTGCGGCGGTAATGGTGTCGAGTTTATGGGCGATGACAATGAGGGTGGCGTTGCGTCGCAGTGCGCCCATGGCCTCGGTGATACGGTTTTCGTTCTCGGGGTCCAGCGCGCTGGTGGCCTCATCAAAGAGAACAATGGGGGCGGCTTTGAGCAGGGCGCGGGCAATGGAGACACGTTGACGTTCGCCGCCCGATAGGGCGCGGCCTCCTTCACCTACGCGGGTTTTCCACCCTAGTGGTAGGCGCTCAACGATTTCGTCGACGCCGCTTAGGCGGGCTGCTTCTTTAACGTCGTCGTCGCTGGCCTCTGCTCTACCAATGCGTACGTTAGCTTCGAGTGTGTCATCGAAAAGATATACATCCTGGAAGACTAGCGACAGCTGGGCCATGAGCTGGGCGGTGTCCCATTGGCGTACGTCGCGTCCCCCCACACTCACACTGCCGGCGTCGACGTCGTAGAAGCGAGCAACCAGGCGCGCGATAGTGGTCTTGCCGCAACCTGAGGGGCCCACGATCGCCGTCATGGTGCCCGGCGCAACCTGGAAGGAAACGCCGCGCAGGACGGGGTGGTCGGCCTCGTAGGCGAAAGACACGTCAGTAAGGGCCACAGCGGAATCAGAGTAGGCCGGGTCCTGATCGGAGCTGGCTGGAAGGATTGGCAGTTCGGGGGCGCTAAGGACCTCGTGGCTTAGATCCAACACTGGGCGGCGGGTTTCAAAGGCGGAGGCTAGCGTCCCAATATCGACGAGGATCTGTGTAAAGCGCAAAAGCAGACCAATCGAAACGATCGCCTCCACAGGGCTGACGCTACCGCCCACTGCCAACAGCCCAATCGCAATAATCAGTGAAACCACTACCACCTGAGCGGCCATTCCGTTGACCACCTGACCGATGGTTTCACGTATCAGTGAACGCCGCGCGGCTTTCCCATAGGTATCCTCGGCCCGCTCAAGCGGCTCATAGGAGCTGGAACGCCCGCACGCGCGCAGGGCTCCCTGCTTGGTTGCATACTCTACGATGCGGTGAGACAGCTCTTGGGCGGGAGGTTCTTTAAGTGCAGATCCGGAATTCAGGCAGGTGCGGGCCACCCACACTCCCCCAGCGATGACGGGAATAGCTAGCACACACACCAGCCCCAGAGCCGGAGAGAACACAGTGATACCCACAAGCATCGTCAGTGAAGTGACGATCGCAGCGATGAAGGGCGAATACATGTGCGCGAACATCTCGCCTAACAGCATTAGTTCACGTGAAACCAGGCGTGACATCTTTCCGGCCGTGTCCGCCCGGAAAGATCCCAGCGGCAGGGAGGCTACCTTGTCACCGATTGCGCGGTGCATGTTGGACAGGAAGTCGAAGGAGACCATATAGGAGCGCATAGCTAGCAGGTATTCAGTGATGAACGAAGCTAGAGCGCACAGCGCCAGTACGATGAGCCAGGCAGTTAGGTTCATGCCCCAGGCTGGCCGCCCTGAAGTTAAGGCAATTGCGGCCGGGATGAACGCAATCAGGGATAAACCTCTAACCACGCCAACAATGCAGGAAAGCGCCGTCACCTGCCTGAAATTAGTGCGTCCCGCAGCAGACAGTGGTTCACGCAGTCGTGATATAAGCTCAAACATGTCAGTGTCCTTTCACTGCGCTCATGCGACGCATGTATGGGTGGTCAGCGAGTTGCTCGGGGGTGCCGTGCGCAATGAGACGTCCCGCCTCAAGGATGGCAATCTGATCGACGCCGGCAATTGAGGTAGCGCGGTGGGCAATCACCAGGACTGTCTTGCCTTGAACCAGTCGGGTCAGGGCCGCCTGGATATCGGCTTCAGCCTCCGGGTCAGTGAAGGCGGTGGCCTCATCAAGTACAAGGATGGGGGCGTCTACAAGCAGGGCGCGGGCAATCGCAATACGCTGAGCTTGGCCGCCTGAAGGATGCGCATCCTGGCCGATGACGGCGTCAAGACCTTGAGGTAGGCTGCGCACATAATCATCTATGCAGGCGGCTTTCGCAGCAGCCCAGATTTCCTCATCGCTGGCCTCGGGCATACCAAGCGCAATATTGTCGCGCACGGAAATATCAAGAAGTTGCGGGTCTTGAAGCACAAACGAGACATGCTTGTAGAGCGCATTTGGGTCGACGTCGCGCAGATCTACGCCCCCAATACGGATCCTGCCTTGGTCCGGGTCAGCAAAGCGCGCAACCAGTGTGGCCAGGGTGGACTTACCAGAGCCAGAAGAACCCACCAGCGCAGTAATACTACCTTCGGGCACGCGCAAACTTACATGGTCTAAGGCGAGCGTAGGGCCGTAGGAGAAGCAGACGTCGTCGATCTCAATATCCGCCGCTTCAGGCACCAAAGTGCCAGTGGCAGGCAGAGGATTCACAGAAAGCAGGTTAACGATACGCAGCGCAGCCGCGCCGGCAATCTGGTAGGCCCAGGCCGTTGTCCCCAGCACCTCGATAGCCGCCGGGATAACCAGGGCGATAAGCGCGCAGGTGATGACCTGAACCGGGCTGACTGCGCCCGTGGCCGCCAGCGCCGCCCCTCCCGCCGTCGAAATAAGCAGAATCAAGGAGGGAGACACACTGGCCTGCCCCAATGCGGATCCCTTCAACATGGGGTCGCACCACTCACGGTAGAAGCGTGAATATTCCTCAGCAGCCTGGGTGAAACGCTGGTGTGAACGCCCCACAGTCCCGAAGGCTTTAACCACGCTAATGCCGGAGACGAACTCAACCATGGTGGCTGACACGCGCGTGAGGTGACGGTCCATCTGCGCCGTCTTATCCCCCATACCTCGCAGCATCCAGGCATATATGAGGCCATAGATGGGGATGGTGGCAATCGAGAGGAGTCCAAGTCGCCAGTCAACAATGAAGGCGTAGATAACTAAAGAGATCGGCGCGCTGATGGCAGCGGTGGATTCGACGGGCGCGTGGGCGATAACAGTGTGTACGTCGTGTGTGTCGTCCTGGATTGCTTTGCGCACGGTCCCTGAGTTAGTGGAGGTAAACCAGGCTAGGGGGGCACCGGATAGAACTTTAACCATGCGAGAGCGCACGATGTGCCCAAAACGCAGGTCCGCGAAGTGGGTGATGCTTACGGCCACAAAGTAGATTCCGTAGCGGGCCACAAAGGCACTGATAAGCCACATCAGTAGGTCCATAACCTTACCGCGATCGGGTGAGACGCCCGCCCGGGCGGCAGACAGCAGCACCTGTCCAAGTTGAACGAGGATAACGTAGGGGGCCACCGCGAGCGCCCCATAGAGAACCCCGAGTACCTGGGCAATGATCATGGATTTACGAATTGGGGCGGTTAGCTCTTTGAAGGCGCGTTTGCCTGCCAGGTAGGCGGCGCGTGGATCGTCGCCCTGCGTGCCCTGGCTGTTTTGTGCACTGCCCTGCGCTTCACATAGGCAGGCAGTTTGTGCTGCCTTGCTCTCGTCTTGGTTGGTGGTCATTGTTGATCTCCTTCGCGGGCGCAGTTGATGCCCGTCGCTGTGAGCGTGATTAGTCGGTCTGCGCAGGCTGCGGCAAACTCGCCGTCGTGGGTAACAACGACGACGGCGGCCCCCTCGTCCGCGATGCGCCGCAGGGTGGCGGTGATTGAATCTAGGTGCCTGGCGTCCACCCCTGAGGTGGGTTCGTCGAGGATGACGATGGGTCTACCGGTTGCGCGGGCGGCGGCGATAACCAGGCGCTGTTTTTGCCCACCCGATAGGCTCAGTGGGTGGCGCTCGCCTAGGTTAGCTAGGTCGAAATCAGCCAGTAGTTGTTCCCCACTTTGTCCGCTGGCGTGTGAGGCGCCAATTGTTAGCTCCCCGGCGAGGGTGTCGGAGAAAAGTTGACGGCCGGTGTCTTGCATGACTAGGGCGCAGGCCGAGCGCCGGGTTTTGCGTGAGGCGGGTACGCCATCCAGGCTGATGCTGCCTGAGCTGGGGGCGGCTAGCCCGCACAGCACCCGCACTAGGGTGGTTTTACCGACGCCGTTGGCTCCCGCAATGCAGGTGATCTGCCCGGCTGGAAAGTCGGCGTCGAGCCCTTCAAAAACCGGGCTGGCACCGTAGGCAAAGCTCAGCCCCCGACATGACAGGCGTACCTGGCTTGGGGTGGCTTCCCTGTTTTCCTGGCGGCCCACCTGTTTTTCCTGGCGTCCCGCCTGGACCTGCCCTACCCAGGTTTCGGGCGGGCCAGGGTCCACAAGCGTGCGTAGCCCCAGCGAGCGACGCTGTGCCTGCCCCATGGAGAAGAACTCTGCGCCATTCCAGCGCCGCGTCACCCTACCGCTTTCCATGAGCAGCACCTGATCGGCCAGGCCGCGCAGGAAGTGCAGGCGGTGCTCAACGACAACAATCGTTAGGCCCTGCTCTTTAAGTACTTTCAGGGCCGCTCGCACCTCACTAATCGCGGCGGGGTCCAGGTTTGAGGTGGGCTCATCTGCCAGCAGTACGGGGGCGCCGCTGGCCAGTGCGCAGGCCAACGCCACCTTCTGCAGCTGCCCACCCGAGAGGGTTGTAAGCTTGCGCTCCATCAGGTGGCTGATGCCCATGAGTTTGGCGGCGCGTTCGCTTTGCTGGCGCAGTGTGGCGCGCTCGCGTCCATAGTTTTCTCCGCAGAAGGCTAATTCTTCGGCAACTGTGTCGCAGAAGAACTGGGTGCGGGGGTTTTGAAAGACTGAGGAGCATAGGTGTCCGACGTCGGTTAGGGCGACGTCGGCGAGGTTGCGTCCGTTGATACTCACCACCCCGTCTAACTCCCCTGGAGTCATTTGTGGGACCAGGCCGGTTAGTGCCTTCATGAGGGTTGATTTGCCGCAGCCTGAGGCCCCGCAGACCAGGGTGAGGCTGCCGGCGTCAGCTGACAGGTCCACGTCTTTCAAGGCTTCGACGCGGTCTCCCGTTAGTTCACTTACGTAGGAGAAAGATAGGGATGCAACGTCAATCATGGCAGGATTCCCAGGTAGCAGCAGTATTCAAGGGCAATTACAGCGGCGACGCATACCAGGGCTAGCGCGTCCCAGCCTGTGGCGCGTAGCTGCGTAAGGCTGGTGGGGCGCGTAGAGCTGCCTAGGCCGCGAACCACACTGGAGGCCGCTAGGTCGTCGGCCACGCGCGCGATAGACGAAAGCAGTGGCACTAGGAATTGCTCAGCGATCACGAGTGGGTGGCGTAGCACGCCACGTGTGCTCAGGTCGACGCCGCGCATCTGCATCGCTTCACGGATGGCGACCGCCTCCGCCCCTACTGTGGGAATTACCCGGAAGGCAACCACCAGAGCATCAACGAAGATGCGTGGTAGGTGGGCAGCGCGCAGGGCGGCTTTCATCTGTCCGATCCTGGTGGTGCGGTACACGTACAGGGCCAGGCCGAAGCCCGCGAAGAAACGCGCAAACCAGTACATGATTGCCGCGCAGGTGCCGATTGTGAGCGCCACGGGATGCGGCCAAGCTGCTGACTGCATCCAGGTAACCAGGAGGGGAGAGCCCAGGTAGATCACGTCGCAGATGAGGCATCCAAAACCTATACGCAGCGCAGACTTGGTATTTACCTCCCAGGCCAGGGCGGCCACAACCAGCACCTGCACGGCGATGAGCGTCGTCGTGGGACTTGCCCGCATAACCAGCGCGTTAAGCACCAGCAGGGCCAGCAGCTTTGTGCGCGGATCCAGCCGGCTTGGCGACTCACCGGGGGCGGACTCGGCCGGCGAAATCTCAGGCAACGCCGGCCTTAGCGAAGTGCTTGCGTAGCAGGAAGCGGCCGATGAGCCCACCAATGAACGCAATGATCATGGCGGCAACGAGCCATCCCCCAATCACTGCGGGGCTAAAGAGTGCGCGCATACTATCGGCGTAGTCCTGCCCCATTGAGGAGGCAACATCTGCATAGTAGGAGTCGGGAGCGAAAAAGATTGGCGCAAGCGGGCCGATCATCCACAGGGAGACCAGCATGTATGCTGCGATGTTGCGAGATGCATTCAGGTAGCCGCCGCTGCGAGCAACAAGGTCAGCTAGGAAACCAAGCACCAGGGTAACCGGCAAGGTAACCCATGAGTGGCCGGTTAGGACCATCAGGAGCGCAACGATGCTTCCCATGATCGTGAGCGTGCCAAACATGCGTGAGCGAACCAGCATCAGCATGATGACCGGCCCATTGAGGATAAGCCCAATGATCCAGCCAACAAACATGAATGCGGGGCCGAAGAAACCCAGCATTCCCGAGCACCACATGAGGACGAAGTAAACAGCTGTGAATGCACCGATCGTGACGGCCGAGCGTGCCTTAGTAACGCCCGACCCAGTAACCTGAGACATTATCGTGACCCTTCACGAAGATAAGGTTTATATAACCTAAGTTAGGTTACTCTGTCTTGAGGTTTTCGCATGAGACTTTTAGCCCTTTACCTGCGCTTTTCTAAATGACGCTAGGATGCATCCATGCTTATTGCACCGATATCTAAATGTTTGTGGTTAGCCTGAAGCCATCTTCATACCGAATGGAGCGGAACCGCCTGCGCGGGACATTATCGAGAAGCCGGAACTTCGTGTGTACACGGATGATTTCGATACCCGAAAAGGTGATAACCGCCTGGTAGCAGATTTCGGTGGTAAGGTGATCGGAGCGGTCTGGACGAGGATCATGGACGATTACGACCATGTGGATGACGATACGCCGCCCTTCGTCATCTCGCTTTACAAGCGAATATCGCGGTCAGGACATCGGTTCACAACTTATGGTGAAAATGCTCGAACTGCTGAAATGGCAGGGCTACGAACGAGCATCCCTGGCGGCGCAGAAAGTAAACTACGCCGTTAAGATGTATAAGAATGTCGGGTTCAAGACCGCGTATGAGAACGCCGAAGAATATATCACGGTGTGCGAGTTATAAGGAGAGATTTGACAGATGGCATCAAGCAAGGAATACCTGGATTTTATATTGGAGCGGCTTTCGGAATTGGATGATGTGACCTATCGCGCGATGATGGGAGAATACATCATTTACTATCGCGGCAAGATTGTCGGCGGCATTTACGATGACCGCTTTCTTGTGAAACCGACAAAATCTGCTGTGACGATGATGCCGAATGCGGACATGGAACTTCCGTATGAAGGCGCAAAGGAAATGCTGCTCGTGGATGATATGGATAACAAGGAATTTCTGCGGGAATTGCTGGAAGCAATGTATGAGGAACTTCCCGCTCCGAAAAAGAAGAAGTGAGAACAATATGAGCAGAACAGAATAAAAAATGACTGGCAAGGATATACCCTTCCGGGCAGTCATGTGAAACCGGGAGAATCTTTCGTTGACGCAGTGATTCGTGAAATGAAAGAAGAAACGGGGCTGGCCATAAAAAATCCCCGTCTTGTTGGCGTGAAGCAATTTCCAATCAAAGACGGACGGTATGTTGTTCTTCTGTTCAAGGCTACCGAATATAGCGGCACGGTCGTGTCTTCCGACGAGGGGCAGATGGGATGGATGGAAAGCAATCGCCTGTCAGAGATCAATTTAGACACGGCAACAGAGCTTGATTGTGGATCTAGCTAAATCTGCTCAAGCCGCTAAATCTTCGCGAGCTAAGGTTTAGCGGCAATAAGCAAAACGTAGGGGCGGCCAAGTTCGTTAGAACTTGGCCGCCCCTTTTATCAGCAGCTTGCTAGCTTGTAAACGCCCCCACGCTACCTGCTGTGCTAGCGCCTTAGCACCCACAGGTATGAGAAGACTGTAGCTGGCGCTAGTTTTTGGAGGCTGAAGTTAGCGAGCCGATGATTCGGTCTAGGTCTTCGCCGCCGCTAAATTCGATGACGATTTTGCCCTTCTTAGCACCCTGGGTGACCTTCACGCGCGCATCGAAAATACCCGAGAGTTTGGTGGAAAGCTCACGGTTAAGCACTGCGCGGTTACGGGCCTTAGCCTTGGTCTCCCCCGCCTCAGTGGCGTCCACCTGCAAGGCCACCTGCTCTTCAGTGTTGCGCACTGACAGGCCCTCATTAACGATGCGCTCAGCCAGCTTTTCCATAGCCTCGGCGTCGGGCAGACCCAGCAGAGCACGGGCGTGACCAGCAGACAGGGAGCCGTCAGTGAGTTGGTTTTGTACCGACGGCGGCAGCTTCATTAGACGCAATGTATTAGCAATCTGGGAGCGGGAGCGGGCAATGCGCTCAGCTAGCTCACTTTGGGTGCAACCAAAGTCGTCTAGCAACTGCTGGTAGGCGGCAGCTTCTTCCAGCGGGTTCAGCTGGACGCGGTGCAGGTTTTCCAGCAGGGCATCGCGCAGCAGATCATCATCTGCGGTTGTACGCACAATTGCGGGAATGGTTTCCAGGCCAGCCTCGCGCGAGGCGCGCAGACGCCGCTCGCCCATAACCAGCTCATAGGCGCGTCCACCGGGTAGTGTTTCACGTGAAACACCATCGGGCAGTGGCTCGCTTTCAGGCCAGGGGCGCACCACGATCGGCTGTAGCAAACCAACTTCTTTAATTGAAGCTGACAACTCGGCAATTTCTGCCTGATCAAAATAAGTCCGTGGCTGACGCCGGTTGGGCACAATCGCGTCAACCGGAATCTCAGCAAAGCTAGTGCCGGGCACATCCACCAGCTCAACCGGCTCCGCACCCTCAGCGGCAGCAGCGGCGTCGTCGTTAGAAACAGCGGACCCACTAGCCAACGAGAGGGTCCCACCCGTGACCGTTTCACGTGAAACACTCTTCTTGCGGGAGCCTCGATCGCGGCGCGGGGCGGGGGCTAGCAGGGAGGTGACAATCTCGGAAGTTTCCGAACTGCCCGCGAAGAACAGATCCGTGGGGCGCTGGCCATCAGTGCCAGTAGCCTCAGCGGCGTTGTGCGCAGGACGGGAAACAACTTCTTGCTCGGCGGGTTCTGGGATCAATGAGGCGAGGCCACGACCTAGCCCTCGACGGTTTTTAGCCATGTCAGTTTTCCTTAGGAGCGACGCCGGGCTGGGTAATCCCGCGCATTGAAATTTCTTGTGCCAGTCGTTTGTATGCCACCGCGCCGGTTGAGCGCGGGTCCCAGGTGACCACCGGTTCGCCGTAGGAAGGGGCCTCAGCAATACGAACCGACCTAGGAATCTTGGTTTCTAGCGTGGCGTGGGGGAAGTAGGTTTTCACCTCGGATTCGACGTCGCGCGCCAACATGGTGCGCTTGTCGAACATGGTAAGGGCGATCATCGATACGTGCAGAGCCGGGTTGTAAACCTTGGCAATACGGTCGATAGAACGGGTAAGCAGGGCCAAGCCTTCAAGGGCGTAGTACTCGGCCTGCATGGGGATTAGCACTTCACCGGCGGCCACGAAGGCGTTAATGGTGATAATGCCAAGTGAGGGCGGGCAGTCGATAATCACGTAGTCCACGCGCTTGCCGCCGCTACGGTTTACCTCAATGAGGTAGTTGCGAACTGCTTCGCGTAGTCGTGATTGGCGCCCGACCGCCTCTAGTAGATCAATCTCCACTGAAGAAAGATCAATATTGGACACCACTACCTGTAGGTTCTCCCCTAGCTCGGTAACCTTCGCTACCTGGCTAATGGGTTTACCTTCCACTATCACGTCATAGACGGAAGGTTCACCCTCGGGGTGTTCCAGCCCGAATGCGGTGGAGGCGTTACCCTGCGGGTCAGCGTCAATAAGCAGTACCCTTAGGCCCGCTTCGGCTAGTGCCGCAGCTACGTTTACCGCAGTTGAGGTTTTGCCGACGCCGCCTTTTTGGTTAGCGACGGCGATAACTCGGGTCTGGGTGGGTGCAGCAAAGCCTAGCTCACGCACCTTCTCCAGGGCGGTGGTATCAGCCTTGAGTTGGTCGAAAATGGATGAGCCGGACACTTTGCTCCTCACGAGTGCGATCAGATCAGGACTAAAGTTTACGCGATCGACGCCCTCACAAAGGTCAGGCGCACCAAAAAATAATACAGTTGTTTCACGTGAAACAACATGCAACAGACTGAGCTCCCCAGTCACACCAGTCACACAGTTAACAAGTAGAACTGCTGCCGCAAAGCCACGACTAGACAAGTGCACCCACTTCACTGTGCACATAAAACTAGTGGGGTCCGGCACTGCCGGGCCGGGTTAAGGGTCAAAAAGTGTGTCCGGAATCGCGGATTTTCACGGATTGACCTGTAGGTTTCCGGAAAGTAT
>ERZ772908.54-NODE-54-length-31184-cov-16.8471_pt1 | contig 31184 bp, 34 predicted proteins | sample MGYA00512121_ERZ772908 | MGnify/ENA primary metagenome ERZ772908 (study PRJEB29015, sample SAMEA2738084) | human oral metagenome | biome: human oral; feature: human-associated habitat; material: saliva | place: China | collected 2264 ... | reverse complement strand
TTGTCAGCACGTCCCTGTACACTCTTGAGAGACCAAAAGTAAAAAGTACCGTCTATTATTGTAACATAGCGGTACTTTCACTGTCAAGATTTTTTTCTCTTTTTTGCACGATTGCTTCTTCTTAAAACCGTGCTAAATTATTGTTCATATTGTTGCGTTACAGCTGGAATTGTAGCATTCGAAACTTGAGGAACTTCATTGGACTGATATTGAGGAACTTCTGCCGGAACCACTTGTTGAGGTTGCCCTGTTTGACTAGCTTGATTCGTATCAGTTGATTGAGTATTCTGGTTGGTTTGCATTCCATAGTAGTCTACAATGTACTGAATTCGAGCTTGGAAGGCCTGTTTCTTTGTTTCGTCCTTCACTTTTTCCACGGCTTCTCGGGCAGCTGTTAAGGTTTCTTGGGTTGCAGTCGTTTCAAAATGAGCGACTGCCTTTTCTGCATCTTCAGCGATTTTCGCTTCCTCTTCTTCTTTTGCTTTTTTAGGGTCTTTCTTTTTAATAGGAAGAGAACCTGTCTTTTTGGCTTCTTGTTTCACCACTGTAACTTGGTCTGCAGAATTTTTTCGAACCGTATAAAGCCCACCGACAAGAACTCCTGTCAAGATGAATATCGTTGCCAATCGAAGCCATAGGGGGCTACGATCAAAACGGTCTAAAATTGTTTTCATTTTCCTATCTCCCTCTCCAGACTTAATCCTTATCGAAAATATTTCCGATTTCTACATCAATTTTATTTTCTGCTACATCAATGTTGGTTACACGTAGAAGTGACTTGTGATCAAATAAATCTTTACTTCTAGCCGAAGCATTGTCCGCAAAAATAGCGACTCCTGCTAACTCTGATTCAAACTCAGCTAAGAGGCTAACCATCCCACTGATAGTTCCCCCCCCTTTAAGGAAGTCATCGACAATCAAGACACGGCTGCCTGCTTTCAAACTGCGTTTGGACAAAAACATTTTCTCAATCCGATCGCCACTGGAACCTGATACATAGTTCACACTGACCGTTGATCCTTCTGTAATTTTTAGATCTCGTCGCACAATGACAAAGGGAACATTTAAGACATTGGCTACCGCGTTTGCTAATGGAACTCCCTTGGTTGCCACCGTCATAACAGCATCGATTTTTTGATCTCGAAAAGCCTTGGCAATAATGCGCCCAATATTATTTAGGATTTTTGGATTGCTCAACAGGTCTGAAAGGTAGATATAACCACCTGGTAAAATCCGATTGCTTTCTGACAATTGATTGCACAAGTTTTGGACAATTTCTCTTGAATCTGCATCCGAAATCGATGGTGTAAAGATGACCCCTCCACCTGCCCCAGTGAGAGTTTCAATGTGTCCAATTTCCATTTCTTCAAAGGCCCGTTTAATAATAACAATGTCCTCAGAAATAGAGGATTTGGCAGATTCATATTTCTCCGCAAATGTATTTAAACTTGTCAATTCGTAGGGATGATTAATCAAGTAGTTCGAGATCACAACCATCCGCTCACTTCTTCTTAGCTTCATTATCTCTCCACATAGTTTTTTATTGTATTATACCATATTATACCAAAAAACGAACATTGTTAGTCTTACAACATTCGTTTCTCGTTTTTTTACTAACAAACTAAGAGAAGGCTTTTTTGCTCTAGTTTATTAGGAATCTTTTAAATTTGGCTTATAGAAGGAGCGGTTATCCAAGGCAAAAATTTTATTGGTCATTTCACCAGGACCCACTAAAGCCAAGGCTGAAGTCATCATCATCATTTCAGCATCTAGATTATCAATCATATGAATGATCTCTGCTTCCATAATTTTCGGACGAACTGGACTACCATACTCTAATAGACCATGGTGACTTAAAATGACATGTCGTAACACAATCACATCTTCTTTTTGATCATCAATCTTCAGCTCTTGTAAGACCTTGGTAATTTCTTCATCAATCAGAGCAATGTGTCCGATGAGATTCCCCCTGACCGTATATTCCGTATTTTCAGGACCTGAAAGCTCCAGTACCTTGGCAAGATCATGGAGCATGATCCCTGCATAGAGGAGACTTTGATTTAATTGAGGGTAAACTTGAGAGATGCTCTCGGCCAATCGAACCATGGTTGCTGTATGATAGGCCAAGCCAGTTTCAAAAGCATGGTGGTTGGTTTTGGCCGCAGGATACGAGTAAAACTCCTTGTCGTACTTGTTGTAGAGCGCCCTCACCACACGTTGCCAAACTGGATTTTCTATCTTGAAAATCATCCCCGACAGGTAATCTTTCAAATCAACTGGATTCACCGGAGGTTTTTCTTTAAAGTCTGCTGGATTAGACGGTTCCCCGCTTTGAGGCAAACGCAAGGTCAATTGATTGACCTGGGGCGTATTGTTGTAGACCTCCCGGCGTCCGCTCATATGAACTACGCGACCAGCTTGGAACTGCTCCACATTATGCGGCTGAGCATCCCACAATTTTCCTTCAATCGTGCCTGTCTCATCTTGAAAGACAAAGGCAAGATAGTTCTTTCCAGCCCGTGTCTGACGAACATCTGCTGACTTAATGAGGTAGAAGCCTTCAAACAATTCGTCTTTTTTCATTTGATTAATTTTGACCATCATCTTCTCCATCTTCTAAATTCAATAGGCTTGCCATATCTAGATTTTCTGACGTTTCTATACTTCGAAGAGTACGCTCGATAGCATTTGTTCTTCGGTTTAAGAGTTCATCGATGTTTCCAGAAGCATGTTTCAACTGCCGTTGGGTCTTTTCTAAAACGCCTCCAAATTTTTGGAACTCTGTCTTGACTGAAGCAAGGACCTTGCTAATATCATCTGCACTGCGTTGAATATTCAGAGTCTTAAATCCAACCGATAAGGAATTTAACAAGGCTGAAAGAGTACTTGGCCCCGCGACGACGATCTGTTCCTCTCTTCGGAGACGATCAAAGAAGGCTGGGTCGCGGACCACTTCTGAATAGAGGCCTTCCGTCGGTAAAAAGAGAATCCCAAAATTAGTAGTGGCAGGCGGATATAGGTATTTTTGATGAATGTCCTTGGCAAATTGTTTAATACTAGCCTGAAGGAGCTTGCGACACCGTTCAATCTCCTCTTTCTCTCCACTTTCATAAGCTTCTTCCAGTCGGTAATACCCCTCCAGAGGAAACTTAGAGTCGATTGGCAGATAAACGTATTCCCCTCTTACCTGACCAGGCATCTTGATTGCATACTCGACGCGTTCGTTGGAATGGGGAACTGTTACAAACTCTCTCTCGTATTGGGCAGGAGTTAGGATATCTTCGATGATCTGGCCCAGTTGAAGTTCTCCCATAATCCCACGGGTTTTGGTGTTAGAGAGGACCTTATTGAGACTCCCCACATCTCTAGCGACCGTCTGCATTTCCCCAAGGCCTTTATTAACCGACTCCAATTGTTTGGAGACAGTCTCAAAAGAGGTTTGGAGACGACTATGCAAGGTTTTTTCCAACTTTTCTTCGACCGTTTGACGCATCTGCTCCAACCGCAAATCATTGGAGGCTTGAATCTGTTGCATCCGCTCGTCCGTTTTGTCTCGGTTTTTAGTAAAATTCTCAGCAAGTTCTGCTCGTAAAGCAGTCGTTTGCTGATGCATTTCTGTCCGTAATTCCATAAGACGGTCACTGATCGCCATCTCTATCTGCTGGCCAGTGATTCGCTGAGCTTGTCGCTCTCTCTCAAATCGGTAATCCAGCTGATCCGAAAGATGATCTTCTTGGTCCTCCAGTAAGTCACGGACCTGTTTGTTATCAGCTGTCCGTTGCTGGTAGAGCAAGAAGAGCAAGACAAGATTTCCCACTCCTAATACAAAAAGGATTAATTCCATCTTATTTCCCATCCTTGCTATAAATGATAAGGGCGTAGCCTCGATCAATGGTTAAGGTAATTGGCTGATTGATAAACTCGTTGGAACCATAAATAGCCTTTTTAAAATAATTGGTCTGATTTAAGGGATACTTAGCTCCTTCAATTTGGATGGAAGCTCCCTCAACTGGCATAAAAGCTACATAGGTATAGCCTGCTATAGGCAGAATGGTATGGCGGCCTGCTGGACGATAGCAGAGATAATTTTGTTGGTCCATCAAGTAAAGTTGCGACATAAAGGGTGCAATCTCTGGATCGCTGGGCAAAAAAACGCTGGCCAAGTGGTGATCCATGCGACCACCAAAGGCTCCAAAGATTAGAATTTCCGCTTGAGGCCAACGTTCTACTACTTCCTTAATCGCCAATTCCAGGTCAGTATCATTTTTTTCTGCTACCGAAGTCCGTAATTCGTGAGCCGCAGATTGAATCCTCTGGAATTCTTCTGGCTCAACAGAGTCAAAATCTCCAACTGCTAAAGATAGTTCCAGCCCTTGCTCTAATAGGAAAAGGCAACCTGCATCCACTCCGACATAAACATCCAAGTCTAACGGAATGGTTTCCACTTGGCCTCCAGCTACAATCGCAACCTTAGTCTTGGATGGCTGCTCGAAGGGTTTGAACTCGTTCATTCACATCTCCATTAAATACATAGGAACCTGCTACAAAGACGTTTGCCCCTGCTTCTTTCGCAGCGTGAATCGTCTTGTCGTCAATTCCCCCATCCACTTCAATATCGAAATCCAAGCCTTTCTCTTCACGCAATTGAACCAATTGACGAATCTTATCCATGGTTTCTGGCAGGAAGGCTTGCCCACCAAATCCTGGATTGACAGTCATGACAAGTACTTGATCCACCAAGTTCAAAATGTGTTGGATACTTTCAACAGGGGTTCCTGGATTGATGACCACACTTGGTTTTACCCCTGCCAAACGAATTTTTTGAAGGGCCCCATGGATGTGTGGAGTCGTTTCTACGTGAATGCTAATGATATCTGCCCCGGCACGCGCAAACTCTTCGATATGTTGCTCAGGATTGGTCACCATCAAGTGACAGTCAAAAACTAGCTTACTGTGAGGACGCATACTAGCAACTACACCCGCACCAAAGCTGATATTCGGTACAAAGTGGCCGTCCATCACATCGATGTGAGCGTACTCCGCACCAGATGCTTCCAATTTCTTCAATTCACTTTCAAAATTTGCATAATCCGCACTCAAAATAGATGGGGCTAATTTGTTTGTTTTCATATTATTCAGGTCTCCTTATTTGGGTAATTTTTTCGATACTTTTTTATAGGTTTCTCGTCTATTTTCGATCTCACTCAAGAACTGTAAGTAATTCTCAAAGCGGAAGGAAGCAATGATCCCTTCCTCGACAGCAGGTTTGACGGCACAAGATGGTTCATGTGTATGGGTACAAGTACGGAACTTGCAATCCTGGCTTACCTTGGCGATGTCTGGAAAAGCATGATTCAGATCTTCTGCATTGTCGACTTCATAATCTAAAGAGGAGAAGCCAGGGGTATCCGCAATCTTGCCACCATTGAGATCATAAAAGCTGACGGCTCGCGTCGTATGGCGACCTCGTCCAAGGCTGTCGGAGATCTCTCCTGTCTCTAGTTCCAACTCCGGAGCCAAGGTATTCAAGAGGGTTGATTTCCCCACTCCTGTTTGGCCCATAAAGACCGTCACCTGATCCTTCAAGAGAGGCAAGAGCTCTTCCTTATCAGTGACAAAGTCATACCCCATTTGGCGATAGACTTCTTGAAAAGGAAGCATGACAGCCGGATCTTCTAGTAAGTCCATTTTTGAAATATAGACGATTGGATGAATGACTTTTTGCTCCAAGAGGACCAAAAAGCGATCCAATAAATTAACATTAAAATCGGGCTCTTTGGCGGACATGATAACGACAGCCTGATCAATATTAACAATCGGTGGACGGACTAAGCTATTCTTTCGAGGGAATATTTTTAAAATATAGCCTTCCGAATTTTCTTCAGCTGAAAATTCTACTTTATCTCCAACATAGGGAGTTTGTCCTTTTTTCCGGAAATTTCCTCTGGCGCGTGTTTGGTAAATTTCCCCTTCGCACTCCACATAATAAAAACCGGCCAAGGCTTTAACAATCGTTCCTTGCAACTAGCACTCCTTTAAAGTTAATACTACCATTATATCAAAAAATATACGATAGCGCTTGCTTACTTAAGTATGAAAAAAGAAGTCCATTCAGTTTTTTTGAGCAAGATGCACACAAGCGGTTGTAAACGTTTTCAGATAGGTTTATAATAGAGAGAAAGGACATAATATATATGCCTCTTGTGGGAAGTGCAGACTATTTGACAGAAAGGAAGTGACGGAGACTGATACATTTATTGACGAAGCTACCTGATTAGTAATGAAAGAAGCCTTATTTTTGTGGCAGTATTTCTGACTTTCTTACTAATCCCTGCCAGTTATAAGGAGGTCCTTTATGAGTTTTTCATTTCTTTCCAAGAGTAACCCTCTCGTTTCCAATGTAAAAAAAGGGAAGTTTTTAACCCCTTGGTTTTTAGCTCCCTTTATTCTCTATTACATCACCCAATACATGTCTCCAATTAGTACAGCTTCCACAAACTTCTTTTTGAACAAACAAAGTTGGATTCCTGACTGGTGGAATATTCTAGACCTTTTGTCCTTCCTCTACACCATCATCGCCTTCTTCCTCTGGGTGAAACTCATTGAAAAAAGACCGGTTCGGACCATGGGCTTTACCAAAGGAAACGGCCTGTCCGAATTCGCTAAGGGGGTCTTGGTCGGCGCCATTATGATTACCACGGTCTTAATCGTCTTCTTTATCACTGGTGATGTCCGTTTCGATCGCATTCAATTTAGCCTTCCTTTCCTCGTATCTTGGATCTTGGTTCTAATTGGCTATATTTTCCAAACGGCAGCCGAAGAAATCTATATTCGTGGCTGGCTCATTCCAATTATTTCTTATCACAAAAATTCCTACCTTGCCATCCTCATTTCTTCCACTATGTTCTCTTACTTCCACTTGAATAACAATGGTGCTTCTTGGCTATCTACGGTCCACCTCTTTGTTTTCGGACTCTTCACAGCCGTCTATGCCTTGAAGAGAGGAAATATCTGGGGTCCTTGTGGCTTCCACTTCGCCTGGAACTTCATCATGGGCAATGTCTACGGCTTCCATGTTAGTGGCTTTGATAGTGAATCCTCTCTTATGTACTTCACGACTTCAAACCGGACCTTTATCACAGGTGGTGAGTTTGGACCTGAAGGCGGGATCCCTGGCTTAGTCGTCTTTCTCCTTGCTCTCTTGTGGGCCATATTCCTTCTCAAAGATACCTCTGCAGAACAAGAAGAACTCTACCCTCAACTGAGTTATGAATAAATAAAAAAAGAAAAGGCTGGATTTTCCCAGCCTCTTTCTTTTTCCTCAATAGGTTCGATAAAAAGAAACATGCTATTTTTTCTTGGCATTTCTTTTAAAAAGAGTATAATAGAACTATGCGGAGGTGGTGGAACGGCAGACACGCATGCTTCAGGCGCATGTGCCCCTTCGGGCGTGAGGGTTCAAATCCCTTTCTCCGCATCTTGGAAAGGTGGCCCAGCTCGGTACGGCACCGGACTCGAAATCCGGCAAGTGGATTTTCTTCACGCGCGGGTTCAAATCCCGTCCTTTCCTTACGATGCAAATAAGCCATAGGTCATGACCTATGGCTTATTACTTATAAAACTTCTTTGAGACTTTCCTTAGGTGAGTACGGACGTTAGCGAACTTCTCCAAAGTTCCATAACTAATTTTTGAGCCTTAAGTCTCAAAAATTCCGAGAGCCTAAACTACCTTTTATTTAGGCTCTTTTCTCACAGCGGAAAGTCTCGTTTTATAACCGATATCATTCGAAAACACATAAAAAACACCGTACTTCATAGCGTATTTATAATTAAGAAAGAAGATTACGAACCCATGTCTTTTCTATTATTTGATCCCAGCTTCTAGAAGTCCGTCAGCTAGTCGGGCGAAGTCTTCTAAGCTAAGGGCTTCTCCTCGTACAGAAGGTTGCAGGCCTGCAGCTTGGATCCCTGCTTCCAATTTGGCTTTGATTTCTTCGGTCTTGCCAAAGCGACTGGTCAAGTTGTTCCAAAGCGTTTTGCGACGGTGAACAAAGCTAGCCTTGCTGACAGAGAAGAAGAAATCTTCATCCTTAACTGCCACTGCTGGCTCTGGGCGACGCACCATCTTGAGGATGGCAGAATCAACGTTTGGCGCTGGCACAAAGACGGTGCGTGGCACGATAAAGGCTACCTTAGCCGTCATATAGTATTGGACCGCAATGGACAAAGATCCATAAGCCTTGGTATTCGGTTGAGCTGAGATGCGGTCTGCTACCTCTTTTTGCATCATAACCACAAATTCTTGGAAAGGGATTTTGGATTCGATCAAGTGCATGAGGATCGGAGTCGTGATGTAGTAAGGAAGGTTGGCCACTACCTTGATCGGAAGCTCTGGATTTTTAAACTCAGCGATATACTGGTTGAGATCCACCTTGAGGATGTCTTGATTGACAACGGTCACATTGTCAAAATCCCGCAAGGTATCCGCTAAGATAGGAACCAAGCGGTCATCAATCTCAAAGGCCATCACTTCTGCGGCATTTTCCGCCAAAAACTCTGTCAAAGCACCGATTCCGGGACCGACTTCAATCACATTGACCTGTTTATCAATCTCAGCGGTGTCCACAATCTTTTGAAGGATGTTGGTATCGGTCAAGAAGTTTTGACCGAAGGATTTTTTAAAGGTAAAGCCGTGACGCTCCAGCACTGCCTTGGTCACACTATAATCTGCAATTCTCATATCTTCTCTTTTCTAATCAGTTTAGGGCTATATCCCTCTTGTTTTTCTCCACAGGCTAGTCTAACAGTCTTCTACGAATGCGTTCTTCTCCGCTTGGTAGACATAAGCTTCTCCATCCTTGTCTAAGACCGTCTCCAACAAGGGTTCGATATCCAGGGCCGCTTCAAGGCTAATGATGGCAATCTTAGACGGATCGTCCAAGTCTTCATGAGACTCATAACCTGTAAAAAATTGCCAACCACTATCTTGCGGGTGATGAGGTAGATCGTGAACTGCCCAATTTATCTCACGTCGTAGGAAGCAATCCTTGGTAATCATTGCCCCTTTTTGTGTATCAAGATTCAACTGGGGGAGCATCAAGCTTGCAATATGTTCCCGCGCAAAATCCAGCTCATCTCCAAGCTGGATGGAGGTAATATAAGCGGGTTGATTGGTTAAACGTCCTTTGAACTTCCCATCGCGGATTTCAGTGAGTTCGACCCACATACGCTCTGCACGACACCCATTCTCCAAGACTGTATCCAGCACAAAGATGAGGCGAACCTGGTCCCCCATCTTCAATTGGTTGATTTCTTCTTGACTGGGAATCAAAAAGTGCCGTGGATTCTTTTGATGTTTTGCTTGAACATCCTCTAAAGAATATCCTATCCCTTTTTTCTTATCTGTAAACAAGTCGAACAATCCCATTTGCTACCTCCATCGCTATTTTTTATAAGAAGCCAAGGCCTCTTCTACTTGAGACAGACAAACCCCAAACAACTCCAAACGTTTGAGCAGTTGTTTGCCATTACAGTAGCCGATGCGGAGCTCTTCTCCCAAGTATTCCCGTCGTTTGCGACTGTCACTGCCCATCAAGAGACCGAGACGCATCAGGTCTGACTTGGTAATATCAAAGAAATGCTCATCTTCATAGGAGCCAACCAGTCCAGATAGGGCTTTTTCTAAGTCTTCATAGCTGGCATGCTCTACTCCCAAGGAACGCCCCTTGGTCTTGGATTTGGGTACTGCTTCGCCACGATTTAAAAAGGCATGCTTGGCCTGCGGAATTTCTTGCATGATGATCTTACGAATCCGCTCCCCATTGTAATCTGGATCCGTAAAGACAATGACTCCACGCAACTCTTGCAATGTAGCAATTCGTTCTAAATCATCCTGATTAATAGCAGAGCCACGTGTCTCATAGGTATCCACCTCATAATAGCGTTTCAGATTGGCCGTATCGTCCTTGCCTTCAACAACAATCACTTCTGGTATTTTTCTTTTCTCAGTCAAGGCCAAATACCTTTCTCGCATTGTCATAGGTCGCTTGTGCCACCTCTTCTGTCGTTAAGCCACGTAGTTCTGCAATAAAGTCTACTACATAACGGGTGTAGGCTGTTTTATTTTCTCGGCCACGCTTAGGAACTGGTGCCAGATAGGGTGCATCTGTTTCAACCAAGATTTTGTCCAAAGGTAATTCTTTGGCTGCCTCCTGAATGTCTGTCGCTTTTTTGAAGGTCACCACCCCCGAGAAAGAGATCATCATGCCTAAATCCATGAAGCGTTTGGCATCTTCTAGACTTCCTGAGAAAGAATGCATGATCCCACCGCGTGGGCCAACTCCTTCACTCTTGATAATGGCATAGGTATCTTCTAGCGCATCACGCGTGTGAACCACAAATGGTAAGTCTAGTTCCTTAGATAGCTGAATCTGACGGCGAAACACCTTCTCTTGAACTTCCTTAGGTGCTGTCATCCAGTGGTAGTCCAGACCGATTTCCCCTAAGGCGACGACTTTAGGATGTTTCAGCCGTTCCAGTAGATAAGCCTCTACCTCAGGACTATAATCGCCTGCCTCAGTAGGATGCCAACCAAGGGTGAGATAAACCTCTGGGTACTGGTCTGCCAATTCTATTGCTCGTTCAATGGTTGGTTTGTCAAAACCAACAACATTATGGGCAATGACTCCCAGCTCTTTTGCTAGTTCTAATTCCTCTTGTTCTCGCCCTGCAAACTCTTCAACGTTGAGGTGAGTATGGGTATCAAAAATCTGCATATGGATCCTTTTCTACGATTTTTCTCACTCTATTATAACAGAAAGCATAGCTGAATACACTTTTGGCAAAACAAAAACCAGTAGTCTCGAGTTTCTACTGGTTTTTAGCTTTTTATCTGAATTAAGCAGCCAAAACTTTGCGTCCTTTACGACGACGAGCTGCCAATACGCGACGACCGTTTTTAGTTGCCATACGGTGACGGAAACCATGTTTGCGCGCACGACGAAGTTTACTTGGTTGATAAGTACGTTTCACGATGAATACCTCCTCATAGATTTTGTATTCGTTTAGCCGGCTATAATGTGATCAGTTACTAAACATACTTTACTATTCTATCTGATTCAAGGCTGTTTGTCAATAGCTATGAAAAATTTGTTGGGTCAGGTTCAATGATACCGCTTTTATTAGGCATCTCCTTCTATCCTTTGACGAGTTGCTTCATAGTATGGAAGCAAGCAGGCCATTCCTTTTTTTAATTCCTCAAGAATGGCATCTCGGCTAGTCGCTTGTGATAGATTTACATCGACTTTAACCAAGACCTTTCGGACTTGGCCAGCTTCCACACCTTTGAGAAGTCTCAGACGATTGGCTTCTGTCCCTTGAAATCGTTGGCTGACACCTTCTATTTGAGCGAAATAATAGACTGGCGAAGAAACCGGAAGAGTTAAAACTCGGTTCTGCTTTTGTAGACTCTCCTCATCCTTCTTGCGTTCGATAAAACTCACTTCCAAGGATACACCAAAGTCCTTCGCATCCCCATAAAGTCGCAAGGCGAACATCGGATCCGCTATTTCTCCCTCTCCTTGGAGATAGGCCCAAAAATGAGGGCGAAGAATTTGGGCTTGATTCATCCACTGACTGGTCCGCTCTTGTTTTAAGTGCGGAAAAATCTTCTGAAAATCACTGACCAGATGAGTGAACTCCTTGCGAGCTTCTTGGCCCATCTCTCGATAGACCAACATTCGCTCCGCATCCTCACCTGCTTTAGTAGGGGCTAGGTACTTGATCCCCTGACAATTCAAAAAGTCTTTAATCTTAACAAACATACTGCTATTCCCTTCTCAAAAATAAAAGAAGAGACCAAGCTTACACTCCTCTCTCCCTTTTGAAATCTTCTTTTTTAGACGGTAGATTAACCTTCAATATCGACGACAACGTAACGATTTGGTTCTTCCCCTTCTGAATAGCTCGTTACTCCATCCATTTTCGATACGATACGGTGGATGATCTTGCGTTCGCTATTAGACATTGGATCTGTATGTTGTGCTTGACCTTCTTCTAGAGCACGACTTGCCAATTTTTGCGCATAGCTTTGAAGGACTTCTGCACGGTGTTCAACATAATCATTGACGTTGATAGCAATGTAGAAATTCTTAGAATACTGATTGTAAAGATAGTTCTGCGCCAACAATTGAAGGGCTTTGAGAACTTTCCCGTGGTATCCAATCACACGGCCTGGCTCATTGGTATCAATCTGCATATTGATGGTTCGACGGTTGTAGCTACTTGAAATGCTAGCTTCTACATCCATTTCATCAATTACTGTTTGAACATAGGAAGTGACATCAGAAACAACCTTTTCGATGTCATAGCTTTCTTCTACTTCAATGCCCAAATCAGCAAAATCAGACGTTTGGCGTGACTCAGCTTCTTTAGGACTTGAATCGAGAATCTCCCCATGACCTTGTTCTTCAAGAATGGTTTCAGGAGCCTTCTCATGTTTAAGAATCTCAGCCTTCACCTCTTCCGAAACTTCTTGGCCTTCTTCTTCAACTTTTTTAATCGCAGCCACCACACGACCCAAATCAACAGTCTCTTCACTGACACTCTTGACAGGTTCGTTTTGAACATTTATTTCCTCAGGAACTCCCTTAACAGCTTGTTGATTAGCTTTTGTAACCGTAGTTTCTGCAATCGGTTCGATGTCTACCACAGCTGGCTTCTTACCAAAGAGACCAAGGAACCCTTTCTTTTCACGAGAAACGACAGTAATATGTGCTTTCATGCGCGGGATATCTAATTCTTTCAAACCATTTTGAATGGCTTCTTCAACATTGACTCCTGTATATTGGACCATCTGTCAAACTCCTTCTTAGTTTTTCTTTTTCTGTGCTTTATTAAATGCACGTCGTTTTTGTTTTTCTATATCTTTGATTGCCTGTTGCTCTGCTTCACGCGCCGCAATGATCTTAAATGGATTGTTCAACAGGTAAGTTTGCCCAACTTGATAGGCATTGGAAACTACCCAGTAGAGAGCAACCCCGCTGGCTGAGTACATGGCGAAGAAGAAAATCATGACTGGCATTGCATACATCATGGCTGTCATTCCACCATTTTTTTCTGGCATGGCTTTGTTGCTCAACCAGGTACTAAAGAAAGTGAAGACGGCTGCCAAAACTGGCAAAATAAAGGTTGGGTCTGTTGCGCTCATATCCAACCAAAGGAAATGACCGACTTTTAGGAATTCTACCCGACTCAAAGCTTGGAACAAGGCCATCAAGACTGGCATTTGAATAAACAATGGCAAGAAGGCCGAGGAAGTCTTCACACCTTTTTCTTTGTAAAGCGCCCGCATTTCTTCTGACATACGAGTGCGGCTTTCCAAATCCTTCCCAGGATACTTGGCCTGGATTTCTTTCACTAGTGGCTGAATCTCCTGCATTTTGCGCGAGGAGGTCATTTGGTATTGGAAAACTGGCAAAAGAATTGTCCGAATCAAGAGAGTGAAGAGGATAATCCCAACTCCGATGTTTCCTCCGATAGAAAGAAAACGGATGACTTCTGCAAAGAAGTAAACGAATTTTTCCCAAACGCCTGATGATTGGGAAGTCACTTCAGACGTTCCACAGGCTGTTAATAAAAGGAGGGCCCCTCCTAATAAGCTAGCTACTTTTAATTTCTTTTTCACGTAATTACCTTTCCTGACGATAGACTTGCGCTAATTTTAATACATGGACTAGATTTTTTTCAACTTGGTCAAAATCCAGCTCTTCAACACCCTTTCGAGCAATCACAACAAAATCATCTGCTACAAGATGATCCTGATGCTTCATCAAAACATGACGAATCAAGCGCTTGATTCGGTTGCGTGTCACAGCATTTCCTAGTTTTTTACTAACAGATAAGCCGACACGGAAATGGGGCTGCTCTTGTGGCAAACGGTAGATCACAAATTTTCTATTCGCACAATTCATACCACTTTTAAAAATGGCATTGAAATCTTTTTCTCGCTTGACACGATAGCTTTTTCTCAAACTCCCACTCCCTCTTTTAAATTTATTCTATTATACCATAATTTCAAAAAAAACCAACGACCTTCTGGCCCTTGGTTTGAAGCCTCCTCCATTACTGTTAAATCGACTAGGAGAAGAGATGCTGGATAGTTGACAAGATGATGGGTAGGCTATAAATGAAGTTCAGTCCGATATGAGCAAGGATAGGATAATACAAGGAGCCTGTCTTTTCATTCAGTAATCCAAACAGAAGAGAAGGGATCGTATAGATCAAAAAACTCAAGACAGTAAAGGGATGCTGGAGGAATTGAAATCCGCTATAGATGAGGGCAGGCGCCCATACACTCGCATAGAAGGGCCATTTTTTAAAATAGGCTTGGACAAGCGCTCCACGGAAGACCAATTCTACTGTCATCGGTCGAATGATGACCACTAGGACAAAGAGGATGAGAGATCCTAAGGCTTCCAAGGTCACCGGAAAGGAGTGATAAATAGCTAGACGTCCTTTGGTAAAACCACTGAGAAAGTAGTCCAGCCAATAGATTGCACAACTAGTGAATATAGTAGCGTAGATAGCGGGGAGGAATTGTTTCTTCTTCGCCCACTGAAAAACGGTACGTGGACTATACTTCTTCACAAATGAAAAAACAAGCATCAGATAACCTGCTTCTAAAAAGAGAAGGGTCCAAAAATAGCTAAGGGCTTGGCCGACTTGGTTGCTGACTAGCTGGGCTAACTCGCGAAATTGCGGCCGCACCAAGATGTAAAAGACCAGCAATAAAAGTGGATAAAAGAGCTTGGCCTTTGTCTTTAAAAATTTCATACATTCCTTTCAAGGGATTAAAAATGATTTATTGCATCTTACCATAATCATTCCTAGGATTCAATTAGAAAGTGGATAAAAAAGAGGTCGAGACAGCCGTCTCTAACCTCTAGTTTCTATTGGAATACCAGCTTATTGTAGCGATTATCAAGCTTTCTTCTACCCTTTTCTGTAAGTCGTAAAGCCCACTAGCACAGACACAAGAATGGCTAGGCAAAGAATGGTTTCTAGCCAGACAAGGGGCCTTAAAAGAGGACTTTGCAATAAGTCTTGGGCCATTTTCAGGGAAGTAGCTGTGATGACTGTGGGAAAGGTTAAGGCTGAAAAGGCTGGTTGAAACCCTTCTTTTATCATTCTGGGCAGACGCGTTAAAACGAAGAAATAAAAACCTTGAGAGAGACCGATCATGATATATAAGAGCCAAACCGGCAGACTAGCTCCACCAAGACGAACGAGGGCCGCTAACAGAAGAGAAAAGGGCGCACAATAAATGCCTTCTTGCCCCAATAAGTGGCTCGGTAAAGGGGTAGTTTTCAATCCCTGATAGATTAGCGGGTAAAGAATCAAGGTTAAGACAAAGCCAAACCCGAGAGTCAGATAGGCCAACTCAACCACCCCTACCACTGGATAGGTCAAGGCTGCCACAGCAATCCCTACATAAAGGACGGTCCAACTAGGGGTGGCATTGGCTCTTGGTTTTGCAAAAATATGGGTCTTGGTAAAGTAGAAAATTAAGCTACAATCTAAAAGGAAAGCAGACCACCAAACTGTCTGGGCGAGTCCTCCAAATGCAGGAAACAGTCGTAGGAGATAAGTCGATAGAATCATCCCAGCCATGGGAAAGGTCGCCATTCCAGATAGAAGGGCTGGTTCTTGAAGTTCAATCTTCGTTTCTTGCCAGTAGATCAGATGGTGAAACAAAAAGAAAACCCATAGAATCAAACCCGTCAAACTGAAAAAATGGGCCAGAACTGGGAAGGTATCAGACAGAAGGTTTCCCGCTCCTGCTAAACCTAATAGACAACCTGAAAATGCTAAAGGAATCTTTTTCATCTTGATCTCCAATTATTTTATCGCTTTCAGTATAACATAAAATACCAGAAGGCATCATCAAAAAAAGAAGTAGATATAAAATCTCCTTCTCATTTTCTTATTTTTAAGCTTAGCTCCATCATTTCATGCACAAGCTTGGTTCTTTTACGCGTAGGGCTGCAATTCTGGATTGATAGGTGTATTGGCCAAGTTATTGGCATAGTTACAGAGACTAGCCAGACTCACACCTAGGACCACATCCAAAGCATTTTGGTGACTATAACCTGCTTCTAAAAATTCAGCTAAGGCCTCATCTCCAACGCGTCCCTTGGTATTGATCACTGCTAGGGTGAATTTAGCCAAGGTATCCAATTTCGGATCTGTTTCAATCGGAGTACGATTGCGCAGAGCTTGAAGAAGGTCGTCATTCATTTGGATCTGTTTGATCGAAAAAGCTGTATGCCCTGCCACACAGAAGGCACAATCGTTGGTCACCGCAGCAGTGATTTGGACAACTTCACGTTCAACTGGTGTCAAACTGTTGCGACGGTTAATCGCACCGACTGTGCGATAGGCTTCTAGAGCTGTCGGTGCGTTTGCTAAAAGACCGATAAGATTTGGAATATAGCCGTTATTATCTTTTTGAACAGTTTCAAGAACCTCTTTTACCTCTTCTGGCGCTGTCTCAACTGTATGAATCTGGAATGTTGTCATAAATCCACCTCTTTTTCTCTTGGTGACACTTAGTCTATCATAGAATAGAAAGCTTGAAAAATATATATTTCATATACCTTCCATAAAAAATAGTTATCACTAAGAAGTAAAGATTCAGACCTATCGACCTCACTTCTGCTCCCGTTCCAAGCAACTACTTCAAGAGAAAGGGCCTTCTTCTCATTTCCCTCCCCTTCTATGCCCGAGCAAGTAGCAGATAGATTAACAAGACTAAGAAAAAGAGGACACTAACGATCAAGGTCGCTAGCTTCATCCCTCGACGGGCTAGCCAATAGTTTGGCTTCCCTAAGTTACTGGTCGCATCTGTTGACAGTGATTGTTGTTGACGAGGTTGAAACAGCACCAACAAGATTAGACTGATCGATAGAAGGAACATCAGCACAACAAATAGCATTTCCATCTTATCCTCCAAAAACTCGGAAAAGGGTGAGCAGTACCCCCAACAAGATAACGAGACCGATAACAACATTTAAAGTCAGGTTGACTTTTTCCGAGCGCGTTGCTTTTTCTTTTTCTGCGGATCGTCGCTTCAGAGCATTCATTCGTCCTTCTACTTCTTTATAGAACAAGTCCTTCTTCTGATCAGGCATTTCTATCACCTATCCCTTCTTGGAATCTCGAACGGAATACTTCCTGTTCGATCGCATTAGACTGTGCAATTTGATTTGAAACTGCGTGTCGATAGTTCTCTATTGATTGATAAATTTCTTTAATACGTGCTACGAGTTTGTCTTTTTCTCCTTGCCTAATGACATTTTCTTTAGCAAGATAAGGCGGGTCATGTAAAGTCTGTTCAAAGCCAAGGATTAGCTGTCGGTGCTCAAAGGCCTTGCGAACAATCCCTTGTACCTCCCCAAAATGATTGATGTCTAGATAGATACTAGATTGGTGAAGGAGCTCCTTGATCCGCTCCTGGCTAATATTCTGATACAGGACCAAATTGGGGTAGCGGACTAGAGACATGAGCTCTGGAGACATTTCTGTCACTGCAGCAACTCGGAAGGTCACATCCGGTAATTGCTCTAGCAAATAAGGTAAGGCTTCAATCCGATCTGAATTTGTTAATACAAAAGCATCCTTACGAACATCATCTTTGATTACAAAATCATAGATATAGCCAAGAGGGGCAAAAAAGCCCTGTTGCTCTGGTGATACCAACTGTAGAGCACGGAGATAGGTCTCCCTTTGAGGGATGAAGATCTTCTTCGTCCGTATATCTGGACTGTTTAGGATGAGTTGCATATTGCCTGGCAGATTATCCCGTAATGGCTCTTGCCAAACCAAAACATCCCGGCCTACCAGTCCCATTTTGCCGAGTTGCAAACTCAAAGCAAAAGACTGAGCCAGCGTATTGAAAATCACCTGATCTAAAGCAAATCCTCGGTATTGGACATAAAAGACGTAGAAATCTAGTCGATTTTTAAAGATACGCATAGGCTCATGATCCAGGGTCAAGAGCAGATCACCTGTTTGATGATTTTCTGTCAGGCGTTCTATTTCTTCTTCAAAGTAGGTGGTTAACAAAGGATTGCCCTGACCATCACAACTGGTTACCGCTATTTTGCGACCATACTGATCATAGCGATCCACTGTCCTTACTTGTCCCTCTTGATTGAACCACTCTACCCGCTCAACAATTCGCTTATGAGTCGCTCCTTGGTAATAGATACGCGCTTTTTCTTGGCCGTAATAGGAAATCCGGCCGCCAGACGCATCTCCAGTAATTTCCCAAAAATCAGGAACTAAAATTTCGTTAAAGAAGCGCCCCCGTTTTTCACCTGTCGGTCGACCTAAAAAGTAAAGAAAAGGCGACTCCACTCCATCGGGTAAAAAACCATTTGCTTCCAAGACGATGGTTGGATGCCTATAACCTGCTCTTTGTAAAGAATAGAGCAGATCTTGGCTTTCGCGCGAAAACCGATCAAACACATTAAGCATGGGTCACCTCCTCAATCAATTGAGACCAAGCTTTTTCAACCTTACTGGTTAGAAAATCTTCTGCACGCGCATAAGATGCTTGACGCATGGATGCCACCTTTTGACTCTGGTATAGCAAGTGGATCTTTTCAGCGAAGGACCTCGCTATCCTGTCCACAATCTGGTCTGGTTCAGTCGGAAGCAAGTAGCCATTCTCCCCATCTCTAACAAAGTTCTGATTGCCGTAGGGTACATCAAAGCCAATGATTGGAAGACCAGAACCAATTGCCTCCATCAAGGTGAGGCCAAAGCCTTCGCTGGTTGAAGCCGATAGATAGACTTCATAATCTTTGTAAATAGCGGTCAAATCCATATGCCCTTTGAGCTGGATATAGTCCATCGCTCCTAACTCTTCAATTAGCGACCGCAGTTTCTCTTCCTCTCCGCCTTTTCCATAAATATCAAAAGAGAGAGCAGGTAGCTCTTTTTTTGCTTCGACAACTGCTCGAATTAACCAGTCGATGTGTTTTTCTGTCGCCAGACGCGAAGCAGTTATCAAAGAAAAAGGTTTACGAGAGTCCTTTTGCGGTAGACTTTCAAGACTTCCTACCGGAATGGTATAAATAGCAGGAGAATGCTGGGTATATTTTTCAAATTGCGCTGCCAAAACTTCCTTTTGGCGATCTGTCGCGACAATAAAGAAGTCCACCTTATCCGCATTAGTAAATTGGTAATCGTAATAATTGTTCCACAAAATATATTGATTATCAGTACTGTTGACACTATAGTGCTCCGCATGGACCACGACTCCTAGACGAGCTTTTTGGGCCTCTTCAAAAATGGGTTGGCCGATGTCCGTCTCCCGATCCAAAATCACCAGATCTTGTTTGGTCAAGTTGAGGGTTTGCATGAAGTAGCGAATCAATTCCTGCCGGCCCAGGAGATAACGATCCGGGAAACGGTAAATCTCCTGACCATCTGCCACCTGCATCCGATAGGCCACACTTCCGTCCTCATTGTAGAAACGCCGTTCAATCAAATGGGCTTGATTATTTTTGGGGATAAAGTACTCTGTACAGTAGCGAGTATAGGAAAAATAATCTTTTCTGACTAGGATCCCTCCAGAAACATACTCACAGCGCTCTACATAGGGACTCTTTTCGTCCCGAAGATAGCAGGTCAAAAAACTGTCTTGGTCTTCGTAGAAATAGCGTTTCACCTTCCCTGTGGTCTCTTCTCGCGTTGGGCTCCCAGCGAACCCAGCCAGGACTTGCTCCACCGTGTAAGTCGTAGGCGCAATTTTTATATCTGTAAAATGGGTGTAGAGCCATATGATTTCATGGTCTTTAAAGCCAATATTCTCTGTTAAGTGTTGAATATTGTCTGCTAATATCATATCCATAAAAATAAATTTTGCGGGTTCTTGGATCTGTCGTAGCAACTTGGCCCGATAGGCTTGTGCATACTCGACGCCACTACTGGCCCATCCAATCCCAAGATTGATATTGTATACTGTCATAAATCCTCTTTTATGGGAAATACAGGACAATTTCCCCTTTTGTATTGATTTCTACTCGACTGAGTAAAAGATTGCGAACCATCTGCTCTTTTGCCAAAGCCTTCATCCGATCGAAAGACAAGTAGGCTTCTTGGTAAAATTCGACCAGCGGATTCTTTTGGCTGGTGTACTGGCCAGATAAGGCCACACGTAATTGTTGCAAATAATCCACTTGTTCCACCCAATTTTCATCAATAGCCTTTAAAAGTACCATCCGTTGAAATTGAGCAATCACCTCATCGGATTCAAGCGTTTGATATTTAGCAAGTAACTCAGAGCGGGCTAGCTCCCAGAGAAAATCCTCTTTTGCCTGTTTGGAAGGAAAGGCTTGAGGGATCTGGGCAGGAACAACCTGATAACTGATATGATCTAGAATATAGTGATAGAAGGCAATCGGGTCTTGATACTTCTTGTTTTTGGCTACCTGGGCAAAAACTTCTCGGGCAATTTTCTCGATTAATCCGTCCAAACGTCTACCTAACCTGATTAAACGATCCCGTTCCTTATAAACTAAATCACGTTGAATATTCATACTCTCTGCAAACTCTAAGGTCAAGCGACGACTAGCTTGCGCAGCACTTTCACTCGCATCCTGAGCTTGAGCGATTATACGTTGGTATTTTCTCCGAGATAGAGGTTTGGCTTCTTGAAGTCGATCCTCTACGTCATAATCTTGATACCTATCCTGGATCCAATTTGGACCCCAGTTTTTGATCAAGTCATCCTCCAGAGAGACAAAGAACTTGGTTTTTCCAGGATCTCCTTGACGTCCTGATCGTCCTCGAATTTGGAGATCTATCCTGCGATTCATCATCCTCTCCGTCCCGATGACCACTAATCCGCCTAAGGCAGCTACACCGTTCCCTAATTTGATATCTGTCCCCCGACCTGCCATCGAGGTGGCAACTGTTACCGCTCCTTTTTGACCAGATTCAGCAATAATCTGTGCTTCACGAGAAGCCTTGTTGGCATTCAAGAGATTATGGGGAATTCCTTCACGAAGCAGAAGGTTTGAGTACAAGATAGACATCTCAACCGATCCAGCAAAAATCAAAATCGGATTTCCCTTTGCATGGACTTCTTTGATGTAGGCAATAGAGGCATAGACTTTTTCTGGCAAGGTCTGGTATATCTCATCTGGAAGATCCTGGCGAATGCGTTTTCGATTGGTTGGGATCTGAACCACTGACATGGCATAGGTCTCCAGAAATTCAGCTTCTGCAACCTTCCCGGTTCCCGTCATACCGCCGAGTTTCCGAAACATCTTGAACAAGTTTTGGTAAGTGATCGAAGCCATGGCCCGTGTCTCTGGTGTCAAAGGAAGTCCTTCCTTGGCTTCAAGTGCCTGATGAAGTCCCCCTTGAAGGCGAGTCAATTCCATGAGACGCCCCGTTGCCTGATCTAGAAGGACAATCTCCTTCTCCCCTTTTTCATTTACACGGACGACATAATCCTTATCTTTTGTATAGTTTTGATGCGCTTGTAATGCCAAATTGATATGGCGGACGAGATCACGATGTTGAGGATTATACAAATGTTGAATGGATAAAAAAGCCTCGGCTGCCTTCACCCCTTTAGGGGTCAACCAAACTTGTTTCTTGTCTCCGTCAATCTTGTATTCTTCTCCTTTTTGAAAGGTTCGGACCAAGGTATCTACAATCCCATATAGATTGGATTGAACTCGAGGAGAACCTGAGATAATCAAGGGCGTCTGAGCACTATCCAACAAGATAGAATCAATTTCATCCACAATAGCATAGTTAAACTTTGCTAGGAATTGACCTTCGACAGAGGCTGTTAAATTTTCTGAAAGATAGTCGAAGCCCAAGCTACTATTAGTAGTGTAGACAATGTCAGCTTGGTAGAGCGTCCGCTTCCTAGCTGGGGAGAGTTCGCCCTCCCTATCTTGGAGTGGAACCCCGACCGTTAAACCTAGGAAACGATAAATCTTACCCATTTCTTCCGCATCACGAGTTGCCAGATAAGTATTGGGGGTAATCACCATAACCCCCTTCCCTTCTATAGCATTCAGGTAAGCTGGCATGGTTGCCGTTAGGGTCTTTCCTTCCCCAGTTTCCATCTCTGCAATATTTCCTTGGTGGAGAACGATAGCTCCCATGACTTGAACATCGTAAGGAAACATCCCCAAGACTCGCTGAGAGACTTCTCTCACGACTGCATAAGCTTCTGCTAGCAAATCGTCCAGTGACTCCCCTTTTCGGAAACGACGGCGGAATTCCTCTGTCTTTTCTTGTAACTGCTGGTCTGTCAATTGAGACATTCTATCTTTCCAGCCATTAACCTTTTTTAAAATCTTTTTTATTTTTTTCAATTGAATAAAATCCACTAGGTCCTCATTTACTGCAATCTATTTAGTCTGTATCAGAATAGCTCCTTGTTCAGACGAAATCGGAGAAATCGTGATATGGTGAAAGGTAAACTCTTGCATCCCAGCACTGAGGAGACGCACTTGGTAAGAATAAGCTTGCTCTGGATAAACAAACCTGACCTGCCCCTCTGTACTGACCTGCCGGTCCACCATCTTACCAAAACGGTCTTGGCAAACAATTTCCAACATTACCGTATGAGCAGGCCTAGAAGTCATCTGAGCTTCAAGCACATATGTCTGGCCTCTCTGTAAAAGTGGTAGACTGGGGGCCATCCGATCCTCCCCATAGCTTGTGAGGGATTTCCAGGTTTTTAAGACTTGACCAGAAGGCATTAAAGGATTCGTAAACCGAATCTGATCGACTGCCAATCTCTGAATAACAGACCCCCATAAATAATCTGCCGAAGAGGTTGATCCCCAATAAATCTGGCGACCTTTCTGTTTTCTCATCCTAATCATCCGCTTCTACCAAAATCTCTTTCCATGATTTCTTTGTATTGGGTCAAGAACCACTCAATGATGGATTCCGTTGCATCATTGTGGCGCCCCGGCCGACTCGAACTAATGATCCGAACCGGTTGGTGATAAAGAGCTTCTAAAATATCCGAATAAGCCTTCTGGTCGTAATCATCATCTCGCATATAAGCCAAGGCTAATAGAGTATCCTTTAAGGTTACTTGACCAAATCGATCCCAAAAACGCTTGTTCAAGACCTCAATCCCTTCACTCGTCACTTGACCGACGAGTAACTGCATCATATCGAGTGATGTCCCAAATTCATCTGGCCGTTTAAACTTCAGATTGGCCGCCACATCCCCAAGATTGACAATAGGTTTTCCAACCAAGATCGCATGTGGCGAGTATGAAGCTCCATAGTAGAGGGCTCCATAAGTGCCCATCGATAGACCTGAAAAGTTCAATTCTTTTGGACCAAATCCTAAGGCTTGGAGATGATAATCGATAAAATCCTGAATCTTCTTTTCTAACTCTGGAGAGCCAAGATAGAAGCATCCTCCCTCTAGACGCGGATCCGAAAAGAGAATGAAGGGAGCTCCCATATTTTTCATCAAGTAAAAGCCTTCAAAGCCCTCCGCAGGACGATAACCAGAGAAATAGATATTCAGTGGTGGCTTCAGATCTCCTGGATGGAAATAAGCAAAAATTTCCTGACGCTTGCTGTCTCTGAGAGTCTGGGAGCCAAGAGAAATTTCTCCAAAGGGACCGTGAGAGAAGCGCTTGTGCAAAGCACCGATAATGAGTTGTCCCTGTCCCCTTGCTTCCAGTGAAAAAGATAGGTAATAGCGACCAGGCTCGTCAATCAGAACCGGCCTTACCAAGTCTACTTCCGAATAGACGAGTTCCTTCTCTAACGATCCCAGACTACCACTCTGGAAAAATTGGACCCGCAAACGGATTTGACAGCCTGCCGTTTTCTCGTACTCTAACCATAAATCCGTAGGAATGGTCCCATTATAAGAATAGGTGTTAACCCACTGGGCTATAGGAGTAAACTCCTCTCCATATGAACCGTCTAATTCCAAAAAGTGTTTCCCTCTGACCGTTTGCATCCCTTCAAAGTCTGCTCTAATTCGTAAATCTCTGACGCTAAAAGCATCTCCGTACTGACCGTCATAAAGGAAACGATGAAGTTGATAGAGAAAGTGAGCCTTATCAGAAAAATCCCAAGCCTTAGCCTGAACCAGTTGCATCAAACGAGCCAGTTCTTCTGTAAATGACTCTTGATCATATGTTTGATCATAGAAAACAGTGTAGGGCTGAAATAGAGCCAGTTCTTCTTTGAAGTTCAATAGCCTTTCAGGATGATCCAGCACCAAGGCCTTAAACTGCTTGATGCCTTGCTCCGCCATGTAATCCTCTATCTGTAGAGGTGTTTGGATAGAAAAATAATGCCAGTTCAGACCTTCTGGGATCGTCACTTCTCCCTGCCAATTTGTAGGTCCAATTTGAAGAATATGGTCTGTTTCCAACTTTCTGTCCATCCTAGTTTTCCATCCATCCTTCCCATTTGGCGATCAAGCGCTGGCCTGTGTATTCTTGAATCTTTTCGACGGAATAAATCAGCGATTCATTCCATGGTTTAAGATCTCTAAGGAAATAGTCCATCGCTTTTTCTAGCTCTTCCTCCATCTCCCCCAGGACATATCCATTTTTTAAATGGTCTACATACTCCGTTTGGCTGCGATTGATCTGAGGAATCCCTGCCGAAATGCCTGCAATCTGTGTATACAGATTGGGTTCCTCACTCATATCTACTATTAAGCGAGTCTGTTCTAATTCTTTGATGATGTCGTTCTCATGAAAGAAATTTTGAACCTTATAACGATCTAGCTTCTTTTCAAAAAGAGAAGCATCTTCGAGGATGTGGTTTTCTCCCAGCTCGCGAGAATCAACCTGAACACCTCTAGCAGCCATCCCCATCTCGCCAGCTAAGTCTTCTAACTGCCGATCCAGTGTCGCTACTGCTTCATCAGAAGCATTGTAGATTGCGAAAACGACTTCAAATAAAGGGTTTTTCGCTAAGATTTCGAACACTTTCTCTAAAGCGGATTGAGAGGGGAGGTTCTTTTCATCCAGATAGAAAAAGATTTTCGACTCTTTCCTCTCTTGACTGCTTCCCAATCTCAGCCGCGAATCAAAGGACGTCAGGCGATGGACCTTAGAAGCCATACTTGGAGCAAGACGCAGCAAATCTTGTTTCGTTTTTTCACTATCAGTTAGCACCAAGTCAACCTCTTTTAAAGAAAAATGAAGCAAGGAATCTTCTTGTGATAGTGGCTGGCGTTGCCCATAAAAAGAGAGAACCTTTGAAATGCCCCGCTCCACTTGTTGGATAAAGGGTAGGTTAGCTGGATGGGCCGCAATCACCATACGATCGTGACCGGGAACTAGGTCTTCTAGTATGGCTTTCATTTTTTCAGCAACCACTTCTCCCATGTCCGAGTAAGTTTCTCGTTTAAACTGCTTCTGAAAGGCTTCATTAACAAAGACCATGTGGCTAGCATCTGTCAATAACTCTCTCAAAACCCAGTTCCCTTCGGGGGTTAGATAGTCTTGGAAATACGGACTTCCCTCTTTGTAGTATAAGACACTGGAAATAAAACCTCGGTCATCCAGATACTGCACATAAACCGTTTCTTTATCCTTTAGCCGATTAACTGAAAGAAGATTCCCATCTACTCCCAAATCGATACTAGCGATGACCTGACCGCGACAGAAAGCCACTATTTGAAAAGGAGTATAGGCAAAGCTTGTTTGAGCTGGCCATTCCAAATCCTCGACCTGGATCGGCATCATCTCTTGGCGAGGGGAAATCCCCTGAATGTGATCAAAAATCGACAGATAGTCTGTTTCCAATAAATCTTGCCGATGGAGGTAGTAACGCAGTTGTGGGCAATAGTGTGGAAGCACTAATCTCCGCTCCACTCCCGCTTCCTGGAAGACGCGAATTTGATGAATGGTCTCATCAAATTCAATCATATCTTTCGACCAATACCAAGGCGTCGTCGTACTGTGCCAAATACGCTCGCTGCCATACCAGGCTGGGATAAAGTAATACATAGCAACTCCTAAAACAATCTTGTATAGCGTTGGTTCACGCGAAGAGCTCGAACTTCCTCCCGGATCGTCGAGATCATCCCCACAAACATGAGAAAACTTCCTGGAATCATGACCAAACGCAAGAGCCCTCTATCCCAAAGCAGAAGAAGGAAGGGCAACACGGTAAACAGGATTAAATACAGCGTCCCAAAAACCGTTAAACGAAAGACAATTCGATTGATGTACCTACGCGTCTCTTCTCCAGGATAAACGAAATCAATATACTCTGAGTTTTTCATCATTTTGTCTGCAATTTCTTCCCCATTGACCGTTACAAAGGCAAAAGCAAAGGACAGAAGGACCATCATCAGACCGTAGAGAAATATCCAGGCTGGCTCTCCTATTACCAACTCCTTAGCAATAGTGCCAGCCCATGAAGCATGGGGATTAATGGCTTGGACCAGCAAAAATATGTATTGCGGGATAGAAACCAAGGTCATGGCATACATAAAGGGCATGCCTCCAGCTGGATTGAGCTTCACATCTAAAAACGTGTGAGCTTTCAAACTGTTGTGAATCCCCAGCTTATTCACAGGGATCCGATAGCGAGCATACTCGATGCATACGACCATATACATAAATGCTAACAAGAGGAGAAATAGAAACAGAAGGCTGTATGCTGGAAGCCCACTCTTTGATAAGGTCCCAAGGACATCCTCTGGTAAGTACAGAAGCATCCCCGCCATCATGATCACAATAGAATTCCCCAAGCCTAGTGCGGTATTTAAATCAGCTAACCAGACTAAGAAAAAAGTACCTGCTATCATAATCAAGGCATTAAGCGAGACCACTAGAAGAGGGCTCAGGTCTGTTTCTAACGGGAGATAGAGGGAAACTGCCAAAGATTGCACAAGAGCCAAAGCAAGTGTCAGATACATCTTCCGTCGCTCCACAAGGTCCGAACTGGTTCTCTCCAGGTTATGACGTTTAGATACTGTAAACAACCGCCACAAGATCATTGAAGACATCCAAGGCGAAAGCCCGAGGGCAAAAATGGACAAGCCACGAAGGTTTCCACCCATGATAGCACTCGTCAACTCCAGACCCCTTGCAGTACCTTCGTTCACATTTAAAACCTTTGCTAGGTCCACAAAGGGTAAGGTGATTTTACTTCCTAAAACATAAACAAAGATGAATAGGATCGTCCAACATAATCGATTCCTAACTCCAGATTGTTTCATCATATCCTACTCTTCTACTCCCCCTTCTCTCAAATGGTTATCCTACCTAAATCCGCTCATCAAACACTCGCATAAGACTGAACCATTTCACCTAAACAATCTCTTATCTATAAGAGAAAAAAGTTCTTCAGAAGATGATCTGAAGAACCACTATTCATCTAGCTTTTCTCCATTCATTATACCATATTTCACGAGGCTTTTCACCCCGACATTCTCAAAGAAAACCGACAAATCCTCTCATGGATCTGCCGGTATATCAGTAGAATCGAAATAAGCAAATTTTCAATTTTAAGAAAGATAATTGTATTTACTTTTTACGATGGAAAAATGAGGCCAAGCCTGCAAAGAAAGCTACTACAAGCGTGATGAACAGCTCACGTGAAGTCACTCCGAGAGAGTCCGACGTCGATTTTGCTTCGGATACAGAAGCAGCCGATTTCTCTCCAGAGGAGCTCATCTGAGGAGTCACTTGACTTTCTGAATGAGTTTGGCTTGCCGAGCTAGAGGTAGACTGACTCGTTGAAAGAGACGTCGATTCCGATAAGAGCTGGCTTACTTTTGATGAAACAAGTGTGCTCCTTGGTTCCTGAGGGCTCGCCGAAGCAGACTCGTACACCACTTCAGATACGTTTACCTCGTTTGAAGCCAAAGCGGAAACAGATGACCAATTTGATGTCAGTGACATCGAATGACTAGACGAAGCCGATCTATCTGTCGAAGGCTGGTTGGATACACTCATTTGGAACGATGCTGATGCCAATGTTGAGATAGATCCAGATGTTGAGGCTGACTCTAAGGCAGAAGCTTGCTTGCGTGAGGTTGACTCAGAGGTACTTGTTGAAACGGACTCGGAATTCAAGATAGATTCTGAGACGCTTGCTGAAACTGATGTAGAATTCAAGACTGATTCAGATGCAGTTGCTTCTGACGCACTTGTCGAAGCAGAAACGGAAACACTAGTTGATTCAGAAATCAACTCGGATACTGAAGCGGATTGAAGTTCAGAAGATTCCATTTGAGCTACTGATGCTGAAGTGCTAGTTGAGACTGACTCGGAGGCACTTGCTGAAACCGATGCTGAACTCAAGACTGATTCAGATATACTTGCTGAAACTGACTCTCTAGATTCTGAAGCACTTGTTGACGCTGAAACAGAATCGCTTAGTGATTTCGAAGTCAACTCTGATGTTTGCTTACTTGAGGTAGATTCTGAGACGCTTGCTGAAACTGATGTAGAACTCAAGACAAATTCAGAGCTACTTGTTGAGGCTGACTCTGAGGCTGAAATAGATTCCAATTCTGAGCTTTGTTTGCTTGAGGTTGATTCAGAGGTACTTGCTGAAATCGACGTACTAGCTTCGGATACACTTGTTGATGCTGAAACGGAAACACTGGTTGATTCCGAGGTCAACTCAGATACAGATGCAGAATCTAGGGCAGATTCAGATGCGCTTACTGAAATTGATTCACTTGCTTCTGACGCACTTGTCGATACAGAAGTTGACACGCTAATGGATTCAGAAAGCAATTCAGAGACTGAGGCTGATTGTAGTTCAGAAGATTCCATTTGAGCTACAGATGCTGAAGTACTTGTTGAGACTGATGCAATCGATTCCGATACAGACTCACTAGTGGACACTGAAGCAGATGTTGATGTTGACTCTAACTCAGAAGTTTGCTTGCTTAAATCAGATTCAGATACACTGATTGAAATAGACTTAGAATTCAATTCAGATTCGGACGCACTTGTCGAAGCAGAAACTGAAACGCTGGTTGATGCCGAAGCCAATTCAGAGGCTTGCGTGCGTGAAGTGGATTCAGAGGTACTGGTCGAAACAGATTCTGAACTCAAGATTGATTCGGATGCGCTTGCTGAAACTGATGTAGAATTCAAAACAGACTCGGAGCTACTTACTGATAATGACTCAATAGTGGACACTGAAGCAGATGCCGAAGCTGACGCCAACTCAGATGCTTGCTTGCGTGAAGTTGATTCAGAGCTACTGATTGAAACAGACTCTGAACTCAAGACTGATTCTGAGGCACTTGCTGAAATTGACGCACTTGCTTCTGACACACTGGTTGATGCTGAAACGGAAACACTGGTTGATTCCGAAGTCAACTCAGAGACTGAGGCTGATTGTAGTTCAGAAGATTCCATTTGAGCTACAGATGCTGATGTACTGGTTGAAACTGAATCAGAGGCTGAAACAGATTCAAACTCTGAAGCTTGTTTGCGTGATGTTGATTCTGATGTACTTGTTGAAACTGATGCAATCGATTCCGATACAGACTCACTAGTGAACACTGAATCAGATGTTGATGTTGACTCTAACTCAGAAGTTTGCTTGATTGAATCAGATTCAGATACACTGATTGAAATAGACTTAGAATTCAATTCAGATTCGGACGCACTTGTTGATGCTGAAACGGAAACGCTGGTTGATTTCGAAGTCAACTCAGAAACTGAGGCTGATTGTAGTTCAGAAGATTCCATTTGAGCTACAGATGCTGATGTACTTGTTGAGACTGACTCTGAGGCTGAAGCCGACGCCAACTTAGATGCTTGCTTGCGTGAGGTTGATTCTGATGTACTGATTGAAACAGACTCGGAATTCAAGACTGAATCAGATGCACTTGCTGAAATCGACGCATTTGTTGATGCTGAAACGGAAACGCTGGTTGATTTCGAAGTCAACTCAGAAACTGAGGCTGATTGAAGTTCAGAAGATTCCATTTGAGCTACAGATTCTGAAGTACTTGTTGAGACTGATGCAATCGATTCTGACACAGACAGGGAACTACTTAATGACTCAGAAGCGGTTTTCTCTGAAGTTGATAGAGAGCTGCTTACTGATTCCGAAACGGTTGCCTCTGAGGCTGATACCGAAGCACTTGTCGATGCTGAAGTAATTGACTCTGACACAGACAGGGAACTACTTAATGACTCAGAAGTGGTTTTCTCTGAAGCTGATAGAGAGCTACTTGATGACGCTGAAGTGATTGACTCCGATACAGACAGCGATCCACTCTCTGATTCAGAAGCGAATTTCTCTGAAGCTGATAAAGAGCTACTTAATGATTCCGAGATGGCTACCTCTGATGCTGATACCGAAGCGCTTGTCGATGCTGAAGAGATCGACTCCGATACAGACCTGGATCCACTCACTGATTCAGAAGCGGACTTCTCTGAAGCTGATAAAGAGCTACTTACCGATTCCGATACCGAAGCACTTGTTGATGCTGAAGAGATCGACTCTGATACAGACACAGATCCACTTAATAATTCAGAAACGGTTTTCTCTGAAGTTGATAGAGAGCTGCTTACTGATTCCGAAACGGTTGCCTCTGAGGCTGATACCGAAGCGCTTGTCGATGCTGAAGAGATCGACTCCGATACAGACAGCGATCCGCTCTCTGATTCGGATGCAGACTTCTCTGAAGCTGACATCGAAGTACTTGTTGAGACTGATGCAATCGATTCTGACACAGACAGCGATCCACTCTCTGATTCAGAAGCGGTTTTCTCTGAAGTTGATAGAGAGCTGCTTACTGATTCCGAAACGGTTGCCTCTGATGCTGATACCGAAGCGCTTGTCGATGCTGAAGAGATCGACTCCGATACAGACAGCGATCCGCTCTCTGATTCGGATGCAGACTTCTCTGAAGCTGACATCGAAGTACTCGTTGAGGCTGATGCAACTGATTCCGATACAGACCTGGATCCACTCACTGATTCAGAAGCGGTTTTCTCTGAAGCTGATAAAGAGCTACTTGCCGATGCTGAAGAGATTGACTCTGATACAGATAAGGAACCACTTAATGATTCAGAAGCGGACTTCTCTGAGGCTGATACCGAAGCGCTTATCGATGCTGAAGAGATCGACTCCGATACAGACCTGGATCCACTCACTGATTCAGA
>ERZ772908.49-NODE-49-length-34064-cov-34.8304_pt1 | contig 34064 bp, 29 predicted proteins | sample MGYA00512121_ERZ772908 | MGnify/ENA primary metagenome ERZ772908 (study PRJEB29015, sample SAMEA2738084) | human oral metagenome | biome: human oral; feature: human-associated habitat; material: saliva | place: China | collected 2264 ... | reverse complement strand
ATGACTTAGCTTTTTCGTCGATAGGTTAGTGTCTTCACTGCGGGTTAAAGACCCACGGTGAAGGCACTAACCTATCGAAAACCTCGGTCTAAAAGGCAGAGCGGCCCCGAACACTTCCGTATCCGGGGCCGCCTGCTGCGATTATTACATTCGGTTATTAGTCCCGTTCACCGCGCAGAATCTGCTGAACAAATTTCTTGGGTAGCCAGAAGGAGTGCTTCGTGATGTGGCGACCGTCGGGCAGTTCATCGGTGTCCTTGAGCTTGCCTTTTCCGACAAACTCGCCAGGCTTAACTTCGTAGTAGGTCTGGGAGGCGTGAACCTTCGTAAAAAGGTATTCGTTCGCCTTACTCTGCGGGAAGTTAGTGGAAACCTTAACACCATCCTCGCCATTCGGCTTGACCGTCAGTTTGACGCCCTGATTAATGATTTCCTTCGTCTCTTGCCATACCCTCACCAGTTCAGGCTCGAGGGAATCAGGGAAACCCCAGAACTTGACCTGATCCAAGCAGAAATCACCGGTCTCATTCTCGCGGAAAACAACAAACATGAATTTCCTTGAGAAAATCTCGGTGTAAATATGGGACTCTTCCCACTCTTTTTCATTCGCTAGTTCAATAAAATGGTAGTTCTTAAAGGGAGAATCTTCTTTAGGGAGCCCATTTTTATTGACACGAATAGCGCGAATATTCATGTTTGCCTTTTTAAATTCGGCAGTACTGTCAATATCCGAGGAAAGGCCTAGAATTTTCCTTACAAGAGTGCTGTTGCGGCCCTTGGCGTTAAAGTTAACATCAAATTCCTTGCAGAGTTCTTTCTCGCTCTGGCCCCGGTACTGCAGAAGCTTTTCTTCAATGATTTGAGTAAAAGGCTTAGAAGTGTCTTGTGCTGCGCGAGCGATACTCTCCTGCTCCTCCTGGCTGAAAACCTTGGTGCGGAGGAGAGTGGTCATGTAGCTACTCTTGAGTGACCAGGCGCGCCTATTGGCCAGCTCAGGGCCATAGGGCTGGGTAGTGCGATCCTTGTCTTTGCCGGCACCCTTGCGGCAGGTCGAAAGATACATGCCGTCAGATTCGGAAAGCTCGTGCGCGCGTCCCTCCAGGACTTTCTGGGTAATACGTTTATAGTCCTCGAGAATGGTCGGCATATCCTCTTCGGGCCAGTCAAAAAGGAAAAATTTATCGGTGATATTATTCAAAATATCGCGATTCTTTCGATATTTATAAAACAGAAGCAAAATATTTTGGCACTTATGCCAAAGGTGCGTCTGATAAAAATCGTCTAGATTTTCCTCATGAAAATTAAACATGCTGAGGACTAGGCGTTCTTTGGCGGAAATAGCGCCGTTCGCGGTCACTCGGTAAGGGGTCGTCTTGATTTCGACCTTTGCGGCGGGAATGTCTGGTTCCGGGGAGCTATTAGGTTTGATGCCGAAGCCAGCCTCTTCAGTGAGGTTGCCGTAGATTCCCTTGGAGAACTCACTAATTTCCTTGCGGGCAACCATTGAGGGAGTGCCCTTTTTCTTATCTTCATAGGTTTTGTACTCGGAGTTCTGGAATTCTTCCAAGATGTCATAGAGTGTGCGGCCGATGAGATGCTTCTCTGTGTACTTGAGGATGCTATCAATGCTCGTATTGTCGTAATCGAAAAGGCCCATGGTCGGTGTTCCTTCCGGAAGTAGAGGGGTGGCGGCGGTGCTGTTTCTTGCTCTCATGCTACGTCAGATACGGCAGTTGCGCTCTTTGGCTCGTCACTGGATTTTCTGTAACCCACTTGATCTGAATAGCTGTTCTATGTTATAGTATTAGTATTCGAATATATTTACAGAGGACTATAAGGACTACTGACTCATGGATCAGAAAACCACCAGCAGTAGCCAGCCTATCCGAGTTATCGAGCTTTTCGCCGGTGTAGGTGGCTTCCGCTTAGGATTTGAAGGCTATAACGCCAACGGCATGACCTTGCCCTCCGCAGGCCCTTTCACGACTGTCTGGGCGAACCAGTGGGAGCCCCCGGGAACGGTTGGCCGCCAGTTCGCGGCCCGCTGTTACCAGGAACGTTTCGGTGAAGAAGCAAACCTCGAAAACCGCGACATCCACGCTGTACTTGATGACGTTGAGGCGGGCCTCTACGAAATTCCCGACGCTGACCTGCTCTGCGGTGGCTTCCCTTGCCAGGATTACTCTGTTACCAAGCCCCTTTCGCAGTCGCACGGCATTGAAGGTAAGAAGGGTGTGCTCTGGTGGGATATTCACCGCGCGCTCGAACTTAAGACCCCCAAATATGTTGTTCTGGAGAACGTTGACCGCCTACTGAAGTCACCCGCTAAGCAGCGAGGCCGCGACTTCGCCATTATGCTCTCCTGCCTCTACGCGCTCGGCTACAGCGTCGAATGGCGCGTTATCAACGCGGCAGAGTACGGCTACCCGCAGAAGCGTAAGCGCGTCTACATTTACGCCGAACACAACGCCCCCGAATGGGATTTGTCGCGCCGAATCACCCACACCGGTGTTTTGGCGGAAGCATTCCCGGTCAAAACTGCAGAATCTGAGGGTCTTCTCTCCGTCTTCGAAGAGCTCAATGAGGCCGATGAGTTCACCATCTCCGATGACCCCTACTACGAGACGGAACACTTCGGAATCGGCGCTAAGACCTCGCCCTTCCAGATTGCCGGTGTCATGCAGAACGGCACCGTGCTCACCAGCAAGGTAGAGCCCGACTACCGCGGCGAATTTAAGACGCTCGGTGACGTGGTTCTTCCCGACTCTGAGGTGCCGGAACAGTTCTTTATTGCCCCTGACAAGGTGCCTTCTTGGGAGTACCTCAAGGGCGCGAAGAAGGAAAAGCGCATCAATAAGGTAAGCGGTTTTGAATACTTCTACACCGAAGGTTCAATGTCTTTCCCTGACCCGCTCGACCGCCCGGCGCGTACCATCCTGACCGGCGAGGGAGGCTCGGGAGCCTCTCGCTTTAAGCATGTTGTGATTGGCGATTCTGGTGCGTACCGCCGTCTTGTGCCCGATGAGCTGGATCAGCTGCAGGGATTCCCCCGCGGTTGGACTGACACCGGCATGAGCGACGGTAACCGTGCCTTCTGCATGGGTAACGCCCTTGTGGTGGGTATCCCGCACGAAATCGGTAAGGCTATCGCCCGCCGACACAACCAGTAAGACATAACCAGTAAACGCACAGGAGGTGCAGTAGCCCAAAAGCTACTGCACCTCCTTCTGCATGCCCGGCAGCCTAAACCAGAGCAGACCTAGACTAGCGCCTCTTCAAGCCAGTTCAAGCCCGAGCGGTGCTCATCCAACAGCTCAAGAGCTCGGTTAGGCAACTCAACCTTCAGGCGGGCACCCGCCAACGACTGATACTGCGTATTCCCCAAACCGGGGTGCAGAAGAAGAGTCCGCGAAGAACTCACACCCACCAGCTCGCTATCGAAAAGCCTATGCAGATCCTTGCGCAGAAGCAGACCCTCATCCACACGGTGCTCGCCCTCACGCGCATAGCTGTACAGGTGCGCCGCATCCAGCGCCGCCGTGTGGCAAGCACCCGTAAACGCACACATGTTTCCGAATCTGTTCAACAGCTGCTGGCGGAACTGCGGCTGACCTTTGCGAGCCCTGACGGTGCGCATCGTAAAACCGCCACGAGGATCCACGGGTACCCCGTGAGTATCCCCCAGCGGAAGCAGATGAATACCCGAAGTGTTCAGGCTTTCAAGCCACTCAAGGACTTTCGTGGTGTCGAGGGCAACAATGCTGTTCTGTCGGTTATATTTGCCCGGTGCGCAAAGCCCTTCAAAAGAATCTTTGTCCAACGCACCGATAAGTTCAGTCCAGGTATCGCCATAGTAGGCAATGAAACGCTGAACTCTCTCAGTCCTCTGTGGAGGATTCTTATACAGGCGCTTCTCGGGCTTGAGCTTATCTCTCCTCAAACAATTTCCATCGCAACGCCACAGCCCATCGGACTTGAAGGTGATGCGGCTGCTCCCACAGCGGGGGCAATACGTCATGACCTTATCGGCCTCGTATGACTCGATTTTTCGAATAACGGCTGACCCGAGAAGAATCGAATTATCTCGAATCAGCACGAAGTCACCCTCTTGAACGTTTGTGTAGTTCCGAACTTTCGAGTCGTAAACGTAGCGGAACTCCAGGGCGTCATCGTAGACTTTTCCGCTGGCGGCGCTTCGGTTCTCTTCGTCGGGGACGGATCGTAGCAGCCATGCCTGCGGGAGCCGCATGTCAGTTGCGGCGTGCTTGCTCGGGAGGCTGAGGGTTGTCACCACGGACGGGAGAACGAGGTCCGGCAGTGAAGGCGTTGAGTTGTTGTCCATAGCAGCAGCCTAGCAGCCCGGGCGGTTTGTTGCTGCCTGGGTGGTCACCGGCTCACGGGGTAGGGGTGGTGGGCGACGGGATCCTGTAATTACAAAAATCCTGCCCCGCATCTTCCTCGAAAAGCCACATGTGTTTCGAGAAGCCACCAAACATGTTGCTTTTCGAAACACATGTGGCTTCTCGGCGATTAAACTCGGCGCAATAAAAACAGCACCCCGCATACACAACATTCACCAGTCACAATGCTATTGATTCGCATCACACGCCGGTATTTTTAGGTATCCTTGGGGTAACACTCAGACAGAAGCCCGCCCTCCACCTCGAAAGGGGCCGCATGAAAACCTTCTGGACCAACCTACCCCTTACCATCCGCGCGGCAGTCATCTTCTGCTACGCCTACACGGCAGTGCGCACCCTCAACCTCTTCACTGAGGCAGGCACCGCACCGCTGATCCCGCGTACGCTCCTCGACGGTGCCCTCACCGCGGCTGTCGTCGTCGGTGCCCTCGCCCTGTACCTGGGTAACGCCCTGGGTGCCGCTCTACGCGCCCGACGAGAAGGCTACGAGCCCCGCCCGGTCGGCATCATCGTCGCCTACGCGCTCTTCGTGGCGGTGTGCACCTACCTTGTCTGCCGCCTCATCGCTTACACCGTGGAGGTGGGGCTCACCTGGCTCTTCCCGCCCGCCCTCGACCCGGTGCTGGTCGCCGTGGGTATGGCTGTTCTTGGCGTGATCAACTATGTGCGCCTTGACCGCACCCGCAAGGACTAACCGGGGGGGGAGCTGCACCAAAACCCCTCCTTGAGAAGCCACATGTGTTTCGAGAAGCCACGTAATATGTTGCTTTTCGAAACACATGTGGCTTCTCGGCGCATAGAATCGGCGCAATAAAAACAGCACAAGAAACCGCCCCGTCCACCGCACCCACACGGGGGTGCAGTGGCCGGGGCGGCCTCATTCAGCGGTCAAAAACCGGCTTACAGGCTCTGTGCCTGAATTGCGGTAATCGCAACGGTGTTGATGATGTCCTCAACGGTGGTACCGCGGGACAGGTCGTTCACGGGCTTACGCAGACCCTGCAGAACCGGGCCCACAGCGGCAGCACCCGAAGACTGCTGAACAGCCTTGTAGGTGTTGTTACCGGTGTTCAGGTCGGGGAAGATGAACACGGTAGCCTGACCAGCGACCTCGCTACCGGGCAGCTTGGTCGACGCAATGGACATGTTCGAAGCAGCGTCGTACTGGATCGGGCCCTCGACCGCGAAGTCGGGGTTCGATGCGCGCACGAGCTCGGTTGCCTCACGCACAACGTCTACGTCTGCGCCAGCACCGGAGGTGCCGGTCGAGTAGGACAGCATAGCAACCTTGGGCTCCACGCCGAACTGGCGTGCAGTCTCCGCGGATGCCTTCGCGATGTCGGCGAGCTGCTCTGCGTTGGGGTTCGGGTTCACTGCGCAGTCGCCGTAGACCAGAACGCGGTCTTCCATCAGCATGAGGAAGACGGAGGAGACGATCTTGGTGCCGGGGCGGGTCTTGATGAACTCGAGCGAGGGGCGGATGGTGTTCGCGGTGGTGTTCACAGCACCGGAAACCATGCCGTCGGCGATGCCCTTGTAGACGAGCATGGTGCCGAAGTACGAGGGGTCGGTCATGCGCTCGCGAGCAGCCTCGATGGTGACGCCCTTGTGTGCACGCAGCTCAGCGTAGGTTGCTGCGAAGTCCTCGGTGTACTCGTTGTTTTCGATGTCGATGATACGAACGGTGCTGGGCAGGTCGATACCTTCGGCCCGGCAGATCTCTGCGATCTTGGCGGGGTTGCCGAGCAGGATCAGGTCGCAGAAGTCGCGGCGTGCAATGATTTCGGCTGCACGCAGGATTCGCACGTCGTAACCCTCGGGCAGGACTACGGAGCGGCGGTTTGCGCGTGCGGTCTCGATGAGGTTGTGCAGGAAGCGCAGCGGGGTCATGGATGCGGGGCGCTCAATTTCGAGGCGTGCCAGCAGTTCGTCCTTGTTGACGTGCTCGTCCCAGCCGCCCATTGCCGCTGCGAGCTTGCGCTGGTGGCCGCTTTCGAGGGTGCCGCGGACGCGGGAGACTGCGCGTGCAGACTTGAAGGTGTCCTTGGTGGTGGACAGCACGGGGAACGGCGCGTTGTCGATGAGGGAGCCGACTGCGGTGTTCTTGCCGGGCAGCGCGTCCAGGCCGCCGGTGAGCAGCACGCCGGAGGGTGCGGGGAAGGTCGGTGCCAGTGCGGATGCGAGGGTTGCTGCAACGATGTCTGCACGGTCGCCGGGGACGATGACGAAGTCGCCGTCGACGAACTGGTTGAGGAAGTTGGAGACGTTCATTGCTGCGACCTTGATGCCGTGGATGTCGCGGCTGAGGTCTTCTGCCTTGATGCCTTCGGTGTCGAGCTTGAGGGCTTCGGCAACTTCACCGACGGTGGGTGCGTTCAGTTCGGGGATTTCGGGCAGTACGTAGACGGGCAGGTTTGCGTCGCCGCGCTTGACGGACTTTTCGATTTCGTCGCGCAGTTCGGGTTCTGCACGGCTGACGATGATTGCGAGCAGGTCTACCTTGGAGGCGAGCAGTTCGGTGCGTGCCACGTCGACTGCGGTGACTGCTTCTTCGACGGTTTCTTCCTGTGCGCCGACGATTGCGACGACGGGCAGACCGAGGTCACGGGCGATCTGGACGTTCAGGTCGAATTCGACTGAGAGCGCGTTGGCGGGCAGGTAGACGCCGTCGACGATTACGACGTCGCTGTTTGCTGCGACCTTTTCGTAGGCGGAGACTGCGCGTGCGGAGATTTCTTCGGTGTCGCCTTCTGCGATGAGTGCGAGTGCGTCGGTCATGGAGACTGCGCCGCCGACCTGCTCTTCGGTCAGGCCGAAGTGTTCACGGATGAGGCGTGCCATGGGGTCGTCGGAGATGGTTGCGCCGTCGAATACGGGGCGGAAGAAGCCGACGCGGTCTGCGCGCTTGATGAGGGAGTCTGCTAGACCCAGGGCTACGAGGGACTTGCCCGAGTTCTGGGACATAGCGGAGAGGTAAAGACCGGTGGTCATTGTTTTACTGTCCTTCTATGCGATGTTCGGCGCTGGGTCCCGCGGTTGCGCAGGGGTGTATGTGCTCCTGTGCGCGGGTGCGTCGAGCTTATATGTCATCTTCTATCTTAAGGCGTTGTGGGGGGCGGTGCCTAACAGGGGGTGCGGTGCGCTGCGTCATGTGGGTGGGCTGTTTCCCTGTTGTGGTGTGCCGTTTAGGGGTTGAGGATGCGCGTGTATCGGACGCTGTGGCCGGGCGCCCAGGAGCCGCGTGCTTGGAAGTACACGCCTTCGTTGCGGTAGCCGAGCCGCTCGTAGAAGGAGAGCGCTCGTTCGTTTTCTGCCATGACCCACAGGTAGGAGTTTTCGTCCGGGTAGATGACGGAGTCGTAGAGCGCCTGACCGAGCCCGGTGCCGTGTGTGTGGTTGAGGGTGTACAGGTGCACGAGTTTGCGGGTGCCTGCAGGCAGTTCGGGGAGGTTATCTGCGCGTTCGAGTTCCCAAGCGGATTGTTCGCATAGGGAGAGCGCCAGGCCGACGGGCTTATCCCAGTCGATGCGTGCGCCGATGGAGCAGGAGAGCCCGCCGTCGGGGGTCCAGCCGGGTACCTCGTAGGCGAAGAAGCCGCGCACGGTGGGGGAGGAGAGGTGGCGGTGGAAGTCTTCGAGGTATTCGTTGCGTTCGGCGCGGTGGCGGGCGGTGAAGCTTTCCCCGAGCGCGTCGAAGTAGATCGGGTCGTAGGTTTGCTCCATGCAGTCCAGCTGCAGGTTGACGTATTTTTCGGCGTCGGTCGGTTCAATCGGTGCGAGCGCGTAGCGGCCCTGACATACAAATCCCATGGGTTCTAGTCTACTCAGCCAGCCCCTGTGGAGGCGGTTCCTTGCGGGTGCGTACGCTAGGGGCGTGAGGGCTGTCGGCTAGTCTAGTGGGTATGGCGAAAAAGAGCAGGGCACCCAAGAAGTCCCAAAAGGCGCAGAAGCAGCAGAAGAACCGCATCGACGATACTGAGAGCACCCCCGTGCAGGGTGCCGCCGCTGGCGTGTACCCGATTTCTACGGGTGAGGCGGAGCTGGTCCCCGACGGCTACCACGCCGACGGCTGGCTGCTGCTCATTAATGGTGTGCAGTCTTCCCACGTGATTGTGGGTGAGCCCCGCCAGCTGGATTTTGAGTACATGCGCTGGATCGCGGCGGTCGTCTCCTCGCACGTGGCCGAGCACCTGGATGCTGCGAAGCTGCGCATCACCCACCTGGGTGGTGGCGCGTGCTCGATGGCGCGCTATTTCGCTGACCTGTACCCGACCAGCCGCAACACGGTCGTTGAGCTGGATGCCAAGCTCGCCGAGTATGTGCGCGCCTGGTTCGACATCCCCAAGGCGCCGCGTGTGAAGATTCGCGTGGGCGAGGCGGGTGCCGTCACCGCAACCTTCGCGCCCGCATCCCGTGACGTGCTCATCCGTGACGTGTTTGCCGGGGACACCACCCCCGAGGCGCTCACCACCGTCGAGTTCACCCGCACCGTTGCCGAGTTGCTGGCACCCGGTGGCCTGTACATCCTCAATTGCGGTGACGGGCCTGCGCTGACCGGTGCCCGTGCGGAGGCGTCCGCCCTGCTTGAGGTGTTCGAGTACGTGTGCATTGTGGCGGATTCGGCAATGTTGAAGGGCCGCCGCCGCGGCAACGTCATTATTGCTGGCTCCCACGCGCCCCTGCCCGAGACTGGTTCCGTGCAGGCTGCCGCTATCGCCCGTGAGCTCATGGGTGGAGGCGTGCCCGCCCAGTACTGGGACACCGCGCGGGTACGCCAGTTCGTGAGGTAACGGTTTCAGTCGTGTCTTAGGTTTTCGGCCATGACCTAAGTTTTTCAGTAATGACTTAAGTTTTTCGGCCATAGGTTAGTGACTTCGGTAGGGGTTTTTAACTACCGCCAAAGACCGTAACCTATCACCGAATTCGGCGCCCCCTCCACGGCAGACGCTACTATAGTGGCATGCGATACACCTACCTTGGCCCCTCCGGCACCTTCACCGAATCCGCCCTGCTGAGCGTCCCCGGCGCATCCGACGCCGAACGGATCCCCGCCACCAGCGTGCCCGACGCGCTCGCACGCCTGAACGCGGGCGAGGTGGACGCCGCCATGGTGCCCATTGAAAACTCCGTGGAGGGCGGCGTGAGCGCCACTCTGGACGCTATCGCAGCCAGCGAGGGTGTACGCATTATCCGCGAGGTGCTCGTACCGATCCGCTTTGTGCTGGTCGCCGCGAAGCCCATCAGCATCGAGGACGTTAAGACTATCTCCACCCACTCGCACGCCTGGGCGCAGGTGCGCGGCTGGGCGCAGGAGAACGTGCCCACCGCCGCCTACCTGCCCGGATCCTCCACCGCCGCGGCGGCTGTCGGCCTGCTCGAAGAGGGCTGCACCTACGACGCCGCGATCTGCTCCCCGGCGCTGCTGAACTACCACCCGGAACTGCACGTGTTGCAGGACAATATCGGCGACAACAAGAACGCAGTGACCCGCTTCGTGCTGCTCTCCCGCACCGCCGACATTCCCGAACCGACCGGCTCCGATAAGACCACCCTGACCGTGCCGCTGCCCACCAACCGCGCCGGCGCCCTGCTCGAACTGCTTGAACAGTTCTCCGTGCGCGGCGTGAACCTCTCCCGCATCGAATCGCGCCCCACCGGCGAAGGCATGGGCTCCTACTCGTTCAGCATCGACGCCGACGGCCACATCTACGAGGCGCGCATGCGCGACGCCCTGCGCGGCCTGCACCGTGTCTCCCCGACGCTGAAATTCCTCGGCTCCTACCCGCGCGCCGACCACGAAAACACCGAAGTCGACGCCATCCACTCCGATGGCTCCTTCGACGCCGCACACGAATGGGTTGAGTCGCTCTTCCCGAACGGCCGCCCCGCACACCTGCAGCGCCACTAGCCGCCCCGCCGCTAGATACCCTCCGTACCTACCCGCGCCCCACCAGCGCAAACCCCGCCCACAACCCACCGCAAGATTAGGTAGGATAAAACAGTGATTGATATTAACCTCCTCCGCGAAAACCCCGACGTCTTCCGCGCCTCCCAGCGAGCACGCGGCAAGGACGAAACCCACGTCGACCGCATCCTCGAAGCCGACACCGCACGCCGCGCACTCATCGGCGAATACGAGACCCTGCGCGCCGAACAGAACGCCTTCGGCAAGACCGTCGCAAAGGCACCCAAGGAAGAAAAGCCCGCCCTCGTCGCACAGGCGAAGGAACTGGCAGCCCGCGTCAACGAGGCGAAGGCAGCCTCCGAAGCAAAAACCGCCGAATACGAGGAACTGATCAGCAGCATCGAAAACCTCATCATCGACGGCGTACCTGTCGGCGGCGAAGACGACTACGTAGTCGTCAAGGAAGTCGGCACCCCCCGCGACTTCACCACCGAAGGCTTCGAACCGCGCGACCACCTCGAAATCGGCGAACTCGTCGACGGCATCGACATGGCACGCGGCGCGAAGGTCTCCGGCGCACGCTTCTACTTCCTCAAGGGCCAGGTAGCACGCCTGGAGCAGGCACTCATGTGGATGGCGCTCGACCTCGCAACCGAGCACGGCTTCACCATGATGACCACCCCCACCCTGGTACGCCCCGAAATCATGAACGGCACCGGCTTCAACGTCAAGCACGACGACGAAATCTACCGCCTCGAACGCGACGACCTGTACCTGGTCGGCACCTCCGAGGTGGCGCTCGCCGGCTACCACACCGACGAAATTCTCGACTTCGAGAAGGGCGCGAAGAAGTACCTGGGCTGGTCCTCCTGCTACCGCCGCGAGGCTGGCTCCGCAGGTAAGGACACCCGCGGCATCATTCGCGTGCACCAGTTCAACAAGGCTGAAATGTTCGTCTACTGCCCCGTCGAGCAGGCAGAAGAAATGCACGAGAAGCTGCTGTCCCTCGAAGAGGAAATGCTGCAGCGCTGCGGCCTCGCATACCGCGTGATTGACACCGCCGCAGGCGATTTGGGCACCTCCGCAGCCCGCAAGTTCGACTGCGAGGCGTGGGTCCCCACCCAGGGCACCTACCGCGAGCTGACCTCCACCTCGAACTGCACCACCTACCAGGCACGCCGCTTGAACATCCGCGAGCGCACCCCGGACACCGTGGACGAGGCAGGCAACGTGCGTAAGGGCCGCACCCGCTCCGTGGCGACCCTGAACGGCACCCTGGCAACCACCCGCTGGGTGGTTGCCATCCTGGAGACTCACCAGCAGGCTGATGGCTCTGTACGCATTCCGGAAGCACTTCGCCCGTACATGGGTGGCGCCGAGGTTATCCCCGTAGTAGCTGCTGAATAAAGGATTCCTGCTGGAGTGAGTCTCCACTCCGGCGGGGGATTTGGTGCCTCGCGCGCTCGGAATCCCCCACCTCCGTCCCACCAGCAGGCTGACGGTTCTGTGCGTATTCCTGAGGCTCTTCGCCCGTACATGGGTGGTGCCGAGGTTATCCCGGCAGTAGCCGCTGAATAATCTCACAACCAGCTGAAAAACCCGCTCACCGCGTAAACGGTGGCGGGTTTTCGCGTATCCCGGTAATCTAAGAACTATGCCTCTATACCGTAAACTCCTTGGTGTTTCCGCGGCGGCGGCGCTGACCGCCTCCGTCACTCGTGCCCGCCGTGAAGCACGCCGACGCGCTATCGAACTGGGCGCGCCCTTCGGTGTTCTGCCGACCCTGCCCACCGGTGAGGCGCAGCGCGTGGGCGTGGTGTACAACCCCAGCAAGCCCGGCGTTGCGGTGGCTATTGAGATTCTGGAACGTACCCTCGCGGCGAATGGCCACCCGCAGGCGCTGGTGCGCACCACCCGTGTGGACGAGCCCGGTTCCGGGGCGGCCCGCGAGCTGATCGCTGAGGGTGTTGACCTGCTCATTGCTGCCGGTGGTGACGGTACGGTGCGTGCTGTGGCGGCGGCGCTGGCGCATCATGAGGGGCGCAAGCCGCGCCTGGGTATTCTGCCGATGGGTACCGGTAACCTGCTGGCGCGTAACCTGTATATTCCGGTCAGTGATGTGGCGGCGTGCGTGAATATTGCGCTCAACGGTGCAGGTCAGGCTGTTGATGCGATTGAGATGACGACGACGAGCGCCCCCGGCGAAGAAACCGAACACACGTTCTTTGTGATGAGTGGTGCCGGCTTTGACGCGCTCGTCATGAACGATACGAACGAGGACATTAAGGCGAAGTTCGGGTGGGTGGCGTACGTGCAGTCCGGTATGAAGCATATGCTGGGCAGGTCGCACCCGGTGCGTATTAGTGTGGATGGTGCGCCGTTCCGTACTTTGCCGATGCGGTCGGTGCTGATCGCGAATTGTGGCCGTCTGCAGGGTGGTATTCGCCTGGCGGACATGACAGATGTGAATGACGGCAACCTTGAGGTGATTGTGGCGTCGCCGCGTAATCTGGTGGAGTGGGGGCTGCTGATGGCGAAGGTTACGCGCCGCACGATTCTGGGTTCGCCGCGTATTGAGCTGCCGGTGATTCGTCACCTGGTGGGGTCTGAAGCGGTGTTGGAGTTCCCGGATGGTGCGCAGCCTGTTGAGGTGGATGGTGACCCGGCACCGTCGGCGTACCGCATTAGTGCGCGCGTGCTGCCTGCCGCCGTGGAGGTGGCGGTCCACCCCGAGGTGCTCTAGCGGGTGGCATCACCCCCGAATCACCTATGTGTGACCTGGATTATGAAAAAAATCGCGGATTTTTTCACTATTTCCTGAAAATCAGGAGGATAATGAAAAAAACCGCGATTTTTTACACCATCAAGGAGGGTACACGTGAACACCACCGGCACAAGGTACCGCACCCTCAAAAGCATCTTCCACGAACGCGGCAAAGCCGCCGCACAAACCGAACTGCAGGCACGCCGCAACGGCCACTCCACCTACCTCCTCAACGAATTCACGGTAGGGGAGCACCCCCTGTTCTACCTGGCAGACCGCACCGCGCTCGCATCCTTCGAACGCATCATGCGCCGTGAACGGCACATCGAACAGCTGAGCTCCCAACTGCCCAGCATCGCCATGCAAAGCTACCTACTCGACCTGGCAGTACGCAGCATCGTGGCGTCCGACCGTATCGAAGGTGTGCACACCACACGCCAGCTCATCTCTGAGGCACTCACCTCCGGCGACAGCGAGGACCCCCGCGCTAAGCGCGCCGTCGAATTCGTGAACCTCCTCAAAGACCTGGGGGCAGGACGCCCACCCTCCACAGCTGAGCAGGTGCGCAGCCTCTACGACACGCTACTCGAAGGGCACCTCGCGGAAGAAGACCGCCCAGACGGGGCTTTATTCCGCACCAAGCCCGTGGTTATTCACGACAACACCCGCGAAATTCACCGCGCCCCCGACAGTGAAGCAACCATCACCTCCAATGTTCAGGCGGCACTCAACCACGCCCTCGACCCGAATGTGCCGGCGCTATTCTCCGCAATCGCCGCACATTTCATGGTGGAGTACACGCATCCTTTCTACGACGGCAACGGCCGCCTGGGCAGGTACCTGCTGGTAGCCCACATGGGGCAGACGCTCACCCGGCTGACGACCCTCACCCTGCCGAGCACGCTCAACATTCAGAAGAGCCGCTACTACAAGGCGTTTAGCGCGGCGGAAGAACCCCTCAACTACGGTGAGGTGACCGGTTTTCTGCATGTTTTTCTGGGGCTGATCGAGCAGGCTCAGGAGCACCTGGTAGACGAACTGGACTCACGCGACCGTGCGTGGCGTGGTCTTGGCAGGCGTATCGCTGAGCTGGAGGGCAGTCGCACCTGGACGGGTGGCACCCCCGGGCTGACTTCGAAGAAGTTTGATGATGTTCTGCGGCTACTGTACATGCTGGGGCAGGTGCATATTTTCCGTGCGCCGGTTGCGCCTACCTCAAGCGAACTGCAGGATGCGCTGGGTGTTACGGCGCCGACTCTGCGCGATAGGCTCAAACTGCTGCAGGGGCTTGGGTTTGTTGAGGGTGTGAAGGCTGGCCGCACGATGCGCTGGTCGCTCACCGAGGCAGGAACCGCCCTGCTGGGCTTGCCCGCCGTTGATGACGACGAAGAATAGTTCACGAGCATAAGAAGCAGGGGAGGGGGCGCACCGGAGTGTGCCCCCTCCCCATAAAAAGCTCACTGCTTCCCGTAACTCCTAGTAGTAACGGCGGTAGGCGGTAGCTGTAGTCGCCGCCAGAATACCAGCAAGCAGAACGTTCGCCTTACGCAGCTCGTACAGCTGTTGATCCATTAGGTCTTCCACAATGGCGTTATGGATTCGTTGCTCCTCAGCCTGCTGCTCCATGCTGAGGCGAACCCACAGCTCGTGCCTCTCCTTCTCGAACAGGTTCAGTGCATCCTGCAGAGTGAATGCGCGTCCCTGCCGCACGTACTTGTACAGGCTATCCGAGGCGTACGGGTACAGGTAGTCTTCCGGGTACCAGTGGGAGAAACGCGCCATGTACTCCTTATGCACTTTCGATAGTTCCGCACGCGCCGGGTCCTCATACTCGCGCCAGATAGCCTCGTTGTGTGCCTGCCGTTTCAGGTTCTCCTGCTCCACACTCATCATTGCCAGCGGGTAGATGCCGAAGTACTTCCATAACCACCAAGCAACCGCAATAACGGCGGCAGAAACCAACGCCGGCAGATGGATGGTATGCCACGGAATATCGCTGGAGTGAATCTGCGGGTTGGCGATGAGATACCGCAGGTACGTAACCATCATGACGAGAGCACTAATAAGGTACGTCCAGGCGAGGACCTTCACGAAAGCGACAAAGAGCTTAGTGAGCTTAATGCGCGGCGGGTTAGGCACAGCTTCAACGTACGACTCCTGGGCGCTCTTCAAAGAAGCCGCCCAGGGTGCTGCACGATCCACCAGCTGCTTCACCTGGCGGAGGTGCTCCAGCAGGTCTTGACGCTGATGCATCTGCTCCTGCGGAATCGGTGAATGAGTGGATGGTTCCGGGATGGGGGTGGGACTACTGGACGACATGGGGGTCTGCGACATTGGTGTGCCCTTTTCGTAGTGTGAATCGGTGGTTTGTTCAGCCGGTGCGGCGGTTTCAGCTCTGACTAGGCGGCTTTCCAGGTGACGTACTTGTCCTTGTCGTATTCGTCAGTCACCTGCGGCTGCTCGGCGGGTACCCACAGAGCCCAGTCGCCGTTGTGCCATTCCATGGTCATCTCAAAATAACGGTAGGTACCTGACGGTGTCTGGAACAGAATGCGGATGACTGCGCGTTCCGGGGTGTACGACATGTAGCGGTACCCCATGATGCGAACCACGGTGCGGGTCTTCGTATCCTGCAGACGGTCCTTGGTGATTTGTTCCGCGCCGGGGCCGATGACGGTCGGCATGTATGCCTCCGGGCTGTCATTGACATGGATGACCGCCCACGCGGCTGCGTACAGGGCACCCTGCGCAGAGTGCTCAAAACAGCTGCGGATGGGGGACTCCACGACGGGGCCGGCGGTCTGCGAGACGGGGCCGGTCCATCCGGATTCGGTGGTCACCCACTGGGTATCCTTGGGGGCGGTCTTCAGGACGGTCTTATCTGCTGATGCGCCAGCACCGCAGGTGCCGGGCTCAATTGTCACGCCAGGGGTAGCTTCTAACGTTTCAAAAGGTGAGGCGCCGCCTCGTGGCACCCACAGGAGGGTGATTCCGAGGAGCAGCAGGCCAATGATGTATAAGAATCCGATGAGCGCGCGGGGAATGGCTGGGCCTGATGCGGTGTTGTAAATTTTCACGAGTCTCCAATCGTGTCTTCCCGGCGGTGGGTTGTAGACTGAGCCAGCCCCTCGGCGCTGGGGGCGGTGTTTACTGGTTGAGAGTGAGTGGAGACAGTAGAGCATCCTCATGTGGTGTGCCGCTTTGGGAGGCGGAATCACCGGCTGCTGGGTGCTCTTAGATGAGTGTCAAAAGATACCCTAGCATGCCTACCGTCAGGGTGCTGAGCGAACGGTCGTTCTCTCATGAAGAGAGAGCACGAAACAAGACAAAAGGCGCACCCCGTAGGGTACGCCTTTAAAGCGTTATGAGGCGCTACCCTATTGGGACCACGCCTCATACCCATGACAAGGTCCGTAGCTTCGGCCAGAATCCACCGGCATACCCACTACGGCTCACCCGTTATACCTCCTCGCCTTGCGGCGACTACCTCAGGGTCTCTTGCTTTACCTTGCACTTTCAACTATACGGAGGTTACTTCTGCTTAGCAACTGTTTTAGTCATGCGCGGTCGGGGTCTAGGCACGGCGCACAAAAAAGGCACCCTCAACGGGTGCCTTATGTGTCAGGATCGCCAAGAACGGCCAGAATACTCCAGCTTTCATACCTTGACACCTTCATCCCTCGGCCCGGAGGCGGTAATCCATCGTTTTATCCTGACAACCCCCACTATACGGAGGTTATACCTACCCCCGCAACCGGTTCAGTCATGCGCGGTCGGGGTCTAGGTACGGCGCACAAAAAAGGCACCCGCAAGGGGTGCCTTATGCGCAAGGTCCGTAGCTTCGGCCGACCTACATCAGCATACCCACTACGGCTCACCCAGTATACCTCCTCGCCTCGCGGCGACTACCTCAGGGTTCTTGCTTTACCTTGCTGATAACCACTATAGCAAACTCCGCTGCTACATGCCCGTGACGGTGTCATTTGTGACAGGTTGAAGCTACTGTCCCTGAATGTTGCCCCGACGTATTAGGTAAGCATCGTAACCGGTAACCCGAGATACTCTTCGCTGCGTGTTGGGCGTGGCATGTAGGGAAAACGCAAAAATAATATGGAGGATATTGTGGTTCACTATTTCTATACATTAAACTAATATGCAAAAATCAATTAGATAGAATTAAAGAAGCCCGGCAATAATGTACATTATCGCCGAGCTTCTTATTGTGTTAGGAAGGACAAATTCCTAACATGTCCAAGTCTAGGAATCTAGACATTGATAACTAAATAGAAAGGAAATATCCTTTTGGAAACTTTGGCTAATATTCCCGGTGACCTGACCGTTCCCATCCGTTCCTTCACTCTCTCCCGGTGTTCCAGCACCGGGAGCGGGTGAACCCCGGAATATTCCTTACGTATCCAGGCTATCAAAGGTCAACATTATGAGCAAGCATTTTGGGCACTCTTCCCCCTTGAGCCCCTTCTCCTCATGCGCACTGTCGAATCCTTCGGTTCTCACATCATTTCATTGATTATCTTGTCTGCAGCAGTGTTTTGCCAGGTGCGAGCTTATCGCGCCCTTCGGGAATCTGAGAAGGCGCAGTGCCCATAGACATAAGTTAATATACGCAAAAATACCCCCTGAAAACCAGGGGGTATTTTCGTGAAAACACCTGAATAACTTGCTCTTTTAGTGTAAAAATATTCACACCAGGAGTGTTGAAGGGTTCGACTTCAACACCCAAGCCCGGTAATCAAACCAATTATCCAGGTGTCCATAATCAATAGAGAAAGGTACATTCAAATGAATGTTTCGGAAATCACCACCCTTCTGACTGAACTCATCGGCAAGAAGTAAGTGGTAAAAACCCCTTAACCCGGTACTAGAGTAACCGCCTCCAGTGCCGGGTGCAGGGCACCCGATACATTCATACTACACGAGGTGACGCCCCATATGTTGGGCACAAAAAAAGGCACCCTTGCGGGTGCCTTATGCGCAAGGTCCGCAGCTTCGGCCAGAATCCACCGGCATACCCACTACGGCTCACCCATTATACCTCCTCGCCTTACGGCGAATACCTCAGGGTCTCTTGCTTTACCTTGCATTCCTCATCATACCTAAGTTCCCGCCACACCACCAGCAGTTGGGTCACCCATAGAGTTACGCTGCGGCAGCATGACGAAGGGCGAACCTCTAAAGGTTCGCCCTTCATTCATTAGGCTACTCAGTAATCGCCTGCGCCAGCACCTCGGCAAGGCGTGCGCTCCTGCCGGTGTCCTGACCCTCAAAACGTGCCTCCACGAACTCATCACGCAAACCCGCCGCCACCGCAAAAGCTGCAGGCGCCAGACGGTACCCGGCGTGCGCGGCAAGCTGACTAAAAAACACGAACTGGGTGCGCGTATTACCCTCACGGAACGCATGCACCACATTCAACTCATTCCACAACTCAGCGAACTCACGCACAAACTCCTCACGAGAAAGACCCGCCAGGTAGTTCTTAGCCGCCAACCCGCGGTAGAGCCGGTTCGCCTGCTCCACCATCGGCTCACCCGCCGGGAAATACCGGTGCCCCTCCTTACTCATGCGCGGATCCCAAAAACTGGGGGCGGTACGTTCCTGACCAGCCCACTCGTACACGTCCTGGAAGAGGAAACCGTGAATCGCCTTCATATGGGCGAAATCGAAATTGCCGCGGATAGGCTGCTGGGCGAGCAAGAGCATGCGGCCGCTCACCTTGGACTCTTCGAGCTGCTTGAGCTTAGTAGGGTCAGTTTCACCGTACGGTTTTCCGGGGCTGGTAAACAGGTTCCGGAGGACATGTGTTCCGGGGATGTAGTAGTCGCCCCACTCGTAGTGCTTCACCATTACGCATCACCCATAATGTGCCGGGTGGTAGCTGCATCGTACTCTTCGAAAGAGATTTCGTGGTGTGCCAGCTGGCGCAGGAGCTCCTGGAGGTGAGGGTCGGTGATGACGTGCCCTGCGAGGTTCATGCCAGCCTCAACGAACTGCAGCGCCTCTTCAGGGGTCTTGGAGCTGTTGGAATTGTCGGTGCGGGTGGTTGGTGTTGACATGGTTTCCTCTCTCGGTGGATTCACCCTGATGGGTCGGGGTGCAGAAATACAGAAAGCTGCATATGCGGTTTTCTGTACACGCGGCTTCCGACGTTGGAAGCGCCCAGAACCAGAAAAGGCTGAACAGAAAAGGAGAACCCGGTGAGAGCCCGCCCTTAAAGCGTTATGAGGCGCTACCCTACTGGGACCACGCCTCATACCCATGACAAGGTCCACGAATTCGGCCACATAGGCTTCCCTTCGTAGCCCCATCCTTTCCACCCCCTACTCGGAATAAGATCCGGTAGGAACTCACCGTACATGGCAAGCAACGCTACACAGCTGCAGAGCGTACGAGACAGGTTTTAACTTGTACCTCAAGGCTACCAAGTACGGGAATCTCCAGCAACGCATACGGTCATTTTGGCGGTGCCCTCCCCAGAATGACCGTGGGCAGTACCTGTTTTTGGTACCTGGGTTAGGCTGGAATATACGAGGTGCCTCCCAAGGGTATGGGGGTGCTGTCTGCGTCAGAAGAAGCAGGCAGCAGAAAAGCCTGCCGACGAGGCAAAAGCTTAAGAAGCAAAATCTTCCGCCAAACCCAACGAAATTGAGCAGTACCAGCCCGTCGACTACTTTCCGGAAAGGGGATAACCGTGGAAGACAGCACCCCCGACTTCGATGCGCTTTATGAGTACATCACGAATAACAGCTCTGAAGTCTTCAACCAGTTCATCGACGATATGGACATCGAGGAAGAGAAGCGTCGTTTCTACCTCGCTCTGTACACCTATTCTCTGCAGCAGAAGCAGCGCATCGTCATTGCTGATGAGAACTTCGTTGTCTGAATCGTTGAAGAGCGCTCTCCGCTGCACCAACACCTCCCACCCTCACAGTTAAGCCGTGAGGGCGATCCGTGAAGGTCAAGAAAGGAACATACAGTGTCAGATCATTTTGACCTGCACCTGCGCTACCCCGAACTCTTCAAGCCGCTCACCGAAGAGCAGCGCCGCAACGTCATGCAGCCCCTCACCTCATCCTGGCTTGAAGGCGACAACCCCACCCGCGAAGACGTCACGCTACTCATCGACTACGAGCTCGGGCGAATCACCGCAGAAGAATACGACCGGCAGGCACTAGCGAAGGCGCTCGCCCACCAGGTGCTGACAAGCCAAAACGTCGACCAGCAGAGCGCAGCGGAGGGTGAATAAACCGTGAGTCAGCAGAAGAACTGGGAAGCCTACTTCTACCCCAAACCCTACCAGCACGTCATGCGGAATAAGCCGGGCATCAAGGACCCTGCGGCGCTTTCGCTCTACGAGCACCGCGTCATCACCCGACGAGGCTACGAGCTCACCAAGAACCCCGAGCCCATCGCCCACACCTTCGACGCGGAGCACCTCAAGGCCATTCACCGCTACCTCTTCCAGGACGTGTACGACTGGGCGGGGGAGTACCGCACCGTGGACATGTCTAAGGGCGTGAGTGCTTTCGCGAGCGTTCAGCGCGGCCCCTTGAATATTGACCGGTACCTCGACTACGTTTTCGCCACTAGCCGTGCGACTGACTGGGCGAGCCTGAACCATCAGGAATTTGTGGAGGCTGCCGCCGCGATTTTCGCGCATCTGAACCACGCGCATCCTTTCCGTGAGGGTAATGGTCGTGCGACCCGCATTTTCATGGATCATGTGGCGGCGCGTAGTAATTTCCGGTTTGATTATGTGCGTGCTGGCCGCCGCGACTGGAACCAGAGTTCCATGTATAGCGGCCCGGATCGCGGGTATTTTGAGGTGCATCCGGAGGAGCTGCATCAGCTGTTTGGCATCATCACTGTGCCGCGTGACGCCTAGTCAGGGTGCTAAAACACCTCGGGCAGATGCCCGGTTAGGTCATTAAAAATGGATGTCCGCCACCTTATTGGTAAGGTGGCGGGTTTTCCCTGTATGCGCGGGGGTGAGCCCGACAGACACGCTTATATGTTGGATTTTGGTCAAATTGTTGTATATTTGCCTCGTACCCAATTTCAGTGCGTGCCCGAGAAGGCAACATCTCAGCCGACGTTGGCTGTTCATTATAGACGGTTGAGCTCGACCCAAGCATGCCTGAAGCGCACCGACTTCTCGGGTTCATCCTTATGCAATTAGGGGCCCCTCGTCGCGCAAGAGATGAGTATGCGAAAGCAGCAAATCTTGGGGATGATGAGGCTGTCCTGGACATGCTACGCGCATCATATGAGGCGGAAACGCCCGAATGGACTGTGCAAGCCAGATTCCGCGCCGCGCAGGCGCAACTCGATGCGAAGTCGAAGGCTGAGGTAGAGCTTTTGCTCATGCAGGCTCGGACTGCTCTCGATCCGAGCATAGATGTCCAGGTAGCTCTCAACGACCTCCAAGCCCGTTTTCCGAACGACGAACTTATTAACGAGGCCGTACACCTGAACTCGAATACCGAATGACTGGAAACGTAATGGTAATCAATCACAAGCGACGGGGCGAAGCACAGAGCGCTTCTGGCCTGCATCTGAGAGACATGCCCATCGACCACTTGTATGTGCGCTATCAAAGGATAGCGCGGAACCTGCCGAGACGGATCCGCTGGCTTGCTTTGGTATTCGCGCCAACGAGCACGAGTTTCACCGTCTTCACCGCTGGCCTACTGAATGTTGCAGGGGCTCTGATGATTACGGCAGGTATCGGCCAGGTAACGTCAGGTGAGAGGACCCCAGGCAGCGCTATTTGGTTACTCATCTTCGCTTTCCTGGCTGAAAGCCTAGGGTACTGGGTGAAGGAACGCCAAGAGCTTATTCTCACGATCGCGGTTCGACAGCTTACATACCGCCGTTTCCGGGACATCTTTGGTAGGTCATCCCATCCGCCGGAAGCTCACGGGCATGTTCTCACATACCCAGGACAGATCAGCCAGTTTGCCTTCGTTGTTGATTTCGCCGTTTCAACCGTTCAGATTATTGCCTTTCTCACGGCTTCGCTCGCGCTATATGGTGCAAGCGGCGCCATCGCTGCGTTGCTCATTACTGGATTGGTATTCGTCAGCGTCCGTCTCATCAACTTGGTGGGCCGACTATGGGAACAGTACGTCGCTCTAGAGGGAGAGCGTAGGCAGTGGATTCAGCGTGTAGCAAACGCGCTGCCTCGAGGGCGAAGCATCCCCAGCTGGGGTACCGCCCTGGACAAGGTCGCTAGCATCCGAAACACCGAAGAGCAGCTTCTGCACAGACGAGTCCCGTTGCAGATCCTGAATGGATTCCTTGAACGGGGAGCACTAACTGCGGTGCTCGCTGTGGTTGCGGTTCTCGGCGCATGGCTCTGGCCATCCGCTCGTTTCGGTATTGGAATTATTTTGGCAGCCCGCTACCTGTACGCAGCGGTGCAGAACAACATCGTAAACTATCGGGTTATTCGGCTCGCTGTGCCAATGATGCGTGAGCTCGACAAGCTCGAGTCGTCTCCAAATTGCACGGTTAAACAGCAGGACTTGGTGGGGCAGCCTTCAAATTCTAGAGAGGTGCTTGCAGCTACGTCTGAGCGCGCTGAAGCATTGCGCACATCCGTGACCACCCCCGATTCTGCTTTCGTACCACGCAACCCGGAAGTGTCCCATTCGGTGTTGTCAGCGTGGCGAGCTTCTGCTTCGCCACATCAGGTATCCCGGTTCACTAGCCTCGCTTTAGGTATGGGGCTCACTGAGGATGTGATCGGGCGGTTCTGGCAAGACGCAGCAACCTTGTCGTCAGGAGAGAGACACCGTGCTGCTGTCGCTATCGTTTTGGCAGACAAACCGGACTGGCTAATTTTGGACGATACGTTCGCAGCGCTTGATCCTGTAACACGAGAAGTGGTTGCCGAGAGGATCTTAGAGTGCGTGCCAACGTGCACACTTCTGGCAAGCTCGGAGGAGTACGTACCGAGTGCATTCACCCCCGGCAATGATGCGAGGGTAGACCCTCTTGAGTTGCAGGCTCATAGCCCCGGGGCAGCTAAGGGGGTAGATGCTGGTTCGACGGATGTGAGCGAGGGACAGAACCTTCCTGACCCTGAGCCGAAGCGTGCCACATTCCGACGATCGGCCCTGTTGTTGTTTGGACCGCATTTGGTGTGGATTACGTGTGGCGCCCTACTCTTGAGCGGATCCGAAGTTGCTTTTGCATTGACGATTGCTCACAGTGATGGGCTGTCTGCTCAGGTTGCTGGAGTGTCAGCTGCTTGCGCACTGGCAGCAATTGTTGGGTCCGTCATGTTCTTTGGCGCGCTCTACTGGGCTCCCATCGCTAGGCTGAGTGATTTGCACGACCGGGTTATACGGAGGCTCGATCGATTCGCTAGTCCTAGAACAAGCGGTGCGGTCATGGGGCGGATGGGTGAAGACTTCTCCGACCTTCAGATGTCGGTGCCTAGCGCCCTGGGTTCGGTATTTATGGTCATTCTACAGACCTTTATGCTCATCGGAGGTGCAGTGGCTGGCGCCCCGCTGTTCATAATTGTTGTGTTGGCGGTAGCACCCCTAGCGATGCTTGCTATGCGTCAGGGTTCAAAGTGGATTCTCCCTGCCTCGACGACGGCTGCCAATCGCCGAGGTGACTTCATCGGGGTGGTTGGTGCCCAGGCTGGCTTACACGCTGCGCCCGTCAGCGCAGGGCTGCGTCGGGCTGGAGAAGAAGCCTACGCTCATTCGGAGGCTGCATACGTCAGCAGCTCGATTCAGTTGGCGAACGCCTACGCACTGCGTACGGGACTGATCCAGTTGCTTGTGTTGTCACTGAATGTTTCTGCAGTGGTATTGGCACTGATGGTCGAAGGATCGAACTCAGTGGTTGCTCCCGCGGTCGTAATATATTTTGCAGTAACTCTGTCATCTGGCATCCAATCTACGGTGGAGACGCTGCAACAGGTTGGTGTAGTCAGCTTGACTGCGGAGCGTGTTCGGATGCTTGAAGAGTACCGGGCCGACCGTTCTTATCCGCCCGTGCGGTCTGCTGACCTGGCTCTGCTTGAGAGCGTTCTTGACTCTGGGTGTTCTATGGTTGCCTTGATTGGACCAACTGGCGCGGGGAAGTCCGTCATGCTTGATGCTCTATACCGCCGGTATCCCCAAGGCGAAGTGGTAATCGTACCAGATATCGATCCGTTCGCATCTGAAGCATCGAATTCGAGCGGGCTCATGCTTGCGCGTTCCGTATTACGTGAAGGCGCTACCCGGCTTGTGTTGCTTGATGAGACCTTGAAGAGTCTCACTCCGTCAGAGGAGCGCGCTGAGCTCGAATCGATGGCGTGCGCTATCGAGGGCAGCGACAAGCAGGTTGTGATTGTCCTTCACTCGCGCTCTAACCTTGATCGTTTCAAAGAAGTGGTGAATTTAGATGCGTGAGCTGACCCAAGTACTACGTTTTTCTCCAAGAACTATCGAGGACGAAATGCAAATCTATAGGGCCAACCTATAGCCTGGACCGATTCGTCGGTGGCACTTCTGAACGAGTACGGCGCCACACTGTGCACACCTGACCGCGAGGCAACACCGCTGGACTTACCCGAGGCGGGAACCGACCTGCTGGGCTTGCCCGAGGCGGGAACCGACCTGCTGGGCTTGCCCGCCGTTGATGACGACGAAGAATAGCCCACGAGCATAAGAAACAGGGGAGGGGCCGCACCAGAGTGTGTCCCCTCCCCTGAGCTGTAGTTAAACAGAAAAGGCACCCGTTGAGGGTGCCTTAGAACAAGGTCCGCAGCTTCGGCCAGAATCCACCGGTACACCCCGCTACGGCTCACCCGTTATACCTCCTCGCCTTGCGGCGATTGTCTCAGGGTTCTTGTGTTACCTTGCTAGTTCCAACTATACCTAAGCTCTGAAAACACGACCAGTGATTAGGTCATACCTTAAACCTATCCTCCAGGTGTTCTCTCCGCCCCACCAAACCAGCGCCTGCTGCCCCCGACGCTGCCTCTAGTAAAAACCCCCGCCAAAAACACAGCCGGGGCCGTCTCGCACGCAGGCTCGAAAAGTGCGAGAATGGAGCGAAAAAGAAAACTACGAAAGAGACACTTTCATGCTTATTCTCGTTGTGAACGCTGGTTCTTCCTCCCTGAAGTACCAGGTGCGTGACACCTCCCTCCCCGAAGCAGAGCAGATGCTGACCTCCGGCCTGGTCGAAAACATCGGTACCGACGTGCCCAACCACGAGGTCGCATTCGACATCATGTCCGAGAAGCTTGAGCCCGTCCTGGCAGGCCGCGAGCTGCAGGCAGTCGGTCACCGCGTGGTGCAGGGTGCGGAGAAGTTTACCCACCCCGCCCTGCTCACCGAGGAAGTTGTCCAGCAGATCGACGACCTCTCCCCGCTGGCACCGCTGCACAACCCCGCACACGCTCAGGGTATGCGCGCCGCAATGCACAAGTGGCCCTCCCTGCCGCAGGTTGCCATCTTCGACACCGCGTTCCACTCCACCATGCCCGAAGAAGCATGGCGCTACGCAATCCCCTACGACCTGGCTGACAAGTACAGCATCCGTCGCTACGGCTTCCACGGCACCAGCCACGAGTACGTCTCCCACGTTGCAGCCGACATGCTCGGCATCGCCCGCGACAAGTTCAACGGCATCGTGGCACACCTCGGTAACGGCGCGTCCGTGACCGCTGTGAAGGACGGCAAGTCCGTCGACACCTCCATGGGCTACACCCCGCTGGCCGGCCTGATCATGGGTACCCGCTCCGGCGACATCGACCCCTCCGCACTGACCACCATCCTGGTTCGTGAGGGCATTGACGGCGCACGCCTGGACACCATCCTGAACAAGGAGTCCGGCCTGCTCGCACTGGCTGGCTCCAACGACATGCGTAAGGTCGTTGAGGCTGCACAGTCCGGCGATGAGCGCGCACAGCTCGCACTGGACATGACCTCCTACCGCCTGATGAAGTACATCGGCGGCTACAACCTGGTTGTTGGCGGCGCGCAGGCTCTGATTTTCACCGCAGGTATCGGTGAGAACTCCGGCGACTTCCGCAAGCTGGTCCTGGACCGCCTCGGCCCTCTGGGCATCAAGTACAACGAGGAAGAGAACGCTAAGCGTTCCCCCGAGCCTCGCGTGATTTCCACCGAGGATTCCGCCATCAAGGTTCTGGTCATCCCCACCAACGAGGAGAAGGCCATCGCCGAGGCAACCGAGGAGCTCGTCAAGAGCCTCTAAGCCCCACGCACCCCGCCGTGTAGGCGGCTCAGCGTAAAGTTATCCGCCGTGGCACCCATTCCGTATGGGTGCCACGGCGGACTTGTTTTGTGGGCATCCATTAGCATGAATGTATGTGATTCAACTTACTTTACAAAGCAATATTACGGCAATGTGGTATGTATTGCATGTATATCATCTGTCACTTAGAAAACAAGAATGAAAGTTAGTTAAAAGTGTGGGTTTGGATACTGCATAAAGTGTAAATTTATTGCTTGCTTGGGAAAGTTGTGCAGGGGGGGGGTATGAATGTATCGATTGGCAATATTCCAACATCGATGGCAGTTGAGGTTGAAGATGAAAAAAGGTTGATGATTCTAGGTTAATGCTGATAGAAAAATTTTTGTCAATCCAAGTTATTGCATGCTGTGAAGCAATGAATATAAATTTTTATGCTTTCATATAACGAGTGTTCATCGAAAAGAACTGAAGCGGATTTATAGCCGCACAAGAATTCCGAGGGCACACTCTGAAGTACACGTTTAAACACATACTGCGATAACTTTTATTTTTGTATTTTATATACAGAAATAAAGTGGATCAATGTGTAAAACTCATTCCAATAAGAGAGATTTGGTAATGGATATTCACTCGACTAAGGGCCACTCCGAACAGAGTGGAAAGCTGATGGGTCGTCGTTCCCTGGTTAAGGGTGTAGCGTGGGCAGCTCCTGTTGTGGCAGCAACCGCAGTGGTGCCCGCCTACGCAGCATCCAAGAACCCTTGCGAATACGGCACCATCGTATCCGTGCCCTGGGGCGAGCGTGCTGAACGTCGCCGCTACAAGGGTACCGTCAACGAAGAGTACGAATGGGCAGTAATGCCCACCTCAAACTGCAGCCCCCAGCCGCAGACCTACTTCATCGACAACACCACCCCCGAACGTAAGCTTGCTTACCCCTGGGGTCGTTACGAGGGTGTGAGCGACTTCCCGCCGATTTACCCCCCGAACGGCAAGGACACCCCCGACTACACCTCCAAGGACGGCGTTGGTGGCGTTGGTGGCGGCGTTATCATCAACGTTCGTGTTGAGAACGTTGCAGGTGACGTCTCCTATGCACCGACCCCCACCGGTGCGGACCGTTTCGCATTCGGTGAGGCCGAGGCAAACCGCAAGAACAACATGTACTACGCCGAAGGCTACAAGGGCAAGGGCGCAAACCCCCCGGTTGTTCGCCTCAACGACAACTACAAGGGCAGCCGCTCTACCTACATCGCTCACGGTAAGTACAACTACCTGCACTTCCCGGATGGTCCCCGTCCTCCCAAGGAAAATAGCCCCCTGTGGACTTACGCATACGGTAAGCACTACACGACTGCTGAAGGCCGCGACGGCTGGTCCTGGGACATTCAGGTGATGGCTAACATTACCCACCCCAATGCTGGTGCAGACGTTGTGTCGTACATGACCTACCTGCGTAAGCACACCTACGGTGACCCCGCGCATCAGTCGGCAAAGGTCATTCCGGTGCAGTACCGCGTTATTGTGACTTCCCCCTGGGGTACTGTCACTTATCTTTCGGCAGCTGTTTAATATCAGCTTGCATTAGGTCTGAATGGAGTAGTGACCCATTCAACCTATTTCAATCTTGGATTGAGATTTATATATTTGTGATGTTTATTTGAGTATGAAGTTGATGGATTTTTAGTGTATTAGGGAGTGATGTCTCTAATAAGTAGACGCTATTCTTCTGTCAGCTTTTGGAGGGGCCGGGCCGCGCCACGTGTGCGGAATCGGCCCCTCTGCATGCATCCATAGGGAGAAAAACCAAGCATTGCATCTCTTGGTGGGCTATTGCGGGAAAGGCGAGAGGTGGTGGGCATTCTATGAGAAAAAGCGTATTCACATTCACTAGTACGTGCCCAAACCCGATAGAGTGGAGTCAGACAACACTCGATACGAAGTGGACGAGATATGACTCAACCTCCTGAAAACCACCAGCCCGGCGGGCAGTTCAACGCCCAGCCCGGCCCCCAGGGGCGCCCCGCCCCGCAGGGCACGCCTCTTCCGCAGGACCTCTCCGCGGGTTGGCTGCCCGAAGATAAGCGTCAGAAGCCGGTGAGCCCCCTTCCGGAACCCAGGTTCTTTGCCTACCAGTCCATACTGCCGACGAAGGTGCTGCACGCGCTGCGTCACCCCGCCGAAATCCCGTGGCTGGTCGCCGCCTACGCGGTCACCGCGGCCGGCTACGTCGTGCTGTTCATGTCGATCATTACGCTGTTTGGCCGCATGGGCCAGTGGCTCTTCTCGTCCGGTTCGGGCGACTACACCGGCGGCACAAGCAGCCGCGTGGCAAGCAGCGTGCAGGACATCGTCATGCAGGCCGTGTCCATGCTGGTTCTGGGCCCTCTCGTGCTCTTCATCGGTCGTGCGCTCTTCTACGCCCAGCAGCGTGTGAACGGTGTGCGCATCACCCCGACCCAGTTCCCCGAGGCGTACCAGATGCTCGCCGAGGCAGCCGAGGCCGCCGGCCTGCGCCGCGTACCCGACGCGTACGTCATCAGCGGTAACGGCACCATCAACGCCTTCGCATCGGGTCACGGCTTCCGCCGCTTTATCTGCGTCTACTCCGATCTGTTCGAAATCGGCGGTAAGTCCCGTGACCCGCAGGCCCTGCGCTTCATCATCGGTCACGAGGTGGGCCACATCGCGGCCGGTCACGTCAGCTACTTCCGTCTGATTTTCACCACGCTCTTCAGCCGCATCCCCATACTGTCTAGCGCGCTGTCTCGCGCTCAGGAGTACACCGCCGATAACTTCGGCTACCGCTTCTGCCCCGAGGGTGCCGAGGGTGCCATCAAGGTCATGGCCGCCGGTAAGTACCTGAATAAGCAGGTCAACTTCGACGAGCTGGCCGACCGCGCCGTCACCGACCGCGGCCTGGCCGTCTGGTACGTGAACCTGCTGATGAGCCACCCCGTGATCACCTGGCGTGCCCACGCCCTGCGTGACCGCACCCAGCCGGGCCGCCTCTTCTGGCGCCCGACCGAGAACCCCACGGACAACGGTACCCCGCGCGTGCCCGTGCTGGTTCCCGCTTCGGAGCCCGTTGGCATGTGGCCCGACCCGATTCAGTCCACCGAGTTCATGCAGGAAAACCAGAAGACCTGGGAGCCCTACAACCTCGAGACCGTGGACGTGGCCCAGAAGCCCGAGGGGGACCTCGCATACCCCGAGAATGCGGCCCTGTTCAGCGGTTGGCAGACCGAGCAGGCTCGCGCGTTCCACGCTCAGCGTTGGGATGCGTACGCGGCCGCCGGCGGTGCACCCGCCGCGGGTGCGTCCGGCTTCGGCCAGCAGGCGGCCTCCGGCTTCGGCCAGCCCGGCCAGCAGTCCGGAACCCCGGATCAGTCCGGCTCCCAGCCCGCTTCTCAGCCCGGCCCGTTCGGGTCGGCCCCTGAGCAGCCCGGCTCCAACCGACCCGACGCCGGCCCCTCCGGCGAGGGCGGTTACGGCTTCGACCCCGGCAACAAGTAGCCCGCTAAGCCGTGAACGCGCCCGCGGGCGCTAAAGGCTCAAGAACTCGCCGAGGGCATCTCATCGTGAGAGGTGCCCCCGGCGGGTTCAGCTCTTTAACCGCAGGTCATAGAATAGGGGCTATGCTCTCATCACTGCGCTCTATCAAGCTTGACTCGCTGCTGACCATGCTCATCACCGCCGTTATTCTGGCCATTATCGTGCCGGCGCGCGGCGACTTCGCCGACTGGTTCAGCACCGGAACGAAGTTCGCGGTCGCCCTGCTGTTCTACCTGTACGGCGCTCGCCTCTCCACCGCGGAGGCCATTCGCGGCCTGACCCACTGGCGCCTGCACCTGATGATTTTGAGCTGCACGTTCGTGCTGTTCCCGCTGCTTGGCCTGGCCCTCTCGCCACTACGTTTCGTGCTCGGTGATGGGCTGTACATGGGTATTCTGTTCTTGACCTTTGTGCCCTCGACCGTGCAGGCATCCATCGCCTTCACCTCGATTGCGGGCGGTAACGTGGCGGCGGCGATTGTGAGCGCCTCGCTCTCCTCGATTGTGGGTGTGGTGGCGACCCCGCTGCTCGCCATGCTGCTGATGAACACGGGGCATATTGAGTTCTCCGGAACGGTCTTCCTGGATATCGCCATTCAGCTGTTTCTGCCGTTCGTGCTCGGCCAGCTGACGCGCCGCTGGGTGGGGGAGTTCGCCAAGAAGCCGACCACCAAGTGGTTGGATAAGTTCTCGGTCATGATGATTGTGTATTCGGCGTTCTCTGCCTCGGTGGTGCAGGGCGTGTGGACGCGCGTGGCGTGGTGGCAGATCGTGCTGCTGGTCGTGCTCATGGCGATTATCGTGGTGTTCATGCTGTGGCTGACCGACCAGCTGGCTAAGCGCCTGGGCTTCAACCGTGCCGACCGCATTACGATTCAGTTCTGCGGTTCGAAGAAGTCGCTGGCGGCTGGCCTGCCGATGGCAATCATTATTTTTGGTGCGGGCTCGCTGGGTCTGATGATGCTGCCGATCATGATTTTCCATCAGGTTCAGTTGATGATTTGTACCTGGCTTGCGGGCCGCTATGCGCGCCTGGATGTGGTGGGTGCCGCCTCCGCGAAGGAAGTTCAGTAGGGGCTTGAACCCTATCTGCCGGGGTGCTCGGCGGGTGCTATTGGGGGCCTCTGAGCCTGTGAGATAAGCCTCTGATGAGGGGTTTTAATGGGTTCTTTGGGACTGGATGACCTGTCTATGAAGTGATATAGCGCGCATTCATCGAAAAACTCTCTGACTAGTGCATTTGTGTGCAAAATGTGGTATTAGTACTGGTCAGTTGGTTTTCTGTGGGTTATATGCACTCTATTGCATCAAAGTGACCGGCGAGACAATCAACACTATCGGGTGTTGAGCGGCGAAAAAGCCCCAATTTTGCCCTAGAATATTTTGTCGATGGGTTAGACAGATTTGCATCCTGTATGCAAGAATTTATGACTCATGTGGGAATGGTTGAGATTCACTCCCTCAACCGGCCCGGAGCACTCGCCACGGCGGATTCACTCCCCGACCGCGCGATGGCCGAAAGAGATTCACTCCCTCGCATCGGCAGACGCTCCCAAACATTCACTCAGACACAACCGGATAACTCAGCTTCACCACGCGCAGCTATAGCTCCGGCTATCCTGCGTGCTCGTCGCTGTAGTGCATCCACCCCAGAAACGAGGACACATTATCATGGCTACCATCATGAGCGTGAACGTATGCGATTCCAAGTACAACGCTGACCCCACCGGTGTACGAGACTCCACCAGCGCTATCCAGAAGGCCGTTGATGACGTCGCCGCACAGGGCGGCGGTTCCGTCGAGATCCCCGGCGGTATCTACCGAGTCTCTTACCCCTTCATCGAGATGAAGCACCGCGTCGAAATCTTCGGCCACGGTCAGGCAACCCGCATCGTCGCTTTCACCGACAAGAGCATCCCCTCCACCAAGAACGGTAGCTACGAATGTACCGGCGTGTTCCACACCGGTAGTTACACCACCCCCATGAGCGGTGGCACCAACCAGAACAAGCCCATGCGCATGGGCGTGCGCGACCTGTTCATCCGCACCAACAAGTACAACCTGCCGCTGGACTCCAAGAGCAACCAGATTTTCCTGGAGAAGCACACCCAACCCGTCGACAACGTTGCGGGCGTCATCTTCCACACCCGCATCGCGGACGCCAACCCCGGCGAGCCGGACGCAGTGCCCACCCTCTCCAACATCGAAATCTGGGACACCGCCATTGGCGTGGCCATCCTGGGCCTGGACGACCAGGGCATGAAGATTGACAAGCTGCGCATCCGTCAGACCCTGCGTCAGGGCCTGCTGGTCGGTAAGCCCGTCGGCCACCCGCTGCGCCCCCGTGAGGGTGACACCCCCGGCGCGGCAGATAACAAGTTCTCCATGATTGACGTCTCCGACGCCAACATGAGCTACGGTACCTTCGCCGGCATCGAGATTTACACCTCCCAGTCGAAGTTCGAGCTGTCGACCAGCTGGTTCAACAAGCGCAACCAGGGTAAGAACGCCCTGTACGAGGTGAAGACCCGCCACGTGGGCGCCGGCTGGTTCATCCAGGGCACCCGCAACATGTTCATTGGCTGCACCGCCCAGGAGAACGCCGGTCACGGCTGGCTCGTGGAGTGGGGCAACAACCAGTTCATTGGCTGCCTGGGTGAGTCCTCCAGCTTCCAGGACGCTGTTACTGGCGCTGCTCGAGGTGACGAGGCGGCGAACTGGTACATTGGCCGTAACGCACGCGGTAGCCGCTTCGTGGCTCCTCGTTCGCACAACCCTTACAGCTGGGCGAAGGCTTCCCTGTACGGTTTCTACATTGAGAACAACATTCGCGATATGCACATTACGACTGCGTCCGCGAAGGATGACCGTATTGGTGAGAACAACATGATTGGCCGCCGCGTTCACGTGACTGGCGCTATGGGCGATAACGTGCTCATCGAGGTGGATCATATTCGCCACGCGACTTTCGCGCCGAAGCAGCTGGAGAAGCGCGGCAACGGCGTGTTCATGGGCTAACCCTCACGGGTTAGGTCCTGCGAGCTGAGGCTCGTGATCACAAAATCTTAAAACGCATACGCTTGAGGGGCGGGGAGTAATCCCCGCCCCTCAAGCGTATGCATCATATTTTATTTGTGGGTTCCGACAACCTGGTACCCGGAAGTATGAAAATCTCGAATCATTGAATATACCGTCCTCCTGTCAAGGATGGTGGTGGGTTTAGCGGTCTTGAGATTATCCGGTTCGTTTTCGTTAACAGGCACCTTGGGGTACGGAGCGATAGCTACGGTGTACCAGGAAGTTTCTTTCCAGAAAGGTTTTCCGATGGGGGTAATATCTTTAGCTGCGTAGTTGTAATGTTCCCATGTGCGGTACCACAGCTTTTGTGGGCTACCGGCAGCACGGTAGAGGAAAGCGATGACGGTGCTGGTAGTTGCATAATCATTGGGATGGAACTTGCCATCAGACCAGCCACTTGTAATTCCCTCACGTGATGCCCAGATAGCAAGAGGGTAGGTAGGGTCATAGGTCTCCACGTCTGCGTATGGGGATACTTCAGGTAGGTTTTTGACTTCAGGGTATCCTGCTAGACGGTATAAAGCAGCGATAACGTCCATTCTGCTGGCAGAACTATTGGGAATTTCGTAAACGCTTGTAGAAATCAAGCCATTACAATATGCCCAGATATCTGCTTCCTGGCCGCGTCCGTATTGCTTATCCAGGAGACAGTCACTAACTGCGCCAGTATAAAATTTACTGGGGTTGCGGTAGAGGTTGTTCCCTTCCGCATGTGCGGGGAGGGGTGCCAGCATCAAGGATGCGGCAATACCTGCTACCCCCAATGCTTTGAGGGGGCGAGGGAGGGGGGTCATGTTACTCTCCAGAAATCGGTGATGTGAGAACGACATGTTGAGTGAATCAGCTAAATACTAGCACCACATCAAGGAATCTGAACCCCGTTGCATGTAGGCAATGTGTCACTTGTATCTTTGCTTGTTAAAACAGCTGTCCGTCCCAGAAAATCTGCATTCGGTAGCGGAAATAGCTAAAGAAGTTACCCAGCAATCTTTGGAACTAAAAACTTAAACGCTTGAGGGCAGGGGAGCGGGCATCACAGCGCCCGGTCGTCGCCTCCACACGCCCAATGCGGTACCCTTGAGCAGGAACAGGTCT
>ERZ772908.46-NODE-46-length-36282-cov-34.4518_pt1 | contig 36282 bp, 52 predicted proteins | sample MGYA00512121_ERZ772908 | MGnify/ENA primary metagenome ERZ772908 (study PRJEB29015, sample SAMEA2738084) | human oral metagenome | biome: human oral; feature: human-associated habitat; material: saliva | place: China | collected 2264 ... | reverse complement strand
TACGGGTACCAGCTCACCCGTGATTACGGGTACCAGCTCACCCGTGATTACGGGTTCGGTGGTGCGGTTGCCTCGGAAAAAGTCGATAATGCCAGGGCGCGGGGTCATGGTGTTTGTTTCTTTCGGGTTTGGGGTTTGGGTGCCCCGCCCGGTGAGGGGCGGGGCGTATTGGGTTAGGGGTTACTTAGCGTCGTGCTTTGCGACGATTTCCCAGGTCTGTTCAAACGCTTCAAAATCTGCCATAGTCTCGAAGCTGTTGTTTTCCCAAATTTCGGTTGCCGCGGCTTCCAGAACGGCGGGTTCGATTTCGCCGTGTGCTGCGGTGGTGATGGATTCGAGAATTTCGTGACATGCCAGCATTTGCGGGCTCCTTTCGGTTTGGGTTGTAAGGTTTTGAGGGGTTCCTCTCTGTTTCCCTTACATTTATAGTATAAACCTATGGAGATGTCAGATGCAAGCCAAAAACCAAGAAAATTTTAGAAAAATTTTCGGCTAAATATCCTCAGTCTCCACCACCTCATAGCTCCAGACCTCACGGGCAGATTCGCCGCTACCCATAATCTTAATTGCCTGATTTCTCAGATAATTCAGCTCATGAATACCAATGATTGACTTCAAGGCCGCCCCGATCTTAGCGCGGCGGTCGCCGGGCTTGTCGTAATCAAATTCCACGGCGAAAGTTACACCCTTCACGCGGTAGCTTGAGAGCTTGATAATCTGTCGAGTCATACGCATTTTATGCGTCCTTTCCTTCATTCAGCTTGTCTACGGTATTAGCAAGCTGATTCACCTCATGCTGAATCTGCAATGCCTTCACTCGCACATGGTACGGGGCGTTCAGATCTGAGATGATGCGGTTCAGCTGCTCGATGCCGCCGGTAGCGTCAAACTCGACGCGGGCGGGCGGGGTAAAGTCTGGAATTTCCAGTAGTTCGATTTCGCGCGCCTTATCTTCGATAATCGCCGCCTCTCGAACATTCGTCATGCCCCAGAATTTGGGGATTTCGTCGCCGTCGAAGTGTGTTAGGTCATGGAACCAACCCCTAACGCTCTGTTCGCGCGGGTCTACCTCTAAGAGAATATGGAACATGGTAAGCGGGTCGATAAACGCCATTTTTCGCGCCTGTCCGGTGTGATTGACGTTAGCCGGGACGGTGAATAGCTTAGGCCGCGCGCCGTGCTTCTTGAGATAGTCGCGTACGCCGGTTTCACTTACGCCTGCGATTTCAGCGGCGGCGACAAGCGAAATGTAGGTTTTCGCCGGGGTGTCAGCGAAAATAATAGCCGTGGTGCGCCGCTTGTCTACCGCCTCGGTAGTGACGATGTGCCAGAGTCGGGCGGGTGCCTTGTATTTTTCCCATTCGATAATCTGCATGGTTAGTGTTCCTCTCGGTTGGTTCGCGCGGGGCGCGGGTTGGATTCAAAGATAGCGACGATTACCACGCCTAGCCACCACGTAGCGAGGGTGAGAATAGAGCTGCCGATGTTCACACCTGCGCCGGTGATGAGCGTGGCGAGAAAAAAGCCGGTCGGTACAGTTGCGAGCGCGGCGGCGACGATGGTTAGGGGTCGCCCGGTGATGGGGTCTTTCATGTGTCGATTCCTTCGATGGGGGGGGTGTTGGGGTCTTGGTTGAGACGGCGGCGGCGCGCCTGTAGGAACTTCCTCACGCCTTCTAGGTTGTTCAGGTCGTTCGGTTTCATGCGTTCGGCGCGGCGTTCTAGCCATTTTTCGCGGCGCTTGATGCGTTCGCGGCACCGGTAGCATTTGGGGTCTGGATTATCCATAAGCGAACCGCAAATGTAGCAATGGGTCGCCGCCCATTCCTTGTTTTTGCGCTTGCGCTCTAGCTCACCCGCTTTCTCTGCCTTTTTGCGGCGGGTGCGGGCGCGTTTGAGTTCGCGCTGTTTGCACCGGCGGCAATTGACCAGATCGGGTTTTTCCCAGGGGCTGCCACACTGTGCGCATGTCTCTGATTTGTAAAACTGATTTGCCATGATTTGCTAGGGGTGCCCCGCCCCTCACCGGGCGGGGCGTAGGTTGGTTGGTTGTTAGGCCGCGTTGTGAATCTTGAGAAGTTCACGGGTTCGCGGGTAAGCCTTGAGGTCTTCCATCTCGACGGCTATACCGCGTTCGTAAATATCGGCGGTTACCGCGTCGATTACTCGGAACGGGTAGTTACCTGCTGCTACCTCGGTAACGTATTCCTGGATTTCGTAGTACTCCAACATTGGGGTTTCCTTTCGGGTTTGGGTTTTTGTAAGGTCTTCGTTGCCTTACATTTATAGCGTAAACCTTGTGTGGGGTGGAAAGCAAGCCAGAATCAAAGATTTTTCAAACTTTTTTTCGCGCCCTAGATACGCCAAACCCCCGGCGATTATTCACCGGGGGTTCTGGCTATCGGATCTAGAACGGGGTCGCCCCGTTATCGTATCCAACCCAACCGCTCGAAGCGTTAGTGGCGGCGGCATAACCAGCGGGCGGCGCGGCCTGCGCGGGCTGTGCATACGTGGCGGGCGGCTGTCCCTGCTGTCCCTGCTGCGCATAACCGGGCTGTGCAACCGGGGTGTTCGCCGCCGGGTAACCCTGCACCGGCTGAGTCTGAACCTGCGCGGGTGCCCCGCTATCGGTGGACTTTGATACCACCTTCACCACATGCGCCATAACATCCAGGCTGTAACCCTTCGTCCCGTCCTCTTTGTCCCAGGTGCGCAATTCTTCGCTACCGGATACGTAGACGGTCGCACCCCTGACAAGCTGATCGGGCAAATAGTCCAACCCCTTAAAGGTGGTTACGCGTCGCCACGTCGTATTTAGCGTGACATACTTACCGGCGGCCGCGTCCCATTTAGAGCGTGAATCCGCAACGGTGAACGTGAGATACGGGGTTCCGTTCTGTGTTTCGCGTCGCTCTGCATCCGCTCCAATATTTCCTAGTACTGTTACGGTAGAAGACATGTTCTAACCCTTCTTTTCCATGCTCTTACTGATTTTTTCGTCATCAAAGACGATTACAAGGCGGGCGCTTGAACCGCGTCCAACGGTAGAAAATGTAACGCCGTCCACCTTGCGGTTAATCGCGTTGATTAGGTTTGCCTCGTATTGTGCGCTCTTTTCACCAACTGACTCAGCAAAAAAAGTTTTCCGGTTGATGTTCAGTACACCGCGCGAATCGGCGTGCAATGCGGCGTATCGCACCATGCGTTCAGCAAGAAGTGACCAGCCGCTAGGGATCTTTGAAAAATCGAAATTGCGCACATGGTCTACGCGGTGAGCGTCTAGAGTCATTAGCTTTCCTCCTTCTTCTTTGCTTCCAGTTCCATTAGCTTTAGCTTGAGTTCAAGGGCGCGGTTTTCCGCTTCCATACGCGCGGTTTTTTCGCGCTCCACGTCCAGCGCTAGGGCGGCGCGGGTCTTCATGGCTTCCAGGCGTTCCGGGCGGCACTCCTCTACACTTGAGTCCACGAAATTAGCCAGCTCATGAATTGCCGTTTTGCGCCACATTGCTACCTCGTGTTGTACCCAGGGGCTAGACGGGGAGTTAGAGCCGCGTGATGCTTTCTTGGCGGCGGCGATGCGGTCGGCACTCACAACCGCGTATTGGCTGATTTTGCCGCTCTTCAAGACAGCCCATGCTACGGCGTGCTTGATTTTGCCGCGCTGCCCTTCCGGGGCGGGAGCGATAAGGCGGGGGGCGCCGTCCCTCCATTCGTACCGGTCATTCTCAAAGATTTCTTCATGGTGGACGGTCTCGACGTTGCCCGCGCGATAAATGAGTTCAAGCTCACCGCGCCAACCCATGATAACGTTGGCCTGCATCCCCTGTTTCGATGCAAAGGGGAGCACGTACACCATGTCACGGTTGAGCGGTAAACCCAGCGCGGCGACACGGGTTAGCGTGCCTGCAAATGCTGGAAAATTGTTTTTGGCGTACTGGACAAGCTGCGGAGTCTTGCTAACCTCCAGAATTGCGCCCCTAATCCAGGCCTCGGAGTCTTCACGCATGAATAGCGGTAACGCGCCGGTAATCGCGTTCTTGATGGGATCTACAAAATCATTCTTTACCTGTAGAGCGGTGCCTGTGAATTGCTGAATTTCAGTGCTCACGGTGTAGGTTCCTTTCGGTGGTGGTAAATGCCGGGCGGCGGCGGGTATTCGGAAGTACCTCCGCCCGGCGGTTATCGGTGGTTATGTGCGGTGCTTAGCGGCTGGAAACCTTGATGTCGTTCAGGTCGATACCGATACCGTCGAGAGCTGCACGCCATGCGTCGAAGAACTTTTCTTCCTGTTCTGCGTTGCTGGGTTCGCCGCCGGTCTCGATTTCGGTAACCTGTGCCTCGGTCAGGTCGTAGGTCTTAGTGAACATTGCGAGGTCTTCATACTCTGCACACGTGATGTCGTAGTATTCCTCTGCGTTGCGGAAGTCCATAAAACCATCTGCGCCGTTGAAAGTGATAGCGCCGGTGAGCTTCACGGTGTTCGGTTCGTCGCCGTTATCTGCGTCGAAGTCAATACCGGGGGTGTAACCCTTCTCCGCGAGGCGGGCGGTGAAGTCCTTAGCGGTGAGTTCCATGATTCGTTTTCCTTTCGGTTTGGGTTGTAAGGTTTCCGACTTGGTGTCTTTGTTCTTCCTTACATTTATAGTATAAACCTATTTATGAGGGGAAAACAAGCCCAAACCGGAAAAAATTTAGAAAATTTTCCAGCGCCGCTACAGCTGCCTAGACCATAGTCACCCACGGGCGGCTAAACCCCTTGGGGGTCTTTCGCTGTGAACGGCGCGCTACCGTGCGGTTCGCGTAATCAACGCCCGCGCTCGCGTTCCCCATAACGGCGGTTAGCTCATTCTTGACGATATCCTCAGCACGCGCGGCCAATCGCTTTAGGCGCTTTGCCCGGCGGGTACGGTATACCAGATCATCACTCAACATCACAGCTTCACCGTTGCACTCAGGGAAATAATACCTAAACACCTCATAGGTCGAGAACGCGCCCGGCTCTTCCTTGTAATCGGGTGTCTTTCCGGTGCGTACCGCGTTCATAAAAACCTCTGCCTCAGCCGTAAGCCACGCAATATCTGCATAGTCCCACTCGACGCGATATGTAGCGAACCTCAGCCCGGCGTGCAGCACAGCGAAAATAACAGTTCGCACGCCGGTGCATTTCATCTGCCAAAGCGCCTGTAGGCGGTAGTGCTCGGGGATTTCTTCGGTACCCTCTTCACCCCATTCGGAGGCGACGCGCGCGGTCTTGATTTCCAGTAGCGCGGTAACTTCACCCGTCGCTTTATCGACTAGGATACGGTCAGGGGTAGCGGCAAAGTCTTCATTGTCGCGCGCCACCCACCATACGGGAGTGTTGCGCTTCTTGCACTCACGGACTTCTACCCCGGGGTTGTGCAGCTGAAACCAATCCGCTACCGCCGGTTCCAGTAGGTTACCGGCTTCCAATACCGCCGGGTTAATCGGGTCTGCCTCGTAGCGGCCGGTCATCTCAGCGTGTAGTGCAAACTTGGAAGTCCAGGGGCTTTTACAGACCACAGATGCCACCTTGGAGGCGGTAATCTTGCGCTTCCATTCGTCGGAGCCGGGGGCGGGCGCGGGTACGGCGCGGCGCATGAGAGTGTTAATTTTCACGGGGGGGGGTATCCTTCTTCTCAAGCTTTAGCATGTCAATTTCAAAGCCACAGCACACGACGATTACGGAGAGAAGCACGTTTGAGATGTGCGCCGGGTCTAGCCGGTTATTCAGCATGGCCGCGAAAAATGCGGTGAGCTGTAGTGCTGCTATTACGGTGTACCCGATGGTTCGCGGGTAGCGGGTGATGAGTGTCTTCATCATGTCCTTCTTTCGGTGGTGTGCGCCCCGCCCGGTGAGGGGCGGGGCGTTAGTTGCCGGTAACCGGCGGGGGTTAGATGCCGCCTACAATCTCACGCTTGAGGTCTCGGAGAATAGCGGCGTTAGGCTTGTGTGATGCGGGGGCGCGGTCTTCGATAGCGCGGATCACGTTATCAAGGTCGAGATAGTTAATTGCGTCCTCGGTCTTCCATGCGGTGACTAGCGCACCCTTACCGGGTTCGGGTGTGGTGCTCCAGAGCTGAGCCGCACCGTTGTGCTGTCGTAGTCCATTTCGGAGTTCCTGAATCCACTTACCGGGCTTCTTGGGGTTTGCAAGCTTCATAGCACTCTTGTGGTCAATCATCACGTAATGGGTGCCTGCCACGTAATCGGGGCATACCAGAAGCTTTACATTGGTGGTGTCGCCGCCCAGGTCTGCGGTGAGGTAGCGGTCATTGGCGGGGTTTGCGGTGAGGTTGAACATCTCGGTTCCTTTCGGTTTGGGTGTTTTGTAGGGCTTCCTTTGCCTTACATTTATAGTGTAAACCTACTTAGAAGCCCGGCGCAAGCCAGAACCTAACTTTTTTGCAGTGACTTAAACCACGCCGGGGCGGGCGCGGGCTTGCGTTCACCCGGTACAGGTACCAGCTCCTTACGGCTAAACCCATTAGCCGCCGCTACCTCAACCGGTAGCGCGTCCACAGCGGAGTTATGCGCTTCCACAATCTCGTTAAATTTCGTGGCATCTTCACGGTCTGACACGTCCAGCTCGCGCGTGCGCTTCTCGAAAGACTGGCACCGGGCGATAGCGGCGTTTACGTTCTTACGAACGGTTTCCCACGCCTCGACAATATGGCCAGGTTGTAGCTGCTGAACCTGAACGTGGCGGTAGATTTCGCGAAAAATCATAGGCGCGAACTTGGGGGGAATGTCGGCTAGAAGCATTTCCCAAGCGTCGAACTCATCAAATTCACGATCAGGGAGGCGGCTATCAACCTTTGCCGCTTGTGCGTAGAACGTTGCGCATTCTTGCTTGTTCATGTCGCCGCTCCTTAGATGTAGCCCGGTTCGATAGCCAGGGGTTCGGCGGGCGTGGTAGCGGGTGCCCCGCCGGTAAGCGCGGGCGCGTTATTCACCACGGCGGCGGCCTGCATAGACTGCACGAGGCGCGCGGCCTTCTTCTGCCAGGGGGTAAGCTCAACCGGCGCGGCATCTTCCATGTCATCATTCCAACGCCCCGCGTTTAGCCAGGTCGCCGGGTGTGCCACGTAGCGGGTTTCAGTGCCAGCGGCGGCGGTAGCGGCGGCGTAGCGGCGGGCACTCTCGACAATATCGGCGGCGGGCGTTCCGGCCTTCACGGCCTTCTCAAACGCGCGGCGCGCGGCTTCTTTTCCCACATGGCGCGGGTATGCGGCGTAGAAGTCCAGGAAGTCGGATTCTACGCGGGCGGGGGTGCTGCCCTTCTTCTTGGTCTTCTTGGCCGGCGCGGGTACAGCGGGTACCGGGGCGGGGGTTTCCTCTACCGGCTCTACCCGGGCTTCTGCAAAGTTGATGCGCTTGACATTTACCGACTGTTCCTCGACGGGGATTTCATCTACGGCGGTTACGGCGTTAGGGTCGCCCGTGTACGGGTTTCCAGTGTCCCGGGTTTCAGTCCAGCGGCGGCGGCGGTGGGTAGCACGCATAGCGCCAATCTGCAAGGTGTAGACCGTGGAAGTGCCAGCGCGGCGGGTACGGGTGATAAAGCCCATAGTGTCAAGGTCTTTCAGTGCCGCGCGAATCGTGTTCACGCTAACACCTGTCATTTCTCGGAGGGTCTGCACAGCGGGGTAGCACGCATTGGAGTGCTCGCCGGTGCAGAAAGCAAGGGCTTTCAAGGTCGCCATTTGTGCAGTGGTGAGGGGTTCACCGGCGGGGCTGTGGGTAACGTATCCTGCTGCCAGGATTGAGTTAATACTCATGGTTTTCTCTCCTAACAAATTTTTTGATTACTGGTAATGGTTTCTTTTCGGGCTGTTTGGGTTTGCTTTTTCAGCATAGCACCGGGGGGGGGTAGCTCGCAATCTCACACGCCGCGCCCCGCGCGCGTCTTCGATTTAGATACTTCAATTTATTTAACTTCAATTTAGATACTTCTATTTCCCCCCCCTGAATTGGGTAGACCCCCCTACCAAATCAGGGGGGGGTGTACCCCCTGAATTGGGTAGACCCCCCTACCAAATCAGGTACCCCCTGAATTGGTAGGGGTACCAAATTAGGGGGTGGTATCGGGCACTTTCGGGCAAAAAAATACCCCCCTAATCCGCAGACTAGAGAGGTATTTAACCCAAAGCCGAAAGAAAACAATTGGAGAGACAAAACCCTATCACTTGCAATCTTGGCACTACTAATCATACCACATATAAGGTGTATATGTTCATTCCGTAAGAGTGACTATACTCACAGTACCTAGCCTTGTGTCCACCCCGCATCTAGGTTTATAGTGTAAATGTCGAAAGGAAAACCAGACGATGCACTACAAGACCTTCATACCCGGCGTACCCGCCCCCCAAGGCTCTAAACGCACTTACGGAAAGCGCGTCATTGAGGATAACCCACGAACTAAACCGTGGCGCGAAACCATGCGTAAACACCACCTCAAGACCAGCCAGGCGGTCGGAGCGCCGCTAATCGTCGGAGCATTCCAAGCCTCGCTACGATTCGTCTTCACAGAGCCGAAGAGCGGCGCGCTCTACCAGGGCACGCTAGACCCGATACACGCCGTAAAACCCGATATCGACAAGCTCACCCGCGCGGTCATGGATTCATTGACCAGTGGCGGCATAATCGAAGATGACGCACGATGCCACCGCCTCGAAGCCACCAAGGAATACGGCGAAAACCCCGGCGTACACATCCACCTCACCCAAATCTACAACGAAAGGAAACGCTAAAATGCCCCGTCTCCACCACGAAACCATCAACAACAAACCCGTGACCTTCTACGTCGAAGACGACGGCGTAATCTGGATCCGCGCGTTTGCCCTGCTCCAAGCGGCGGGCATCAAGGCACCCGGTGCAGCCCTAAACTCCTACCTGGCAAACCACCCGGGCACCGGCGAAAAGTTCAACTACCCGCCGAACGCCGTAGGCGACGCGGGCATCAAGATTACTAGCGCCGCGTGGCATTTCACCTACGCGGAGGCTCTGGAATTTCTCAAGGTATCCCGCGCGCCCGGTCGCAACAAAGCGCTTAAGGTGGTAGAAACCACCGTACAGGCTCTAACCGCCGCGTATCTGGCACCGCCTGCAAAGCCCGCTAAGGCGGCTAAGGCAAAGCCTGCTAAGCCTGCGCCGGTTAAGACTGATAGCCCGTACACGGCGACGATTGACCGGCTCACCGCGATTCTTACCGATACCACCAACCCGGCATGGCTACAGCTCAAGGCGCTAAACGCCCACACCCTAATTCTTGAACTTGAGAAGGAAGGCATCTAATGGTTCACGACCCGATCAACCCGAAGCACTACAGCAAGATTCAGGGGCTAGAGCTTGAACCGCTCATCATGGAAGCGCCCTATTTCCTCGGAGCGGCCATTAAATATGTTTGGCGATGCAAGAAAAAGGGCGGAGCGGAAGACATTCGCAAAGCCCGCCGATGCCTTGAGCTTCACCTAGAGGGCGCGCCCGTCCCGTCGCCCGGAGCACTCGAAGCCGCCGATAAATTCCTAGACAAGGCGCGGCGCGCCCCTCGGAGCCTGCAAATTACCGCGCTTATCAAGCTCCTGTATTTCGGGTACCATCTGGACAGGGCGGACAAGCTGCCCGTGTTGTTGGAAACTCTGGACACGCTCGAAAAGGCGCTAGAACGGGGGGCGTACTAATGCTTGACCTCGAAGAACGCGGCTATGAGTACGGCGGGGATATAGCCGCCCGCTACCCGGGCTTCGCCGCCTCGAAATGGGTAACCAGCTACGAAACGGAGACCGGCGCGCGGTACCGTGTTATTGCTGCGAAGTTCACCGGCAACACGGTGGAAATGCTATGTCGAACCCAGTACCCCCGCTACAGGGCGGCATACGACGGCTTCACCCCGTGCGTATTCGTTGTACGCGCTAACCGGCGGGACTTCACCTAGCCCAGGCATAGAAAAACACCCCCTAGAACCAACCACGAAACTAGGGGGTGTTTCACTGCCCATCACTGGAACAATTGATAAGGAACACAGCAATTATAGCACGCTACACGCCGCCGCGCTCGCTATCGTCCACGGCGGGCGCGTCCTGCTGCTTGTCGCCCGGCGCGGGCACATGCACGTAAGCCATGATAAGCGACAGGCCAGCCAGGATAGCGGGCACGATAACCGCCGCCTGCTCCTGAGTCACGATACCGTACACGATACCGACGGGGATAAGCGCGGTAACAAAGGCATAAATTGCCTTACGCTGAGTTTCGTTCATAATCAGACCTCCAAAAAATAGAACGAACGTTTTAGTTTACCTGTGCCAGACACTTACCGACTTCCACACCGGCGGCCTTAGCCTCCTCCAGCTCCTGCATGAGCTTTTCCCAGGCGGCGCGCTTCTCGTCCACCTCAGCATGAGACAGCGGAGCCGGTGCATTATCAATGCCAGCTTCAATCTCATTCACGCGCTCGATCAGGTGGTCAAGCTGGTCATACCAGCGGCCCGGACACGCCGTGTTGAAATAATCCTTGTGACCGTGAATGTAGAAGCTCTTGCCGTAGAAAGTCTCGATATCCGCAATGACGTGCGCCAGAGTCTCGAAGTCAGCATCACTCATCTCAGGGCGGCACTCAATGCCAATAGAACGAGCGTTCGCATTCCAATCGCCCGCGTGCCACGCGATATCCTTCAATTCGACCAGCTGCGCGCACTTACCAGCTTCAACGACATAATGGGCACTAGTACCCGGGCCGTTCTGGAAGAAGCGGCACACGTCATCAAACTTCTGACCATCAACACCCCAGTGATGAATGACGATAGTATCAATGTCGTCAATGGTACGGTTCGCCGCCGTGAAAGACGTGGCGTTCCAGTGGGTAATGTCCACGTAGTTACTCATGGTTATTCTCCTTCTTGTTCTGTGCAGAAAATAGAGCGTTCACTCGCTTATTGAGGTCATGAATCTCTTCCGTGCTCTGATTATGGCGCTCGCGAAAATCGATATGTTCGCGCTTGGATTCCCGAAAATCGACGGTTAGCGACTCCAAAGAATCGCTAATCTGCTTGACAATCTTTAGCGCCTGCGTCGAATTATCGCGTGCCTCGGTAGCACTCTTGATAGCCACGTCCAGATCATGGCGCAAATTTGTACCGTGGCTATTCTTGACCTCGGATTTCACCGCTTGGCTCTGATTTGCCAGCTCATCCAGGCGCGCCATAATCTCGGCGTCTTTTACCCGCCGCTCTGCTAATTCCTTTTTTTTCGTGGACTGCCAGCCACTAAATTTAATGGTTAGCGTGGTTACAGCTGCGCCAATGCCCAGCTGTAGCATGTCCCAGAAGCTAGCCGCGATAGGGTCAAAAAAATTAGGCGGCAATGGTGTTTCTTTCTGTAGAATGAATATTCTTTTTCATGATACACCCGCCCTAGACGGGGGCTAAGCCGGTTCGCCGGGTAGCTCGGCCGGCCAATCCTCAGACGTAATCCACGTGAGAATAGGGAACCGCAAATAGACGTTAGCTACATCCTGTTTCTGCCCGTTGCGGAAGCCACGGAAAGACAGGCGGTTGCCGTCCGACGGATTCGACATAATCAGCATCCCCACCGACTCGCCGTCATCAGTCATCACGGGCGCAACAACAGGGGTTAGCGCACGGAACCCAGGAAGAATGTTAATCGCGAGGCGGGCACGATAACCCAGGTCACCGAACGGACTACCGTTAGGTGCGCGCGAGGCCGACGGCTTAATAGTAGCCGTATCCCAAGAACCGCCGCGAACCGTAACAGAAACAAGGTTATCGACACGGCGGAAAAACACGGAACCAGAAGCGAGATTAGGCGAATCAACACGCCGCCACCCGGTATCTCGAACGGTAGCGGTGCCACCGCCGCCGCCCGCCGCGCTCGCCACCTTCTGAATGTGCGCAAGAGCGGAGCCGGTGAACTCACCCGCCGCGTTCAGGGTCGGGATACGAAAATTAGACATGCTTTGCCTCCAATTCCTTAATTTTTGCCTCCAATGCAGATAGGCGCTGCTCAAACGGCAACGTGCCACCAATCCAAGCCTTCACGCGGTTCTCTACCCACTGAGAGGGCGGCTTATCGTAGGGGTTTTCTTCCGGTTCGTCCTCGCTACCGCCGCCAACCTTGAATGTGCGGTCGGTAACGTAAAGATGCCCGATACCCAGGCTATCGGCCTTAGCGAACACAGCGTCAATATTCTCAGGGGTCGCACCGTGAATCACATGCCAGAAACGCCACGACGGGAAACCCTTATAGTGCTCAGGGTGAATCCACTGAGTGCCAGGGTCTAGATATTTCGCCGCGTTCGATTCATAGGACAGAACCACGTCACACGCGGCCATCATAGAAGCCGGCGTATTAGAACCAGGATTGATAATAATCAAACAATCATTACCAAGCTCACGCTTTAGCCGATTATAAAGCCTTACGTAAGCTTCAATGATTTTATTCTGCAAATCCATTTCAATCCACGGGTTAGTTTCATCAAGAAAAATATTAACCGGAATATCAGGATAATCATTCTTAACCGCCCGTGCGGACTCGATAATAAAATCTTCCGTAAAAGGCATAATAGCCGACAAATCAACGTTTAGATTCGTCGCGATCTTATCCCTGTAAGAAACAGGCATACCCTCGAACATAGCGCCGTGTCGCGTCTTAATATAGAACGACACGCGCCGGGCACCCGCGCTAAGAGCCATAGAACCCTGCGTCGCAAAATCAACATCCGGGCGCTTAGAAAGCCAATCACCACTAGACCTATTCAGAATGACAATACCCAAAGTGTTGCCAAATTCAAGGAATTTAGCCCACTTAGAATTAGCGCCATTATAAAAGTCAGGCCAGGCATAAGTTACCGGGGAATAATAATGTTCGCCCGGTTTAAACCCGAAGTTCTTTTCTCGGGTTTCAAATCGTGCCGTCTGCCTAGCTACCTCAGCTTCAACGCCCGCCCTAGTGACCAGCTCATAGGTTGTCATTCATTGCACCACCCGCCGGTTCGGGAGTAACAATCTCCAAGATAGCGCCGTTCTCCTTGAGCGTGAACGTGGGTACCGGCTGTAGCGCACCTTCCAGCGCGGGGTTAATCCAGATAGTCGGTACGCCGTGCATGGTAGCGGGCGGGCGGGTAGTGCTGCGCACAATATGAACACCCAGCGCCTTAGCGACTGTCTCGGTAGTGACACCACCACCGGCGGCGGCGGTAATCATCTCCTGAATTTCAGCTTTCAGTGTGGACGGGGCGCGCCCGTCCTCTAGCAAGCCACGGATTTCAGCCTGTGCCATGATTTAGCCTTCCTTTCCAATCACCCAGGAACCATCATTACCGGCGGCGACAGATAGGCCGCGCGCTTCGTATCGACCATCACCGACAGCGACGATAGACGCGCCCGCCGGTACCTCAAGCGTCCACAAACCATCATTCGATGAGATAACGCGTACGCCGCCGCTCGGGTCTTCCACCATTTCGCCGGTAGCGCCTGCCCTAATCTCGAACTCGAACGCACGGGCTGGAATACCCGCGCCGGTCACCGGATCATACAGGCGCGGGGTTGCCGTGTACCGCGCCGGGCGCGTAGGGTCGGAAACAAGAAGCTTCACGCCGGGGGTCTCGGAGGCGTAAGCCTTCTCGGAACCGTAGAGCTGCCCATCTTCACGGACATAGCCGATAACCGGCGCGGGGCTGTGAATGATTCCGCTCTCTGTCACCCAATCAGACGGCACAAACTCGACGGTACCTACGGGCGTGTGCCCATCCTGAAATGTCGCAAACTTAGCCACAACGCGGCCATAACTCAACGCCATTTATGCCCCCTTCACGGTTTCCTGATTGACTTCAATAATCACGTTCTTACCCATGTTACCCGCCTTTAGCGCGGTAGGCTGTGCAATAGCGGCGTTACCACGGGCGATAATGTCATGTCCCCATGACTCGAAGAAATAGCCGTAGCGCGCGCCGGTCTTCTCGCCGTATTCGGACTGTGCAATGTTTCCGGTCATAACCAAACCCCATGCCCAGTTTGCGACGAAAAAATCAGCTGCGCTATTGGGTGCCTTACCGGACGTATCCCACCATGAGCTGGACGCGGCGCGGCAACCGACAATCTGATTAGCGGTACCAACCAGGGCGAAACCATGCCCGCCGTTTTCCTGCGCCGTACAGCCGGTGAAAATATTGCGTCCGCCGTGGACATAGAAGCCCGCGCCGTTCTTGATAGGGGCGTGCGGGTGCTCTGCATTGGTGCCCTTGGTATCCCAGATTGAACCGGCGGTGCCCTCGACACCACTATTAGAGCGGCGGTTATACCACGCCTTGCAGCTGTAAACCGTAGTATTCGTGGTGTAAATCTCGATACCTGCGAACCCGCCGCCGCCGATGTTCGCGCCGCTAACGTCCACTGCATCTAGGATATTGTCGCCCGCGCCGGTCTCACGCTTGCCGTCCACCTTCGCGCGCGGGTGCTCCAACGGCTTACCCACGCACACACCAAATTCACGGGTACGACGAACACGCACATTGCGCACCTGGCACGCTTGGTCATCAAGACCAAACAGCGCGATACCAAACGCCATATCCCAGATAATCACGTTCTCGATGCGGTGCGCCCCGTCCGGTTCATGCGGATTCACCCCTAGCTCAGTGTGAAAAACAATGCCACCGACATTAGCGGGGATATTGCTAGTGTGCTCACGGAGCGGATACTCAGACTTGATAAACAGGTCGCTAACACCCATTAGAATATTTCCGGTGCCACGGCGCGGCTCGTCATAATTTCCAGCGTGAATCACAGCGGTCTTCACCGGAACCGGAACAGCGGTATCCACAAACAGAGTGGTGGACTCACGCCCTGCGCCCTGCAAATGCACGCTACCCAGCAACTCAATAAACGGATAGCTCACCTTATAAGTGCCAGCCGGTAGATGCACGGTACCGCCGCCGCGCTCTGCCGCCTGCTGGACAGCGCGGTTAATCGCCGCCGTAGAATCCACCGAACCGGTCGGATCTGCATTAAATTCAGTCACCGCGTTCAGGGACGCACTACGATTCTCCACCGGCGCGCTCGTACCGCGCGCCTGCGTCTGCGCCACATAATCCGCAAACGCGGAAGCGTCCAGCTTAGACGCGGCGGCGGTAGCGGCGGCCTCTGCTGCTACACGCTCGACGTGCTTTAGTGCGTCGCCCTCCAGCTCGTTATTCTCGTCCAGCGTCACTAGGACAATATCGCCATATCGTGCCATATTACGCGATCACTCCTCGCTCTAGGTCTTGCTCGTTTACTCGGATAGCCCCGGCGGGCGGCGCGGCGGGCGGCGCTATCAAATCCGCTAGGGTTGAATCGCTCTTGACCGTGATTAGCACGTCCCGAATCTTTCCCACCTGCCCGCTATCCGCATTGTCAATCTTGAAATGGGCGGTGTACTCGCCCGCCGGTAGGTCAATCGCGAAAAACCCCGTAGGATCTAGAATCGCCTCAAAGTCGCCAACCAGAATGTTTACGCGGTCGCCCCGCGCGCCCAAAATAACATCTGCCAGCGGGGAAAAAATCACGCGCCCCCGGTACGGCTTACCGCCGGGCGTACTGAACCGCGCCGTAATCTTAGCCATACTCAATCACCAATCAATGATATTCGACTTGTCCGCAACCCAGCTAACCGCCGGGATATGCAGCTCACCGCCGCGTTCAAACGGAATAGGCGTACTGTTATTTGCTCGCACATGAATTTCACCCGTGCGGAACTGAATACGACAGATCAACGGGAAAACACCCGATGCCCTAGTGTTCCAGAACGCCGGGAAAATAGTTTCACGGTACGTCTTGGTTCGGAGCGGTTCAGGAATGAGCACACCCAGGCTAGACATTTCCCAGCCCACCATGTAATCGAACGCTTCACGGCGCAAGATACCGGAGAACTGGCAATAGAAGCCCTCGGTAATAGGCGTGGTGATAATGCCCGCGTTATTCGGTGAAATAGGTGCCAGAGACCAGCCGGGCATACCCAGAACCGGGGTCTGACGTGCGCCAATAACGCGCGCCCACACATCACCGGAACCACCAACAGCGGAACGGCGATAAAGCGAACGTTCGCTATTCACGTAGGCCATAGTTCCGAAAGGCTGCGTTTTCGCGTCCGGTAGACCGGCCACTTCCTGAACCGTGATCGTAGGGGCAATGCTCGGCTTCTTCATCTTCACCGTCGCCTGTGAAAGAAGTTCATTCGGGCGGCGCGTAATCTCAGCAAGCACCACATATTTACGTCCACCGGAATACGTGATAGGTGCCTTAAATAGCTCCAGCTTGACCGGCTCGGTCGCCTGCCGAAGGGGGTCTAGCACGATGGCCAGAACATAGGTTGTGGTGGTGGTGACCGGCGGGCACGGCAAAGACACGCGCCCGTAAACACGGTGGTAATAGCCGCCTACCGTCGCATGAGCAAACCCACCCTGAGTAGGGGGATCAACATGAACCATGTTAGACGCGTTGTCAAGGCTAACGCGGTAATCGCCTACGCCCTCATCAATGGTTCCGTTGCCGAAAGCTGTAGTGACAGAACTCCACTGATCGCCCGTTAGCGACTTGTTAACAACCGGGAATGACTCTTCAACGTTCGTAATGTTAGTGAACTGTCGTTCGCCTGCCATATTTTCGCCCTCCTTTTAGACTGTTGCCAGCTGCGCAATTTCACGGCGCAACCGCTCGATACGTTCCTGTGAGAGCGTCAAATCAAGCGCCCCGGCGGTTAGCTCCACGGTTCGCGTATTCTCGCTCCACATAATTTTAGCCTCTACAACGCGCGAATCATAAGGCGTAACATTTGGTGCTACGTCAAGCGTGATAGTGTCTCCAACATCAAACGCTACACCAAATTTTCGCGTGTCACTCTCCTGTACGGTGACCTTCATAATGCGCTCTGAGATGCCCTTGTCCAGCTCCTCATTAGCGGTCTTTTCCAGCGCGTCCGCTTCGTCGGTATCGCGTCGGTCTTTAAAAATCTCGATGCGCCGCCTCCACGAATCCAGACGCTGCCTAGAATCTAGGCGACGGTCTACGCCTTCGCCCTGCCCACCGACAATAACAGCGGTAACGGACGGGGCACGGTCGGTCATTTCCCACCCGATGACCTCACCGGAAACCCAGGAAAGACGGACGCGGCGCGATAGGTTACGGGTAGGGATCGTGTCGAAGACTAGCCCGCCCGGACGAAACTGAACGTTCATTCGCAAACCGCCGCCGGTCGCCAGCGGCTCCACCACATCAAGAAGATTCTTTAGGCGCGTGTCCACGGTAGCATCACCACCGCGCCCCTTGGACGGCGCAACCGCAAACCCCGGTACCCGGCGGGACACAAGCGCCTCGGAACCTAGGTTCTTAGCGACAAGATTTTTAATCACGGTCTCAGCTGCGCCGCGTTCACGCCACCGCGCCACCGCCTGCTGAGTCTCCTCATGCGCCGGGTCTGGATACGTGAGACGGTCACCCAGGAACACCAATTCAGAGGTACACGTCACCTCAACCTCAAGATTATTATCTTTGGCCGTACGGAAGAACTGTATAATTGCACCGGACACCTTAAAATCGCCATCCTGCACCACCAGCCCCCAACCCTCGCGTAGACGGGTCGCCTGCTGTGCTGATTCAGCTGACACGTTCACGATGAACGTATCGGGACGATTTAGGCGGCGCATCATCTCGACCTTGGACGCGATGAGGAACCCGCGCGGGCGGTAATTCTCATCCCTCATCAAAACCTGAACGGACATTCGGTTTAGATTCCCTTCACGTAGCGGGGCTTATAAATCAGGGCAATTTCTGAACGCTCGTCCATACCGGAGCCGGTCACCTTGATAGTGTGCCTGCCAGTACCTAGACGGAATAGCGTAGAATCCGTGGTTAGCCTATCCCAGAGATTACCCGAACGGTCATTCTGTGAATAAATGTCGAACACCGTAGTGTCAATGGTGATAGTCTCACCCGGGGCAATGCTGCCCGTGATGCTGAATGACTCGTTAGTTTCTACGTTGGTTACTCGAACATCTGTTACCGCGCCGGTAATCTGCCAGGTAGGGGCTGAATCCACGTCGCCGCTAATCGTAATCTCACGGGAACCGTTCACCACGGACGGCGACAGAATCACGGGGAAAAACTTATGTGTTTTCACCATTTCGCCGCCGCTAATAAACGGTTTGTAGTCGCCTCGCACATTCCAGCTGAGCATTTGGTCAGATTCCCAGAAATACGGATCGTGAGCAATTAGCGTTAGCCCTACCTTATAGTGCCAGCCCCTAAAGTCTTCACCGAATTTACCGCCTAGACCGCTCTTGTACACGACGTTTATAAACCGGGGTGCCTGCCCCGGGCGGCGAACCTCCAAAACCGAAGATTCACCAACCCGGGGATTCAGAGCGGACACAAGCGCATCCCAGTTAGCCAGACATTCCGCCTGGCTTTCACCCCAAATCATGAGCGGGATAAATAGCTCACGCTCTTTCAAACGGAGCGAACGCACATAGCTACCGCCGCCGTCGTTCCGCTGCACGGTACGCCAATCCGGTTCAGGAATGCCGAAGCCGTCCAGACCCTCAAGCGCCGTAAACGCCGTGGTAGCGACAGATGAGAAGTTGAAAACCTCACCGTCCAGGCCGCCCGCGTGCAAATACAGCGTAGGGGCGGGCTTACGCAAATCAAGCACTCAGTAGCTCCTCTCGACGCTTGCGCTTCATAATCTCCTCTGCCACATCTACAGCATCCAAGCCATAGACATTACCAATGGTAATACCGCTATTGGTGGTGCTCTGTGCGGTGTTATTCGCGATGCTGTACATAGTTCGCCACTGCGAATCAGTGAGCACGTAATCAGGGGTAGCGCGGCGATGGTCAATCACCTGTACGCCCTTATTGATTTTACCGCCTCGGTCATAAAGAGAAGGAACAATCGCGTTTTTAAACGCGGTAGAACCGTTCACTAGACCGCCGCCGCTGTAGCCGTGACCGTGACCGATAACACCAAGCTGCCCACCGAAACCGTAACGCGCGGTAGCGTAGCGCATACCGGCAACCAGGTTAGCCAGCGGGTCTAGACGGTTGTTAGGCAACGACGGGTCACGGAACGCGGCGAACGTCGCACCGATAACCTGCACAAGACCCATAGCCAAATCGCCGGTAATCGTGTTGATATCGACATACCCGCTCTGTGTAACGTTCGGGTCACCGTTAGATTCACTCTGAATCTGGCTCAACCAAGCGTTAATATATGCGTCGGTAGCGGGTAGACCGGCGATGCCCAGCGCCTGAACGACGGTATCACGCCAACGCATCACGCCACCACCGGACGGCGCCACGGCGTGAGCGCTTGCCGCGTCCCTGCCGTGCTCGTCCTTGCCCTTAAGCTTCTCAACAACCCAGTTCTTAGCGCCGTCGAGAATCGCGTCACCGCCGCCGCGCATCACGTCGCCCGCGTAACCAGGGAACAGGCCAGAGATGCCAGCAATGAGGTTCTTAGCCGGGGTGATAGCCACGTCCAGAACCTTACCCGCCGCCGTACCTGCAAGCTCACGAACAGCATTTACACCAGCATTGACAACATTTACACCAGTGTTAATAGCGTCGGATATCATGCCGCCGATATCGAAGCCGGGCACGTGGCTATCACGCACACCGAACGGCGCGGCGTAGGATTCACCGACACGCGGCGCACTAGCACCAACCAGCGCGGCCGCCGGTAGCTCACCGGTACGGTTCAGATGATCCAGAACGCCGGGATTTTCCCTCTCGAAACGCTGCCGCGCCTCTTTCCTAATGACGAACTCGTCACGGTGGACGATACCCGCCGGTTCGTACTTGCCGCCGCGTCCGGTGTAACCACCGGTTGCCCAACCTGAGAGGTTAATCTCAGGAATTTTACCGATGTTGAAAGTGCCTGCAAGGTTATTAAAGTTGCGGATAAAACCATCATTAACAACGGTCTGCAAAACCCACTTAACCGGCTTCTTCACAACATCAACAATGCCATTCCAGAACCTACCGATAGCGTCCACCGCGTTACGGAAAGCGTCGGGAATAGTACGGGTAACGAAATTAGTAAGCGCGTCAAATACGGGCTTAATTCCGTTTTCCCACACGCCACGAATAACGCTCTGAATACCGTCCCAAACCGGGCGTACCACATTATCCAACAGCCAGCGGAAAGCGGACGAAATAGCGTCAATAGTCGCATTGATAGCCGGGAAAATAACGCCGTTGAAATAGTCGGTAAACGCCCTGATGACATTCTGAATAGAATCCCAGACAGGCTTAACAACATTATCGTACAGCCAGCGGAATACAGAGCCGATAGCGTCCGTAACCGACTTAATAAGCGGCTGCACAACGCCGCTGTACCACTGCACGACAATATCAATACCACGGCGAATGTTTTCCCAAACCGGGCTAACAACGTTATTCCACAGCCAATTAAAAATGTCGCCAATAATATTAGATGCGGTCTGGAATAGCGGCGCTACGGTGTTATTGAACCACTGAACAACGCCGTCAATAATGCCCTTAATGCCATTCCACACGGGCATGACGACGTTATCACGGAGCCAATTAAAGATATTACCCAGAATATCAATAACGGTTTTCACGGCGGGCACAAGCGTGTTATTAAACCAGTCCAGGAAACCAGAAATAATATCCTTAATTCCATTCCAGACCGGAATAATAATATTCTCGTACAGCCACTTGAAAATAGGTGCTAGAACATTCTCAACGACAGCCTTCAAACCGTCGAAAATGGTAAGGATAACAGCAATAACGACCGCGATAACGGTTTTAATAGCCGTCCAAACCGGCTGAACAACATTATTGTAAAGCCACTCAAAAACAGCACCGACAGCCTTAACGCCCGCGTCAAACGCCGGAACAAACGAAGTGTTCCACCATTCAACAACGCCTTCAATAGCGCCCTTTACGCCCTCAAAGACAGGCTTAACCACATTCTCGTACAGCCATTCAAAAACGGCACCGACAATTTTTACGCCTTCATTGAAAGCGGGCACAAATGAGGTATTCCACCAATCAATTACGCCCTTAATTGCCTCGACGATCCATTCAAACGCGGGCTTTACCGCATTTTCATAAAGCCAAACAAAAATGTCACCGACTGCCTTAATTGCGCCGTCTACAAAATCCTTAAACCATCCGATTTTGTTATACGCGAGGACAAGGCCGCCGATAATCAAGCCAATTACGACCAGAATAACGTTAGTCTTGCTAAACGCCGCCGATGCCTTGTTTAGCGCCTCCTGTGCAACCTTAACCAGGGTAATAGTTTTCTGATAAGTGCTCCACGCGGTAAACGCTGCCGTAATACCGGCGGCAAAAGGTGCCCACAAGCCCACATTTTCGACAAGCCATTTACCGATATCACGGATAGCGCCGCCAATCTGATTAAAAACGCTAGCCGGTTCGCCGTAATCCTGAAAACCGTAAATTCCCTTGAAAAAGTCCATAAATGCCGTACCGACGGTATCCAGCACGGGCATAACGTGGTCACGGAATAGCGGAATAATGCCATTCTGGAAAGCGTTTTTAATCGTTTCCCAGACATTACGCGCGACAAATGCCGCGCCCTCCATAAATCCAGGAAAACCCGCGCTTGTAATATCGCCGTCGAACTTTTCCCAGGCCGCGCCAAATGCGGTAAAGCCGCCGCTAACCTCAGTCAAAACCGGGCTAAGAGCCTTACCGAACACGTCCATAATTTTAACGACGACAGGAAGAATAGCACCACCGATTTTTGTGCTCATGTCTTCCAGGCGCGCGTTAGCCACCTGCATTTTATGGGCGAACGTATCGGATTCCTTAGCAAAGTTGCCCTGAGCATCCTTAGACTGCTCGAACAACAGCGCTTGAGTGATGAGCTGCTTCTGCTGAGTCGTAAACGCGCCGCCGGTCTTCTGGATACCCATTTCAAGACCCTTAGCGGTCAAGGCGGCATCATTCAATGAAATGCCGTAGCGCTCGATGGGATCCATTTCACCACGAAGAGCGGACGAAATAGCATCAATCGCGTCTTTCGTAGTGCCGCCGTACAAGGACGCTAGATCAGCACCCAGACCGATAAGGCTGTTAGTCTTGTCGCCTAGCTCGTCAATCGACGTACCGCCGTTCTTCAAGCTTGCACCAAGCACACTAGCCAGCTCGTTATAGGCGTTGGTAGAGATGCCGACGGTATCCGACGCGGCGGCGGCGTAAGCGTGCATCTTGTCAGCGGAGCCCTTAAACACGGCATCAACCGCGCCTACGGACTGTTCCAGGTCGCCAGCCTTAAACAGCGCGTCCTTACCGGCGTTGAAAATGCCAACGCCAGCGAACAAGCCACCGGCGGCGGCAATAGTACCCGTGAACGCGCTCTTAAATTTGCCGCTGCTCTCACGCCCGGCGTGCTCTGCCTGTGCGGTCACGCCGCTAAACGCCGCCTGCATCTCCTTGTCTACGGTGCCACGAAGCCCGCTAAACGACTTGGAGAAAGCGTTACGGAAACCGGCAAATCGCCCGGTAGCGCGCTCGGTCGCGCCACCCAGCGCGCCGGTCGCCGCCTCTGCCTCGCGTAGGTCAGCCTTAGCCGCCTTCAAAGCCTGCGCGTGCGCGGTGGTCTGAGATACGGCGGTGCGCGAAATGCTCGTGTACTTTTCACGGGCACTCACAAGGCGCTGTTCTGCGCCGTACATCCCGCTAGTCGCCGTCGAAACACTAGCACGCGCGCTATGAACCGCCGCCTCAGCACGCGCGATAGCATCCGCGCTACCGCCGTTAGCACGGAGCGCGCTAAGGCGGCTTTCAGCTGCACCCAGGCGGGCATTAGCCGCCTCGGTCTTAGACATGGCCGCGCTAACGCTTTCCTGCGCCTGCTTGATAGTGGACGCGGCGGCCGCGCGCTTTCGCGCCATAACATCCGCACTCTGCGCTAGGGCACGGTCTGCACTCTCAACCTTCGCGCGTAGACCCTCAACGTCAATATTTTTAGTCTGGCTAAAGCCCTTAGCCATGCCGTCGCCAATCTCACGACCGGCGCGGGCACCGATAGAGCCTACACCGCTAAGAGCCTTAGAAACCTGCTTTGAGAGGGTGGAAGTCTCCACCGCAAGCGTAAGATAACTAGTCGCTAGCTCGATTGCTGCCAAGACTTCCACCCTCCATAGATGAAATACGCTATTTAATTCCCAGAATTAAAAAGCTTATTGTATTCTTCGATAGTCATTACGTCGCCCGTAATGACTTCCTCATTATCCTTAATGTCGCCGGGGCGAGGGCGGCGCGTCCATTTATCGACCTGTTTTTGGTCAAATGTGCGTTGTGCGTTGCCCATGCTCAAAAGGTCAAAAATATTCACAAGCTCGCCATAATACGGCAAACCCCACACCCAGTTATCGGGATCCTGCGCAATATGCAGAGGTGAGCCGGGCGGCGCGGTTTTAATGGCCGCGTGAATATTAGCCCAATTGTTTTTACCGGTTCTTTTCCCGTCCCAATTCAAACCCAGTTCAAGAAGCCGGGCGCGTACCTCGTCTTCATGCTCTTTAAATGAATTGAGACAGGCTATTACTTTCCCAGTTCGCCGCTATTCCATTCCTCGAAGAAAGTTTCAATCTCCTCAGAATCCAGCGACTTAATAGCGTCAATATCCTCAGTCGGTACGCCCACTTCTTCAAGCCAGCGGTAAAGCGCGTTAAAATCGCCGGTGCGCAAATCGAGCGCGTAAGTCTGCGGGATCTGTCGCATAGACGGGAGCTTAAACTCACCCTCGAAAATAGAAGATTCAAAAGTGTTATAGGTGTACTGCTTCTCATACTTACGCACGCGCTTCTTGGCCTTTGCCGCGTTGCGTGCTGCGCGAGAAGCGGCGGGGGTCTTAGTTGCCATGTTCGATTTTCTCCAATCTCGGTTATGTCTGATTTTCAAAAAAAGGGTATCCCCACGCCCGCCCCGAAAATCAGAACAAAAAAAGGGCGGGCGGGGAAAACTAAAGACGATTAGCCGCCTACAACACCAGCGGCAACCGGGGACGCCGGGCTAGACTCGATGAACTCGTAATAACACACGCCGTCCTTGTCTGCCAGCGCCTCGATGGTGACTTCAAAGCCGGTAATCTCCTTATGCGACAGATTCACGTCACCGGAAACGGCAATCTGTCCCTTAGGAATTACGTAGCGCTTACGACCGCCGTTAGAAGCATCCTTAGTCTCGATAATATAGACCTTTTCCGGCGCAATATCGGCGGCGTGCTTAATCGCAATAAAACCAGACTTCTGAGTAACCAGGCTATCGCCAAAAACATTCTTCAGAACGTCTACGTCAAGGGTAGAAACAAGGGTGCCGGTAATGGTTGCCGAATAGTCAGACCGGATAGTGCGGATAGTAACGCCGCCCCAAACCTTAATCTTATCGTCGCTTGCATCATGCGAAAGCTTAAGACCGTCCTCAGTGACATAACCCAGCTCCTTAAAAGCTGCGTTCAGAACGGAAGTCGGATCAGTAGGGGTTACGGTACCCAGAGGGGCAACCTTAATACCGCCGGTAACGCTAATCGGCTTAGCAACATAGGTAGCGTCGAGAGCCATAATTTAATCTCCAAACATTCAAACACTAAATTTTAGTGCTAATAGTATTTTCGGATTTTACCGCAATTTCCACGGTAAAAGTATATGCCGGTACGCGGGGCGAATCACTCGGATTATAAGCCGGTGAATCGACATTATGCGGATCAAAAATAACCGGCGCATTAGTGAAAACCCACAAACAAAAAAGCTCATGAATTTTTTCCGCTAAATCGTACGCCGCGCCAGGTTCAGGGTGCCTAACGTCAATAGTCACGCGGCCATGTCGGAGGTTCAGCTCTTGCCGGTTGCCGCCGCCGTCCCGAATGAGCACTAGCGGGGTAGAGCCGTCCCAGCCGGGCGGCTCCTCATCACGCGCGACAGTAGCGCTAAGATTCAGACCTGAGAAATAGGCGTAGCACGCGGTCACCGGCGAATCAACACGCCAGATTTTAGCGTCCAGCATCAATAGCCCTAATCAGTGAATTGTGTTTCCGGTTATGTGCTGCCGCGCGTCCGGTCGCCATGACAGAGACAGCGCCGCGCGGGTCTTCCAGCTCCAAAACTGTGACATTATAGCCCATTGCTTCACCACCGGCGGCGGCGGCAATACGCCGCGCCCGCTTCTCAAGGTCACGGATAACCGCCGGGTCTTTACGCAAGGCTTTTAGTGCCTTCTCATTGAAAACCAACTTATCGCGCGTCACGATTCCACCCGCCTAACCTTACATTCTGTGTGGAACACTGCCCCGGTGAAAATGTTCTTGATGGGCGGTGCCACACCGATAACCTCAAAAAGTGAGCCTTCTATTTCCACCCGGTCACGGGCGCTAACCCGCGTACCCGGCTCCAAATAGAGCACATGCTCTAGAACGTCCGGTGTTCCAGCCTTGCCAGCCGGTGACTCCTCGGACACGTTCGGAGCGTCCATAAACGCCGTGATGTTTTCGCGTGTCTCGGTCACCGTCTGGAAGCCTCGCGCGTCCTTACCGGAGCGGCGGCGAATCAGAACCGCCGGGGTGCTGTACCGTGCAAGTGAAAGCATGGCTAGATCACCTGTTCCAGCTTGTACGGCGCGAGCGCCGCGCGTTCAGTCTGTAGCAAATAGCCACCGGTGGACTCACCATCACGGGAGCCATAGGCCACATACTGTGTACCCGCGCGCTGTGAAACGACGTTGCCCGCGTCCATCTCCAAACGCTGCCGAACCGACTTAATGACAGACTGCACAGCCGGGACGTAATCCCAGCCATGCCGCGCGGCCACAACAACCGCACCCGGCTTCTTAGGGGTAACCACGCCCGGCGGGAGCTGTACCCAACCATCCGTTGAAAACGAATAGCCGTTCACCTGCACGCCGTCCACAAAAACAGAATGGACGTTCTCGACATGGTTACTCGGAAGATGGAAGCGGTTACCGCCCGTACCGTCCAGCCTAAACGTCTCCTCAAGCGAGGGGGAAACATGCCAGCCACAATAGCCGCGCACCATTTCCCCGGCAACTTCATCAAGATTCACCGGAACATTAGTGTTAGCAAGCGACGGATAGCGCATATTTCCCCCTCTCAAAAGGAATAATCGTTTTACTTCAAGGTGAGCTTACCGAACGCCTTCGGCTGCTTCACAGCCAACAGAAGACGCTCTTCTGCCAGCACACGGAAGCGGTTGTACAGGAAGTCATCATTAACATTGTTGCTAACCTCGACACGTACGCCGCCCTTACGGTACACGGTAGCGCCCTTAGAACTACCGATGAGCACGGTCTTAGGCGGTACAGCCTTAGACACGTAGATAGGCACACCGAACGCGTTCAGGTCTGCCACAAACGGGCCATTGCCATACGGGGCATACGCGGGGCCACCAAACAGATACTGACCGTTAGAGTCGGTAGCCAGGCGAATACCTGCGATATCCTCAGGGTTCACGATGACCGCATCAACCGACATACCGGAAGCCGCTTCAATCTTGGTCTTAACCTTGTACATGCTTTCCAGCACGTCCTTAGCGGCGGTGGTCGCTACAGTCTCGGAGAAAATACCCGGGGTAGACAGAATACCGGTGAGATCATTACCGGTACCGGTACCGGATACGATCTGTTCCTCTTCGGCCTTCTTGAGCTCGTCGAGAAGCTGCTCATTGATAAGCGAGGACAGGAAACCCGCGTCTTCCGCCATTTCGTCAGACTGTGCAACCCAGCCCGCAATCTTGCGAAGCGGGAGGGTCTTAGTCTCGAACGCGGGCGCGGTCGCGCCGGGCTTCTTGCCGTTCTCACCAACCACGCCGGGGCGTCCACTCGAAGAAGTCCACTCGTTAGCGACAAAATAAGTCAGGGAGTTACCCGACAGGGTACCGCTCGACAGCCACGAAGAGATAGAGAACGGGAGCATGTACGGCTTAACGACGTTCTTATCAACGTCGGTAAGCGCAACGGTCAGACCGTTACCGGTAACCGCGTTAGTGGTGGTAGTCGGGTCGCCCGGCGCCTTAGAGCTGTAGAACTCGCCCCGGGTGTGCTGAACCTGCGCACCCAGAGCCGAAAGAGTACCGGACTTCATGAACGCGGCGGCAACCTGCTCACCCAGCGAACCAGTAGCGGCGGGGGTCTCAACCTCTGCCGCCTTCACGGATTCGCGCGCGGTGCCCATGCTCTTAAACAGGGCGGCGGCTTCATCTGCCGCGTCCACCTTAGCCTTGAGTGCGGTGACTTCCTCGCTAACAGCCTTAAGCTCTGCTACGTCACCTTCACCGTTTTCAACCGCTTCAAGGATAGCCGCGCCCTTCTTCTGCGCCTCATCCAAGAGCTCACGAATTGCCTTAGGCATATATTCGCTCCTTTACTTCTTCACACTAAAAATGTTCTGGAAATATTCGCGCTCGATGTCTGAGAGCGTACGCGACTTGACCGGCGCGGGGGTCTGCTCATTGACCGTTTCCGGTTCCTCTGAGTCACCCGCCGTATCCAGCTCCTCATCACTACTATCAGTCTTAGCGGAATCAATGATATTACGGAGAACGTCTACTACTTCTTCCAGCTGCTCGATAGCGCCGGGGGTAGAAATAGAAATAGAATCGTCGTTCTTCATTGCTGATTTTACCATGTCAATACTTGTAGCGGTGTTCGCGCCAATCTGCACTACGGAGACTTCAAAAATATTCAGTTCTCGAAGCTCATTCACGCCGCCAAACTTCGCGCCCTTCTCGGGTACAAAGTGGCTATCAAGCACCTCATAGGCGAATGACATTTGATTCACCGCGCCCGCCTTCAACGCACGGTACGCCGCCGCCGCCTTCGGGTTATCCAGATCCAGGCTAACGCGAACCTTGAGACCGTGCTCATCCTCAACCGCGCTAATGGTCTTTCCTAGAATAAATTCCGGGTCATCCATGCGGTGAGACCAATAGCACGGGATACCCGCGCCATCATTCGGGAAGCTCTTAGCCAGCGACTTAGTAAACGCGCCGGGCATCACCTTGTCACCGTAGCTATCGACGTTGCCGAACACGGAGGCGTAACCCTCAAAAATGCCGCTGCCCTCTTCGGTCTCCTGAAAGCCAGCCGCGTCCTTAAACTGAACGGTCATTCGTTTTCTCCTTCAAACTCAGTAATCATGTCCACGAACGCGCCGCCCTGCATCTTAGCGAGCGCGTCGGTAATGCCCTCAGCAAATTCTGCGTTCCCGTCCAGGTCATCCGTAAGCTCACGGGTGAGCCTACCCCAGGGCATATCATCAATCCCGCGCGCGGTCTTGATGCGGTCGCACCGCTCCAAGAATTTTAGAATGACCGTTCGGTTTTTGCCGCCGCCCTGAAACGCGGTGCCGCCGTCTTGTGGTGAGGTCTGCCCACCCACCACAACGTTTAGCGGGGTAATCAGCTCGTCAGCACCCGGCATATCCAGCGGAGGCAAATTCATAAGCGCACGTGACTCATTGCGAGTCATCCACGCGCCGCCGGTCGCCGTGGACATGATAGCGGCCTGCGTCTCAAAGTCGCCGCGTAGCATACCCTCAGTATTGAACTCTACGAAAAATTCTGTGTTATCAATTCCCAGGATAGGGAGCACAAAAGCATTGATGCGGTCTTCGATAAACCGGATTCGCGCCCCTAGCGTGTTCTTGAACAGCATCCGGTTACGCTCTTTCAAGCTGCCGTATGTCTCGGTTGAGTCTGCGCCAATCATGCCCGGGGGAATCTGATAGACCTGTGCCACCGTCTGCAAACCCAGGCGAACCGAATCTGCCCATTCCTCATCTGCGCTCTTAAAGGAATTGCTCTTAATCTCGATGCCGTCTTCAAGAAGCGGGGTAGAACCGGCACGCGCGCCCGTATCCGACGTAAAGTCTTCCCACATGGAATAGAAGCGGCGGCGCGCTGTGTTATCCCAGTCCGGCGCGTTCACCGGACGGGAAAGGTAGGTACCAACGCGCCCATGATTACGCCAGAACTGCACACGGTAGCGGCGTGAATGATAATTCTCTTCCAGAACCAGGCGCAAAGAATCAACCGGGGACGACGGGGACGTTAGCCCGGGACTCCAGCCATTGAACGCGACACAATTTTCAGGGGAGATTTTCAGCTCCTCGGAGCCGCCGGGAACCTTCACCGAATAGTAATCAACCGTCGAGAAGTCCGCAAAAACCGGGGAAACCCAGCCCGCCGGGAACGGGTGAATCTCGATTCGTCCGTCTTCACCCGGTGCAAAAAACCAATACGCCCGATTGTACAGCGCCATATCAGCAACCAGGCTATAGATCAGTTCGTACCCGGTCATATACCGGTTCGGGTTCACCGACAAGCGGGCATGTGCCAGCGACTCGGTTTCACGCGAGCGCGAACCATCACCGCCGCGCTTAAAACTGTGAATCGACAGCTGCGCAATATTGGAAGCTAGGAAGTCGATAGCGGTTCGCAAATGGGGTTGATACCGGTACATTGATTCATAACTCGCGTTTTGCGGCGACACATTATCAGAGCCGCCGCCGCCGTTCACGAAAATATCAACCGGTCGCCCGTCCCAGGCCGCCGCCGTACGCGGGGTACGCGAGCGGAAAGCATCAACGATAATATGACCGATATTACTAATACCAGGCGCTACCACCATTTACCCCCTTCATCTTCTTCTTGCTTATACCACATTCCAGCTTCATTATACGCACTTTCTTTTTTCGCCCCTGCAACCGTGTTCAGCAAACCCCATAGGGCGAATGCGGCGGCACACGCCGGGGCAATATCAACCGGCGACTTCTCGCGGTTGAATAGAAATGCGTCGCCTGTCGATTTGGTGCGAATCTCAGAGAGCGCACCTATGAGCGTTTCCTGCTCAATCCAGCTAACCGACTTCTCCATCACCCGGTCATAGAACAAGCCGTAGGCATTGGGGAGGTCGCCGCCCTCGCACCGAACAACCGGCGTACCAGCCTGTTCAATGAACGGGATTAGCGACGATGCAGCACAGCCGCGCCCCTGCATAATCACGGCGGCGGGCTTGAACGCAAGCCCATTAGCCAAAAATTCAGGCACCCACTCAGTGAACGCGCGTTGAGTCACAAACTCAACATGCGGTTTACCATCATCACGGAAACCAGCGATAGATAGGCTAGTCATCTTCCTATCGCGCGAAACGTCCACCGAAAGATACACCGGGCTATCCGGTGCGATCATAGATTCAGGGTCTAGGCACGCTTCCAGTTCCTCGGAGCTGAATAGCGAGTCCGCCGTGACGTTCACCCACTGGCAAAGATTCTCAGTCCTAAATTTGTGTTCCGGTAGACCAGCGCCGGGTTCACCGACTAGCGCCGCCTTCGATGCGAGCATGTCGCCGGTAATCGAGTTAGGATAACCCAAAGACGGGTTAGCCTGGCACCATCCGTCTGTGTCCCAGATGTCGCAATCGTCCGGCGCGCTCCACTCGAACAAACCCAGCGAGGCATCAACCGGGGCGTACTCTTCACCGCGTTTCTCTGCCGCCGCCCGCGCGTCCATCTCCTCAAGAGCTTTAGCACGGAGCGAGCGCAAGACCTCAGATTTAGCCTCGCCTGCATTAGACACGGCGATAGTCTGGCTAGACTGCACGGCGTTAATCGTATTGGTCATAGCTGCCCATGCGCTCCACTCCTTTTGTTGGCGCAACTCATCAAACGCTAGATCAGTAACCGACAGGCCGCGCCCGCCGTCATCTGATGCCGCCTCGCACTTCCAGCGCGCGCCGTTATCCAGGCGAAAAAACTTATTGCCGTTCGTGTTAGACCTTTGCGCTATGCGGTCATGCATCTCAGAGAGGGATACGGTACGGTGCGCATCATCTAGAATCTCTTCCGCTAGTGATAGCTTATGCGCCGTGCTCAGAATTAGCGGCGGCTTTACGCCTTTATCCCACATGAACATACGCCACAACAGGCGCGCGGAAAGTACAAATGATTTGCCATTCTGTCGAGACACAAGAAGCACCACGGTTTTATAGCGCAACATGGGGAGCGGGTCGCCCGTCTCATAGCCCGGCTCCAGCTCCAAAGAGTGCAACAAAAACCATTTCTGCCACGGGTGCAACTGCAAACCTAGGTCACGCTCTGCGAACTGAATAGCTTCAAACCCAAACGTGGTTAGCGGGGTTAGCTCACGGAGCGGGCGCGTCCACAGGCGCGGCACCGCCTTGCCCTTGAGCTTGGAATAGTTACTACTCATCTTCACCGTCAATCTCTGCCATGATACGCGCGACTAGCGCGGGGTCTTCCTTGCCGCGCTGCTCGATTAGGTCATCTAGTCGGCCGGTCTCGGTCGCCTGCGCCTGCATGTCCTTACGCGAATACGGGGCGCACCCCAGGGAGTCCAGCGCCTTGTTCAGGTTCGGGCCTGCAATATTCAGAGTCTTTAGCAATAGGTCAAAGTCGCCACCGTCGCTATTGTACAAATCGTAGGCTTCATCCAGTGCGGCCGCATACTTCAAAGCAAGCGCACATTTAGCACTATCCGCATTTTTAATCATGCCGTCATTCACGGCGGCGGTAATCGACTCCTGCACGGTCTTCACCATACCGATACGCCAAATATTCATCAAAAGACCTCTAAATGCTATAATCGCGCGCGCGATGCCCGGTAAATTCCAGCGGGGGGGGATTGACACTGCGCCCAGGTTTGGGTGTCGAAGGTGTGTTCTATTTTTTTACCGCCCCTACCCCTTTTGGTATGTGTGTTCTATTGGGGTGTTCTTGTTCGGTTTCTAGTTTACCGTACCCAGGCGCGGGTGTTGGGATTTGCTTTAGCGGTTTGCCGGTTGTTGCCTTTGGCGCGGTTGCATCCTGCATGTGTGGCGCGGAAATTGGCGGGGTCTAGTTCCAGTTCTTTGTGGGTTGCGACTGCGTACAAATGGTCTAGCTCGAACGCGTCCATGTTTACAGATCCCCATTCGTCGTTGTGGGGGAGTGTGTAATCTATGGGGTGTCCGCATATGTTGCATGGGAGGTTAGCGGCGGCGGCGTGTGCTCTGAACTTTTGTTGCGCCGCGCGGTACCGTGAATCTCGCTTGTTGGTCATGGCCTCACTTCTTGGGTAAGGGTTAGCCCCGGCTCCTACTTTGTTCGGTCGCCGGGGCTATGGAATATCCTGTGTGGGTTTCGTGGTTCTAGGATCCACTCGAAACAACGCCGTAATCATTCTGTGAATGTTACGTGTCTATTGTACCGTATGCTATCCGTTTTCCTCGGATAACTGGCTAATGGTTTCTGCTATGTAGTAGGCTCCTGCCGTGCTGGTGTTTAGGGTGAGGTTTACGTAGGTTATGACCTCGGGTGTTCCGTCGTTCTTGGTTAGGGTGTCGGTTTTGGTGGTGACGTTGAGGGTGCCGGGGGCGGCGGGGAAAGCTGAGATGAACACCTTGTGTAGCTCTTTGGCCGGGTCGGTTTTCCCGGCGTGTTCGGCGCGGCGCATTGCTGCGTTTAGCCGTTCGCGTAGGTCGGTCACGGTAAGCATGTAGTGGCTTCTTCTTTCGGGTTAGGCGGGGCGGCGGTGGTGTTTCCGTCGCCCCGCGTGGTGGTTGGGGTGGTTAGGCGGTGCGTTCCATGAGGATACCGCCTAGGGCTGATACTTCATTAGGGAAATAGTAGCTAATCGCGCGGGCGTTCGCGGCCTTATGTTCTACGCCTTCTACCTCTTCCGGGTTGGTTCCATAGAAGTCAAAGTTAGGGTATTCATCCCAGCCGGGCGCGGTAGTAATAATCTTCGTATACCCGCCGCCGGTGCCGCCGCCGTCGCCGGTGTACTGCTCGACACAATGAATACGTGTTGCGCGGTATTCCTTTCCCTGTAGCTTGATATCCAGATCTGAACAATCACATTCCGCACTGAGGAACGCAAGAGCGACATTGTGTAGAGTTGGCTCCAGGTCGTTATCTTCCAGATACCGGTTAATCCTCGATACGTCGGTTTCCCATGCGTCGGTATCGGTCACGACGTTCACGCGGGCGTTCAGTGCGTCGCCGTCGAGTGGTGCAGCGTTTAGGATTCGGGTTAGCGCTCGTACTTTCCCCGCGTCTAGGGTGATGGCCACTTCCTCAGTGTGTGCGGTGGTTAGGGTCTTGAGGTTTCCCAGCAATGCGTTGTATAGGCTGTTGTGTCGGTTGAAAGCCTCGGTTAGCTGTAGCGTGGTGTCGGTCATTAGTCATCTCCTTCTTAGATGCGTTCGAGAATGAAGCCGCCTAGCGGGGCTTTGCCGCCGGGTTCCAGCGCGTGCATGATGCGCCACTTGCCGTTACCGATAATCACGCCTTCCAGATCTTCGATGTTGATTACGTCATTTTCTGAGGTGATGGTTACGGTTTCTTCCGGGGTTTTCAGGTTGAGATATGCGGGCTTACGGTTGCCGCCGGGGTAGACGTGGGAGGGGCTATCAGACTTTGACCAAACCCTAGTTACGGCGTATTCTCGTCGTTCGCCGGTTACTACGTCGAGTAGTGGCGGCTTGTCGCTTGATAGATCGTAGATGTACCCGGCGGCCACGTTTTCCAGCGTCGCATCATACCCGTTGCCGCTCAGGTAGTCTACAAGCGCTTCACGTTCCGCTTCGTTTGCGGTGGTGTCCAGGTCAAGGCTCACGATTGCCTGTAGCGGGTCGCCGTTTGCCGGGGCGGCGTTGAGAATCTTGATGAGTGCGCTAACATTGCGGGACTCATCCAGAGACCATAGCCTACAACGGTGTGAATGGTTTTCGTTTCCCCCGGTCTTTGCGGAGCTTACCCGGGTGCTTTCGGTGTCGGTTTCTAGCTGGATTCCGTGCAAGGCGGGGTGTCGGTCGAAAGCGGTGTTAATATCCAGGTATTCGCCGGGGGTGATTTCGTGGAAAATCTTAGGGGCCTTGTTGGTCATTATCGGGTTCCTTTCCAGTAGTTGCGGGGTTGCGGCTTGTGGTGAGCGGCGGTTAGGCGCTCTTTCAATCGTGCGTGTTCCTCAATTTCCCATAGGTGGGAGCAGAGCGCGCGGGCGGGTTGCTCGTAAACGTCGCCTGCGTCTACGGCTTCTTCTAGGGTGGTTCGGAGTGCGTCTAGCTGCTCATAGAGTTTGGCGCGGGTGTATTCGGTCATGTGGTGCCTTTCCTATTTGTTCATGCTCCAAATCATATAGATAAACCAGATGATGCCTAGGATATCTAGCAAGTCCATTATTTGCGTTCCTTTCGTGGTGGGATTAGTGAGTTTAGCCCGGGTGTTTGCCCGGCGGTTGCCCCGCTGTAGACGGGTTCACGGTACCCGCCGGGGCGCGGGTTCTTGATGCGGTATCGGCGGCGGCTGTAGCACGCCCTACATGATGCCGTGTACTCGGAGGCCGGGCACCCACAGCGAGCGCACACCGCGCTAGTCATTGGTGCTACCGTTTAGCTGTTCGTTGAGCTGTTCCGTGGGGAGTACCACAAGGTGCATAGTGCCTTGTTTCTGTCGTTCGCCCTCGGGGAGAGCTTCGAGAGCTGCCAGGTACGCGGCTTCTACGATGGTAGGGGTAGCGGTGTCAAGCTTGAAATTGTGGGTCTTAGCGGGGTATTCGCGTGAGGTGGTTTCTACGTATCCATCTTCGCTGTATTCGTCTTCCTCAGTGGTCACAACCCAGTATGCGGAGAGGTCGGGGTTCGGCATTTCCTCGTCTTCATACAGGAGTTTGAGGGGTTCGCCGCCTGCTAGGGGCGGTTCGGGTTCGGGGTCTAGTACGCCTTCAAGGTAAACATATGCGTCATACTGCCCGTGGTACTTCCTGATGCCTCGGTATTCGACAAGGTATGTTACGTTGCCGATGTTACCGGCGGGGATAATCTGCCCGGTGAACGGGGATTTGATGGCCCACACAGCGCGGTATTTGCGGATCTCGAATAGCTTGTGTCGCGTCTTCTTGCTCATGGTGTTGTTCCTTTCCGTTAGGGTTTCCAGTCGTTCCGCGTCATGCAGTCGAAACATTCGGGGGTGTAATCCTCAGTCGGTTCACCGCACTGTTCGCAAATGGTGCCTAGCATAATGCTGCATTCCTTTCAGTGGTGGTTATGCCTCGCCTGCCCAGCCGTACAGGTTCATGCCTGCAACGCCCAGGTGTGCAATGTCGCCGGTGTGCTGTGCGCTTAGTAGCGCTTTCAACGCGCCGTATTGGTGCTTACTCTTGAAACCGTGTTCTTCGTTGATTTGCTCGACAAGCATTAGAAGATACTGCAATTTTTCGGCTTGATGTGCGGTCGGTTTCTTAATGCGCATGGCCGGGTAGACTGCGCCTATTACGTCGATAGCGCGGCGCGCATCGCGAATGGTTGCGTTTCGTTGCCAGGTTCCCCCGGCCTGCCAGGTGAGCATGAAAGCGGCGCGTAGGATTTGGTCGGGTAGCGCGGGGTAGACGATTTCACGGCGGGGAAAGCCGTGTTTATCGCTGTATTTGCCGTATGCGCTTGTCATGGGGATATGGTGGAAGACTTCGCGTTCGTAGTGTTCCAGCATGGGGGTTCTCCTTTGGTGGTGGTTTGTAGGATTCGCGCGGCGGGTTCGGCTAGTAGGTCTTCTAGTGTTTCGTCTGTCCAGCGGATTATGTAGCGTTTGGGTTTACGGCGGCGCGCGGCACGGTTGCGGTCACGGCGTTTAGTCACAGGTTCCTCATGGCTTCCTCGATGCGCGCCTTAGTGTACTCAGATTTAGCGGCGTGAGCGTTCATCTCCATCTGCCACTTAATATCTTTTTCGCGCTCATTGTCCAGCCATTCGGCCAGACGGTTCGCGATGTTAGCCGGGCGGTTGTGCTCGATAATCACCTTGTCGATGGTGTTGTCGTAGACTGGCACCCAGAGCCTGTAGTGAACGGGGGTGCCGTGCCTGTCCCAGCCGAAGAGGTGGTTATGACCGCCTACGAAGCGGTGAGCGTGCTCATTGATGTCCCATTCCTCACTGAGCACGAAGCTACGGGATAGTGCGCCGTACATGTTTTCAGTCGGGAAATTTACCCGTTCAGGGTTGCGAACTTCCACGAAATGAAACCCCTTTTCGTAATCGTAGCTATGGGTCGGTAGTTTGCCAGCCTTGAACCAGTCTGCTAGCCACTCATCATAGAGCGTCTTCTGAAAATCAATGAGGTTTTCATTTTTCGGGGTTACGGGTTCTACCTCGGAGCCGGTTACGGGTACCAGCTCACCCGTGATTACGGGTACCAGCTCACCCGTGATTACGGG
>ERZ772908.45-NODE-45-length-36331-cov-33.295_pt1 | contig 36331 bp, 29 predicted proteins | sample MGYA00512121_ERZ772908 | MGnify/ENA primary metagenome ERZ772908 (study PRJEB29015, sample SAMEA2738084) | human oral metagenome | biome: human oral; feature: human-associated habitat; material: saliva | place: China | collected 2264 ... | reverse complement strand
AGCACGGCGACGTTGTTGTCCTGCGCGCTGAGGGCGAAGGTGCTGAAGAGGCTCTTGACTCGCTGGTTAAGATCCTCGAGACCGACCACGACGCTGAGTAATTGACTTTCGCCTCTGAAGTGACCCTGAGCGGTGCGCTTCGGATGCTGTGAAGGCTACAGCCTTAAAGCGTGAATATCCCGTCACTTCGGTGGCGGGATATTTTTTGTTATGAATAATTCATTTTTTATTGAGGCGTGAGTGGGGGGAGATAGGGGATATTTCTCTGCAAATCTTAATGTATATATAACCTTTATTTTTCCTCGAAAATAGCTCTAGAAATATCTCCCAAAATATCTTCTGTGCAGTAATGACCTGGATTTCTCTTCATATCAATGAAGCCTTCTGCCGTAAGTGCCGCAGAGCGCTTTTTGCTCACAAAATCACCGGGCAGAAAAGTGATATTTCTGCTCTCCAGTGCTACCGCAGAATCGTGCCCTTGTTAGACTAAAAAGGCACTGTCTATCTGGGAGGGACATTGGCAGAATCGAGGAACACCCCCGCGACCCCCACATCGCGGGAAGCTTCGCATGCAGACGAAGCGAACACTGCCGCAATGGAAGGAAGCGAGCAGAACACCACCGCGGGCTACATCGCCGGTAAACGCGGTTTTCCCCTGGTTTCACTAGACCAGGTCACCGACGAGAAATTGCGCCGCGTGCTGGCTCAGCATGCTACCTCCGCGACAAGCCAGGAGAGCACCGTCGCTGCAGAAGCTGTCAGCGATGTACTGCAGGAGGCCGCAGCGGATATGGGCATCACCGCGCAGGAGCCGGTTGAGCCCACATGCGACCCCGAACTGACCCCTAACGGCCACGGCGCGCGTACCGTCATTGACCCCTCCCTCGTGCCTGATCATGAGCTGGACGCGTACCGTGAGGACCCGAACCCCGTCACCTCCAGCAACTTGGTAACCGAGGAGGCGCTGACCCGCCCCTCCCAGCCGGTACCCATGACCGGCATGATTCCGCAGGTGCCCAACTCTCACGCAGCCCGCCGCTTCGGCGCGGATCCTACCGCAATGCCGAAGACCGGGCCTGTCTCGATGCCCACCACCTCCGTACCGCTGGTTGAGGGCGGCTCTCGCGGCCTGTTTGGGCGCGGTAGCGGTGGTCGCTGGGGTTCGCGTCGCTTCCGCTCCTTCGTGCGCACTGAGGAGGCGGCACCCGCCGCCCCACGCGGTGCCCAGCGCATTGCGCAGCGCCAGTTCGTGCCGACTATCCGCTCTGACGAGCATGAGCGTCGTGAGGCATTCCGCCGTGAGAAGGAGTACGCCCGCGATACCCTGAACTTCACCCTGCGCCTGGCTGAGGCGATGTTCCACTACGGTGCGGACGCCATGGACGTGGACTCGGCGATTATTGCGGTCTCTTCGGCGTACGGGCTGGACTCGGTGGAAGTCGATATTACGAACCAGTCGGTGACCATCAACTACACGTCGGACCCCGATATTTACATGGAGTCCCGCATCGCCAAGCGCAATGCGAACGCTGAGGAGCGCTTCACCCACACCCTGGTGCGTGTGGTGCGTTCCTCCACTGAGAACTACGAGGCACTCTCCGAGGTGTACGGCCTGATCTACAAGATCACTCGCGGCGGTATGACCCTGGAAATGGCTGATTTGAAGCTGAACCAGATTACGCACCGACCCAAGCCGTTCCCGCCTCTGGTGGTGTGGCTGGCGAATCTGGCGTGCGCTGGAACCCTGACAGCGGCGCTGGGGGCGAGTTTTGCGACGGCGTTGAGCGCGGCGATTATCTTTATTCCCGTGTACCTGCTGATTCAGTGGTTGAGTTCGATTGGTATTCCGGCGTTCTTCCGCATGGCTGCTAGTGCAGGTCTGATGACTTTCTTGGCGATTTGGCTGGGCGGTGAAGGGTCCATTCTTTCGGTGCTTCAGCGTCAAGGAGAGGCGATTTCGGCGCCTCTGGTGGTTGCTGCGGGTATGATTATGTTCTTGCCGACTCCGCGTCTGGTGGGTGCTGTGCAGGATGCTATTAACGGCTTCCCTGTGACGGCTGCTGGTCGTTTCGTGTCTACGGGCATGAGCTTCTTGGGCCTGGTGGTTGGCATTGCGACCGCGGTGAGTGCGATCAATATTTTCAACGGCCCGACCCTGGATATTGAGCAGTTGCGTTTTGAGCCGACGACCCCGCTGGTGGCGTCGTTCTTCTTCCTGGTGGCGATTGCGACCTTTGCGATTACCTTGCAGACGAAGCTGGTGAAGGTCGGGTGGCTGATGGTCATTACGGGCTGCGGTCTGGCGGCGTATTACAGTTATGAGCTACTGGCTGGCCCAAGTACTGGTCGCGGTCCGACGGCGTGTGCGGCGGTTGTGATTGGTGCGTTGAGCACGTATTTTGCGTACCGTCTGCATGTGCCTCAGGCGATTTTCTCAATTCCTGCGATTACGTTCTTGCTGCCGGGTCTGTCGTTCTTCCGCGGCATGTATTTGTTGACGGTTGAGACGGATGTGATTCTGGGTATGCAGAATATGATTACGGCGGTTTCGATTGTGGTGGCGATGGCTTCGGGTGTTGCGTTGGGTAATTACACGATGCAGTACGCGCTACAGCATTTTACGACTCCGCGGAATGTGGAACCGGCAGATTCCTAACCCTATTTTCAAGGGTATATAGCCAATATTGCATATATTGGATGCGGGAAGGGGCGGCAGCTTGCGAGTTCAACTCACAAGCTACCGCCCCTTCGCTACACCCATTGCGCCAGCTTTTACACCGGTTCTTACGCTGCGCCTAGCGGACCGTCCAATCCACCGGCTCCGCACCCTGCTGCACCAGCAAAGAATTCACGGTCGAAAACGGGCGCGAACCAAAGAAACCACGACGAGCAGACAGCGGCGAAGGATGCGCCGACTCCACACTCGGGTACGGCTGCAGCATGGGTGCGCACTTGCGCGCATCCGCACCCCACAGCAGACCCACCAGCGGCTGGTTACGCGCCACCAGTGCACGGATAGCGCACTCGGTAATCTCCTCCCAGCCCTTGCCGCGGTGCGAACCCGCATCAGACTCGCGCACCGTCAAAACCCTGTTGAGCAGCATGACACCCTCATCAGCCCAACAGGACAGGTCGCCGTGATCAGCCGGGGCAATACCCAGGTCGTCCTCAAGTTCCTTGTAAATATTGTTCAGCGAACGAGGCAACGGCATACCGCGGTGCACCGAGAACGACAAACCCATCGCATTGCCCGGAGTAGGGTAGGGGTCCTGGCCAATAATGAGGACCTTCACCTGGCTCATCGGGCGGCGGAACGCATTGAAAATATCAGCGGCAGGCGGGAAAGTACGATACCCCGCCGCGTGCTCCTCACGCAGGAAAGCGCCCATGGCGTGAATCTGCTCTTCGACCGGGGCGAGTGCTGCCGCCCAATCCTCGCTCATAATGTTGCTGAGGGGCTGGTTCATGAATCTCCTGGGGCTGATGCGACCCGGACGGTGACGGGGCCGGGTGCGGGATGAATACTTCTCCTCTAGACTGAGGTTCTCTTCTAGACTGAGGCTCTCCTCTAGGCTAGGGTTCTCTTCTAGGCTGGGTTTCTCTTCTAGACTAGGGGATGACGAATACACACGCTAGGAGACGCCAGCCGCAGCGGGCGAGCTACAGACAGGAGGGAACGTGTCAGAACAGGAACGCGCTGAAACCGCACAGAGCCAGCCAGAAGCACAGAGCCAATTAGAAGCGCAGAGCCAGGCGGAAATAGAAAACCAGCCGGAAGCCCAGAGCCAACCCGGCGGGCTGACCCCGGTGGAGCGCCGCATCCTTGAGGTGGAGCGCCGCCGCTTCAAGCACCAGGGTTCCAAGGAGAAGGCGATTATCGCCGCCGGTTTCACCCCGATTGCCTACTATCAGCGCCTGAATGTGATGCTCGATGATGAGCGGGTACGCGCCGCAGCGCCGCAGATGATCGACGTTCTGCGCGCCCGCCGAGACGCTGACTAGGGGCTCGAATTGCGGGAGCCGTGCGAGCCTTCCAACTCCTGCATCCAACCCCGCACACCTTAGGTTCAACCAGAGATTGAACACTGTGCGGTGTCCGTCTCTTTCACAGCCGGTTGCGGGGCGTTCACATTGGTTCTCGCTAATTGAGCCGGTACTCTAGGTACTAGAACACCAAGACCGCACCTTCTGCAGCCGCGCCCGCGTGCCAGGCAGGGAGGCACGGTACCAGCCGGTAAACAGAGACCCGTGAAATGAGGATAAATGAGCTACCCCCGCGACGAATTTGACGAGGTAGACGAAAATACCGCCCGCCGCGGAACCTACCGCGCGGTCAATGCTGACCCGGCAAAGAGCCCCAAGGGCGCTATCCCCCTGGTAGCTGCAGGCGTAGTTGGTCTGCTCATCGGCGGCGCAATGTACGTGTACGCGCCGCGCACCGCCTCCCCGCAGTACTCGGCGTCCACCGCGAAGAGCAGCTCCGCCCCCGCAAGTGCGTCGGCGTCCTCTGCGCCGGCTAAGGCTTCTGCGTCGGCAAGCGCCACGAAGACCGGTCTGGCTGAGTCCATCTCTGTGGCGGTCTACAATGCGGCGGCTCCGGCGGGTAGCGCATCCGGTGCGGCGGCGCAGCTGACCGGTTACACCATCAGCGAGACGGCAAACTACACGGGTGTGGCACCGGCAACCAGCGTGGTCTACTACGCTGAGGGCTACCAGTCGCAGGCGCAGAGTATCGCCTCGAAGCTGGGTATTGCTCAGGTGCGTCAGGCAACCTCCGACGTGCGGATGGGCAACCACGAGGTCATCGTGATTCTGTCCTCGGATTACACCGGCTCCGCTACTGCAGCGGAATAGGTTCGGGCGGTTGCCCCAGTGAATCTAAGTCCGCGAATCTAAGCCCGTGCCCACTGTTTCTGCCATAACGACTTCTGCTCAACCCCATCCGCGCAATTCCACTGATGCGCCGGGTGGGGTTGATGCTTTTAACACCCCTCACGCACTCCCGGCGGGCACACCATTAACGCCCCTGTAGGCAGGCTTAATGAGCGCAGATTAAGCACTGGGCGATTAACCCTTCAACCTTGGGCTTAAACGTTTGCTCCATGCCGGTGCGGGTGCCACAATTGATGTAGCATTCGGGTGCTTTATGCCCTACTCTGCCCGCGCCTCCGTAACGGGGGTGTTGTGGAGGGGCAGCCACCCGATTTTAGATGTACCGCACCCGCAGGGGTGAAGGAAAAAATCCGATCGTCCAGGAGGACACTTATGGCAAAGCTCATTGCTTTTGACGAAGAGGCACGCCGCGGCCTTGAGCGCGGTTTGAACACCCTCGCCGATGCAGTGAAGGTGACCCTCGGCCCCCGCGGCCGCAACGTTGTGCTGGAGAAGGCGTGGGGTGCCCCCACCATCACCAACGACGGTGTCTCGATCGCGAAGGAAATCGAGCTGGAGGATCCGTACGAGAAGATTGGTGCGGAGCTCGTCAAGGAAGTTGCTAAGAAGACTGACGACATCGCAGGTGACGGTACCACCACCGCTACCGTTCTGGCTCAGGCACTGGTTCGCGAGGGCCTGCGCAACGTGGCTGCTGGCGCTGACCCGCTGAGCCTCAAGCGCGGCATCGAGAAGGCTGTTGAGGCTGTGACCGAGGCTCTGCTCTCCTCCGCGAAGGAAGTTGAGACCGAGGAAGAAATCGCTGCAACCGCATCTATTTCCGCTGGCGACGCTGAGATCGGCAAGCTCATTGCTGAGGCAATGGAGAAGGTCGGCAAGGAAGGCGTCATCACCGTTGAGGACTCCAACACTTTCGGTCTGCACCTCGAACTGACTGAGGGTATGCGCTTCGACAAGGGCTTCCTGTCCGGTTACTTTGTGACCGACCCGGAGCGTCAGGAAGCAGTCCTGGAGGACCCCTACATCCTGGTTGTGAACCAGAAGATTTCGAACGTTAAGGACCTCGTCCCCGTCCTGGAGAAGGTCATGCAGTCCGGCAAGCCGCTGCTGATCGTTGCTGAGGACGTTGAGGGTGAGGCTCTGGCTCTGCTGGTGCTGAACAAGATGCGTGGCTCCATCAAGTCTGTTGCTGTGAAGGCTCCGGGCTTCGGTGACCGCCGTAAGGCTCAGATGGCTGATATCGCTATCCTGACCGGTGGCCAGGTCATCACCGAAGAGGTTGGCCTGTCTCTGGACGCAGCAACCCTGGACATGCTCGGTTCCGCCCGCAAGGTCGTTGTGACCAAGGACGAGACCACCATCATCGAGGGTGCAGGCGACGCAGCAGCTATCGAGGGTCGTGTGGCTCAGATTCGCGCAGAGATCGCTAACTCTGACTCCGACTACGACCGTGAGAAGCTGCAGGAGCGCCTGGCTAAGCTCGCCGGTGGCGTTGCTGTGCTGAAGGCTGGTGCCGCAACTGAGGTTGAGCTGAAGGAACGTAAGCACCGCATTGAGGATGCTGTGCGTAACGCTAAGGCTGCTGTTGAGGAGGGTATCGTCCCCGGTGGTGGCGTTGCTCTGATTCAGGCTGGCGTGAAGGTCTTCGACAAGCTGGAGCTGACCGGTGACGAGGCTACCGGCGCGAACATTGTGCGCGTGGCTATTGACGCACCGCTGAAGCAGATCGCTGCTAACGCTGGCCTGGAGCCGGGCGTTGTGGTTGACCGCGTTCGTTCCCTGCCTGCTGGTACCGGCCTGAACGCTGCGACCGGCGAGTACGAGGACCTGATGGCTGCCGGTATTGCTGACCCGGTGAAGGTGACCCGTTCGGCTCTGCAGAACGCTGCGTCGATTGCTGGTCTGTTCCTGACCACTGAGGCTGTTGTTGCGAACAAGCCGGAGCCCGCTGGCGCGGCTGCTCCCGGTGCGGACGCAATGGGCGGAATGATGTAATAACTTTTTGTCCCTGATGGGGTAAAAAGTTATGGAATCCGAAGGGCACGAAGTGGCCTTCGGTGGTGACCTAACACTGGTACTTGAGCCCGGCACAGGTCCACACATCCGTATGAGGCGGGGGCGGCTACCCACAAAGGGTGGCCGCCCCCGCTTTTTGTGTGCCCATATGCGGCCGAGCATCCTGCGTGTGTGACAGGCTGGCGGCGTGCCTGCCGGTGGAGGCGGTAGAATGGCTCCTTATGGAATGCGCCTATTTTCGTGATGACCTCTGCTCCTCCTGCCCCAGCATTGAGACCGCCTACACCGCGCAGGTGCAGGTGAAGCAGGAACACGCCCGCGCCCTGCTTGCCGCGTACCCGCAGCTGCAATGGCTGGACCCGGTGACCAGCGCGGAGGCGGGCTTCCGCAACAAGGCGAAGCTTGTGGTGGGCGGTTCGGCGAAGAACCCGACCCTGGGCATCGTGGATTATCGTACGGGCGCGTCCGCGGATCTTGGCGAATGCCCGCTCTATATGGAGCCGATTCAGGCGGCTATTCCGGTGCTGCGTGAGCTGATTCAGCGCGCGGACCTGACCCCCTATGACATTCCGAATCGTCGCGGTGAGCTGAAGAATATTCTGGTGACTGCTTCGGCGGCGGGTGAGCTGATGGTGCGTTTTGTGTTGCGTTCGAAGAAGCTTCTGGTGCCGATTCGCCGCCAGATGGACTGGCTGCAGGAGCGGCTGCCGAACCTAGCGGTGCTGTCGGTGAATCTGCTGCGTGAGCCGGTGGCGCGCGTTGAGGGCGATGAGGAGATTATCCTTTCGGAACGTCAGACCCTGCCGATGCAGGTGAATGACCTGACTCTGCATTTGCGCCCGCAGAGCTTCTTCCAGACGAACACGAAGGTCGCTGAGGCGATGTATGCGCAGGGCCGCGAGTGGGTGCGTGAGGTGGCTCCGCGCTCGCTGTGGGACCTGTACTGCGGTGTGGGTGGTTTTGCCCTGCACGCCGCGTCGGTGATGGACGGCGGCTCGGTGACGGGCATTGAGATTAGTGCGGAGGCGGTCGCTTCGGCGCAGCGCACGGTCGCTGAGTACGGTCTGGAGGGTGTGAGTTTTTCGGCTCAGGATGCGCCGGAGTTCGCGGTGTCTTCGGGTGCGGTGCCGCAGATGCTGGTGGTGAACCCGCCGCGCCGCGGTATCGGTGAGAGCCTGTGCGCGTGGATTGAGGGTTCGGGTATTGACCGTGTGGTGTATTCGAGCTGTAACGCGGTGACTCTGGCGAAGGATCTGGAGCGCATGCCCGCGTATGCGCCGGTGCAGGGTCGTGTGCTGGATATGTTCCCGCATACGGACCACTACGAGGTGATGGTGCTGCTGCAGAGGCAGTAGCGGCTTTCATACATGTAGGCGGTGGCGTCTCGGGCTGGTTGTGTCCGAGGCGCCACCGCTTTTTCGTTCCCCTCTAGCGGGCGTGAAATTCTATCCCTGCGCCGCGAAATCCTGTGCCGCGAGAATACCCGCCGCGTACGCCGCCTGGCCTACGTGCTGGGCTGCGTCGTCAATCAGGCTGACCAGGCGCACACCGCGAGTCACCGCCGGAGTCCACGAACGGTCAATAACCTCGCTCAAATCAGCCTCGCTCAGCGTCTGCGCGTAGGCCGCGAGCGCCTCGCCGGTTGCCACAAGGTACTCCACCAGCAGGGCAGAATCTGCAACCACGATGGAGCGTGCCTGCTCGGGGGTGTGGCCGTAACCTATGGTGTCGCCAAGCTCGCCCAGGTTGAAACGTTCCCTGAAGCCCTGAGCCTCCCAGACCTGCGGCTGACCGTTCAGAGCAGAAAGCTGCATGTCCATCTGTCGTCCGGCGTGCCAGAGCAGCCAGGCGATAGAGTTCGGGTGCCCGCACGGGTGGGCGTTGAGCGCCTCCGCTGATAGCCCTTTGACGGCTACGGCGGCCTCGATGCCGGGGCGGCTGGCGGCGTCACGCAGAATATCGTGGGTTTTCATAAAGTCCTCCTGAAAATGTTGGCTGCTCGTAGGCTGGCTTCTCGTAGGGAGCCGGGTAGTTTCAGTCTACGCCCGCACGGGCTGAGGGGCGGCTGGGGCCAAGAAAAAATGTGGCGCACGGGAATAATACTCATTTCTTCCCGTTGAATTCTGCGAACACATCATCATCTAAATTTCACAGGAGAATAGTATGACCACCCCCGCTCACCTGCACTTTGACATGGTCGTCATCGGCTTCGGCAAGGGCGGCAAGACCCTCGCCGGCGCCTACGCCAAGACCGGCAAGAACGTTGCTCTCATCGAACAATCCACCGGCATGTATGGCGGCACCTGCATCAACATCGGTTGTGTACCCACCAAGGCGCTCGTGCACCGTGCCGACGAGTTCCGTGCCAGCGGCGAGCGCACCCTTGAAGAGGCAAACGCCGCCTACGAATCCGCCGTGGTTTTCCGTGACAAGCTGACCGGCATGATGCGCGCCAAGAACCGCGAAATCCTGCTGTCCAACGAGACTGCCAAGCTCATTGACGGTCACGCACGCTTCATCTCCGACACCGAGGTTGAGGTTACCGCGGGCGAGGACACCCTGCGCGTTACCGCCGACTACTTCATCGTCAACACCGGCGCCGTGTCGGTCATCCCGCCGATTGAGGGCGTCCGCGAATCTGAGCGTGTGCTCACCTCCACCGAGCTGCAGAAGCTCACCCCGCGCCCCAAGCGCCTGGGCATCATCGGTGGCGGCCCCATCGGTGTTGAGTTTGCCGGTATTTTCTCCTCCTACGGCACTGAGGTAACCATTCTGGACGGTGCCCCCGCCCTCTTCGGACGCTACGATGAGGACGTTGCCCAGGTTGCCCGCGAGATTATCGCAGATCAGGACATTACCGCTCATACCGGCGTGCGCGTGCAGTCCTTCAAGGACGGCGCTGACTCGGTGACCGTGACCTACCTCGACTCCGAGGGTGCTACTCAGCAGCTGGAGGTGGACTACGTGATGGTTGCAACCGGCCGCAAGCCCGCCACCGAGGGTCTGGGCCTGGAGAACACCAGCATCGAAACCAACGACCGCGGCGCAATTGTTGTGGATGAGCACCTGCGCAGCACCGTGCCGAACATTTTTGCGCTCGGTGACGTGAACGGCGGCCCGCAGTTCACCTACATTTCGCTGGATGACTACCGCGTGGTGCTTTCTCAGCTGGTTGGTGACGGTTCCCGCTCCACTAAGGACCGTAAGGCAGTGGCTTCGACCATCTACATGAACCCGCCGCTGTCCTCCGTGGGTCTGACTGAGCGTGAAGCAATCGAGGCTGGCCACAAGGTGAAGGTTGCTTCGAAGCCGGTCGCCGCAGTTGCTGCGATGCCGCGCGCTAAGACTATGGAGAACCCGCGCGGCATCATGAAGTTCGTGATTGACGCGCAGACCGACCAGATTCTGGGTGCCCAGCTGCTGGTAATCGAGTCCATGGAGGTTATTAACCTGGTGGCTCTGGCGATGCGCCACGGCATTACCGCTTCGCAGCTGCGCGATGAGATTTACACTCACCCCTCGATCACTGAGGGTCTGAATGAGGTTCTTGCCGTCGCGGTGCCCGTGAACTAGTCGAACTAGAATCGCGTCTGGATTCGCGGTTCGTATAGCGTTTCTGCTTGTCTGAGTGCTTCCCTGCCCGTTCCGCCCGTTGTGCTGTCAACGGAGGTACGGGTGGGGAAGCATTTTTGTTAAGGCTCATATATACCTAGTAGCTAAGCATGCCCTAAGATGGTTATGAGATAAGCGCAAGCTCACCGATTGGGTGGTCAGCGCGAGAGGGCTCGGAGGAGACACCCACTCGCTGCTACACCCACCACAGCGCACCGCCTGCGCCGCGCATACAACCGAAAACCAAAGGCACGAACCGGGAGAATCATGGCACTGCCCAAAATCAAGCCCTACACCTACGTCGACCGTGAACACAGCAACCGCGTGAGCTGGCCCGTGGACCCCTCCCGCGCTGTACTGCTCGTACACGACATGCAGGTACACTTCGTCCAGGCTTTCGAAGGGGCCAACCTGGGTGAGGGTAACAACAACCCGGACGCCCAGATTAACATCGCCATTCGGAACCTGCGCCGCCTCATTGACGCCGCCCACGCCGCCGGAATCCCGGTCTACTACACCGCACAGCCGCCGCGCCAGAACCCCGAAGACCGCCGTCTGCTCATCGACTTCTGGGGCGACGGCCTGCAGAACGACGAGTCCGCCCGCGTGCTCGACGCACTTGCACCCACCGACCGCGACACCGTGCTGACCAAGTGGCGCTACTCCGCGTTCGTGCGCAGCCCCTTCGAAGATCTGCTCAAGGAATCCGGCCGCGACCAGCTCATTATCGGCGGCGTGTACGCGCACATTGGCTGCCTAACCACCGCCCTGGAGGCGTTCATGCGCGACATTCAGCCGTTCATGGTTGCCGATGCGCTCGCCGACTTTTCGGAGGAGGAGCACCGCATAGCGTGCGAGTACGCTTCGGGTCGTTGCGCTCGCGTGCTGAACACCGCCGATGTGCTCGCAGACCTGCAGGCTGCAGAAGATGCTGAGAAGGCTGAGACTGCTGAGGAGGCGCGCGCATGAGCTGGGTCATTGTGACCGGCGCGAACGGCGGTATTGGTGAGGCAACCGTCCACCAGCTCATTAAGAACGGCTATTCGGTGTTTGCGGCTGACCTTGCGGAGCAGCCCATTGCCTCCTTCGGTACCTACGGGGACGCAATCTTCCGCTACCGCGCCGTAGACGTTACGAGCGAAGAGTCCGTCACCGCCCTCGCCAACGCTGTAGCGGCACTCGACGAACCCATCACCGGCGCGGTACTCGCCGCGGGTATCGCCCACAGCCAGCCGCTGCTGGAAACCAGCTTCGACACCTGGAAGCGCCTGCACGCGGTCAACTCCGACGGCGTGTTCCTGTGCCTGCGCGAATTCGCGCGCATCATGATTGACCAGCAGGAAACCGACCCGGCGAACAGCCGCTCCCTGGTGACGGTCGCCTCCAACGCGGCACGTGTGCCCCGCGCCGAGTTTGGCGCCTACGGTGCATCGAAGGCCTCGGCGGTGCGCGTGAGTTCCAGCTTCGGTCTGCAGCTTGCCGCGCACGGTATTCGCGTGAACTCGGTCTGCCCCGGCACCACCCGAACCCCCATGGTGACTGACGCCTGGGAGGGTGAGGACCGCTCCGCCCTGCCGGTTGCCGGTAACCCGGAAGCGTTCCGCCTGGGCATTCCGCTGCGCCGTATTGCCGACCCGGCGGATATTGCGGCGGTCAACGCTTTCCTGATTTCTGAGGCGGCGCGCCACATCACCATGCAGGAGATTGTCGCCGACGGCGGCGCGACCCTCTAACGGCACCCCGCGTCCGGCGTTTAGATGCCCGGCGCGAACCCACACATCACTGATAGAAGTACGATGACGAACCTTCCCGACTTTATCTTTTCCACCGGCACCCGCGTTCTGCGCGCATCCGGTGCGATGACCCCTGTTACCTTCGATAATGCCCTGGACGAGGCGAAACGTGCCGGTAGCGCCGTCGTGGGTCTGATTCCTTTTGACCCGGATATGCCCGCTTACCTCTTCGTGCCCGAACGCCTGGAGGAGCATCAGGTGCCGGTCCCCGAGCAGACCGTGGAACTTGCTGAGCCGGTATCGGTCACCGGTCGGCAGAACGACCGGTTCCGTGCCGCCGTGGCAACCGCCGTGGAGCGCATGAAGGCCGGTGAGCTGAGCAAGATCGTGCTTTCGCGTGTGCTCACCGCCCGCTACGCACCCGGCGCTCTCAACCTGGAGGCGCTGTACAATAACCTGCGCGCCCAGCAGCGTTCCGCGTTCAACTTTGCGGTGCGTCTGCCCGACGGCGAGCGCGGCATGAACGGAAGCTACCTGATGGGTGCCTCCCCGGAGCTGGTGTTCCGCACCGAGGGCCGCGCCTTCAAGACCCACCCGCTTGCCGGTAGCGCCCCGCGCATTGCCGAGCCCGGTAGCGCCGAGGACGAGGCGATTCGTGACCGCCTGTTCGCCTCGCCGAAGGACCGCCACGAGCACGCCTACGTCATCAACGATATTGCCAAGCGCCTGGCACCCATTGCCGAGGAGCTGAACGTACCGCAGGTGCCCTCGCTGCTGCAGACCCCGCAGCTGTGGCACCTGGCGACCCCCATCGACGGCGTGCTGAAGGAGGGGCTGACTTGCCTGGACGGTGCCCGCGCGATTCACCCGACCCCCGCGATTTGCGGTGCCCCCACTGAGAAGGCGCTGGAACTGATTCACCAGCTGGAGTCTTTCGAGCGCCGCTACTTTGGTGGTCTGGTCGGCTACATGGATGCCGAGGGTAACGGCGAGTGGGCGCTGGTGCTGCGTTGCGCCCAGGTCAGCCCGGATGAGGCGGTGCTGTACGCCGGCGCGGGTATTGTGGCTGAGTCCGACCCCGAGCTGGAGCACACCGAGACCGGCACGAAGCTCGGCAGCTTCGGCCGTGCCCTGGGCGTGGATACCCTGGGCGAAGACACCCCTTAGGCTCTTTCGTGAACGCCTTTCGTGACTGCCTTGACCCGGCAGAATAAAACGACTGAACGCGCTCGCTGTTATGGCGGGCGCGTTCAGTCGTTGTTGTTATGGGGGAGCGTGGCTAGTCGGTGAGCAGACGCTTGAGCTCCAGGGGAGTGGCAACCGGCAGAAGCTGAGCCTCAAGCTGCACGGGCTCACCCTCGGCAGGGTTCTCCACAGCCAGGGCGATGAGCATCTTCTGCGCGTGCTCGGGGTTCTCCGCATCGGGCAGCGCCACGGGTACCCACTGCAGGCTAAAGCTCCGCTCGATAGCCTCGCCGCCGCCCTGAGGTGTGGGTGCGCTAAAGGTAGCACGCGCGGTCAAGCTGTCCTGAGTCAGTACGCGCAGGGCGGTCGGCTCGGGAACGTTGCTGCCCAGAAGGTCCCCCGGGACCTCCTCGTTCATGGCAAGTTCGAGCGCATCCAGCAGCTCATCTGTGAGCTGCACCCGAACCAGGGAGGGCACTACGCTCAGGCCGTGGCCGGTCGCTTTGAGCACCGCCTCCTTAGCGGTCCACAGCGCCACCGAGAACAGGTGCAGTACGGGCGCGGGGCGTTCCTGCGCCACTCGCTCATAGAACGCACGTTCTTCATTGGAGAGCGCTAGGCGCGCAAAACCAGAGAACAGGCGCGCATCCAGGGTCTCAACATCCACGCCGAGCACCGCCGAAGAATTACGACTAAACGCACCCACCACCAGCGGGTTTACCTGCGACATATTGAAATTCACGCCCGCAATACGCGGCTTACCGTGCTTCTTGCCGCTGGTGCACAGGGTGCAGGAACGATCCACCTCAATCTCAGAAGCGGCACTGGACGGCACATCCAGACGAGCCGCCGCCATGGCGCGCATGAGCGCCTGAGTGCTCAGGTAGCTGACCGCCGCCGTGGAGGTCGGCAACTGCGCCGCATGCTGCTGCTCGGCAAGACCCAGGTAGCTCAACCAGCTAAAACGCAGGGAACCGTACATGGTGCGGGTGGGAAGAGCGAAAATCTGCACGCGCTCGCTCGGACGGGCGGTAGGGTGCTCCGGGTGCTGTGCGCTGGGTGTTTCGGTGGCAGAATAGCTCATAGGTTTAGTGTACCCGCCCGGCTATGGTGGGCTCCTATAGGTTGTCCACAGCCGTGACCGCGCGCTACGCACCCTCGCCGCCGGTGCGGTAAAGTCATCACAGACATCATTACGGACAGCCGCCCGCACAATAGAGCGGCGGCACAGAAAGAAGGTACCGTGAACAGCACGCAAGAGATCATTGCCGCCGCAGACGGCTCGGCGCTGGGCAACCCCGGACCGGCGGGCTGGGCATGGTATATCGACGACGACCACTGGGCGAGCGGCGGCTGGGCGCACGGCACCAACAACATGGGTGAGCTCAAGGCTGTCCTGGACCTGTTCGAGGCGACCGCATCCCGCCCGGAGGCGAAGCTACGCGTGTACTGCGATAGCCAGTACGTCATTAACTCGCTGACCAAGTGGATGCCCGGCTGGAAGAAGAAGGGCTGGAAGAAGTCTGACGGCAAGCCCGTGCTCAACCGCGACCTGCTGGAGGCGCTGGATCGGGCGCTGGCCGGCCGCGACTACGAGTTTATTTGGGTGAAGGGCCACGCCGGTCACGAGCTCAATGAGAAGGCGGACTCCCTGGCGAATGGTGCCGCGCGCGCCTATCAGGAGGGTCGCGAACCTGCGCACGGCCCCGGCTTCGGTGCCTCTGCTGAACCTGCGGCTGCGGCTGTGGAGCCTGTGGCTGTTGAAGCGCCGATTGTGAACGCTCCGGCTGCAGAACCTGCCCTCTTGGACGCTGCCCTCCCTGAGGTTGCGCTCTCTGAGCCGGCGCCCTCCGAGTCTTCCGCGGATGCCCACCTGCCCGTGCAGGAATTCACCGCAGCCGAGATTGAGAACGCCCAGCGCGGCGTGGAGAGCCTGCGCCTATCAGGTCTGCTGCGCCCCGCCTCCGCGGTGAACGCCCCCGACCCGGAGGCGGTCCGCACCCGCAAGGAACAGCTGGCGCTCGCGGCAGAGCGTGCCGCCGAGCGTGACGCAAAGGCACTGGCGCTCCAGCAGGAGACCGCTCAGCAGGCATCCAGCGCCGCGCAGGCGGAAGAAGAGGATGACCTGACCGGTCTGGAAGAGTTCGCAGGTCTGGACCCGAACGATGTTGACCCGGCGGAACTGCTGGGCGAGACGGAAGCGCACGCAGAAGAGCAGGCGGTAGATCCGGCCGCGGAGCCCATTCAGGATGCTCCCGCTCAGCCTGCTCCTTCCCAGCCCGCTGAGCCCGCACCGTCTGCTCCTGCGGCACCTGCGGCACCCGCTCTGAACCCTGCGGAAGCCGCCGCCGCAGAACAACTACTCGAAAGCCGCGGCTCCGTCATGGAGGCGGCGCAGCTGGAGTCCATGCTGCACGAGCGTCTGGTGTGGGTGACCGCCACTGGCAAGTCGGTGTCCCGCTCCTCGGTGCTGCAGTACCGCGAACGCGCCTTCACTCAGCAGGGTGCCCCGCTCAAGCAGGGCGTGCAGGTGCTGGATTCTTCCAGCGTGCTGGTCATGGCGGCGGTTGCCACCGCGCGCGGCCGCGTGAGCCGTTCGAGCATCTGGCATTACGACGCTGAGCGCCTCCTGTGGCGTCTGCGTTTCCGTCAGGAGACTCCCGCCTCCTAAAGCTCTGCTCCTAAGGAATGGGCTCTTGGGCCCAAAGATTTCTGTACATTAAAACCCCGCCGCATCCTCACTTTCGAGGATGCGGCGGGGGTTTCTCAATAGATGTTCGCCGCCTTCTGGCGAATCTGGCGGGCGGTGCGCCGTGCGGCCGGGACCTTTTAGCTGCCCGGTCTGCCGCCTGCCTGCGGGTGGGGTTTTGGGCTTGCCGCCCTGACCCCTTAGCCGACGAACATGGAGGCGTTAGCCTGCTCGGTATCTGCGTAGTTCACGCCTGCGCGGGTGAGTGCCTCGTTGATCTGGGTGATGGATGCTTCGACCTGGCGCTGGGTTGCGTGCCACTGGTCCAGCACGCCCTGGAAGTTAGTGGATGCAGAGCCGGTCCAGGAGCTCTGCAGGTCGTGCAGGGATGCGGTCATACCGTTGACGTCTGCGGTGATGGATGCGACGTAGGATCGTGCCTGTGCGCTCTTGGCTGCGATGACTTCGGAATCGACATTGAACTGTGCCATGGTTTTTCTCCTTTGAGATATGTGAGATAGGTGGGGCGGTTGCCCCGTGGTGGTGCTTGGGGTTTGGATCTCTGGAAGGGTTGAGTTCCTGACCGGAAGCTTGTTATCACTATATCTTTCAAAATGCATCAAATGAGCTGAAAAATGATTATTAAATAAATCTGTGGATAAACCCGCCAGATTCACTCCAGCATCTCGAAAAAATCGAAAACCCTCCCGAAAATGACGCCGCCATGACGCGCGCTAGGTTGCTCCCGCTGTTCTTTAGCCGCGAAGCTTCTTCTCACTCGTGCTCTCGTTACTCGCGCCGCCGCGAGTTATCATCCCGCCTCCAGGGCACAGCAAAACCCCCGAACCGTAGAACACTCAAGTTCCACAATCCGGGGTTTATGCATCAGTGCTATTTCATCAGCTGATCATCCGAAACGGGCGGCGGATAGAACGGCAAAGAAATCACGAAGGTAGCACCGCCACCATCGGTCTCGTCAATGTGAATCCTGCCCTCATGCTGCTCAATAATCGCAGCCACAATGGACAGACCCAGACCCGTACCGCCGGTTTCACGCGAACGTGAAGCATCGGTGCGGTAGAAACGCTCGAAGACGCGCTCGCGGTCCTCGCCGTGAATACCGGGGCCGTGGTCGCGCACCTCCAGCACGGATAGCGGGAAGCCGGGAACCTCTTCGCGCACGCCCACCGCAATCTCCAGGGGAGAGCCGTCGGGGGTGTAGCGCATGGCGTTGGTCAGCAGGTTCGCCACGACCTGACGCAGGCGCGATTCGTCGCCGAGCACGGTTGCGGAGGTCGGCGCCACCTCTTCGTTCAGACCCACCAGGGACACCGCACGATCGGGTGCCGTAGCGTAGGCGTCGTTACTAGCGTCCACCGCCAGGTTGAACAGGTCGAAGGGCGCCAGCTTGGATTCGCGGCGCTCATCAATACGCGCTAGGGTCAGCAAGTCTTCCACGAGCTGACCCATACGCTTGGACTCCGATTCGATGCGGCTCATCGCGGTAGCGACGGCCTCGTCGGTCGGTAGCGCGCCCTGACGGTACAGCTCCGAGTAGCCTCGAATACTGACCAGCGGGGTGCGCAGCTCATGCGAAGCGTCACCCACGAAGCGGCGCATTTTCGCCTCGCTCTTCTCGCGGGCTTTGAAGAGCATTTCAATCTGGGTGAGCATCGTGTTCAGCGAAACCGCGAGGTTACCGATCTCGTTGCTGGGGTTGTAATCCTCAATACGCTGAGAGAGGTCACCGGCAGCGATTTTGGCGGCGGTCTGCTCCACGCGAGCCAGCGGCTCGAAGGTGCGGGTCACAATTACCCATGTCATCGCAATTGCGGAGGCAAGAGTCGCCAAACCAAATGCGAAGGTCAGCACGCCCACGAGGGCGACCACCTGGTTCGTTTGTTTCAGCGGCATGGCAATGATGAGGGAAGCCGCCTCCGGCAAACCTGAAGAGTCGTTGGCTTCAATGGGCACGGCGAGCACGCGCCAATCGGAGGAGCTGCCCACCGAATTGACGGTGACCGCCTCCTCGTTTTGCTTGCGAACCTTCTCTTCGGTCCAGCCTTGCAGTGCCGGCTCGCTGAACTGTTCGCTGTCCTCGGACTTGAGCGAGTACAGTACGTTGCCGTCCTTGTCGAGCAGGTACAGGCGGTAGGTGCTCAGGGATTGTTCCTGATTGCCGGAGGGGCGCACGGTCGCCAGCTGCACGAGTGAGGGGGCGCTGTTCTTCATCTCTTCGTCCAGCTGGTGCACCATCTGGGCGCGCAGAGCGGAAATCGCCACCAGGCTCGTCACCGCAATGGAGAGGGCAATGAGCATGGAGGTGATGAGCACCAGCTGGGTGCGAAGGGAAAGAGACTGGGGGATCCGGTCGAGGGGTTTGAGCGCCACGTTAGCCTCGAGAACCGCGAATCATGTAGCCCACACCGCGCTTGGTGTGGATGAGCGGCTCGTGGTTTTCACGGTTGTTGTCGATCTTGCGGCGCAGGTACGAAATGTAGGACTCAACGATGGAGGAGTCGCCGTTGAAGTCGTACTCCCACACGTGGTCAAGAATCTGCGCCTTGGACAGCACACGGTTGGCGTTGAGCATCAGGTAGTGTAGCAGGTTGAACTCGGTGGGGGAGAGGTCAATCTCTTCGTCACCGAGGAACACTTCGTGGGTGTCCACGTTCAGGGTGAGGGCGTCAACGCGCAGTACGGCGTCGTCCTCTTCCTGGACGCTGCGGCTACGGCGCAGAATAGCGCGGATGCGGGCGATCACCTCGTCGAGGGAGAAGGGCTTGGTGACGTAGTCGTCACCACCGGCACCCAGACCGGTCACCTTATCCTCGGTGGCGTCCTTTGCGGTCAGGAAGAGCACGGGGGTGGTGGTGCCGTTTTCGCGCAGGCGGCGGGTCACCTCGAAGCCGTCCATGCCGGGCATCATGACGTCCAGGACGATGAGGTCGGGATTTTCGGCGTGTGCCTTTTCGAGGGCTTCGCGGCCGTTGCCGGCGGTAACTACTTCAAAACCGGCGAAACGCAGGGAGGTGGCGAGCAATTCAAGAATGTTGAACTCGTCATCGACGACTAGGAGTTTTGCTTCAGCAGACATACTCTATCTTTCTCTCTGAATGGCAGGCTGTACTTGATAAGTGAATGATGTGTGTGAGCTTGCGGCTCAAATCTTTATGCCTTGTTGCGGCGCATGACTGACAGGATGAGTGCGGCCATGAGGGCGATAAAGGCGACGGGGAGGAGGACCAGCGGAATCTGGCTCATGAGGGCGGGCGGCGCTGCCCCAACCCACTTCATCACGAGCATGGCGACTCCGGTGAGCAGGCAAATCAGGGCGAGAAGCGCACCTGCCGCGCCGAGCCAACGGATAGCTCCGGCATAGGGCAGGGATGCAGGGGTCTGCTCTGCAGCGTTGTGCTTATCCTGTGCGGGTTCATTACTCATGGATTTAACGGTATCAGCTCGCACACAGCTGTTCGTGGGCGAAGCCCCAGATTCAGCGGTTTGAGACCCAAATTCACAGCGTATGTGAAGCTTGGGGGAGCGGCCGCACTGTTTGCGCACGCGAGATGCTTTAATAGGGGTATGTCTGAACAGGTTATTGAACTGCTCCCCGAAACTACGCCCGCTACTGACGCGCCCGCAGAGTCCGTTGTGCCTTCTGCCGCGCCTGAGAGCGCTGACGAGGGTAGCGCTGTACCTGCTGAGACTCAGCCCTCCGTGAACGCCGAGGAGCCTGAGGTGGCTGAGACGCCTGCTGAAGAATCTACTTCCGAGGAATCCGCTACCGAAGAAACTGAACAGAACGAAGACTCCACCCCCGACCCCTTCACCCCGCTGGATGAAGAGGTAGGTGTCCCCTCCCTGGGTGTTCCGCACAAGCTGCGCCGCACCTCCAAGGTGGATGAGATTCTTGCCGCCGCTAAGGACGTAGCACTGCAGGGCGTTCAGGAAATCGCCCCGGCACACGCCATCGGCCTGGTGCACCATGTGCGCGCCGAGGAAGAGCGCCTGAGCACTCACCTGTTTGAGTGCACCCTGCCCGGTTACCGTGGCTGGTTCTGGTTCGCGACCCTCTCGCGTGCGCCTCGCTCCCGCGTGGCAACGATCTGCGAGGTTGGTCTGCTGCCCGGTGATGATGCGCTGATCGCGCCGGATTGGGTTCCGTGGGCTGACCGTGTTCGCCCGGAAGACCTGGAGGAGAACGCCGCGCAGGAGAACGCAGAGTCTGATGCTGAGAAATCTGCTGAGTCCGGTGAGCCCGTAGAGAACAACTCGGCGGAGAAGGAAACCGCGCAGAACGCTTCTGCTGCAGAGGAAACTGCCGAGGCTGAGTCCGCAGAATAGAGCCTACTATCCACTCCTCTTAATAAGGGGCGGGCTAACAAAATGTATATATAAGGTGTTGTATTGAGTCGTCCAACGGTTATTGTTGGGCGACTCAATGACTTAAGCCAATGACTTAAGCCGTGGCAAAAGCCGCTGAAAAAGTACATAATAGATTATTGAATAAGTAACGACTTAGGCAGTGCTATCTAAGCACTGTTGCGGTGATAGCTGGGAGAGATATATGACAGACCTCATCGATACCACAGAGATGTATTTGCGCACCATCCTCGAACTGGAGGAAGAAGGCATCGTCCCCATGCGTGCGCGCATCGCTGAACGACTGGAGCACTCCGGCCCGACCGTTTCCCAGACCGTGGCACGCATGGAGAAGCACGGTCTGCTCACAGTTGAGCCGGATCGCCACCTCGAACTGACTGAGGAAGGCCGCCATAAGGCTGTTGAGGTGATGCGTAAGCATCGCCTGGCTGAGCGCCTGCTCTCCGACATTATCGGTTTGGAAATTGAGTACGTGCACGAAGAGGCATGCCGCTGGGAGCACGTCATGAGTGACAAGGTGGAGAAGCGCATCCTGGAGATGCTCAAGGACCCCAAGTTCTCCCCGTACGGCAACGCTATCCCCGGCCTGGAGGATCTGGGTCACACTAGCGAGAAGAACGACGAGCGTACCGTGCCCATGTCCCTGGCTGCACGCGACTCCGGTCCCGAGGATCGTTTCACCATTTCTCGCTTCCCCGAGTCCATTCAGACTGACGTTGAGCTGCTGAAGCTGCTGGCTGACGCAGGTATTGTCTACGGCGCTTCGGTGTCCGTGGTTGCTGGCCAGAACGATGACGTGATTGTTCACGCCGATGGTGAAGAGGACACCCTCTCCCTAGATATGGACGTGGCAAACGCGATTGTGGTCAAGCGCGGCGGCAACCTCTAAGCTCTCATTCTGAGAGTCTGCTAACCCAGTTCACGCTAAACGGTGGTATCGCCTTCCTTTGTGGAGGCGGTGCCACCGTTTTTGTGCACGTGTTAGGGCTGCTCGGTCTTGCGGAGAGGTTTTGGGGAGCTGAGGTGCCTAGTGGGTGGGGTATTTCAGATTTTGGTCATGTGCGCGGGCGCATATACTCCTCTCTCAAGGTTTTAGCAACTGCGCTCGAGTGCATTTTTCGCTTTTTTCGCTTAAATCTGAGGTTGAAACTGAGGGAAACGCCGATGTTTGAGCAATCTCTGAGAATGGACACTTAAGAGATAAGGGTCATTTTTAAGAGTTTTGAACCCTGTCCTTAAGGGGTGATGGCGCATTAAAAGCGAATGTGCATCCTTGTGAAATGCCTAGTCAAGTGCCTTAAAAGGTAGATAAGGATTTCGTTGGGAGGGGGTCAAATGCCTGGAGTGCCAAGTTTTCCCCCCAGGGTGAAAGTCCAAAATTTAAGCCCGAATGAAGTGACAACTGGGAGTTTTCTGTGTATTCTCGTTTCTGTGCCCAAATCCTAATCGTAAGAGGGCACCGTCGAAGCGGTTCCGCTGAGTTCTGCCAACGCTTCGATGTACGTCTACCCAATATGGCAGAAGCGGGGGACCCAATCCCCAAGCTGGGATACGGCTTCTCAATCGAGAGGCCTCGGGGCTAAGTCACTTCGGTGGCCGAGCGAATCCATGCTCGAGCCCGACAGCTCACCTCGTCAGGCAATGGAGGAATTACCAATGGCTAAGAAGATCGTACGTACCGCAGGTGCAACCCTCGCAGCAGGCGCAATCCTGCTCGGCTCGACCGTTCCCGCGAACGCATTCGCACAGATTCCCGCTGCAGCTGATCTGTCCTACGACTACACCAACTACGAGTTCGACTACACCAGCTACAACACCCCCGCAACCACCTACGTTGCGCCCCAGGCTCAGGCACAGCAGACCTACGTTGCTCCCGCAGCAGCAGAGGCACCCGCTGCACCCGCAGTTGAGACCTCCTACGTAGCACCCCAGGCTGAGGCACAGCAGGCTTACGTTGCACCCGTTGCAGCTCCGGCACCCGCTGCTCCCGCAGCTTCCTCCGCTTCCACCGGTAACGCATCCCGCGACGCAATCGTTGCAACCGCAATGAGCGGCCTGGGTGGCGCATACGTTTGGGGCGGCAAGACCTTCGGTGCATGGGACTGCTCCGGCTTCACCTCCTGGGTTTTCGCTCAGCACGGTATCAAGCTGACCGCTTTCACCTACGCAATGAAGAACGAGCTGCGCCCGACCGCTAACCCCCAGCCCGGCGACATCGTCTTCCAGAACGGCTACAGCCACGTTGGTATCTACCTGGGCGACGGCAAGATGATCTCCGCTCTGAACCCCACCAACGGTACCCTGGTGCACCCCACCTCCTGGATGTCCGTTGACGGCTACTACACCGCTCTCTAAGCCTTAGCGCATAAGAGCTGGGTCTAGCCCAAAATACTTCAAAAAGGCGCCTACCCCGCACGCGGGTGGGCGCCTTTTGTGTACCCGAGATTTGTGTACCCGAGAGATTCCATGAAAATACCGCCGAGAGCGCACCTTAGTGTGGGTGCATTCTCGGCGGTATGTGTTTTAGGTGTATGCGGCTAGGATGCCAGAGTCTGCAGAAGCCTCTGCGGGTCCTGCTCCCACTCGCTGAGCTCAGCACGTAGATTAGCCTGTGCGGGCTCCTCCCAGAGCGTGAGGGCCTCTTCGGAGAGGAAGATGCGCTCGCGACCCAGGACCGAACGCAGGAAGGTCGTACGACCGGTACGGAACGCCTCATCGTCAAAATGGGAGTACTCGCTACGCACTCCGTGCAGGTAGCGGCGATAGCGTGCCGAATCAGCCGCCAGGATAGCCATATCGGCGTCGAGAAAGAGCTCAATATCAGTCGGTTCATAGCCCGCCGGTAGGTCGGCAGGCTCGGGAAGCTCGTGGGTTGCCGTGGCGCGCACCAGAAGGCTCACCATCTGCAGCTCGTGCCCGGTGAGTAGGCCCGCGGTAACCAGCGGCTCCAGGGAGGTGCTCGCCAGCTGCTCGCTACGGCGCTCATCCTCACCCGGCGCGCCCTCATATACCGCGTCGTGGAACCACGCCGCCAGAATCAACGCCAGGGGAGTAGAACCAGCCTGCGTGCGGTGTGCGTAGAGGCGGTCCAAGTCGGTGAGCATCTGCGAAAGGTGCCCGCTGTGGTGGTAGGCGCGGTGCGGCTGCTCCCACGCCTGCAACAGGCTCTCACCCAGTTCCGCTACCTGCGCCGTGAGCTGAGCTTGGCTCACGGCAGGGGCCTCCACATGCTTGAGGCGGGGTGTATTGAGACGGGGCGCAAACGCCGCCTCCCAGGCGCGAAGCAGACGCGGGCGAATTTTCTCGGGGCGTTCCTTCAGAGGAATCCGCAGACCGCTGGCAATGAGCGTGCGAGTCAGCTGTGCACCGCTGAGCTCAACCGCACCCGCCCGCACCAGCTCGTCGTAGAGGTGCGCCGGAACATCGTAGTGGTCGCGGTCGAAGGCACGCTCGCTAATGCCCGCCGCCGCGGCGAACTCGTGTAGCTCCGCCAGGGACGCATCGGAGATGAGATGTGAGAAGACGGTGCCGTGTGCGGGCCAGCTGGGCGGGTCAATGTAGATGCTCATTCGTACATTGTAGGAGCGGTTCTGCCGCCGGGTGCGGGTGTCCTCAGGCGGTGAACACAGGGCGGTGAACACGGTCTGTGCCGACTCGCGGTGCGGGGTGCTTTATACTGGATAGGTACGCCCTCGTAGCTCAGGGGATAGAGCACTTCTCTCCTAAAGAAGGTGTCGGACGTTCGAATCGTCTCGGGGGCACACAGAACCGGCATTCACCCCGGTACAAGAAACCGCCCGTCGCTTGCATTAGCAGGTGCGGGCGGTTTTCTTATCTTTGCTCGAATGAGAGGGCGGCGGATGACCGAACGGGTGGGAGCCGCGGAGCAAATGCGGTAGCATGGAATATCGAACGTGTATTCTAGGCAGCGAGGTAGATGATGAGCGACAAGCCCGAACAGCAGAAGCAGCCCTTCACCGAACAGGACGGCCTGTTCGCCGCCGAACTCGTCACCCCCGCAGCACCGGTAGACCCTGCACCAGTGGACGAGCCGCCCTTCGACCCCTACTACGACGTACCCCCTGCCGAGGACGACTACTACGCCCCTGCCATGGACGCCCCAATGATGGAGGCGCCCGCACAGGACGTACCCGTCGCCCTGCCCACCGGCATGCCCGCCTACGGTGCCCCTGCCATCAGTGCCCCTGCCACCAGCGCACCCGTTCCTGAATCCGGCGCACCCGCAGCCTTCACCGCCGCAGACCCGCTCGGCGACTTCATGCCGCCCGCCTACCGCGTTGGCGGCTACGGCGAGGACTTCGACCCCGCCGACCCCTACGGCGAACGCGCCCACAGCCTCAATGCTGTGGACCCCGCATCCCTCACCGCCGGGCTCAACGAACGCCAGGAAGAAGCCGTGCTGCACTCCGGCTCGCCCCTGCTCATCGTCGCGGGCGCCGGCTCCGGCAAGACCCGCGTGCTCACCCACCGCATCGCGTACCTGCTCGCAACCCACCGCGCGACCCCCGGCCAGATTCTCGCCATCACCTTCACCAACAAGGCTGCCGCCGAAATGCGTGAACGTATTGAGGCGCTTATCGGCCCGCGCGCCAAGCACATGTGGATTTCGACCTTCCACAGCTTCTGCGTGCGCGTGCTGCGCCGTGAGGCCGCCGCGCTGGGTCTGAAGTCCACCTTCACCATCTACGATTCGACCGACTCGCAGCGCCTGCTGAGCCTCATCATTAAAGAGCTCAACCTGGACACCAAGAAGTTCACCGCCAAGGCCGTGGGCAACCGTATCTCCGCGCTGAAGAACGAGCTGGTCAGCGCCGAAGCGTACGCATCCCGAGTGGCGAGCGATAACCCGTACGAGAAGACCATCTCGCAGATCTACACCGTCTACACGCAGCGTCTGCGCGCCGCCAACTCCCTCGACTTTGACGACCTGATTGGCCGCACCGTCTTTTTGCTCAAGAAGTTCCCCGAAATCGCGAACTACTACCGCCGCAAGTTCCGCCACATCCTCGTGGACGAGTACCAGGACACCAACCACGCCCAGTACCAGCTGGTGCGTGAACTGGTCGGCGCCCACGCGAAGGCACCGGCTGACCGCGGCCCCTACCCGGACGCTGTGCCCCCTGCCGAGCTGACCGTGGTGGGTGACTCCGACCAGTCCATCTACGCCTTCCGCGGCGCGGACATCCGTAATATTACGGACTTTGAGAAGGACTACCCGAACGCCCACACGATTCTGCTGGAACAGAACTACCGTTCCACGCAGAACATTCTCTCCGCGGCGAACGCGGTCATTGAACGCAACCCCGACCGTCGCCCCAAGAAGCTGTGGACCGCCTCCGGTGCGGGTGCGAAGATCATCGGTTACGTTGCCGAATCCGAGCACGCCGAGGCACGCTACATCACCCGCGAAATTGACCGCCTTGCCGATGAGCACGGCGTGCAGCCCGGTGACGTCGCCATCTTCTACCGCACCAACGCGCAGTCCCGAACCCTCGAGGACATGCTCATGCGTGCCGGCCTGCCCTACCGCGTGGTCGGTGGCACCCGCTTCTACGAGCGTAAGGAAATCAAGGACGCCCTGGCGTACCTGCGCGCCCTGAGCAACCCCGATGACGACGTGAACGTGCGCCGCATCCTCAACGAACCCAAGCGCGGTATCGGTGCCAAGTCTGAATCCGTGGTGGCGGAGTACGCGAGTGCGAACCGCATCTCCTTCTACGCCGCCGCACGCCAGGCAGCCGACATCCCCGGCCTGGGTGCCGCCGCGGTCAAGAAGTACGCCGAGTTCGTGCGCCTCATGGACGACCTGGCGCAGATTGCCCGCACCGAACCCGCCGCAACCTGCCTGGAAGCGGTCCTGGAGCAGACCGGGTACCTGGCGGCCCTGCGCGCCTCCAAGGACATTCAGGACGAATCGCGCGTGGAGAACCTCTCCGAGCTGCTTGACGCCATGGTCGAGTTCGAGACCGAGAACCCCGGCGCCGACCTGGAGCAGTTCCTCGAACACGTGGCTCTGGTCGCTGATGCCGACTCGATCCCGAACCGCCCCGCCAGCGCGGAGGGTGAGAGTGCCTCCGCTGCGCAGATTGCCGCCGAGGCGGCCGAGGCGAAGGCACAGGGCATGGTTACCCTCATGACCCTGCACACCGCCAAGGGCCTGGAGTTCCCCGTGGTGTTCCTGACCGGCATGGAGCACGGCCTGTTCCCACACCAGCGCGCCCTGACCGACGAGAAGGAGATGAGCGAGGAGCGCCGCCTGGCGTACGTGGGTCTGACCCGCGCCATGGAGCGCCTGTACCTGACCCGCTCGGAGACCCGCACCATGTGGGGTAAGAGCCAGTTCAACCCGCCCTCGCCCTTCCTGGAGGAGATCCCGGAGGAGCTTATCGAGTGGAAGCGCACCGCGGGCTTCTCTGGCTTTGGTGCCTCCGGCATGGGTGCGTACGGCGCTCGCGGTGGTGGCTCCTATGGCGGCGGCTCATACGGTGGTTCCTACGGCAATGGTTACTCCGGCGGTTCGCGCTCCGGATACAGCTCCGGCTACGGTTCCGGCGGCTACTCGGGTGGTTACAGTTCCGGTGGCTCGCGCGGCTCTTACGACCCCTACGAGTCTCGCCCCGCACGCCGCTCTGAGCCGTCCACCGCGGATATTAACGGCTCGGCAAGCTACGGGCTGGCGGCGGTTGCCTCCTCGAAGGTGACGAACCGTTCCCGCGTGCATCAGAGCAAGGAAATCCCGACCCTGGCGGTCGGCGATACCGTGCGCCACACCAAGTTTGGTGAGGGCCGCGTGCTCGCCGTTGAGGGTAGCGGCGATAAGACCGTGGCGAAGGTTCGCTTCGGCTCGGAAGAGAAGCGCCTGCTGCTGCGTTACGCGCCGCTGGAGAAGGTGAGCTAACGCGTCAGGCGTGCGAACCTAACAACGCCGATGGAGGGGCGGGTACCTGAGGGTGCCCGCCCCTCTTTTATGTGCTGTATCGGGCGTGTTGTCCGCCTGCTGAGAAGGTGGCCGGGGCTTTGCAGAGCACGGCGGTAAACGCCGCATTTTCGCCGGTATTTCGCGGCGGATGGGGGAGTGTTAGCTCGGGTTAGTTACCTGGTGCACTGCCTTTGGGTGGAATGTACCCAAAATATTTGTGAGCTGAGTCGCTAAAATCTCAGATTTGGGGGTCCGTGAGTGCGAGCTCACGCCGAATCCGATAGAGTAGAGACGAGAGAAATTCCCCGCGTCAATGATGCGTGTGCGCCGGGTGCGAGAGATACCTATCGCACGTACCGGACACACAGGGGAAGACACCTCTAATGACCAGGCCGAGTGCACCAGTACTCGGCACCACTTCGAAGAAGAAGGACACCTGTGGACCTTTTCGAATACCAGGCGCGCGAGCTCTTCGCAAAGCACGGTGTACCCGTGCTCAAGGGCATTGTTGCGACCACCCCTGAAGAAGCAAAGGCAGCAGCTGAGGAAATTGGCGGCCTGACCGTCATTAAGGCTCAGGTTAAGACCGGCGGCCGCGGTAAGGCTGGCGGCGTTAAGCTCGCAAAGTCCCCCGAAGAAGCTTACGAGCACGCTAAGGCGATTCTCGGCATGGACATCAAGGGCCACACCGTTCACCGCGTGCTGGTCGCTGACGGCGCAGACATCGCCGAAGAATACTACTTCTCCCTCCTGCTGGACCGTGCAAACCGCTCCTACCTGGCAATGTGCTCGGTAGAAGGCGGTATGGAAATTGAGCAGCTCGCTGCTGAGCGCCCCGAGGCACTGGCAAAGATTGAGGTTGACCCGCTGGTCGGCCTGGACCAGGCTAAGGCTGAAGAAATTGCTAAGGCAGCAGGTTTCTCCGCAGAACTGCAGGAGAAGGTTGTTCCCGTTCTCGTCAAGCTGGGCGAAGTCTACACCAAGGAAGACGCAACCCTGGTTGAGGTTAACCCCCTCGTTCTGACCCCCGAGGGCACCATCCTCGCCCTGGACGGCAAGGTTTCCCTGGACGACAACGCAGAATTCCGCCAGCCCGAGCACGAGGCTCTCGTGGACAAGTCCGCTGAGAACCCGCTGGAAGCTAAGGCAAAGCAGTTCGACCTGAACTACGTGAAGCTGGACGGCGAGGTCGGCATCGTTGGTAACGGTGCAGGTCTGGTTATGTCCACCCTGGACGTCGTTGCATACGCTGGTGAGAACCACGGCAACGTCAAGCCCGCAAACTTCCTTGATATTGGTGGCGGCGCGTCCGCTGAGGTTATGGCTGCCGGCCTGGAAATCATTCTGGGCGACGAGCAGGTCAAGAGCGTTTTCGTGAACGTCTTCGGCGGCATCACCGCATGTGACGCAGTGGCAGACGGCATTGTGAAGGCTCTGGAGATTCTGGGCGACGCAGCAACCAAGCCCCTGGTTGTGCGCCTGGACGGCAACAACGTTGCTGAGGGTCGCCGCATCCTCTCCGAGGCGAACCACCCGCTGGTTGTTCTGGCTGAGACCATGGACTCCGGCGCTGACAAGGCAGCAGAGCTCGCTCACAAGGCGTAATCGCCAGCAAAGGATTTCAAGGAAGTAATATGTCTATCTTTGTGAACAAGGACTCCAAGGTCATCGTTCAGGGCATCACCGGTGGCGAGGGTACCAAGCACACCGCACGCATGCTCGCAGCAGGCACCAACATTGTGGGCGGCGTGAACGCTCGCAAGGCTGGCACCACCGTCACCCACAAGGCGAAGGACGGCTCCGACATCGAGCTGAACGTGTACGGTTCCGTAGCTGAGGCTATGGAGAAGACCGGCGCGAACGTCTCCATCGTCTTCGTTCCCCCGGCCTTCACCAAGGCAGCAGTTCTCGAGGCTATCGAGGCTAAGATTGGCCTCGTCGTCGTCATCACCGAGGGCGTTCCGGTTCAGGACTCCGCAGAGTTCTGGGCAGCTGCTAAGGCATCCGTGGACGAGAACGGCAAGCAGATCACCCGCATCATCGGCCCCAACTGCCCCGGCATCATCTCCCCCGAGGAGTGCCTGGTTGGTATTATCCCGGCGAACATCACCGGCAAGGGCAAGATTGGTCTGGTCTCCAAGTCCGGTACCCTGACCTACCAGCTGATGTACGAACTGTCTGACATTGGTTTCACCACCGCTATCGGTATTGGTGGCGACCCCATCATCGGCACCACCCACATCGACGCTCTGGAAGCTTTCGAAGCTGACCCCGAGACCGAAGCAATCGTCATGATTGGTGAGATCGGTGGTGACGCTGAGGAGCGTGCTGCAGAGTACATCAAGGCAAACGTGACCAAGCCCGTCGTTGGTTACATTGCAGGCTTCACCGCTCCTGAGGGTAAGACCATGGGCCACGCAGGCGCTATTGTCTCCGGTTCCTCCGGTACCGCTCAGGCGAAGAAGGAAGCTCTGGAAGCAGCAGGCGTGAAGGTCGGTAAGACCCCCTCCGAGGCTGCAAACCTGATGCGCGAAATCTTCGCAGCGAAGTAAACAGCATAAATAATGCGGCAGATGCCGGTAGTCCATGAGGCTACCGGCATCTCTGCTTCTAACAGCGAGTTCACCAGGGACAGCACGCCGGAAAATATGGAGGCGCCGGGGGAGCGTACCGGGGGAATGCGCTGGGGGAATGTACCGGGGAAAAGAGAGCAGTTAGAGCCGCTCCACCTGTTGAATAGCAGAGCATTGTGAGGGTGCTTTTGAGGCGTTTGCACCCGGACAATAGAGCTTGCGGCAGAAAGTAAGATTGTGCACATCTGCCCTACAAACGTGCAGATATAACCTTAACCTTTGTATACTGGAGTGCATTGAGCCTAGTCAGAATTATTTTCAGCGGCTCCAAGAAACACCAAACACTCACAGGAGATCACCACACTCATGACCCAGCCCATCTCTCGCCGCACCATCGCCAAGGCAGGCGTCTGGTCCGCACCCGTCGTCGCAGCCTCCGCAGCAGTACCCGCCTACGCCGCATCCAAGGAAACCCCCGGCGTGCAGTACGGCGTGTACGTCAGCGTGCAGAACAACGGCGGCTACGTCGGCTACGCATCCTCCAATAACACCGGCACCATCAACCCGGCAAGCCCCGAGGCGCACTTCACCGCCTCCACCAACCCCGACTCCGACATCAACTGGGACGACGCAACCTCCAAGCCCAAGAGCGCAACCTACGTCAACGGCGAAGGTAAGTTCACCCCCGTCACCAACTCCCAGACCGGCGCAAACGGCGCATACATGTCCTCCAGCGGCTTCTGGTGGTCCGTACCGACCAAGGACACCGCAAGCGGCACCGGCTACATCCCCGGCAGCAGCGTCACCCTCGCAGCTGGCGCAACCTTCGTGACCGAGGTCGAGTACACCGTCTCCGCCAGCGCACAGTCGCTCACCAAATTCGGCAAGATCAACGGCCAGTCCTGGAGCCCCACCGGCCGCAAGCTGACCGGTAAGACCACCGAGCTGGTCGCCTCCGCAGGCCAGGCAAAGTACCTGTCCGTCGCACAGACCGCCGGTACCTGGACCGCAGAAGTACCGACCGTCACCAAAAACTCCGACGGCACCTACACCTTCAAGGGTCGTATCGTCTACACCACCAGCAAGGCGTACACCATGAAGCAGACCGGCACCAAGTACTACAGCCAGACCAACTTCATGCCGGCACAGCTGAACTTCCCGGCAGATAACGGCTGGATTTCGTACAAGCAGACCTCCACCGTACAGGTCGCTAACCTGACCTACTCCGGCAACGGCGCGACCGGCTCGGAGAGCGTTTCCGGTCAGGCCACCACCGCACAGATTAACCCGTAATAAGGCAACCCCTCATGTAGGGTAAGAGCCTATAGAAAACCCCCGGCGGATGATTCATCCGCCGGGGGTTTCTTTGCGCTCAGGCTGTGGTGCTTACAGAGAATGCGGCACATGCTTGAGCGGCTATATACACTTGGGAGGGCTTATTGGGGGCATTGCGACTAGCCGACCGTCGTGCCGAATGCCAGACCCAGCAGGTAGGTCACAAACGCCGCACCGAAACCAATCAGAATCTGGCGGATACCGCGCTTGAGCGGGGAAGCACCCGATAGCAGACCCACCACACCGCCGGTGAAGCCCAGAGCCGCACCCACAAACAGCAGGGACAGCACCATTGCGAACACACCCGAGAAACCGAAAATATAGGGCAGAATCGGAACCAGAGCACCCGAAGCGAAGAACGCAAACGACGCAGCGGCGGCACCAATATCGGTACCCAAAGCCACGTTCTCCTCACGGTCCTTATCCTCGCGGTGAGACAGCGACGGATCACAATCGCAATCCAGGTAGCCGAAACGCTCCATCGCGCGGTGATGCGCCGCCTCCGGCTCCATGCCGCGGGCACGGTAAATGAGCTCCAACTCGTTCGAGTCCAAATCCAAATCGTGCGCAACGCGCAGGGTCACCTGGGTCGGCTGGGAGGCATCCAGCAGCTCACGCTGAGAACGCACCGACACGAACTCACCCGCCGCCATCGACAGCGCACCCGCCAGCAGACCCGCAATACCCGACAGCAGAACCATCGAGCTGGACGCGCCCGAGGCGGTAATACCCATAGTCAGCGCCAGATTCGACACCAAACCGTCGTTAGCGCCAAAGACCGCCGCACGGAAATTGCCCGAAAGCTTCTCGCGACCGTTAGTCGCCAGGGCACGAATAATCTCCTCGTGAATCGCCTCGTCAGCCGCCATTTCCTCGGTGGCGTCCGGATCCTCAGCGTAGGGGGAGCGGGACTCGGCGCGCTGAGCCATCGCAAGAATAAACACCGAACCGAAGTTCTTCGCCAAGAACTGCAGTAGCTGCGATTGCAGGGACGGGCGCACGTGTACATTCGCGTGCTCGCCGAGCATGTCACGCCAATGCTGCTGGTGACGCTTCTCTGCCTCAGCAACCTGCAGCAAGATTTCACGGTCGGTACCCTCGGCGCGGCGAGCCAGGTAGCGGTAGATGCGCGCCTCCGATTCCTCATCGGCAAGGTAGCGGCGCCAACGCTTAATCTGCGTGGGGGAGGGGGAGGTGACGGCGCTATGGCGGGTGGCCTGCGGAGCCTCGGTCGCGGCGTTTTCCGGCTGAAGTTTCTCAGTTTCTTCGCCGTGCTCGTGCTGGGTGCTCTTGTGCTGGGGGTGCTCGTGCTGGGCGTGCGTGCTCATAGTTCCCTTTCCACGGGTGCCGTGCGTGCAGGGCTGGATCCCTGCGCCTGATGATGCGTTCATGTCTGTGTGCTCTGTCGTGAACAGTGAACCACTCTAGAGCACTCTGAACAGAAAATCTAGGACGGCCTAACCCGATAATAATGTTCGCCTCAACGTACTCTAGAGTACCCCGCGGGCGAGGCGAAACGTCGGGAAAAAGCACCGAAACAGCACAGAAACCGGGCGGGTGCACCCTCCATATAGGAGAGCGCACCCGCCCGGTTTCGTGATTCTAAAAATTCGTGTCTTTAGAACGCTGGCTTAGATGTTGCCTTCGCCGTTTTCCAGGAATGCGCGGATGAACCACTGGAACTTCTCCAGCTCAGCGGTCTGACCGATCAGCAGGTCCTCGGTGACGGGGTCGGACTCGCCGGCGAATGCAATCGCCTTGCGGTGAGCCTCAATCACGCGGGTGTAGACGTCGTTCAGGGCGCGCAGGTGGTCAGCAACGCGTGCGCGGCCGACGGGGTAGTCCTCAACGGTGCGCTGTGCGACCAGTGCGCCAGCCAGACCGTTGGGGGTTGCGCCCAGGGTTGCCATACGCTCTGCAATGGCGTCAACGAAATCGCGGACGGTGTCGACCTGAGGGTCAATCATTTCGTGAACGGCGATGAAGCCGGGGCCGGTCACGTTCCAGTGAGCGTGCTTCAGCAGCAGGTGCAGGTCGTTCAGGTCGTGCAGACGTGCCTGGAGAACCTCGGAAATGCCCTTGCCTTCTTCGATAGTCAGGCCGGGTGCGGTGTAGTTTGCGAATGCCATGATGGTCTCCTTCATGATGCTGTAATGCTTGTGGTTCGGTGGGGTTTGTATCCCCGCCGAATCGTTATTATGAGTAAATCATTTTAAGAAACCAGTGTCAAGTTTATTTTGAGTAATTCGTAATAAATCGTCATCTGCGTGTTGCACCGCGCTCGAAAACCCTCACCGCTCAGGCATGCACAAAGGGTGGGACGCGCGGTATCACATCTCGCGCACCCCACCCTTGACGGTGAAGCGTATTCAGTTTTCTACAGAACTTTCTCTACAGAACTTTCTCTGCAGGGCATCCAGCGTGCGAGCCGGGCGGCTACGCCAGCGCGCGAACCGCCTTCAGGGTCAGCTCCTCATGCTTGAGGCGCACGGTGCCCAGCTCCGCCGGAACCTCCAGCTCGCCCGGCACAACAATGACGCGCATACCCGCCGCGGTTGCACTGCGCACACCCGAAGGAGAGTCCTCAATCGCCACGCACTGAGTCGGGTCAACACCCAGACGTTCCGCCGCCAAAAGATAGGGCTGCGGGTCCGGCTTGGGGTGGGTGGTCTCATCATTGCCAATAACCACCGAGAACGTGCCCTCGGGTGCCGCATTCGCGGTGCGGCGAGCCACGGAGGTGGTCGCATTCGTGACGACTGCCGCCGGAATCTGCGCCTCGCGAACTTCCAAGAGGAAGCGCTCAATACCGGGCAGGAACTCGACCGGCTGCTGCGCCAGAGTCTCATGCACCTTCGCCACCAGCAGGTTGTTAATCTCCTCGTCCGGCAGGTTCACGCCACGCTCACGCAGGCGATCCAGGGTGAACTGCATCGATAGGCCCAGGCAGTCGAGGGTGTCCTGCTCGGTCCAGGTGCCGCCAAATTCTGCGGCGAGAGCCACCTTTGCGGCAGCCCATACGGGTTCGGTATCGACGAGGGTTCCGTCGTGGTCGAAGAGAATGGCGGCGGGGAAGGTGTTCGTAGTCGTCATGCCTTAAGCCTACCGGTTTATTTCTGGGGCGAGCGTAGGACGACGTTCCCAATCGTCACCAAAAAATCTGTACCCGCGTTCTGGGGGTTCTTGGCGATAGTGAGCAGTGCATCGGCGACGTCCTCACGGGCAATCGTCGGGATGCCTGCAGTTCGCTCAACCTTCGCCATGTCATATATCTTCACTCCGCCCCTGTCGGGCTTATCGGTCAGCCTGCCCGGATGCGCACGCGAAATATACGGCTGATACTCGGCGACCAGGGCGTCCGCCTTAACCTTGTCGGTGAAAATGCCGCGCATGATGACCTTGCACACCAGGCGCATGGGGAGTGAGGCGGTCTGTACCGTATCGCCCACGCCGTAGGCGCTCATCAGAATGCAGTGCTTCACGCCTGCGCCCGTGACCGCCTGCATGATGAGAGGTAGACGCTCCTGCATGAACGTGGAGGAGAGAAATTCTCGCACCGTGGCTTTCTGCCCCAGGATGCTAACCATCACGTCCTGCCCGGAGGATGCTGCGGCAAGCCGCTCGGCATCGTCCAGGGTTCCCGGAATAATGGTGAGATTTTGATGCGCCCCCAAAAGAGACAGTGCCTTATCGGGGCTGCGCACGTAGGCGGTGACCGCGTGCCCGTCCTCTAGGGCTTTGCGTGTGAAGAGATGGCCGGTGCGGCCGGTTGCGCCTAGAACCAGTATTTTCATGTGGGTCCCCATCGTGTCTGTGATTGTTGTGGGAACTCGCAAGTGCCCAGCCTCGCAAGTACCCAGTGTGGTCACTATAACAATAGGGCTTTGGGTGGGGTTTATGGCTGTGGTTTTTAGCAGAGGTTTTGGTTTGAGCTTGGGTTTCCGCCTCTTTATTCGCGTGAAGAGCCTCTTGGTCGTTGTCGAAAATTTATTCTTAAAATCTTGATTAACCCCTTGCGCAAAATAATTGAGTGTAGTAGACTCAAGTTATGTAATGCAGGGGCACATAGGATAAGCCCCCTCGAAACACGAAAGGAACGTCATGGAGAACAAGTTCACGACCAAGAGTCAAGAAGTTATCTCGGCGGCAAATACTAATGCTCAAACCGCCGGTAACCCCACTATTGAAACCGCGCACATCCTCAAGGCCCTCATGGACCAGCGCGAAGGCGTCGCCGTAGCAGTCCTCAAGGCTGCTGGCCTGGATGTGGACGCTATCTCCGAGGCGGCATCCGCTGAAATCAAGAAGCTGCCGAAGGCATCCGGTGCCTCCGTGCAGAACGCCTCCCTCAGCCGTGCAGCGCTTTCTGCTCTGCAGGCGGCACAGACCCGTGCCCAGGGCTTCGGAGATACCTACGTTTCTACCGAAATGATTCTGCTGGGCATTGCCAGCGGAACCGATAGCACCGCAACCGCAATGCACAAGCTCGGCGCTACCGCAGAGCTCATCGCACAGACCATTCCCAACGTCCGAGGAGACCGCACCGTGGACACCCCTGACCCCGAAGGCACCTTCCAGGCTCTCGAAAAGTACGGCACCGACCTGACCGCTATTGCCCGCGCAGGCAAGCTTGACCCGGTCATCGGCCGCGACTCTGAGATTCGCCGCGTCGTGCAGGTGCTCTCCCGTCGAACCAAGAACAACCCCGTTCTGATTGGTGAGCCCGGCGTTGGTAAGACCGCCGTCGTGGAAGGCCTGGCGCAGCGCATGGTTTCCGGCGACGTGCCCGAATCCCTGCGCGGCAAGACTCTCATCAGCCTGGACCTGGGCTCCATGGTCGCAGGCGCAAAGTACCGCGGTGAATTCGAGGAGCGCCTGAAGGCAGTCCTCGAAGAAATCAAGAAGTCCGAGGGCCAGATCGTGACCTTCATCGACGAGATTCACACCGTCGTCGGTGCTGGCGCATCCG